>Ga0308160_10000896_pt1 | contig 47237 bp, 32 predicted proteins | sample PhyFR1_FD_201036 | JGI IMG/M metagenome (GOLD analysis project Ga0308160, IMG submission 201036) | Phyllosphere microbial communities from UC Gill Tract Community Farm, Albany, California, United States - DLSLF.R1 | ecosystem: Host-associated > Plants > Phyllosphere > Unclassified | place: USA...
GAAGAATCAGTTAAAGTAGTATCAGCACCTTCAGCTTTTTTCTCTGAGTTACAAGCAACAACTGATAAAGATAAAGCTAAAGCTAAAAAGCCTAATTTGAATGCATTTTTCATTTTTGAATTTTTTTAAAGTAATTAATTTCTTATTAATGCCGCAAAGGTAGAAAGGTAACCCGATAATTTGAAAAAAAGTTGAAATATTTTTTTACCCTTTCCTTTGGGTTACCGTTTGGGGGTATTTTGTATTAAGCAATTATAGTAGCTATAAATATTTTTTTGTCTAATATTGGGTTACTATTTACCGAAAAATGTATTAACTAGTGAATAACAGTTTAAAGGGTTCAGTTCCAACAGATAGAGAAGTTATTTTAGGTATTCTAAATAACTCTGAAGATGCACTTAACAAGTTATACAAGGCTTATTATGCAATGGTTTTGCAGTTTATCCTTAATAATAATGGTGATGAAGACGATGCAAAAGATGTTTACCAGGAGGCCATTATTATTTTATATAACAAAATTAAGGAGGGTAATTTTGAGCTGAGCAGCAAACTTAAAACCTACATTTATTCGGTATGCCGCCGCATCTGGTTGAAAAAACTCAACCTGAACAGTAGAAAGGCCGGCAACATTACCGATTATGAAGATGTGTTTGCAGTAGAGGAAGATGTGGAGGAGCATGAAGAAAAAGATGCTGCGTTTGTAAAAATGCAATCAGCACTCGATCATCTTGGCGAACCTTGTAAAACCATTATTCAGGATTTTTATATCCACAATTTATCCATGCAGGATATTTGCGAGAAGTTTGGTTATACCAATACGGATAATGCAAAAACGCAGAAATATAAATGCCTGCAACGGTTAAAGAAAATATTTTTTCAACCATAATAATTGAAATGAGAAACGATTTGGAGTTAGATGCAATTATTGAAGATTACCTTTTGGGTAAACTTAATGTACAGGAAACTGAAGCTTTTGAACAGTTACGTCGTAATGATGCCACAGTAGATCATAAAGTAGTTTCGCATAAGTTCTTTTTAGAATCTATGGGAACGTTTGCCGGGCAGTTGCGTTTAAAAGAACAATTGAGCCAGATCCATGCAGAAATCGATGTGGAAAGCTTAGCTAACGTACTAAGGCCGCACCCATCGAAGGTGGTGCAGTTATGGCGTAAACATAAATCTGCAATTGCTATTGCAGCTTCATTTTTAGTGCTTTCTCTGGTTTCTATTTATTCAATCCAGCACAGTAGTAAACAAGAAGAACACTACAGGCAATTGAGCAATCAGGTAAATAAGGCCATAAAAACGCAAAATAGCCTGATCAGAAAAATCAATAATAATACCACCACATCTGATAAACCAAGTGTTCAGAATAGTTTTGGCGGTACCGGTTTTGCCATTTCTACCAATGGTTATATTTTAACCAATCTTCATATTATTAATGGTGCCGATTCTTTATATGTACAGAACAGTAAAGGGGAATCATTCAAAGTAAAATCGGTTTATACTGATCCTCAGAATGACATTGCGATTTTAAAAATAAGCGATAAACATTTCAGTAACTTATCATCTATACCTTATAGTATTAAAAGAAGCATGAGCAGCATTGGCGAAATGGTATATACTTTGGGTTATCCAAAAGATGACGCGGTATTAGGCGAAGGTTATGTGAGTTCGAAAAACGGTTTTATTGGTGATACCACTCAATATCAGGTTGCCATTTCGGTTAACCCAGGTAATAGCGGCGGGCCTGTATTAGATAACAACGGAAATTTGGTGGGGATTATCAGCGGTAAACCAGATCAGACAGAAGGTGCAGCTTTTGCAATTAAGTCAAAATACATTTTAGAAGCCATGAGGGCGATCCCCCAGGATTCATTGGGAAGCAATAAGCTTTCTGCCAATAAAAGAAGCCTGCTTTCTGGCCTAAAACGCACTAAGCAGATCGAAAAAATACAGGATTATGTATTTATGATCAAAGCATACTAAGTTAAAACCCCCAAACAAATTAATATTGTTAAACCCTGTAGATCTAAAATCTTCAGGGTTTTTTATTGGAATTGTAATTTAGACGTCTTAAAATAAGATTATGTCTATGTATTTACTATACTATTGATTAGATTTGTTTTAATCAACTTAAAAATTATCATATTATGAGCATAAGACTAGGCGATACCGCACCAAATTTTCAGGCCAACACCTCTATTGGTGAAATCGATTTTTACGAATATTTGGGTGATAGCTGGGGTGTACTGTTTTCTCACCCTGCAGATTATACCCCTGTTTGTACCACAGAATTAGGAAGAACGGCTGCGCTGAAAGGTGAATTTGAAAAAAGAAACGTTAAAGTTTTGGCATTAAGTGTCGATTCTGCCGAATCGCACAAAGGCTGGATCAACGATATTAATGAAACGCAAAATACTTCGGTTGAGTTTCCAATTATTGCTGACCCGGATAAAACTGTGGCCAACCTTTACGATATGATCCATCCGAATGCCTCAGAAACATTAACCGTTCGGTCATTGTTCGTCATTAGTCCTGATAAAAAGGTAAAATTAACAATTACTTATCCTGCCTCTACAGGAAGAAATTTTAATGAAGTATTACGTGTAATCGATTCTTTACAGCTTACCGCCAATTATAGCGTGGCTACACCAGCCGATTGGAAGGATGGGGAAGATGTAATTGTGGTGAACAGCATCAAAACCGAAGATATTCCGGCTAAATTTCCAAAAGGGCATAAAGTAATTAAGCCATATTTACGTACTACACCTCAGCCGAATAAATAATTTGAACAATCTGCTTTTTGAAACGCAACATTCTTGTTGAACGATCAAAAATCGGTTGCATTACAGGTTCAAATGGTTATATTTGATAGTTTTGTTTCAATATTAACGCTCAAACTGATTGTTTTTCTGTTTTAATAGTCAATTGGTTGAATGAAATGCTGATCAAAGCGTAAAAGGTTTATTTATTTTATACAATTTTTTATTTTTTTATGGCAACCGGAAAAGTTAAGTGGTTTAACACTCAAAAAGGCTTTGGATTTATTGTGCAAGAAGACAATAAAGACTTATTTGTACATTTTAAAGATGTTTTAGGTGGAATCGAAAGCTTGAAAGAAAACGACACAGTAGAATTTGAAGTAGCTGAAGGCAGAAAAGGTTTACAGGCAGTAAACGTTAAAAAAGTTTAAGCAATCATATAACGATTATTTCTTCATCCCTACAAAAAGCCTTTCAAGAGAAAGGCTTTTTGTATTTTTCAGCGCCTCGTTTGTCATTCTGAACGCAGTGAAGAATCCCTAACGATGAAATGCTGGACTTTGGACTGTACTTTACACAAAAGTTAATTGGCATTATGTTGGTTGTTAGCTACTTACAGATTATTCATTGCATTCAGAATGACAGTTTGCAAATGTTATATGGATTGGTTTTGACATATTTTTTTTGAAAAGCAGTAGCAGTGGTACTTCGGTTCCGATAGTCCCGCCATTTGCTTAATCCCGATTGAAATCCTCTAAGGATAAAATATAATACTCAAATCGGGATAACGCTGTCTGTCGGGTTTATTTTACAAACAATAGTTGTACTATTTAAGCCAGCTAAACCCGATCTTAGCGAGATGCCGATATTTTCATCGGCAGAAGCGGGGCTGTGGTATCCCAAAGGCTTCTGAACCTGCTTTCCTAAAGAAAGTTAGCTGGCTTTAAATTTAATATTTTGTATATTAAAGATTCTTCACTGCGTTCAGAATGACAGCCAATTCATTTAGAATAACAATTAGTAATACTGTATAATCGAAGCTTTTAAAATTACATTTTCTCCGTTGGCAATCTTTGTGAAAATCAAAAACTGCTCCTGATCTGCTTTGATTTTATATTTTTTTACCAAATCTTCAGGTTTTGCGGGATAATTCCTGACAATAACATTTCCTTTTAAATTTTCCTGTTTTTTGAGTTCACCTGTAGTGAAGATGGTCTCAATTTTAAATATCCTACCTGGGAAATCTTTGTTTATGGTACTGGTGGTAAATAATTGCGTTTGTGGATGCAATTTTGAAAGACCATAAGTTGAGCCAATTAAGTTAAAAGCACCTGATTTTAATAATGCGGCATCCGGCTCGTACAAATAATTATCTATGCTTAAACTTTCAGTAAACTGTACTGTTCCATTAGCTGCCAACCGGTAAAAACAAAAATCTTTTTCAACTCCATTATTTAATGTTACGGCAATAATTTTGGTGTCTTGATCAAATCCTTTGTCAATTATCCATAAAAGTTCTTTACACTCGTTTTTTACACTTACGATGTGTATTTCACTCACTTGGTTTAATTCGGCCAGTCCAGCTGAAATATCAAGCAATGGGGCGGTTTTGATAATAATCCTTGATGTTTTTTTTAATAGTGCATCCAGATTACCCACAATATCAGGTGTGCAATCTTTCAGCATAAAAACCTTGCCCTTTTCTGCTCTCCGTGCCGGATCTACATAAATGGTGTCGAATGCTTTATCAGTATTTTGAATATAAGCAATACCATCCTCTGGCTTAAATTTGATGTTTTTTACCTCCAGTGCCTGTGCATTGTGTTGCGCTATTGCCGATAATTCGGGATTGATTTCGCAATGGGTAACTTCTTGTACTTTTTTAGAGAAATAATAGGTGTCAATGCCAAAACCTCCCGTAATATCGATTAAAGCATTGCCCTGGGCCAGTTTTGATTTATAATTTGCAGTAATTTCGGAAGAAGTTTGCTCGATGGATAAAACAGGGGGATAATAAATATCTTCTGTATGGAACCAGGTTGGTAATTTCTTCTCCGATTTCTTTTTTGCGGTAATCTGGGTGGCTAATTCTGCCGAAGCTATGCCTTCGAACGGACTTTTAGCTAAAGCAATCTGATTTACATCTGCATTTAAGTTTGCGTTGATGTAATCTCGTACAGGGTTAGCTAAAAGTTTGTTGTTCATTGTTTTAGGGTAGTGTCAAGTATGAAGTATCAAGTATTGAGATGGCACCTATCTTTGGACCTCGGACTCCAGACTTATAACTATTTATTTTTCATCACCATCTGGCAGGTATGGCGGCTTTTTACTTCGAGTAAAATATCTTTTTCAACGGTTACACGATCAATCGTCTGTTGGTTGTAATAACGGATGGTTACCAGTTCCAATCCTTTGTTGTATTTTACCGTAAATTCATCAGAAAGGTCTTTAATTAGTTTTTCAATCTGAACAGGGTGATCATCAATACTTACCGAAAAGCTGATTGCAGAGTTAAGCATGGTATTGATTTTAATTTTATGCTTATGAAAAAGCTCAAAGATATTGCTCAGGTTTTCTTCAATAATAAAGGAATAATCTTTCGGGAAAATAGAAATCAATGCCTGGTTTACCTTAAAAATAAAAGAGGGGATAGGTAAAGGATTGTTTTCTTTGGTAATTGCTGTTCCTGAACCCTCTGGCTGAATAAAAGACCTTACAAAAAGCGGAATACCTTTGTTTTGAAGCGGTTTTATGGTTTTGGGATGGATTACCGTTGCACCATAATAAGTAAGCTCTATCGCATCGTGATAGGATAGCTGAGCGATTTTTTCAGTCTCATCAAACCATTTTGGATCTGCATTCAATACACCTGGAACGTCTTTCCAGATGGTTAAAGCCGCTGCATCCAAACAAGAAGCAAATATAGCAGCCGAATAATCAGAACCTTCGCGACCTAATGTTGTGGTGTAATTTTCACTTGTTCCGCCGATAAAACCTTGTGTTACAATGATATTGTCGGTTAACAGTGGCACTAAATCTTTCTGTATAATCTGATTGGTTTTTGCCCAGTCTACTTTTCCTTCCTTGTAGGTATTATCGGTTTGGATGTAATTGCGTGCATCGGCCCAGAGCGCCTTATTTCCTGTTTCATTTAACCATGCTGCTACAATTTTAGTAGAAACTACCTCACCAATGGATACAATCTGATCGTAAATATAATCCGGATTATTATCAGGTTCATCCTCAATCAACCAATCAATTTCGACAAAGGTATTGGCCACATCATCATAAACCGGATGGTGTTTGCCTTGAAAAAGTTCGTCTATAATGTTGAAATGAAAATGTTTAATTTCTTCAAAAATTGCATGTGCCTCATCATTTTGTGAGAGGAAAGCATGGGTTAGATCTTCCAATCTGTTCGTGATTTTCCCCATGGCCGAAATTACGATCAGCAAGTTTCCTTTTTTGTAATCGCGAACAATATTGGCCAGATTTTTTACACCTGCCGCATCTTTTACCGAGGCACCTCCAAACTTAAAAATATCCATATTAAAATGCCTTGATTTGTGCTGTAGATAGGGCTGCATTTAACCAGCCGCTTTCTAAATTTGCTTTATATTTATTGTAAAAATTGATGGCTGGTTCATTCCAATCTAGCACTTGCCATACCATGCCACTGTAATTGCCGTTTTTAGCTTCTTCTATTACTTTTTCGAATAATATTTTGCCTAAACCTTTTCCCCTGAATTCTTCAGTTACGATAAAATCTTCAAGGTATAACCTGCAGCCTTTCCAGGTAGAGTAGCGGGTATAATATAAGGCAAAGCCAACAATGATATGATCTACTTCTGCTACAAAAGCCTTCCAGACAGGGGTTTCGCCAAAACCGGCATCGATAAAGTGATCTAAAGTAACGGTTACTTCTTCTGGTGCGCGTTCGTAAACGGCAAGCTCATTAATTAATTCTAATATTCTCGGGCAATCTTCAGCGGTTGCAAACCTGATGTTAAAATCCATATTAATTGGCCGTAATGTCGTTTTTGAAATGTTTAATTATTCTTTTTCCGAAAATACTACTGCCAATGCGCACCATTGTACTTCCTTCTTCGATCGCGATTTTATAATCTGCGCTCATTCCTGTCGATATTTCTTTGAAAGCATCATCTTTACGGAAAAAACTCACTTTAATGCCATCAAAAAATACTTTTAGTTCATGAAACTCAACCGTAATCTGCTTTTCGTTTTTGGTATTGGTAGCAATGCCCATCATGCCCACTATACGGATATTTTTTAAAGCTGAATATTCTTCAGCACGTAATAATTTGATCACTTCATCAAAACCAAGTCCGAATTTAGTGTCTTCATCTGCGATGTAAACCTGTAATAAACAATCGATTACGCGTTTATTTTTTTTTGCTTGCTTATCAATTTCCTGAAGTAGTTTCAAACTGTCCACCCCATGTATCAGTTTTACAAAAGGCGCAATATATTTTACCTTATTGGTTTGCAGGTGGCCGATCAGGTGCCACTCAATATCCTTAGGAAGCTGCGCTTCTTTATCAACCATTTCCTGCACATGGTTTTCTCCAAAAATACGCTGTCCGGCGTTGTATACTTCTAAAATTGATTCTATTGGTTGTGTTTTCGAAACTGCAATTAGTTTTACCCCGTCTGATTCAACTTCGCTTTTATATTGTTTAAGATTATCAGCTATGCTCATTTATAACTATTTTTGGTAAAATTAATAACCTTGCCGCAATTTGGGCAAAAAATAATATTTTAATTAAGGATGAAGAGATTAATATGGGTTTTAATGACGGCTATATTATGGTTTGGCTGTAAGCCAGGTATACCTGATGACATTATTAAACCTGATAAGATGGAAAAGATTTTATACGATATGCATATTGTTGATGGCTACATTGCGAACATCTATGTGGTAGATTCGGCGAAGAAGGTGGCTGCAGCTTATTATAAAGGTATTTATAAAAAATTCGATATAGATTCTGCAGCATATAATAAAAGCCTGATCTGGTATAATACCAATCCTAAAGAGCTTGAGGTGATGTATAAAAACATACAGAAATCTTTAACCCAGCAGAAAAAAGCTGTTGAAATAGCGGATAAGATGATCCAGAAAAAGAAATTTAATGCAGATTCATTGGTGATTGCGAAGAAGTTTAAGGCCGATTCTCTCGCGATCAGAAAAAAAATGAAACCCGATTCTTTATCGAAAGTAAAAGCTACGGCTCAAATTGCAAAAAAGAAAAAACAGGCCGATTCACTCATTAATATAAAGAAAACCGGAGCAATGCAAGTGGTATCAGCCCCAACTCCGGTACAGGTACAATAAAATAATATGTTATATCCCGATAATTGTTTAGAACGTTTAGGTTTTGTAGAGATCAGGCAGCTGATCAGCAAACATTGTTTGAGCCCCATGGGACAAACGATGGTGGGCAAGATGCAGGTGATGAACCGTTTTGATCAGATTGATAAATTTTTACGACAAACAAACGAATTCAAGAGTATCCTGCAAAATCAGGAACCTTTACAGATCAATACTTTTTTTGATATTAAATCACTGGTTGAAAAAATCAGGGTAGAAGGTACTTATCTTTTAGAAGATGAGTGGTTTCAGGTATATACTTCCTTACAGACCGTTTTTTCGGTGCTCCGCTTTTTTGAAGAAAGGGCTGAAGTTTACCCAACGCTCGAAGCTTTATTTGAGCATTTGCCCATCGAAAAAAACATCCTCCGTAAAATAGAAACAGTAATTGATGCCAAAGGCAAGATTAAGCCCAATGCATCGAAAGAGTTACAAGAGATTACTTCTGCCATTTCAAAAGCTGAGCAAGATGTTCGAAAGCGTATGGATTCGATCTACAAACAGGCCATTGCAAACAATTGGGTTGCCGATGGAAGTTTAACCATTCGCGATGGCAGGATGTGTATCCCGGTTTTAGCCGAGAACAAGCGCAAGCTTAAAGGATTTGTTCATGACGAATCTGCCACAGGGCAAACCGTTTACATTGAACCGGAAGAGGTTTTTACTTTAAATAACAAATTACGCGATTTAGAATTTGATAAACGCCGCGAAATCATTAAGATTTTAATTACGCTAACAGACGATCTTCGTCTGTATTCTCCATTATTGCTTTCTTACCATGGTTTCCTTACTAAACTGGATTTTGTGCGTGCAAAAGCATTATTTGCCTTAGATATTGAAGCCGAAATGCCTGGTTTATTAAAAGAGCCTAAAACCAAACTGATCAATGCGAGGCACCCTTTATTATCAATCTCTTTTGCAGCCGAGAAAAAAAGTGTTACACCTTTAAACATTCATATTGATGCCGAAACGCGTGTAGTGCTGGTTTCTGGACCTAATGCTGGTGGTAAATCAGTTTGTATGAAGAGCGTTGGTTTGTTGCAAATCATGTTGCAAACAGGTTTATTGATTCCTGTTGATGCCAATAGTGAAGTGGGTATTTTTGAGAATATTTTTGCCGATATAGGCGACGATCAGTCTATAGAAAGTGATTTAAGTACCTATAGTGCACACTTGAAAAAGATGCGCTATTTTGTAGAACATGCTTCGCCAAAAACAATGGTGCTGATTGATGAGTTTGGTACTGGTACCGATCCACAGTTTGGCGGGCCAATGGCAGAGGCTGTTTTAGAGGTATTGAACAATAAAAAAGTGAGAGGTGTAATCACTACCCACTACTCTAATTTAAAACTGTTTGCAGGGAATACACCTGGATTGGAAAATGCATCGATGCTTTTTGATAATGCAAAGATGAAACCGCTTTATATTTTAGAAATGGGCAAACCCGGTAGTTCTTACGCATTCGAAATTGCACAGAATATTGGTTTGCCAAAAGAAGTGATCCAGTTAGCCAGAGAGAAAACGGGCTCTAACCAAAATAGGGTAGATACTATGCTTGTTGATCTGGAGCGTGAGAAGAAAAACGTTTATGATGCGAAAGTAAGTTTGGCCAATCAACAGAATAAAGCGAAAAACCTGGTTGCCGAAAATGAAAAGTTAAAAACATTTTTAGAAGAGAATAAGAAAATCCTGATTAAAGAAGCAAAGCAAGAGGCTCAGAATATCATTAAAAACGCCAATAAGCTGGTAGAGAATACCATTGCTGAGATTAAGGAAAAACAGGCCGATAAAGAAGTTACTAAAGAGCTCCGCCAAAACCTGCAACGCGAACTGGTTAAAAATACTGTACCAAAGGAGCGTCCTAAACCGTTGCCAGTGATTGTTGGAGGCGAAATTGAAGTGGGCGATCTGGTTAAATTTACAGATAGTGAAACCATTGGTCAGGTTTTAGAAATTAACCGTAATGAACTGGTTTTAGCCATTGGCGATCTACGATCGACAGTGAAGAAAAACCGTGTACAAAAGGTAAGTAACCGGGAAGCTAAAAAAGTGATTCAAAGCAGCGCACATTCATTCGCCGGACGTATGAATGAGGCGGTATCAGACTTTAGAGCAGAGTTAGATCTTCGTGGAAAACGTACGGAAGATGCCTTGTTCGAAGTTGAAAAATACCTGGATAAAGCCATTATGCTTGGTTTTCCATCTATTAAACTGATTCATGGTAAAGGTGATGGGATTTTGAGAAAAATGATTAGAGAGTATTTGCGTAAATATAGCCAGGTGAATAGAATGGAAGATGAGCATGCTGATCGGGGCGGAGATGGAATTACCTATGTGTATTTGAATTGATTTGAATTGATTTGAGATGTGAGATGTGAGATGTGAGATGTGAGATGTGAGATGTGAGATGTGAGATTGGAAAATCGATTTACTGTTCCGATTAGATTCGTCATTGCGAGGCACGAAGCAATCTTACAACTATCGCTACTAGCGAACTCATTAAGATTGCTTTTAGTTGTGGTGTCGGATGTTACCATCCGACACTAAATCAAACTTTTTGGAAAATCTGTCAGATGGTAACATCTGACAGCACTTCTAGAAAAATAAAACTTTTATAACCGTAACACTGTTATTTTTAAAACGTTACGGCTATGAAAAAAATCTTACTCTGCCTTTTTGTAGTATTGGTTACCACAACTTGCAAAAAAACCGATAATGGTAATGAAGATCCAGGTACCTTACCTGATGTCGAATTAAAAGCAAAAGTCGTTGTTTCTGGATTAAGTCTTCCGTGGGAAATGGTATACGGACCTGATAATTTTATCTGGTTTACTGAAAAAGCGGGTAAAATCAGTCGTTTGAATCCTTCTACAGGACAAATTTCACCATTACTTACCATTTCAGAAGTACGTACCAATGGCGAAGGAGGCCTGTTGGGAATGGCGCTGCATCCCGATTTTACAAGCAACCCTTATGTTTATGTAATTTATGGATATGGAAATACTTATAAAGCTAAAGTGGTTCGTTATACTTATGGCGGAGGGAATTTAACAAGTCCGCTCATATTGTTAGATCAGATTCCTGCGGCATCAATTCATAACGGTTCGCGTTTGTTAATTAGTAGTGGTAAACTTTTTATCAGTACCGGCGATGCATCCGATACGGCCAACCCACAGAATATAAACTCTTTAGCGGGTAAGATTTTAAGGATTAATTTAGATGGCACCATTCCTTCAGACAATCCTTATCCAAATAATCCGGTATGGTCTTTAGGGCATCGTAATGCACAAGGTTTAGTTCAGGTGGGTAATAAAATATTTTCTTCAGAACATGGACCAGATTCTGATGATGAAATCAATATCATTGAAAAAGGACGGAATTATGGCTGGCCAAATATTAAAGGTTTTTGTAATGAAAGTGGCGAACAATCGTTCTGCAGTTCGAACAATGTAGTAGAGCCTTTAATCAACTGGACGCCTACCATTGCGCCAAGCGGTTTGGCTTATTATAACAATGATTATATTCCTCAGTTTAAAAACTCGTTATTGTTGGCGGTACTAAAAGGAACTAAATTGATGCAGCTTAAATTAGATGATGCGCAGACTAAAATAGCAGGTACAAAAGATTTTTATGTGAATACTTATGGTCGGATCAGGGCTGTTTGCCAATCGCCTGAAGGTAAAATTTATATCTGTACCAGTAATGGAAGTGATGATAAGATTGTAGAAATAGCGAAATAAGCTTATTTCTTTTTATTGCCCGGGCACTTTTTGCAACGTTTACCTTTTTTAAATTTTTCACAACATTTTTTGTGTTCAGCAGTACAGCTGAAAATAAAACCCATCCCTTTTTGAAATTCCGGATCAGTGGGTAATATGAATTGGCTTTCTTCTCTCTCGTAAATCATTGCAGTACAAAGGTAATGGTTATTTAGATTAATTCCAATTGATAAATATTCCTGAGAGATTTAAAATTATAATTGCTGCATTTCTGAAGGCAATTTGTAATTTAGCGAACTAACCAAAAATTCGTAAAATGATAAATAAAGTGGTATCTGGTGCCGAAGAGGCCATTAAAGATATATCAGATGGCGTAACCATCATGCTTGGCGGTTTCGGTCTTTGTGGTATTCCTGAAAATTGTATCAATGCTTTAGTAAATAAGCAGGTTAAAAATTTGACCTGTATTTCCAATAATGCTGGTGTGGATGATTTTGGTATTGGTTTAATGCTAAAACAGCGTCAGGTAAAAAAAATGATTTCTTCTTATGTAGGCGAAAATGCAGAATTCGAAAGACAGTTATTAAGTGGCGAACTGGAAGTAGACCTTATTCCCCAGGGTACTTTGGCCACCCGTTGTTTAGCAGCGGGATATGGCATGCCTGCAATTTTTACTCCCGCAGGTGTAGGAACTGAAGTAGCAGAAGGTAAAGAAGTTCGTAATTTTGATGGTAAGGATTATTTGATGGAATATGCATTTGACGCCGATTTTGCCATTGTAAAGGCCTGGAAGGGTGATACAGCAGGAAATTTAATTTTCAGGTCTACAAGCAGGAATTTTAATCCGGTAATGGCTATGGCAGGGAAAGTTACCATCGCTGAAGTGGAAGAATTGGTAGAAGCAGGTGAATTGGATCCTGATTATATCCATACCCCTGGTATTTATGTTCACCGGATTTTTCAGGGCAAAGACTACGAGAAAAGAATCGAACAGCGTACTGTAAGATCAAAATCATAATGAAGAAAATCATTGCAATTGAAGAAATCGGTATGTTTCTGCTGGCAGTATTCGCCTTTTCAAAGCTATCATTTCATTGGTGGGTATTTCCGGCACTCTTACTTGTACCAGATTTAAGTATGCTGGGGTATCTGGCAGGTACAAAAGCAGGTGCGTGGTGTTATAATTTATTTCACCATAAGGCGGTTGCAATTCTAACTTTCTTAATCGGATTTTATTATCAGGTACCAGCATTGCAGTTATCGGGCATTATATTGTTTGCTCATTCCTGCATGGATAGGGCACTAGGCTATGGTTTGAAATATAGCGATGCATTTAATCACACACATTTAGGCTTAATCGGAAAAAATAAATAATGGCATTTTCAAAAGAAGAGATCGCACAGCGCATCGCTAAAGAAATAAAAGACGGATACTATGTTAACCTTGGCATCGGCATACCTACGCTGGTAGCCAACTATATACCCAAAGGAATTAATGTGGTATTGCAATCAGAAAACGGTTTATTGGGCATGGGACCATTTCCTTTTGAAGGAGAAGAAGATGCTGATTTAATTAACGCGGGAAAACAAACCATTACAACCTTACCCGGATCATCTATTTTTGATTCGGCGATGAGTTTTGGGATGATTCGTGCACAAAAGGTAGATCTAACCATTCTGGGCGCTATGGAAGTATCCGAAAACGGAGATATTGCCAACTGGAAAATTCCGGGTAAAATGGTAAAAGGAATGGGTGGAGCTATGGATTTAGTAGCATCGGCCAAAAACATAATTGTGGCCATGCAGCACATCAATAAAGCTGGTGAAAGTAAATTATTGCCAAATTGCACCTTGCCATTAACTGGTGTGAAATGCATTAAAAAAATTGTAACTGAATTGGCGGTTTTAGATATTTTACCAGAAGGTGGTTTTAAACTTTTGGAGCGAGCACCGGGTGTGAGTATCGAATTTATACAGCAATCTACGGCTGGGAGATTAATTGTAGAGGGGCAAATTCCGGAAATGAGATTGGATTAATTAGTGGTTAACCACGGCAATTAGAATGATCGTCATTCCCGCGCAGGCGGGAATCTTAATGGATCCTGTAAACCTATCAAGGCATTAGGATTTCCTATCAAATTGGGAGTGACAATGCCTCACAAAAAAAGGAGTCAAGCTTTTAAAGCTTGACTCCTTTGATATTTACTGTATATCTACTAAAATACTATTCCTCAAATCATTCGAAATATCTTCTGTAATGGCGATAATTTCGTCTGGCTCATTGGTATTATTCATCACTACCTTATTGCATTGTTCGCGGTAGGGTAGCAGGTATTCTTTATAAGCTGGCACTACATGGTTGTGCCATTTGTACAATACATCTTCTTCAGGGTAACCACGTTCTAAACCATCGCGTTTTATACGGCGATCTAAAGCTACCTGCTCATCTGCGTCTACAAAGATGGTATGATCCAATAACGCAGCAATTTCTTTAAAGTGCAGGATGAAAAGGCCTTCTACGATAATAATAGGCGCCGATTTGATTTCTAATATTTTAACAACAGCCAGTGGATTATTAAAGTTATATTCTTTTTTGTAAACAACTTCTCCACTCATTAACTGCTTAATGTCTCTTAAAAACTGTTCGCTATCAATTGTTGATGGAAGATCGAAGTTATATAACTTGTTTTCTTCCTGTGTCATATCGCCGGCAGGAATATAATAATCATCCTGTGATACCAGGGTTACTTCATCTTGTTTAAAATGATGAAGAAAGCAGTTTAGGAAAAATGTTTTGCCCGATCCGCTACCGCCGGCAATACCAATTATAAAAGGCTTTTTGTTTGAACTCATTGAGCACTGTATGTTAAATTGCAGAAAAAACGTTTGTCTAAAGCACCTAATGAATCGGCTACAGCTTTAGTCATTACAATGATAACATCTTTTGTAGATTCGTTCTCTGTAAATTTACCAACAACTTTGGCAAAGGTGGTGCGGTTGGTCATTGGGTTGGTAATTTTGATTACCCTGCCCACAGGTGCCGTACGGTGTAAAACTAACATTTTTGTACCATCAAGATCCTGATCAGCAATCCAAACTGCAGTACCTTTTTCTTCAATCTGGCTTAATCCGTAAACACTTGGGTCGCGACGCAGTTTAGGGTCTTTAACCATTGTACTATCAGGCTCATTTCCCTGCTCTTCTTTCGAAGCTTCATTTACCGATTTTGGTTGCGGTGGTTTAGGGATAATCAGTTTTTGGTCTACTTTAATGTTATTGTCGTCCAGCTTATTTGCTGTTCTGATCTGATAAGCTGTTAAATTGTATTTTTTCGCAATAGAGAAAATGTTTTCACCAGTAGCTACAGTATGGATAAAACTTTCTTCTTTTGCTACCACAGGAATTTCTTTTGTTTTTGTTTCGGCCTGCTTTTCTTTTGGAACCTGAACATCAGCAATAATCCCACCCGGAACTTTTAAAACCTGTCCGATGGTAATGGCGTTATCAGGAAGATTGTTCATTGTTCTGATCTGATAAGCCGTAATGCCATATTGCTTGGCAATGGTGAAAATGGTTTCGTTCCTTAAAACGGTATGCGTACCCGCTGTATCGCTGGATTTATTTTCTTGTGTGGGCTTTTCTTCAACAGCAGCAGAAACTACTTTAGTTTCGTCGATGTTTTTTGTTGCCAGGATTTTCAGTTTCTGACCAATCCGGAGGTTATTGCCCGAAAGGTTATTGGCTTTTTTTATTTCTTCAACTGTAGTGCCATATTTTTCTGCAATTTTTCCTAAAAACTCTTTAGGCGCAACGGTATGCTCGATCATGGTTTGATCTGAAGATTGCGTATTAGCTAAGGGAGCTTCGGTATTACTTTTTGCTGGTGGAGTAGATGGACTAGCTGTGGCAGTTTGCTCTCCATTTTTTGCAGGGATTTTTATAACCTGGCCAATGCTTAGGTTGCTGCTTGTTAAATTATTTAAAGCTTTAATTTCATTTATTGTTGTGCCATATTTTTCGGCCAGCATGTTCAAATTCTCTTTTGGCTTAATGGTATGTTCTGTCACATTAGCCGTTGAAGAAGTTGTTTCTGTATTGGATGATCCGCCGGATGCTGTAAAAGGAATATTTGTAGGGACTTTAATGATGACCCCAACCTGTAGGTATTTGTTTTCATTAAAAGCCATGATATCCTTTGGCGATACATTGTATCTTCTTCCGATGGAATAATAAGTGTCTTTTGCTACGGTTTGGTGAACGATCAGTTTTTTGCCTTTATTATTTTCTACACCGATAGAGTCTCTTGCTGTGTTGGCTTTGGCATTTGCAATATTCAGCGCAAATAACACTACAGCAGATAAATATATTTTATGCATTTATTTTTATCTAAATTTCTAAGTCAAAGGGAGCAATTATACGAATAATATTGTTAACCATCTTATCTTATACTACTCGTTTTTAAGTAAAAATAAGATGACTTTAACCTCATTATTTCGATATGCTATTCATTAACAAATGTTTATAAAATTGTAATTTGAGTGATAATGAATATTAAACGGTTTAATAAATAACGTATTGTTCAAAAGACAAAATTGAGCAAAACTTTTCTAAATTTGAGTTGTTAGGTACACATTAAAATACATCATAAATTATAATAAAATGGACGCTAAAGAAATAAGCTTAAACGAAAAAGAAGTTAAACCAGTTGTAGATCTGTTGAACGATTATTTGGCTAACTATCATATCCATTACCAAAAATTAAGAGGCTGCCACTGGAATATTAAAGGACAGAACTTTTTTACCCTTCATGTTAAGTTTGAAGAGTTATATACTAACGCGCAGCTAACCATCGATGAAATTGCTGAGCGTGTTTTAACCTTGGGTAAAGCACCGCATAGCCGCTTTGCTGATTATATTAAAGAATCGAAAATTAAAGAAATTGATACGATTGGTCTGAAAGATCTTGATATGGTTGATGCCATTTTAGATGACATGGCTAACCTGATTGAGCTGGAAAGGGAGCTTTTAGAAGCAACTGATAAGGCTGGCGACGATGGTTCTAATGATATGGTGAACCGTTTTATGCAATTTAAAGAAAAAAATACCTGGATGTTAAGATCTTTTGCCGGGAAAAAATAACAGCGTATTAATAGGTTAAGGGCCTCATGTAAGTAGCTTTATTGTAAAATCTGCTTATATGGGGCTTTTTTGTTTCGTAGAAAATCTAAATATTTATCTTTGGGCATGGCGTATAAAAGTTTAGCAGAATGTGTTTCAGATCTCGAAAAGCACGGTCATTTAATCAGAATTAAAGAAGAGGTAGATCCCTATTTAGAAATGGCAGCCATCCATTTGAGGGTGTACGAAAACCAGGGACCGGCATTATTATTCGAAAAAGTTAAAGGAAGCCCTTTTCCTGCAGTTTCCAATTTATTTGGAACTTTAGAACGTTCTAAATTCATTTTCAGGGATACCTTGCCAAAGGTTCAGCAACTGGTATCATTAAGAAATGACCCCATTAAAGCATTAAAAAACCCTTTTAAATATGCTGGTTCTGCCATGTCGGCATTATCTGCTTTGCCGTTAAAAACTCCATCTGCAAAAAGTAAATTTTTAAAAACAAGCATCAGTCAGTTGCCACAAATTGTTAACTGGCCGATGGATGGAGGCCCTTTTGTTACCATGCCTCAGGTTTATACCGAAGATATAGATAAACCCGGTGTATTAAACGCCAATCTTGGGATGTACCGCATTCAACTGGGTGGGAATGATTATGTTCAGGATAAAGAAATCGGTTTGCATTATCAGATCCACAGGGGAATAGGGGTGCATCAATCCAAAGCAAATGCTTTAGGCAAACCTTTAAAAGTAAGTGTTTTTATTGGTGGCCCACCATCGCACCCTTTAGCCGCTGTGATGCCATTGCCGGAAGGTTTGTCGGAAATGACTTTTGCCGGTGCTTTGGGCGATAGGCGCTTCCGTTATTTTTACGATGATGAAGGTTTCTGCATTTCAGCTGACGCGGATTTTATCATCACCGGAACAGTTTATCCAAACGAAAATAAACCTGAGGGTCCTTTTGGCGATCACTTAGGTTATTATAGCTTAACACATCCTTTTCCGTTAATGAAAGTGCACAATGTGTACCATAAAAAAGATGCAATATGGTCGTTCACCGTTGTTGGTCGTCCACCCCAGGAGGATACCAGTTTTGGAGCATTAATCCACGAAATTACAGGTTCGGCCATTCCGCAGGAAATACATGGCTTAAAAGAGGTTCATGCTGTAGATGCTGCTGGTGTTCATCCATTGCTTTTTGCCATCGGTAGCGAACGTTATACACCATACTTAAAGGAAAGAAGGCCTCAGGAAATTTTAACCATTGCCAATCACATTCTGGGTAAAAACCAGTTGAGTTTGGCCAAATACCTTTTCATAGCAGCTAAGGAAGACAACCAGCAACTGAGTACGCATCATATTGAAGATTTTATCAAGCATATATTAGAGCGGATCGATTTAACCAGAGACATCCATTTTTATACCAATACCACCATCGATACGCTGGATTATAGTGGTGATGGCTTAAACAGTGGTTCGAAGGTTGTAATTGCTGCCGCAGGCAATCAAAAAAGGGAACTGTGGAGTCATGTTCCTGAGGGATTGAAACTAAGTGAGGCTTTTTATCAGCCCAAAATTGCCATGCCAGGTGTTTTGGTTTTAGAGGGTAACAAATACCTCAATCCTGAGAAAACAGCCGCGGAAATTGCTATGCTGAATATGGCGTTGATTGATCAGGATTTAGCTGGTCTGCCTTTGATTATATTGGCCGATGATGCTGAATTTACCGCTGCAACAATTGATAACTTTGTTTGGGTAACTTTTACAAGAAGCAATCCTGCAGCCGATATTTATGGTATTAACGATTTTACGATCAATAAACACTGGGGCTGTAAGGGCTCTATGATTATCGATGCACGAAAAAAGCCTCACCACGCACCCGAATTGATCAAGGATGGAGTGGCAGAGGCTAAGATTGATGAAATGGGTAAAGAAGGTGGAGCGCTGTTTGGGGTGGTTTAAAAAAGAGCTATTCAAAAATGGATCTCAATAAGAATTATATTTTTATTGAAAAATAACTTTTTTATTGACCGTTCTCTACTCAATAGCTGATGTCTATTTAGCTACCTGTGAATTTTTTCTAGCCTGCAATCTGCTCCTAACCTTCTGTTACAAAGTGTATAGATGATGATTGAATCAGTTTTTTTACTGCATTTCTTTTTAACTTTAATAGTTAAATAATCACCATTTATTACGAAACAGGGTTGACTACATGGAATACAACGGTTAATAATCTTAAATAGCCCCGCTAATTTTTCATCTAGAATCTTTCTATCTGGATCACTTCTGTCTTCGCTGTAGTATCTGTCAAGTTTATACGTTTTCGTGACAGTACAACTCGATAAATAAAGTGCAAAAAAGAATATAATCAATATTTTTCTTTTTGTCATTGCTTGATTATTTTTTTAGTGTTCTTTGTAAAACTTCAAAAGCGGAGTTGATAATTACTTCGTTTATTTCGTCATAATATTCTTTATAAAATTCTTCACTCCAATTATGCCGTTTAACACGTGCTCCAATAATTCTAATGGTTTTGTCTCCATCAGAAATGGTGAATTTATTTGTTGTTGAATTAAAGTTCATATATTTTTCATCTTTTCTATAATCTCCGCCGATTGAGAAAAAAGAACCAAAGCCAAAGGAGCCTCCTCCCGCTATAAATTGTTCGAGGGTTTTTCTGTATTCATCATCAATTGTTGTGGAAATTGTTGTCCCTCTGGCAATTATTAATGAATATGGAATTGCTCCCATTATTCCATTAGGACCCCAATATTGGGGGAATTTCTTGCCAATTGAGGTAAATAGAGAATCTTGAAACCATTTATCTCTAAAAATTTCAACTTCTTGAAAACGTTTAAAAGATACATCAAATGCAAAATGATTCTTTTTTGATAATTCTTCCATTTTTCTTCTTTCAACACTACCCCCACCTGAGAATATGCCCCAGCCAACTTTAGTTTTTACTTTCCAAGTAGTTTCAACTCTTGAATAGTCTTCCGATTTGGTGTCAAAATTTCTTGAAATAATGTTATCATTATTTAAAAAATCTTCGAGATCTAATATTGGAAATTGCATTCTGAATTTTCTCCAGTATTGTTTCATACTGTTGTCATCAAAAACACTAGATGGAGGTAGGTCGACAGCATAGTTTGGATCATCAAAATATGCTTTTGAATCTACAAGTCGCCACAGTTCTCTTGGTGTGTTACTTTTTAAAAAAGCATTTATTCTAACATTTATCCTTTTAATTTCTTCTTTATATCTATCAATTTGCATAGAATAACCATATTCTCTTTCAAAAATGATTCTTTCTGATTCCCATCTCTCAGTAGGTATATTATTTCGAACTCTATATTTGTTCCACTCGTCATTCACGAAAACTGAATAATTGTTTAATTCTGTTTGAGACGCTGAAAGTTCTACTTTCATAGTATCATAATTCTTTCTTTTATCAGCACCTAGTGCGTCAACTAATAGGTCGTTAAATTCATCTAAAAAATTTGCATAAGCTTCTTCGAGTTTAGATGGATGTTCTAATTTTACTTCATCTATCTTTTCATTCGAATAAGATGGCATTGTTGAGGCTACAAAATTTGAAGCATTGTATAGTAAAAAGTTATTATAGTTTTTCTTATCCTTACTGTAAGGAAGTAATGTTGCAAGATTAAAAGGTTGGAAAACCCCATCTCGTGGTGCGCCTGAATTGATTAATTTATCGATCATTGTGGTGTAATGACCCCAAGCTCTTTCAAAAATTTCTTCTGCCATGATTTTACTTTTTAGTGGTTAATAATTGGTTTAAGTTTATCCAAAACTACCATAGAAACCATACTTGAATCAAGAGTGAAAACATTGCAATTTATACGCGTGAAAAGCGCAATTGGATACCGTAAAATTGCGGTATTTTAAAATAAATGGATACAAGTGTAATCAGTATAAAAGCAGGGTAGAAGCTGTTTAAGTGTGTTTTATTGCTTGAAAATGAGTTTGTTGAGTACTTTTTGTTAATCTGACGATTTTCGAATTCAAATAAGGTTAATGTATATTTAGGTATAAGTTATTCTATAAACCTAAACTAAATTAAAAGCTATGAAAACTTTAAAACCTTTACCAATTACCTACATTACCGATAGAGAAAGTGAAAATCGGATGAAATGGTTTGATAAATACAAATACCCGCTACTTAATGCCATTACATTGGAACAAGAAAAAAAGGAAGAATGTAGGGGGATTGATTTCTTGAGCCTTCAATCGGCAATTACTTTCTTTGGCGAACTTACCACTGGACTTAAGGCGGGAGATGGTGTAAGGGTGTATTTTGCCTCTCCATCGGGCGATGGTACTGTTAATGAAGATCGTTGTGGTATACTTACGCTCATTTTTGTAAAAACGAAGGGAACATCTGATGTTCCACCTTATTTTTATATCAATGATCAGAAAACTTCTGCTCAAATTTCATCGAATGGCGCAAAAGAATGGGTTCATAATTATCAATTGCTCAAAAGAGATCGCATGTTTAGAACCCTATCCTATAACGATAGGTTAGGCGGCCATAAAGAAACCAAACATATTTGGTTTAGCTTGAAGCAAATGGAACAAACACTTGATGAAATGAAATATCAAGCTGAAGAGCATGGTCACATCGTAAGCTGTTTCGGTATCCGTTTTACCTCTTATACCAACAAAGATTATGTTTTTCTAGGTTCCAAAATTCCTAGTCATAAACGAAGGGAACGGCTAACCATTTGCTTTACTTTTATAGGTGCTAATGGTGATATCGGGATTAAAGATATCGATCCTGTAGAGTTTGCCCAAAGACTTAAATTAACAAAGGATAAAAGTTTTGGCGATACATTTGACACAGGAATACCTGCTCCACCTCCGTCAGATACAAAAGAAGCATTAGATTCTCAGATTTAATAAAAAATTATCATGCCTATTTTAACGTATATCTATCTCGCATCACTAGCTGCGGCTGCAATAACCGGGTTGTTAAAATTTCGTGTTAGCTTACCCGTTCATTTAAAGGGCATCATTTTAATGATGCCCTATATTTTATTGGTAGAAATTGGCGCAGCATTTTTTAGAAACCTGATTAAAGGTCAGAATGTATTGCCCCAATACAATATCGTTCTATTGATCGAATTTCTGGTTTACGCCTGTTTTTTTAAGGAAATCATTATTTCGGCATGGATAAAAAAGATAATATCCGTCTTTATGATCTTATTCCCTGTATTTTGGTATATTTCAGTATTCTTTATATTTAAAATTACAGAGTGGAATAGTTATATTTTTCTGGTAGGTGGCACTTTTACAATTATATGGGCTTTAATTTACTGCTATCAATTGTTAACCTCAATCGAAAATGTGAGCCTCAATAGTTGTGGTGAGTTCTGGATTGCACTTGGCATCATTATTTTTTATTCTTGTCAGGTTCCCTTTATGGGTATATACAATTTTCTGATCGTTAATTATCCATCATTGATTATGAACTTTCAGGTTGGCCTTCAGATAACCAATATTATTATGTATTCTTTGTTTACGTATGCTTTTTTATGCAAAAAGACCATTATAATGAAGTATTCTTAGCGGTTTTACTCACTACAGTTATTTTTCTGTTCCTATCAATAGCAATCGTTTTCCTGATGCTGTATTTTCAGAAAAAGAAATTCCAGTATGCTAAAGAAAAAGGAGAACTGGAAAAACAGTATGGCGAGCAATTGCTGCAATCGCGACTCGAAATGCAGGAGCAAACATTCGAAACCATTAGCCAGGAGATACATGATAATGTAGGGCAACTCTTGAGCCTGGCCAAGTTACAACTGAGCATTGCAGAACAAAATGAAGTGGGTGATAAATCATTGATTAACGAAATTAAAGGAAATGTTGGTAATGCCCTTACCGATTTACGTGATATTGCAAAAAGTTTAAGTACAAGCCGCATCCAGGAGTTAACCTTGCTTCAGGCCGTAGAGCAGGAGCTGCAGCGCATAGGTAGGGCAGGGGTTATTCTTTGCCATATTGAAGTAACAGGTAACGAAAGGCAGATTGCAGAGCAAAAGAAAATAATCATCTTCAGGATTGTGCAGGAAAGTTTGCAAAACATATTAAAACACGCCCAGGCCACTACAATCAATGTTGAATTTGATTTTTCAGAACAGCTAAAAATAACCGTCGGGGATAATGGTGTTGGTTTTAGTGCAGGTGAAAAAGTGAAAATTGAAACCGGGTTGGGGCTTCAGAATATTGTAAAACGCGCTGCATTGATCAATGGAGAAGCTACAATCAACAGCATTATTAATAATGGAACTAAAATTACCTTAACTATTCCTTATGCCTGATCAGATTAAAAATATAGCCTTGGTTGACGATCACGTGTTGTTCCGCAAAGGATTGGCTGCATTGATCAGCTATTTCCCATTCTACAACATTTTATTTGAAGCTGCTAACGGAAAAGATTTTATCAGGCAGTTAAAAATATATGATGTACCTGATATTGTGCTGCTCGATATCAACATGCCCGAAATGGACGGGTATAGTACAGCTTCATGGTTGCGGACAAATCATCCAGAGGTAAATGTACTTGCATTAAGTACGATGGATGCAGAAACTGCCATTATAAAAATGATTACCAATGGGGCTAAGGGCTATGTGTTAAAAGATGCTGAACCTGAAGAACTTAAACGTGCTTTTGATGAGGTCATTAGTAAAGGGTATTTTTATAATGAGCTGGTTACAAGGAAGGTGATGCAGTCGCTAAGTTTGTTAGCCACAAATTCAAAAATATCAGACTTTGTAAAACTTACCGAAAGGGAAATGGAATTCCTGAAATATACCTGTACCGAAAAAACATACAATGAAATTGCCGCAGAGATGTTTGTGAGCCCCCGCACCATTGATGGATATAGAAATTCTTTGTGCGAAAAATTACAGTTAAAAAGTCGTACAGGATTGGCTTTGTATGCGGTAAAAAACGGAATTGTTAAAATTTAGATCAGTTTTAATTCAGTTAAAGTTGACGATGTGTTTAAGTCACTAATTTGAGATAATTTGATAATCTAGGTAAAAATTTAGATTTTTAGATATATCATTCCAAATATGCTTTCAAAATTTCATATCATCCTCACCTTTATCTTACTTTTTATACTAAAGACAAGGGCCCAGGATACAAAATTAGATAGTGTTGCCTTAAACATCAACCGTTATGGCTTAAAAGCCGCTCAATCTAATCTTTTTGTTCATTTTGATAAAAGTATTTATACCAATAATGATCAGGTATGGTTTACCGGATATCTGCTAAAAACGATTACTAATTTAGATCAGTATCACACACTTTATTTATCGCTGATTAATAATAGTGACAGCAGCATTGTACTTCAGGACAAATTTTTAATTGATAAAGGTTTTGCCTTCGGGTCGCTTACACTGCCCGATTCGCTGCCGGGCGGTTCGTATCGTTTTGTGGCGAATACCAATATAAAAAAAGATAATCAGCCAGATGGTGAATTTGTTCAGCCCATTACCATTAAATCTACAACTGTAAATCCTTTAACAGCCAATATTTCTATTTTTAAGGCCTATGATGAGCAGAGTAAAAATGGAACAGCATTATTGAAAATTTTATCGGGTGATAACCGTTTTATTGAAAATGCAGAAATAAAATATCATATCGGTAGGGATAAACAAACATTGCTCACGGGTACAGCTAAAAGCAGCGTAATAGGTGAACTGATGATTAACTTCCCTGCTGATAAAATTACAAAAGATAATAATCAGCTTAATGTTTCCATCAAAAAAGGTAAAGATATCAGGTATGTAAAATTTAATCTTCCAGTCAGAAACCTTTCAAATTATCAAATTCAATTTTACCCCGAAGGTGGTTATCTGGTTGACCGCTTAACCTCTAAAGTAGGATTTGAAATTAAAAATCTGGAAGGCACTGCCATAAAAGCAACAGGTATTTTATATGAAAATGACATGGTGATTGATACCCTTCAAAGCAATTCTACAGGGCTTGGTTCATTTTCAATTTGCCCAAAACCATCAAAAAAATATTATGTTAAACTTTTTGGGAATAAACAGGAAGATATCAGTTATAATTTACCGGCAATATTAAAAAATGGTGTTGTTTTAACAGCAGGTACAGCCGTAGCTGAAAATGATTTCAGAGTACACCTGGAGGCTAATAACAATCAAAAAGTACATGTTTTAGTGCATAATTTCTCTGATATTTTCTTACACACCAATTTAATACTAATCCCTAATCAGACCCAAAGTATAAGGTTAAAATTAGACTCTGTTCCTCTTGGATTAAATACAGTGACTATTCTGGACAGCAACTACCGGCCAATGGCCGAAAGGATTTTCTTTGCACATTACGATCAGCTTAATCAGACTGAATTATCGACAGATAAAAATGAATACGGCACAAGAGATCAGGTGAATTTAAAACTAAATGTGACTGGTAAAAATAAAGCTCCGGTGGCAGCACTGGTATCTGTTTCCTGCACCCAAACCAATAGGATTTCAGTGGGTGGTAATCAAAATATTATTGATTATTTCTATTTACAACAACGTTTAAAAACGCTTCCTAACCGTCCGATGGGTTTAAAGTATGTTGACCAGGATTATCTAAATGATGTACTTCTGGTTAAAACCTGGAGCAGGTATAAATGGCCTGAAACGGAAATGATTAATAAAAAAGAAGTGCTCTCGAGCTTTGAATATCATGGCGAAATAACCAGAAAAAATAAGCCTTTAGATCAGCCGGTTGAGTTAACAATCATCGCCGGAGAAAATCTGAATTTTCTGAATACCGATAGCATGGGAAAATTTAATTTACCCTTTGCCAATCTTGTTATTAAAGAACCAAAGCGTCCTGTTTGGTTAGGGATGACAACAGCTAAGTATGACCTGTATAAAGTTAGAATGGACAATCCACAGGATGAACTAAAGCAATATTTAGTAAAGCAAAATTTAGAACAACTAAACGCAAAAAGTGGTGTGTTTAGTGAAGATAATCAAAGTCTAACCTCAATTACTGGTACGCAGCTAAAAGAAGTAACGATTACGAAAAAAAGGGATGAAAGAATCGAATTTATTAAAAATTCTTATGTTAACAGATGCGGAGATTATGTTTGTAGGAATAATATTTTAAATTGCCCTAATCATATGGCCGATAGTGGTAATAAAAACCCTGTAAAAGGTGAAGTTTATGTTAACGAAATTGGACTTGCAATTATGTATCATGGATGTGCGGAGCTTGAGTCTAAACCTAATGTGATTCTTTTGAAAGGAATCAATCTTCCAAAAGATTTTTATGTATCTGATATTACCAATAAAAATGAGCCTATCAATTTTTCGACAGTTTATTGGAATTATCAGGTGATGGTTAATGGTGAAACACCTGTTAGTTTTAATACCGGCGATTTAACAGGAGATTTTAAAATTGTTGTACAGGGCGTAACAAATGGGGGAGTGGTTTATGGCGAGAAAGAGATTACGGTGAGGAATAAATAAAAGAGGTTGTCTCCAAAGGCTGTCTCTTTTTGTTGAGAAAAAACATTTTTTCTGGTTTGAAACTTTGATGTATTGACTTGAAAGTCGGATGTTTAATGTTTATAATTGAGTTTTATGTAATCAAAGCCACCAGTTTTTAAACCTCATTACCAGGATCGTATCATGGCCTTTCCATCAACATTTGATGAGCTGGTAGCCAAGAGCTATCCAGTCAGGGTAGTGAATGATGTGATTGACAGGCTCAATATCCAAAACCTGCCTAATCCCTAACAACCTAAGACTACATTGGGCTACCAAAATGCTTAATTTTAAATCATGAAAAAGTCTCTCAATTTTAGTCGAGAGACTTTAAACAAGCTATTCTTTAGAATTTAAAACTTAAGTCAATGTTAAAATTTTATTTTTTTTATTTTAACATTTTAATCTTAAAATTATTTTCTAATTTTTCTTGGTTCCACTGAAATATACATTGACCCTGTAGATACATCATTTGTCACATATACATCTTTATAGTATGGAGGAGTAGAGCCATCACGAGGAGGTCGACTGGGAGTGTATTCAATCTTTTCTTTTCTTAAAATTATAGGATTCGAAAAATCTAAAATTCCTTCACCTAGATCATTAGAGCCTGTAGTTGTTTTGACTTGATATGAATTTGTGTTTGTAGTAGTTGTAGTTTGCCCAAATTTAATACCTAATTTAACCTTCTCTCCAAAGGTAGGATCATATTCAAAATTCGAAGCATATTGTGTGGTATTTGTATAAGATAATGTAGTTTCTGTTGCGGGATCAAACTCTTGTGCAATAAATTTCCATTGCGCTCCATAATTATCTAAATCCCAGGCAGCTATTGGTTCATATAAAAAGCACTCTATTGGTGTTATGCTAACTATATTATAATATTTTTGATTTTGATCTAGTTGGTATTTAACATCAAATAGATCTTTCCCTTCTAAAGAAAATATTTTGTTTATTTGAAGAGCTCCACCATTTTTTGAATTTATCAAAATAGCTATCCTAATGTCATATTTGCCATTAGTCCAAAGTGTTATGCCGTTACCAGGCCTAACATTCGGGTATTGTGTAGTAGCTTTTGGATCATCGGTGTGTGAACTTATTTTATCATAATTATTATCTGCTAATTTAATGGAAATGATATGTTCGCTATAATCATTATTGAATTTACCTCTGTTTACACCAGCTTGAGGATTCAATCCATAGTAAACATAATCTCTTTGCCAGTCTAATTTTTTATTATACGCATCAATAATCGCTTGGTCTAAGGCTTGTGGATTAGTTTCTGCTATACCATCAGGAGCAATTCTTGATGTTTTTATTGGTGTTAAAGAACTTTGTAATTGAGAATTCAAGCTTAGGGTTTTGTTTATTTTGGTAATACTACCATCAAACGCATTATCAGCTAACGAAATTATACCACTCTTATTATTAATAACCGTCTTGCCAAACTTATTAGAACCAACAACTAATCTTTCGTTTTCTTTTACAACAACAACTGGGAAATTAGGAACTGAGCCGTTTGGTATTTTTGTTATTTCTCCTTTTGAATTGTACAAATCAATATTCGTGAAGTTTTTATTCTCAGGAGATACTGCTACTTGTGGTATCTCTGACTCAGTTTTCCAATTGTCAGGGGTAAAGTTTAGTAATTCTGGAACCATGATAGTTAAAGTGGGTAGACTATTGATTGCTGAATCTAATTTTTCTTTTGATTGAGCATACTTGGATATTACCTGATAAAAAGTTTGATCGGATGTAATTTTTTCATCCTTTATCATTTGGAAAAGAACATCATTATCTCTGTCAAATTGCTTTAAAGCTTCATTTTTTATGAATAATCTTAGATTGGGTTCTTTTTCTAATGCAATAGCTAAGACCTTTGAAAAAATAACTTTAGAGTCTTGTTTTTCATTAGGCACTGGAACAAATGAAAGGTTATCCTGTTTAATTTCTTTCTTGCATGAGAATAATAGCGCAAGAATTGCTAAGTAATAGATTTTGTGTTTCATATTAGGTTTTTATTTTAACTGCAAAAATAGTTAAAAATCTAACATGTATGATTAATTATGTATTAAATGTAAAATATATTATATGTTTTGTGTTTTTAAAATCTGTTGTATGTAGTGCTATTATCTCATTAACTGTAAAATAAAAAAGCCATAAATCTATAAAGATTTATGGCTTTTTTATTTTATTCTACTTTAAAATCTTACTCCAAAAGTTAAGAATACATTGTTCCTATTACTTTTAGTATCAGCAACAGGCTCAGAATAATCGTTTAATAAATATGGGCTAGATTTTAAAGACTTGATCTGATAGTTTTGATAAGTTAAATCCAGATAATAGTTATCAATTCTATACCCTAAGCCTCCACTATAATATTTAGCTTCAGAATTACCTAAATATTCATCTTTAATTCCATTTCCATTAACTCCATACCCGGCTCTTAAACTAAATTGATCATTTACTTTAACTTCTGCGCCAAATCTGTAATTCACAGTTTCTTTATAAGAGTTTTTGATCAAACTGTTACTACTATTTATATCTGCAATATTAGAATTGTTGTCTGAAGAAAATCTTATTGAGGAATAATCAATATAGTCAATATCTGCAGAAATTAAAGCTCGTCCTCCTATTATGTAGCTTATTCCTCCAGATGCTTTTAATGGAGTACGAAGATTATATGAGGAGTAAAAGTTAATAGGATCATTGTTTGACTTATAGTTGATTAATGATGTATTCAGCTGCACGTAAGTATTATCCTCTACATTCATCCAAGTTGGAGATTGAAAGTTTACACCTATTCTTAATTCACTGATTGGTCTAAAAATCATGCCTAATTTCAAATTAAAACCAGATCCTTTACTTTCTTGATTTCGGGATTGAGTTAATGCATAATTTTCTGTTCCATTATATTGTTTGGTGTCCTCATTAAATGAATTAAGTATTCCTGATTCAAGGAACACAGCATCACTAACATATTTCACATTAACAAAACTTGCCGTAGCACCAATGTACAATTTGTTAGAAAAGTTTAATGCTCCCGCAACATTAAACTCTGATGTAGAACCCAATCTATTTTCGTTGAAATTTTGTTTAAAATTCGCATTATTATAAGGTTCAGCAGAAAATCCATTTGGGAAATTAGTTGCGTTTTTATTTATAAGATAACTTTGATAAGCATCGCCACCAACCGTATTTGTAATCCCATTTGCGCTTGCGTCTTCAACATAAGAGTCTCTTATGGAGCTATTTGTGTTTGTTCCGTTATACTGAAAATTATTTAAAAAATCGTTGTTTCTATTGTAGCTTAATCCAAAAACAGAACTAACTAAACCACTATTTACATCCGACCCTTTAGCCTTGTAAGCCGGACTGTAAAATACAACCCCAACATTATTAAGGTTAATTTGACTTTTATTACCTGTTGTTTGCGTCCCTAAGAAACTAGTTTTATTATTTACTGAATTAAATTCAGGCGTAATACTGAACTCCGATTTTGTAAATAAACCTAAACCGGCAGGGTTGGCGTTAATTGAACCAATATCGCCACCAACACCAATTTGGGCACCTCCCATCGCTTTAAAACGAGCCGTGCTTCCATAGTTCGTTTGCGAAAAGTCGAATGCATTTCCGGCAAGGGTTTGGGCATATAAACTCCCAGAAGTAGCCGCCGTAGCTACCAACAATGATAGAATGTATTTTTTCATTTGATGTGTGTGTTTAATTTAACCTAACCTCTTCCGCCTCTTGATCCACGAGAACCACCTCCGTAGCTTCCGCCACCTCCGCCAGATGAGCCACTTCCGCCTCCACCATTTGATGGTGGTGGAGAATAAGTTGGCCTACTTTCTGTTCTAGTTGGTTGTTGAGGGGTATAATTTTCATTTCTTGTAGGCCTGCTGTTTGTACCTTGTTGTTGAGGAGTATACCCAGAATTTCTCGTAGGTCTACTACTTGCATTGCTATTAGGCGATGAAATTCTGTTACCATTTTGATCAGTATAACCTGTTCTACTCGGTCTTCCATAATTTGGCGAAGAGATTCCTGCACCATTTCGTGGCATACGGTTATCTACTCCGCCTGGCGCTGCTCTACGAACAGTATTTCTATTGGTGTAAACACCTCCGCCACCACCATAGTATCCACCGCCGATACCCCAGCCACCGCCGTAATATCCGCCTCCGCCCCAACCATAACGGTCGTAGTAAGAGTTAGGTCCCCAAGAGTTCCAACCGTAAGGATTGTTCCAGCCGTAACCATAGTTTCCATAATAAAACGGGTTATTCCAAATGCTTCCGTAGCCATAACCACCACCGAATCCACCGCCCCAGCCACCTAAGCCGTAACCGTTACCCCAGCCAATACCTATACCTAAATAGTTAGATGGTCCGTAACTGCTGCCATAGTAATAATTGTCGAAATAAGGATCGTAATAACCTTGAAAGCTATAATCATTGTAAAAACGGTTTATCCTTGATGAGTAATCCATATCATAATAAGGATTGCTTGTGCCATAATACTCGTCGTATTCTTCCTGACCCTGAGCCTGATATTGCTGGCCTTGCCGGTTTTGAGGTTGAGGTACCATTTCAACCTCCCTGGCTTTCGCCACAGAATTATAAACATCATCAGCGGGCTTGGTTTGAGCCAGTTTTGATGTAGAGCATGAAGCCACCAACCCAGCAGCAGCAATCATAACAATGGGTAAAAATTTAATTGGTTTCATTGTGTTTATATTAGTTGTGTGTGTTCACGAATATTGATAAACAGGTTTCAAAAGTAATTAATTCTTAACTATTTACTTAGTCTAAAAACGTTAAATTATAATTGATGTCAATTCTTAATCGTTTGTAGGCATAAATTTATAAATTTGCTATCGAATTTTACACTTTTTAACATACAAATTACGTTCCAAATACATAACATGAGCAAAGAAATTACAAGTAGAGAAGCAGATTATTCCCAGTGGTATAATGATATCGTAATCAAAGCAGATTTAGCAGAGCACTCTGCAGTACGTGGTTGTATGGTTATAAAGCCCAACGGCTATGCTATTTGGGAAAAAATGCAGGCTGTTTTAGATAAAATGTTTAAGGATACAGGTCACCAAAATGCCTATTTTCCGTTATTCATCCCAAAGTCATTTTTCTCTAAGGAAGCTTCTCACGTTGAGGGTTTTGCGACAGAATGTGCCGTTGTAACACACTATCGTTTAAAAAATGACGGTAATGGAAATATTGTAGTTGATGAAACTGCCAAACTGGAAGAAGAATTAATCGTTCGTCCGACTTCTGAAACCATTATCTGGAACACTTACAAGGGATGGATCCAATCTTACCGTGATCTGCCAATATTGATCAATCAATGGGCGAATGTGGTGAGATGGGAAATGCGTACCAGGTTATTTTTGCGTACAGCCGAATTTTTATGGCAAGAAGGACATACCGCGCATGCTACAGCGCAAGAGGCGATTGAAGAAACAGAACGTATGTTACACATTTATGCAGATTTTGCAGAAAACTGGCTGGCTGTTCCGGTTGTAAGGGGACGTAAATCGCCTAACGAGAGATTTGCAGGTGCTTTGGATACCTATTGCATTGAAGCATTAATGCAGGATGGTAAGGCTTTGCAGGCAGGTACTTCACACTTTTTAGGCCAGAATTTTGCTAAAGCTTTTGATGTTAAATTTACAGGTAAGGATGGAAAGTTAGATTATGTTTGGGCAAGCTCATGGGGTGTTTCTACCCGCTTAATGGGCGCCTTAATAATGGCTCATAGTGATGATTCGGGATTGATTATCCCTCCAAAATTAGCACCAATACAAGTCGTTATTGTTCCGATCTATAAAAACGATGAAGATCTGGCCAAAATCTCTACCTACGTAAACGAATTAACGATGCGTTTAAAAGGTTTAGGCGTTTCTGTAAAATATGATGACCGGGATACACAGCGTCCGGGATTTAAATTTGCCGATTACGAGCTAAAAGGTGTGCCGATCCGTATTGCCATTGGTTGCCGTGATCTTGAAAATAAAACGGTAGAAGTTGCCAGAAGGGATACCAAATTAAAACAAACTGTACCTCAGGAAGGATTGGATATTTACATCGTAAAACTACTCGAAGATATTCAACAAAGCATGTTCAACAAGGCATTGGCTTATCGTGATGAGCATATTACAGAAGCAAATTCTTACGAGGAGTTTAAAGAGCTGTTGGATACAAAAGCAGGTTTTATAGCTGCACACTGGGATGGAACACCAGAAACAGAACAAAAAATTAAAGAGGAAACTAAAGCGACTATCCGTTGTATTCCTTTGGATAATAAACTGGAAGATGGCGTTTGTATATATTCAGGAAAACCATCTATTCAGAGAGTATTATTTGCAAGAGCTTATTAGTTAGATGTGAGAGGTGAGATTTGAGATTTGAGACGAAATCTAATCTCAAATCTCACATCTCATGTCTATTGTCTCAAATCTCAAATAAAAAAAATGAAATTCGCAACTAAAGCCATACATGCAGGCCAGGAGCCTGATCCAACAACAGGTGCTGTAATGACACCGATTTATCAAACTTCTACCTATTGGCAAAAATCGCCGGGCGATAATAAGGGCTACGAATACTCAAGGGGAACCAACCCAACGCGTAAGGCTTTGGAAGATTGTTTAGCAGCTTTAGAAAATGCTAAATACGGTCTGGCTTTTTCGAGTGGGATGGGCGCTACAGATGCAGTACTGAAATTATTGCAACCGGGTGACGAAGTAATTACCGGGAATGATCTTTATGGTGGTTCTTACCGTATTTTTACTAAAATTTACACCAAATACGGAATCAAATTTCATTTTCTGGATCTTTCTAAACCAGAAAATATGCTTCCGTATATTAACGATAAAACGAAATTGGTATGGATTGAAACGCCCACCAATCCAACCATGCAGATTATCGACATTGAAGGAGTAGCTAAAATTACCAAAGAAAAAAATCTGATTCTTACCGTTGATAATACTTTTGCTTCGCCATACCTGCAAAATCCCATCGATTTAGGCGCTGATATTGTGATGCACTCGGTAACCAAGTATATCGGTGGTCACTCCGATGTGGTAATGGGCGCTTTGGTAACCAATGATGAGCAGTTGTATAAAGACCTTTGGTTTATTTACAATGCCTGTGGTGCAACACCAGGTCCACAAGATGCGTTTTTGGTGTTGAGGGGCATTAAAACGCTTCACTTGAGGATGAAAGCACATTGCGAAAACGGAGAACGGATTGCGCATTATTTAAAAACACATCCAAAGGTTGATAAAATCTATTGGCCGGGTTTTGAAGATCACCCTAACCATAATGTGGCTAAAAAACAGATGCGTGGCTTTGGAGGTATGATTTCAATTACCTTGAAAGGTGCTGACCTGGCTGAGACATTCAGGATTTCATCTAATTTTAAAGTGTTTACCCTTGCCGAATCTTTAGGTGGGGTAGAATCGCTGATCAATCACCCGGCTACCATGACACATGGCTCTATTCCGAAAGAGGAGAGGGAAAAAGTTGGTGTTACCGATAACTTATTGCGTTTAAGCGTAGGCGTAGAGGATATCGACGATCTTTTGGAAGATCTGGAAAGGGCGTTGGCATAAAATCTTTTTATGTCGGTTAACTAAAATAAATACCATTGTCATGCTGAGGCACGAAGCATCTCTCATTTCGGGTGCAGATGCTTCGTGCCTCAGCATGACAGCAATGGGGAATGCCATTCTCGTTTAATAAAAATACATGCAATTTCTGGAGCTGAAAAATTTTCTTGATAGCAAAGTTGAACAATATAATCAGCCTAATTTTATCGCAAACGATCCGGTTTGTATTCCTCATCTTTTTGAAAAAAAACAGGATATAGAAATAGCTGGTTTCTTTGCTGCGGTTTTGGCCTGGGGGCAGCGGAAAACCATTATCAATAAATGTAGAGAGCTGCTTAACCGCATGGATAATGCCCCTCATGATTTTGTGCTCAACCACACGGATAATGATTTAAAGCGTTTGCTGAATTTTAAACACCGTACATTTAACGATACTGATCTGCTCTATTTTATCTCGTTTTTTAAACAACATTATCAAAATTTTGATAGCCTGGAGCAGGCCTTTATTCCTCAACAAGAAATTTTTAGAACTGAGTACCTGGAGGTTTCTCCAACAGCGCGAAGTGTAGAAGTTTCTTCTGAAGTTTGTTATACTGCTGATCTTAATTTTTCGATAGAGCAGGCATTGAACCATTTCAGGGCTTATTTTTTCTCGTTAGAAGATTTTCCGCACCGTACCAGGAAACATATCTCCTCCCCAAAGCAGAAATCAACCTGCAAGCGTTTAAATATGTTTTTAAGGTGGATGGTGAGGGCAGATGGTAATGGTGTTGATTTTGGGATTTGGGATACGCTTAAACCCAGAGAACTGATTTGTCCCTGTGATGTACATGTAGACCGGGTAGGGAGGCTATTGGGTTTGATTAACCGGAAACAGACTGATTGGTTAACTGCAGTTGAGTTAACCGAAAATTTAAGACAATTTGATGCCAATGATCCTGTAAAATACGATTTTGCACTGTTTGGGCTAGGGGTAGAAAAGGTGTTTTGATCATTTTGAAAATTGAATAAATTGAAAAAAATTCTTTTTTCAATTGTAATCTTCTTATACTTACCTAGTAATTACACTGTTTTCAGCGTAATTATATCTATCCCAATCGTTATCTCTATGCTCGCAGTTAATTTATCTGATGAAGATAGGTGGAAAAAATACAATAACTTTTCTCCTCTAGTCTCGATTTTTAAAAAATTTCACCCTCTTAATGCTGAGATCGAAAAGCGCATCAATCAGCATACATTTCCGGTTAGTTATAAAAAAAATAAATACCTGGTTTCTCCGGTTGACCGAAACAAATTCCTTTTTTTAATCGTAAAAGGAGTCGTTAGAGGCTTTATTAAAGATGGAAATACTGAAATTACTACCTGGATAGCTAAAGAGAACGAAGTTATCGGTACTATACGCAATTTGTGGATAGAGGGCGATTCGGAAGAGTATCTTCAGGCCTTAGAAGATGTAGATTTAATTGCTATACCACATGTTTTATCAGAATTTTTATACGAAAATTTTGCAGAGGCCAATATTGTAGGCAGAAAGATGATGGAGCTATATTACCGTTCCGCTGAAGAACGGGCTTACCTTTGCCGCATTTCTTCTGCAGAAAAAAGATATAAACGTTTTCTGGTTTCTTTTCCGGGCTTAATCAACAGGGTTTCGTTAAAACATATCGCTTCATTTTTAGCCATCAGGTTAGAAACATTGAGCAGAATCAGGGCTAAAATTTAGCTGTCCAAAGGACTGCTTATTTTCTTATTTTTCACCAGTTAAAAGGGGTTAAAATGGTCAGACATTTTAATCCCTTTTTTTGTCTCTTAGAAATTTAATTTATGCTCCTTACTGTAGGATAAATAAGTCAAGTTGATATATAGTTGTTGATTATTGTCAAAAAATCACCTCAGCCACTGGCAGTCGAAGATGTATATGTAAGAAGTCAATTTCTGTTTTTGTTTACTTTGTATGATTGGAAAGACAGTTTTTGACAATTTAAGTACAGAAAATGCTATCCAATTTAGCCCTTTTTGGTACTTGTGAGAGTGTAAAAAATAATATACTTTTGCGGCCCTCAAAAACGAGGTTTTTTTATAGTGTCTATCTCTTCAAAAGTGTTTTATAATCAGCGTATATACGTTGTTTTTTGCTGCATTCGTTAAGGAGAAAATTTTGTAAACAAACTATCTTTTTAGGATGATTTTGTGCTCAGCGGATGAGACCAATTTTATGCAGTAATAACCCTATTATCCCAATGGGAAGAATGAATAAATTTATACAACGCTTTTTCAATAGTTTTCAGAAAGAAACATGGTTTAAAATCGCGATTTTACCTCTGTTTCTGTTTATTTCGGTCTCATCGGTTACTGCACAAACCTACAAGAAGCATTATATCGCTCCTGCGCCATGGCAATATTTTACTGTTGCTAACGAACTGGTTGTTTCTACGGTGAGTACAACACCGATTTCTGTTACTGTAAAAAAGAGCGATGGAACTTTAATCACTACTTTAACCAATGTTGTTGCCGGCTCACCTGGCCGTTACCGTTTTACTGGCGGTGTTACCAGTTTTCCTTATTTTTCGTTAAATACAAACATTAATGCAGCAGGTTTAATTGTTGAATCGACGGCTGCGATAAATGTAAATATCCGAAATGTAGCTTCTGATGCAACAGACGATGGTTATATAAAGGGTAACGCCTCTTTATTCAGTTTCGGTGATGCTGCTATAGGCAATAAATTTAGAGCAGGTTATTACCGAGACGGAGAAATTTATACCAGTAACAATCCAAATTACAGTACCAGACAGCATAAGCCCATTTATAGTGTAATGGCGATTGAAAATAACACTGTTGTAAGTATAAATGGCGTAGCTACTACCACACTGAATGCAGGGCAAAGTTATTTGTTTAATGCCGATATGGGGGCGTTGGTAGAAACATCTGGTCCTGCGGTAATGAATACAAGTGCACAGTTTGATGCGCCTACAGTAAGCACTGCTTGTTATGATGGGGCATCAAATCCAGTACCACCGGTTACTGCTTTAGGCAACGAGTATATTGTAGTAAGGGGGGGCGGAAATAACATTTCTGAGCAAACCACAGTTATTGCATCTGAGCCTAATACTTCTGTAACCGTTTATAATTTTAATACTGCAGGTGTTTTACAAAGTACCAACACTTACAACCTGATTGCAGCCGGAAGCTTTGTGAGTTTTCCAAATGGAATTGCAGGTACTACGGCGGGTAACGGACAAGAGGGGCTGCAATATTCTTCTACCAAAATAGTAGCGAATAAAAATGTGGTGGCTTATTCGGGTACAGCTTCTGGCTGTGAAGTTGATGTTGCCACTTTGGCGCCGATTTCGACCTGTGGTGGATCTAAAAAAGTTGAAACCATGAAGTTTAGGGCACTTAATGAAGCTACTGATCTTCCTTATTTCGCTTATATCATTATACAGGATCCGATTGCCAAAGTATTACTTTCAACCGATAACCTTTATACAAACAAAGATATCGAAACCATTGACGGGGTAGGAGTGAGGAGACAGATGGGATCGACAGGACAATATCTGATCGATTTTACGAACGAGAATATTGGCAAACCGAATGTAATCAGTTTGAGCAGTACAGCAAGGTTGACGGTTAATATGGTTCAGCAAGGGGCTGGCTTTTCAATGTCAAACTTTCTTTCTCCTTTTCCAGAGAAAGCGCTAAAACCTACTTATACCCAGGCAGATTGTGCTTCAGCATTGCTGAGTGCAGACCCAGGCAGTGTTGCCCCATTCCAGTGGTATCTTAATGGTACGGCGATTACGGGGGCTACAAGTAATACTTATCAGGCACCTGTTTCTGGTACTTATACGGTTACTTCGCAATTGGACTGCGGAATTAGTGCCCAATCGTTACCAGTTACAGTTGCTTTATGTAATATTGACCTGATTGCTGGAAAAACGGTTAGTGATGCCACGCCGGGTATTGGATCAACAGTTGATTTTACAATAACAGTTAAAAATTCGGACATCGCTTCGGGTACGGTAACAGGAACAGGAAATGCAATTGGTGTTTCTGCCAAAGATATTTTGCCAGCAGGTTTCAGTTATGTTTCGTATACTGCAAGTACAGGTACTTCTTACAATCCTTCAACAGGATTATGGTCTATTGGTGGAATGGCTGCCGGGGAAACAAAAACCTTGGTGATCAGTGCAAAGGTGGTATCTTCATCGGTTACCAATGCCTACAAAAATACGGTTACTGTTACCGGTCCCCAAAATGATCCAAATCTTACCAATAATACGGCTTCAGCATCAGTAACACCGTCTGCCATTTCTTTATATAGTGGAAATGATGCACAGGTTATTTGTGTGGGGAATGCGATAACCGATATTGTTTATCAATTACCTGCTTCGGCAACTACTGGCAGTGTTGCTAATTTACCAATTGGTATAACTGCTAACTACGATTCATCAACACAAAGAATAACCATTAGTGGCACAACCAGTCAGCTACTTACTCTCCCTGGTGTATATATTTATACTGTCAAATCCGGATCGCTTAGTATTGACGGGAAAATTACAGTTATTGGTGCACTTGGAAATCCTGTTTTTGCCATGGGTACTGCATCTAATCGTTGTCAGGGTTACGGAGTACAAACTTATACAGCAACAGCTGCAAACAGCACTTCATTGGTGTATAGTATTAGTCCATCAAATGCTGGTGTGATCAATTCGTCAACAGGTGCTGTTACCTGGTCGGCAATTTACAGTGGACAGGCTATTATTACCGCCACGGCAAGCAATGCATGTGGAACTAAAACTGCGACCCACACTGTTACGATAGCATCAACAGGAACCATTTCAGGAACATCGCCGGTATGTTCAGGAAGTAATGGTACACTTACTTTAAATAATGCGCCTGCTACGGTTGTGCGCTGGGAGTCATCAACAGATAATGGTACCACCTGGACTACCATTGCCAATACAACAAAAACACTTAACTATACCAATATTGCTACTACTACCGTTTTTAGGGCAGTTGTATCGGGTGGTGGATGTAGCAATGCTTATTCAGGTTCAACAACGGTTACGGTTACGCCAACTCCATCTTTCAGTGATCAAACTTATAATATATGTAAAACAGGCAGTTTTAGTTTTGCCCCTATTGAGGCGGCAAACGGCACAACTTATACCTGGTCGGCTCCTGCACTTTCGTCGGCGAATATTACTGGTGCGACAGCAGGAAGCAGCCAGTCTTCTGTTGATCAGACTTTAACTAATAATGGATCTGCATTAGAAACCGCTACTTATACGGTTGTTCCAAAATACCTGGCCTGTACCGGAAATCCATTTAAGATTACGGTATACATTGTACCAACACTTACCGCTACTGCAACAGGACAGGCCATTTGTTCTGCATCGGCATTTAGCATAACACCAACCAGTAATGTAAACGGAACAATTTATACCTGGACAGCAGCGTTGACGAATGGAACGGCTACAGGATTTTCAAATCAATCTACAGCCGTTGCTGCACCAATTTCACAAACTTTATCAAATACTTCGGGTGCTGATGCAACGGTAAGGTATACCGTAACACCTATTTATAATGGTTGTACCGGAGCAACGTTTACTTTCGATGTTGTGGTTAGGAATACAACACCTGCTCCAGGTGCCAACAACCAGACTTTCTGCGAAATCTCAAATGCTACTGTTGCTAATTTAGCTGCAACCGGAACAGCGGTAAAATGGTACAGTCAGTCTACAGGTGGAGCGGCTTTAGTTTCGACTACCGCCCTGGCTAACGGAACTTATTACGCCAGCCAGACCATTAATGGTTGTGAGAGTCCTTCTCGTACTTCTATTACCGTAACGATATATCAAAGCCCAAAAGGATTTAACGATACAAAAACTTTAGATTGTACTGGAACTTTTAGTTATAATATTCAAACACAGAATATCAATAATACTGCAAATGGAGGGAATTCAATTCCTTCATCGTTTACCTGGACGGTAAATTCGAATGCTAATGTGGCGGGTACAGCTAATGGATCGGGTAATACCATCACGCAGACTTTAATTAACACGAGCAATAGTGCGCAAACCATAATTTATACGGTAACACCGAAAGCTACCATTACGGGTACTTGCGATGGCAATCCTTTTACCATTACGGTAATTGTGCCTGTTTGTTCATCACTATCGATTACAAAATCTGCAAATGTAAGTTCGGTTAACCAGGCTGGTAATGTTATTACTTATACGGTTACTGTTGCAAACACTGGTAATGCCAATCAAAATGGCGTGGTTGTTAGTGATCCATTATTAGGTGGAAATTTAAGCAATCCAGTAAAGACTGGAAATGCGGATAATATTTTAGAAAAAGGAGAAAGCTGGGCTTACACCGGAACTTATACCGTGCTTCAGGCTGACTTAAACAATAATGGTAATCCAACCAATAATTCAGGAAAGATCAACAATACTGCAAGTGTTAAAACAACAGAACTTCCGACTGCAAAAACTGCGACGGCTGATGTAAATATTGTTTTAAGACCTTCGGTTGCTTTGGTAAAAACGGGTACGCTAAACATTAATGGAAATACAATCAGCTATTTGTTCACGGTTAAAAATACAGGTAATGTTACTTTGAGTAATCTTGCAGTAACGGATAGTAAAGTTACGGGTGCAATTAATTTGGGTGTAACAACCTTAGCGCCAGGAGCGAGTACTACCGCAACGGCGTCGTATACCATTTCTGCTGCAGAAAAAGCAGCTGGATCTGTAAGTAATACTGCAACGGTTACAGGAAAAAATCCGTCAAACGTTAATGTTTCAGATGTTTCGGGTACAACGGAGAGCAACGATAATCCAACGGTGACTAATACCGGTGTTTATGCTGTTGATGATGAGGGAACTTTAAGTGCGGTAACTGGTGGTGTTGCGGTGAACAATGTTTTAGTTAATGATAAGGTTAATGGTAATCAGGCCACGTTGGCAAATGTAACCATTAGTCAGGTATCGAGTACAAACCCAAATATATCTATTGATCCTGCTACCGGAAAGGTTAATGTATTACCAGGTACTCCAGTTGGTGATTACACTTTGGTTTATCAAATTGAAGACAAAGCTAATCCAGGAAATTTGAAACAGGCAACGGTTACTGTTCATTTAACTACTGGAACGATTTTGGCAAAAGACGATACTGGTTCAGCCAACTCGGTAACCGGCGGAACAGCCGTTGCAAATGTTTTAGATAATGATACTTATAACGGTGGAACGCAGGCAACTTTGGCCAACGTCACCATCACCAACGGCGCTAACGATAGCAATGGCAAGGTTACTTTAGATCCAACAACTGGTAAAGTGAGTGTTGCCGCAAATACTCCAGCTGGCATTTATACCTTAACTTATACCATTACCGATAAACTGGATGCTACTAAAACTTCAACTGCTACGATTAAGGTAACTGTAGCTTCTGGGACTTTAATAGCTAAAGATGATGCAGGAAGCGCTAATGGTTTAGTAGGAGGGGTAGCGGTAAATAATGTACTCGCCAACGATGGTTATAACGGAACGATTACTGCTCCAACATTAAACGATGTAATTCTTTCACAGGTTTCTACTACAAATCCTAATGTAACGCTAAATATTGTAACTGGTCAGGTAGATGTGGCGTTTAATACCCCAGCTGGAGTTTATACGATAGTTTATAAAATTGTCGATAAATTAGATGCAAATCAAACCACAACTGCCACTGTTACCGTAACCGTTTCAGCACCAGCAATGGCTGCTACAAACGATTCAGGAAATGCAAACGGCTACACCGGTGGAACAGCAGTTGAAAATGTATTATCGAACGATACCTACAACGGTAACCCGGCTACTTTGAACGAGGTGAAACTAACTCAGGTTTCGACCACTAACCCTAACGTTACCTTAGATGTAACCACCGGAAAAGTGAACGTTGCACCGAATACTCCGGCAGGTACTTACGAAGTTGTTTACCAGATTGAAGATAAACTGAACCCTGGTCAGACGAAGAATGCTACCGTTACTGTAACCGTTTCAGCACCAGCAATGGTTGCTACAAACGATTCAGGAAACGCAAACGGCTATACCGGTGGAACAGCAGTTGAAAATGTATTGTTGAACGATACCTACAACGGCAACCCGGCTACTTTGAATGAAGTGAAACTAAGCCAGGTTTCGACCACTAACCCTAACGTTACCTTAGATGTAACCACCGGAAAAGTGAACGTTACACCAAACACCCCGGCTGGTACCTATACTTTGGTTTACCAAATTGAAGATAAACTGAACCCAGGTCAAACAAAACAAGCTACCGTTACTGTAACCGTTTCTGCACCAGCAATGGTTGCTACAAACGACTCAGGAAATGCAAACGGCTACACCGGCGGAACAGCAGTTGAAAATGTATTATTGAACGATACCTACAACGGCAACCCGGCTACTTTGAACGAGGTTAAATTAAGCCAGGTTTCGACCACTAACCCTAACGTTACCTTAGATGTAACCACCGGAAAAGTGAACGTTGCACCAAACACCCCGGCAGGTACCTATACTTTGGTTTACCAGATTGAAGATAAACTGAACCCTGGTCAGACCAAAACGGCTACTGTTACAATCACTGTTTCTGCACCAGCAATGGTTGCTACAAACGATTCAGGAAATGCAAACGGTTATACCGGTGGAACAGCAGTTGAAAATGTATTGTTGAACGATACCTACAACGGCAACCCGGCTACATTAAACGAGGTTAAATTAAGCCAGGTTTCGACTACCAATCCTAACGTTACCTTAGATGTAACCACTGGAAAAGTGAACGTTGCACCGAATACTCCGGCTGGTACATATACTCTGGTTTACCAGATCGAAGATAAACTGAACCCTGGTCAGACCAAAACGGCTACTGTTACAATCACTGTTTCTGCACCTGCAATGGTTGCTGCAAACGATTCAGGAAATGCAAACGGCTACACCGGTGGAACAGCAGTTGAAAATGTATTATCGAACGATACCTACAACGGTAACCCGGCTACTTTGAATGAAGTGAAACTAAGCCAGGTTTCAACTACTAACCCTAACGTCACCTTAGATGTAACCACCGGAAAAGTAAATGTTGCACCGAATACTCCGGCTGGTACCTATACCCTGGTTTACCAGATCGAAGATAAACTAAACCCTGGTCAGACGAAGAATGCTACCGTTACTGTAACCGTTTCAGCACCAGCAATGGTTGCTACAAACGATTCAGGAAATGCAAACGGCTACACCGGTGGAACAGCAGTTGAAAATGTATTGTTGAACGATACCTACAACGGTAATCCGGCAACTTTGAACGAGGTGAAACTAAGCCAGGTTTCGACCACTAACCCTAGCGTTACCTTAGATGTAACCACCGGAAAAGTGAGCGTAGCACCAAATACCCCGGCTGGTACCTATACTTTGGTTTACCAAATCGAAGATAAACTGAACCCAGGTCAAACAAAACAAGCTACTGTTACTGTAACCGTTTCTGCACCAGCAATGGTTACTACAAACGATTCAGGAAATGCAAACGGCTATACCGGTGGAACAGCAGTTGAAAATGTATTATTAAACGATACCTACAATGGCAACCCGGCTACTTTGAACGAGGTGAAATTAAGCCAGGTTTCAACCACTAACCCTAAAGTTACTTTAGATGTAACTACCGGAAAAGTGAACGTAACACCAAATACCCCGGCTGGTACATATACTTTGGTTTACCAAATCGAAGATAAACTGAACCCTGGTCAGACCAAAACGGCTACTGTTACAATCACTGTTTCAGCACCAGCAATGGTTGCCACAAACGATTCAGGAAATGCAAACGGCTATACCGGTGGAACAGCAGTTGAAAATGTATTATTGAACGATACCTACAACGGTAACCCGGCAACTTTGAACGAGGTGAAACTAAGCCAGGTTTCGACCACTAACCCTAACGTTACCTTAGATGTAACCACCGGTAAAGTGAACGTTGCACCGAACACTCCGGTAGGAACTTACGAAGTCGTTTACCAGATTGAAGATAAACTGAACCCTGGTCAGACGAAGAATGCTACCGTTACTGTAACCGTTTCAGCACCGGCAATGGTTGCTACAAACGATTCAGGAAATGCAAACGGTTATACCGGAGGAACTGCGGTAGAAAATGTATTGTTGAACGATACCTACAACGGCAACCCGGCTACTTTGAACGATGTTAAATTAAGCCAGGTTTCGACCACCAATCCAAACGTTACTTTAGATGTAACCACCGGAAAAGTGAACGTTGCACCGAATACTCCTGCGGGCATTTATACTTTGGTTTACCAGATCGAAGATAAACTGAATCCTGGTCAGACTAAAACGGCTACCGTTACTGTAACTGTTGGTGCTCCTGCGCTGGTTGCTACAAACGATTCAGGAAATGCAAACGGCTACACCGGTGGAACAGCAGTTGAAAATGTATTGTTGAACGATACCTACAACGGCAACCCGGCTACTTTGAACGAAGTTAAATTAAGCCAGATTTCGACTACCAATCCTAATGTTACCTTAGATGTAACCACTGGAAAAGTGAACGTTGCACCGAATACTCCGGCTGGTACCTATACTTTGGTTTACCAGATTGAAGATAAACTGAACCCAGGTCAGATGAAGAATGCTACCGTTACTGTAACCGTTTCAGCACCGGTAATGGTTGCTACAAACGATTCAGGAAATGCAAACGGTTATACCGGAGGAACTGCGGTAGAAAATGTATTGTTGAACGATACCTACAACGGCAACCCGGCTACTTTGAATGAAGTTAAATTAACTCAGGTTTCAACCACTAATCCAAACGTTACTTTAGATGTAACCACCGGAAAAGTGAACGTTGCACCGAATACTCCGGCAGGAACTTACGAAGTCGTTTACCAGATCGAAGATAAACTGAACCCAGGTCAGACGAAGAATGCTACCGTTACTGTAACTGTTTCAGCACCAGCGATGGTTGCCACAAACGATTCAGGGAATGCAAACGGCTACACCGGCGGAACAGCGGTTGAAAATGTATTGACTAACGATACCTACAATGGCAACCCGGCTACTTTGAACGAGGTGAAACTAAGCCAGGTTTCAACTACCAATCCAAATGTTACTTTAGATGTAACTACCGGAAAAGTGAATGTGGCTCCGAACACTCCTGCAGGCACTTACGAAGTTGTTTATAAGATCGAAGATAAACTGAATCCGGGTCAAACAAAACAAGCTACTGTTACCGTAACCGTTTCAGCACCAGCGATGGTTGCCACAAACGATTCAGGAATTGCAAACGGCTATACCGGTGGAACAGCAGTTGAAAATGTATTGTTGAACGATACCTACAATGGTAATCCGGCAACTTTGAACGAGGTGAAACTAACTCAGGTTTCGACCACTAACCCTAACGTTACCTTAGATGTAACTACCGGAAAAGTGAACGTAGCACCAAATACCCCGGCTGGTACATATACTTTGGTTTACCAGATCGAAGATAAACTGAACCCTGGTCAAACAAAACAAGCTACCGTTACTGTAACTGTTTCAGCACCAGCAATGGTTGCTACAGCCGATTCAGGAAACGCAAACGGTTATACCGGTGGAACAGCAGTTGAAAATGTATTGTTGAACGATACCTACAACGGTAACCCGGCTACTTTGAATGAAGTGAAACTAACCCAGGTTTCAAGCACTAACCCCAACGTTACCTTAGATGTAACCACCGGTAAAGTGAACGTTGCACCGAATACTCCGGCAGGTACTTACGAAGTTGTTTACCAGATCGAAGATAAACTGAACCCAGGTCAGACGAAGAATGCTACCGTTACTGTAACTGTTTCAGCACCAGCGATGGTTGCCACAAACGATTCAGGGAATGCAAACGGCTACACCGGCGGAACAGCGGTTGAAAATGTATTGACTAACGATACCTACAATGGCAACCCGGCTACTTTGAACGAGGTGAAACTAAGCCAGGTTTCAACTACCAATCCAAATGTTACTTTAGATGTAACTACCGGAAAAGTGAATGTGGCTCCGAACACTCCTGCAGGCACTTACGAAGTTGTTTATAAGATCGAAGATAAACTGAATCCGGGTCAAACAAAACAAGCTACTGTTACCGTAACCGTTTCAGCACCAGCGATGGTTGCCACAAACGATTCAGGAATTGCAAACGGCTATACCGGTGGAACAGCAGTTGAAAATGTATTGTTGAACGATACCTACAATGGTAATCCGGCAACTTTGAACGAGGTGAAACTAACTCAGGTTTCGACCACTAACCCTAACGTTACCTTAGATGTAACTACCGGAAAAGTGAACGTAGCACCAAATACCCCGGCTGGTACATATACTTTGGTTTACCAGATCGAAGATAAACTGAACCCTGGTCAAACAAAACAAGCTACCGTTACTGTAACTGTTTCAGCACCAGCAATGGTTGCTACAGCCGATTCAGGAAACGCAAACGGTTATACCGGTGGAACAGCAGTTGAAAATGTATTGTTGAACGATACCTACAATGGCAACCCGGCTACTTTGAATGAAGTTAAATTAAGCCAGGTTTCAACCACTAATCCAAACGTTACTTTAGATGTAACTACCGGAAAAGTAAATGTGGCTCTGAATACTCCGGCAGGAATTTATACTCTGGTTTACCAGATCGAAGATAAACTGAACCCTGGTCAGACGAAGAATGCTACCGTTACTGTAACTGTTTCAGCACCAGCGATGGCTGCTACAAACGATTCAGGAAATGCAAACGGCTATACCGGTGGAACAGCAGTTGAAAATGTATTGTTGAACGATACCTACAACGGTAACCCTGTTACTTTGAACGAGGTGAAACTAAGCCAGGTTTCAACTACCAATCCAAATGTTACTTTAGATGTAACTACCGGAAAAGTAAATGTGGCTCCGAATACTCCGGCAGGAACTTACGAAGTCGTTTACCAGATCGAAGATAAACTGAACCCTGGTCAGACGAAGAATGCTACCGTTACTGTAACCGTTTCAGCACCAGCAATGGTTGCTACAAACGATTCAGGAA
>Ga0308160_10000897_pt1 | contig 47188 bp, 54 predicted proteins | sample PhyFR1_FD_201036 | JGI IMG/M metagenome (GOLD analysis project Ga0308160, IMG submission 201036) | Phyllosphere microbial communities from UC Gill Tract Community Farm, Albany, California, United States - DLSLF.R1 | ecosystem: Host-associated > Plants > Phyllosphere > Unclassified | place: USA...
GGCAAGCGAGGTGACGCTGACGGCGGCGACCGAGGCGAGCGACTGAGCAGCCTGAAGGTTGAGGAGCGAGGCTGCGGCGACCTGCGAGGCGCTCGAGGCGGTGCCCTGGGCCTGAGCGATACAGCGGCTGTACTGGTCCGTGCACGAGGCGGCCGAGATGAACAGGAACTGGGCCTGGCAGACGGTGCGCTGGTCCTGGCACGAGAGCGTGAGGGCGTCGAGCAGGTTGTTGACAGGCAGGTGGACGCCGGCCGTGTAGAGGCCGCCAACGGTCGCAAAGACAGGGGTAGCCAGACCGCCGATCGAGCCAGTGAAGTCCTGGAGGCCAAGGCCGGTGATGCCAGACGCGGTCGGCTGGTTGACCGAGACCGAGATCGCCGAGACCGAGGCAAGCGAGGCAGCCGCGTTGGCCGCCGCGTTGCTAGCGGCGGCGACCGAGGCGAGCGAGACGCTGGCGGCAGCAGCGAGCGAGACACTGGCGCGCGAGGCAACACCGACCGAGCTGCAACAGAAGAGGTGGCGAAGGCCGGGTCAGTCTCCATCTCCCATGAAGAAGAGGCGAAGCGAAAAGAGGTAGACTCACACCGAGGCGACCGAGGCGGACGAAAGCGAGGCAACCTGCGTCTGGGCGACGGCGACACAGCGGTTGAACTGGGTGGTGCAGTCGGCCGTTGAGATGAAGAGGAACTGCAGGTTACAGAGGTTGCGCTGGTCCTGGCACGACTCGGTGAGGGCCGTCAGGAGGTTCGTCGTCGGGAGGTTGACGCCGGCGACGTAGGTTCCGGGGAGCGTCTCGGTGACCCGCGACGGGAGGCCGCCGAGGGTGCCGGTGAAGGTCTGAAGGCCAAGCAGGATGGTGCCGGTCGGGGCAGCAAAGGCAGCGACCGAAGCGAGCGAGACCGACGCGATGGACGCGGCGGCGATCGAACTGTTGAGGCAGAGCGGGTGAAGCGTCAGTGCTGTTTTGAAGTCGCGCAGCGGCCGGCATGGCAACTCACGCTTGGGCAGCAGCCGACTGAACGTTCTGGACGCTGAGGAGCGACGCAGCCGAGACCGAGGCGACGGAAGCGACCGAGGCGGCAGCCTGGACGTTGGCGAGCGAGGCAGCCGAGACGGAAGCGACCGAGGCGGCAGCGAGGGCAGCGTTTGAGGCGGCAGCGACCGAGGCAGCGGCAACCGAGGCGACCGAAGCAGCACCCTGGGCGTTCAGCGCAGAGGCGGCCGAGACGGACGCGATGGAGGCACGCGAGGCGACGGCCTGAACGTTGAGCAGCGAGGCGGCTGAGACAGAGGCGACCGAAGCAAGCGAGGCCGCACCCTGGACGTTGGCAACCGAGGCGAGCGAAGCGGAGGCGACGGCGGCAAGCGACTGAACGTTGGCAACCGAGGCAGCTGAGGCGGCGGCGACCGAGGCGACCGAGGCGGCGGCGACTGAAGCGGCGGCAACCGAAGCGGCGGCGGCCGAGGCAAGCGACTGAACGCCCTGAACGCTCTGAACCGAGGCGATCGAAGCGGCAGAGTCGACCGCCTGCTGGGCGCTAACGATCGTGTTGGCGGCGGCGATGCAGGCGGTGTACTGGGTGGCGCAGACCGTCTTGATGACGACGAAGACGTTATTGTTGCAGGTCGTCTGCTGGCTCTGGCACGAGATGGTCAGGGCGCCGAGCAGGGTCGGGACCGTCTGGCCGTTGACCTGGAAGCCGCCGGTGACCTGGGTGACCGGGGCGGCGAGGCCGCCGACGGCGCCGTTGAACGTCTGGAGGCCAAGGTTGAGGACGCCAGTAGCAGTGGGAGCGTTGGCCGAGATCGAAGCACGCGAGACGGAGGCCTGGGCGATGTTGGCCGCCGATGCGACGCTCGCGACCGAGGCGACCGAGGCGACCGAAACCGCCGAGAGGCTGGCGGCGGCCGTGGCAGCAACCGAGGCAACCGAGGCCTTCGACTGGACCGACTGGATGGAGGCAAGAGAGGCCACGGAAGCCGACCGGACCTGGGAAACCGAGACAATGCTGCTCGCCTCGGCCTGCGTGCGGCAGACTCCGTCGAGAAGGACACCGGCCGTGAAGAAGTTGATCGTGCAGCCGAGGAGGCCGAAGAGGTCCCCAAAGAGCTGCCGCTTCTCGACGTCGACCGGTCCGGAGACGATGTTGCGGGCGTGGTGCATAGCACGCTCAGAGGCCCTGTGGCGAGGCAAGGTGAGATGGAAGGACCCGTTGTCAGTGTCGGCCTCAGGTCACTCGGCGGCCAAGGAAGCGATCGGCAGACTCACGGGACATCCCGGACCTGCTCAGCAGCGACCGAGGTGATGGCCAGGGCTCCGACCGCTAGGGTGGAGAAACGCATGGCGATGAGATGGGAGGGGGGAGTTGGGCGGGATGGGGGAAGGGGGGAGGTGGCGGGGCTTGAAGGAAGGCGGTTGGTGTCTTGAGGGGTCCTCGCGCTGCCACAGGTCTTCGCCAGGAAGACGGGAGCGACGTGAGGGGGTTGGAAGGCGGAGGGGGTCTCTTGAGGAGGTCGGAAAGGAAGGTGGGTGAGGGGAAGAAGGAACCCGTGGGGCGATGACCCGCTCTTTTCAAGGCAGAGGAGGAGCGAGAGCTGATGGGCGAAAGGAGAGTTCAGCCCGTCCGATTGAGAGAGCCTCAGAGCCTGCTAGCGGCAGGGAGCGCCAGAGACAGGGCAGGTCAGCTCGCAGGAGGGAGGGGCCAGACCGCCCGGCTGCGGCGTGTGAGCGTGCGGCGAGGGAAAAGGCGATAAGCTTCGGTTCCCTCTGAGCCGTCGCGTGAGCGTGCGGCCGGCCGAGAGAAACAGGGGTCGTGGTCGAAAGGAGGCCGGGCGAGACAACAGAGCGAGGGCCGACGCGGTGCGGCACCAGGCGCGGGGCGCGAATGGAAGGCGGAGTCCGAATCCGTCCGCGGCCAAAAGCACCCTGGCCGACCCGGCCGACCGGTCAGGTCGCAGCGCCGAAAGCCTCGACCGGCCTCTGCCAGCCCTGCACTTACGCTCTTGCGCCCGTGCTGCCTTGCCGAGGTCTCACGCCAGCGACGGAGCGAGGGATCTGGGCCTCCTACCGCCTGCGCAGATGCAGGTCCGTCCTCTCGCCTGACGCTGCTTTCGGCCGAGTGGATGACCCGCCGGCAGAGCCAAACACGGCCGCCCTTTAATTGACGCCCCCTGCCGCCCGACGACGTGCGCACGCCCGCGCCCGCTTGCGGGCCTAAACGACGACCGGCTGCAGGCGCTCGGCGCCAGACGGGCCGCACAAGGACGGCTGGTGGCGGGCCAAGCCGGCGGGTCTCGGTGTCTGCGGCTGGGATCGATGCTTGATTTCCCTCGTCTTCGCCCCCCGACCTCAACCGCCTCTGATCGAACTTCAACAGACGTTCCGCAGACGTTCGAATGCGGTTCCAGCAGCTGGCTGGACACGGCCCAGACAATCGCCGTCAGTGCAGGCCAAATTGACCCGTTCAATCGAAGGCTGCAAACGCGGTCTGAATGGAGGTCATGAGAAAGGCAGAGCAGCAAAAGTGGCGATGCGAGGGAGGCGTGCAAGACAGCAGGTTGCGTATCCGTCAGAGGACGCCGCACGAGGTGCGGGTTGGGCAATGGCACTGAGGAGGAGGCAGAGAAAGGAGGAGGAGGCGGAGGAAGAGGAGCGGGCGTTTGCAGGCAGGCTACTCATCGAGGCCGCTCCTCAGAAAGCGGTCGTCGAGTCGACCTCAATCGTGGGCACGATGCTAGCGATAAACTTGAGGAACTGCGAGGTCGACAAGGGTCCCTCCCGGTCAGCGCAAGGGGGCAGACATCACGAATGCTCGCTCAGAAGGACGAACGATGACGAGGTAGTAGTCGACCTGGAGGCCCTCTTCGTCGGCCGCCTCCGCGTCGTCCTTCGGCTCGTCCTTGCCTCCAGCAGCGCTCGACTTGCGCAGGCCGAGCCAACGACGCTTGCCCGACTTGCCAGCGGCGTCCGCCGTCGACGAGCCTGCAGCGGATGCGGGCGCGCCGGACGACGTTGCGAGCGCCCGCTGCTGCTCAGCCGCGGCGGCGGCGCCCATGCGCTCGATCACCTTCTTCATGACCGAGGCGTGCTTGCACGGGTGGACCGAGGCCATCGGTAGGCCAGAGTGGCTGCCAGAGTAGAGCGCGTGGCGCTGTCAGTCTCAGGAGGGCGCGCCGACGGGCCCAAAGGGCATGAACGCTCAACGCACGGGAAGACCTCGTACGTGACCGTCTTGTGCGCGTGGTCGGCCGGGATGTCCTCAAATGTCTCGGCCTGGCTCAGCGGCGCGCGGGCGGGCGAGTAGCCGAGGAGCCAGACCCGTGGCGTCTGATAGTACTTGTCGTAGCTGGCCGTGCGCCAAGGCAAAGGTCAGCATGGACACCTGTCGTCTCGGAAGCCTAAGAGAAGCTCGACTCACGTGATCATCACGTCGTACGTCCGGACGGCGAGCAGGTTGCTTTCGTCCTCCCGAGCGGCCGCAGCCGGCCGAGCCGTCGCTTCGTCATCTTCTTCCATCAGGCCGCCGCCAAAGCCATCGTCCTCATCATCCATGTCGGGGATGTCGTCCAGGTCAGGGATCTCGTCGTCGCCACCGACGACGGCGTGCACGCTCTGGTCGTCGAGCGTCAAGCTCGCCAGCGACGGCTCGTCCGGGATGGCCGAGTGGGCCGGAGGGGCGAGCTCGGTCGCCGAGGAGGAAGGATACGGCTCGAGGTCGGGGATCTCAGGGATCTCGCTCGGCTGGCCGTCGAGCCCTGCGCCGCCGGCGGCCGAGGACGCCGAAGGGTGCGTTGACGAGTGCGTCTCGACCCAGTCTTCGTCGCCGCCGGCCTTTGCAGCCCCAGGTACCGCCTCCTCAGCCTCGTCGAGCATCGAGACCATGCGCTCGGTGTCCTGCGAGTCAGAAGGAGCTCGTCAGCGTAAGGGATGGAGCGTCGTCTGCCAGAGGTGGTGGGTAGGACGGACCTCGTCCAGGCCGGCATAGTCAAGATTCTTGGCCCGTCGGAGACACGGCACGTTGCGTGTGATCAGATACTGCTTGTCGCTCGGCAGGAAGTCGCGGATCTTCGAGGGGTCGCCTTGCTGCCTGCGGTTCGCCGAGACCACAGTCGAGCAGGCGTGAGCGCTTCGTCAGAGGAAGGGCGAGAGGCGCACGGATGGGCCCGAGGGGAACGCACCAGGACCAGACGGGGAACTTGTACGTGAGGAACTCGCCGGCGGCGGCAAACTCCTCTGCGAGAGGGTCGAGCAGCGGAAGGGAGCATAAGCCGGCCGCAGCTGCTGTGAAGGGAAGACTGCGCGCGAGCCGCCCGCTGGCCTTCCTCCTCTGCCACCCGGATGATGGCCCGCCGGCCTACGAGGGCTGCCTGCCGTGCCAGATAGCCTTCGCTGAGTCCATGATGGCGTTTCGGGGAGCACGTCCAGCGGCCGAACTCGACGCCTGAGCTGCCGAGCCCTCCACCCATCCGTTGCTCAGCACCAAGACAGCCAGCCAACCGAGCGACGCACCCGGTGTGATCCGGCCGTGCTCCTTGAACTTGCTCTCTTTCAGCACCTACGAATGGAGAGAAAGACGGGACTGTCAGCGGCCTGCAACCGATGCTGTGACCGGCTGCATGCCGGGCGAGGAGGGACGGACCGGAGCCAAGTAGTCGCGCACGGCCCAGAACGAGCTCTGTGTCAAGACGTGGGGCGAGCCGAGCAGGTGGTCAGCTCTCGAGCGGCAGTGTGTGGCACACTCGCAGCAGCGGGAGCATCGAACCTGGATGGTGTTCATATCGAGCGTTCTACTCGAGTAAGACAAAGGTTTGAGGACTGATGGGTCGTCGTCAGGTCGGAGACGGAGGGCGTGAGCAGCAGCCGGCCGGACGATCGACCATCTCGCCGTCCGTCAACGGCGACCCCCAGCAGCAGCGCCCTCAGCACCAGGGACCTCGACATTGACGACAGCAGCAGCAGCACAGCGACCAAGTCCCACCCAGCACCGCCATTTCTTTCACACTCGCACACTCCACATGAAGGCGTGCGTAGCATCTCTACCTGGGGGTTGCTTGCCTACACCGCCGCCGGGCGCGTCATGACCGGCCGGCGCGCAGAAGAGCTCTCTCCTGCAAGCCCGGGTCGCGTGCTGATCCGCTCGTCCTTCTGGCCCGCCAGATTCCAGAACCGCCGCCGTGAGGACGGCTCGACAGCGTCGTCGTCTGCGCACGCACTCGCCGCGCAGACCGACGTCCACCGCCGGCGGAGCACGGCGCTCGGAGGCCGGTCAGAAGATGAGGACGACGACGATGACGGCGGCATTTCCGGCGGATCTAGCAGCGGCGTCACTGCCCATGCCTTGCCAGCTGCTCATAGCCGGCAGCAGCAACACCGGCAGCCTGAGGTCTTCGCATCGCGCACGGCCCGGCCAGCGACGACGGCAGGCAGGCGCAATGGCGCTGGTACGACGGCCTCGCGCTCGTCGTCTGGCACGCGGACGCCTCCTCCCCAACGGCGCGGCGGCGCGGAAGACGAATCCGGCCGGGCGTACGCGTCCTCGTCCGACGACGACGGCGGCGCGTCCATCGCCTCGGGCTCAACCTCGTCCGGCAGCGGCGAGACCTCGCGGCGGCGGCATGAACCCGAGCTCGGGACGTGGCACTACATGCCGCTGCTCTTTGTCGTCCTGCCGGTCGTCGCCGGGGCCGTCGTCGGCCGGGGCGACGCCTGGCGCGACCTGCTCGTCCTCGGCCTCGTCGGCTACTGGGTCTACTGGCTCATCAAGAGTGGGTCCTGATCGTCGATAGCGTTTTCGCTCGTATAGTTTCGGCTGACCCTATTGTTCTTCACTCAGCACCCTGGGAGCTCTATCACGCCTCGCTCCACCACTCGCTCCTCGACGCAGAGGGCGCGTCATCGCCGCTCGCCAAGGACCACGTCTTCTACCTCCTTTTGACCGTCGCTTCGCCCGTCCTCGGTGCCTTCCTCCTCACCCTGACGCGGTCGACGCTCACCTACATCCCGTCCTACCTCTCGCCCTCGTCGATCCGACTCTTCCTCCTGGCGGCGCTCATCAAGCCCGTGTCGAACGTCGTCGGCCTCCTCCGCGACCGGACGGCCCATCTCAAGGCGGCCGTCTCGGCACCAAAACACGACGAGGCTGAACTCCTTCGGCGCAAGCTCCGCGGGCTCGAGCGCGAGGTCAAGACGCTCCGGCACGAGGCCGCCTCGCGCAAGGAGGTGACGACCCTGCGCGAGGACGTCTACGCCGCGCCGGGCGGTCTTGTCGATCTCGGCCGACACGTCAAGCGGGTCGAGCGACGGGCCGAGCTCGGCCGACTGACGCTCGGCGAGCGCCTCGAGCTCGTGCAGCGCGGCCTACTCGGCCTGCGCGACGAGGTCGAGGACGAGCGCGAGCGCCAGGGCTACGCCTTCGGCCAGTGGGTCCTCCAGCTTCTCCGGCTCTCGTCCGGCGGCGAGCGGGGCCAGATCGCAAATGCCAACGCAGGCAGCAAGGGTGGCGGCCACATGTACTCGCCAGCCGTCGCCGCCGCCGGGCTCATGACGCCCCGCACGCGCCAGCTCGCAGACGACGGCACGGCAGCTGCCCCGCGCGTGTCGGTCCTGCCTCCCTCATGGTCGCCCCCGCCGCAACAGCAGCCGTTGCCACAGAAGGTCCCTTCTGGCCCGCTGGCGCTCACGCGCCTGCTCGTCCGCCCGGCGCTCACGCTCGCCCGCACGGCCGTCGCGATCGGCATCAAGCTCTTCTTCTGGCCTGTCCTGCTCGCCCGCTGGGCCTTCGGCCAATTCGTCGAGGTCGTCCGTGCCGGTTGAACCACAGCGCCTTTACCCTGCAGTCCTGTCTCCGAGGCCTGGCCTCCGTGCCACGCCTTCCTCCCCCATGCCACTTGTACGCCGATCCGGAGCGCAGGCCATGCTTCGCCCTGCTCCTGTCCGTCCTCCGCCGTCTCCCCCATGTCCTCCAACGCATCACCAATCTGCCGGACGCTCATACTCGACCGCCGTCCTCTCGTGATCCCATCACTGTAGCCCGCTCATCTGTTGCCACGACATCCGTCCCGATCTTTCCCCCTCCCATGCCCTCATGTCTGCTATCTCTCTCAAGCCGGCGCGGACAGAGAGGGTCGTCAAGGGTCATGAACCAGAGCGTCTACGGTGGTATCGGTCTAGTCGGGCAATCGTGCAGCGGGTGTTGTAGGAGAGCAGTGTCCAGGCTCAGCCTTTCTTCTTGCCGTTGCCCTTGGCCTTCTTCTTCTTTGCCGGCGGCTTCTTGACAACCTGGACGACCGCGGGCGCGTCTGCGACAGTCGCCGGCTCGTCCAGTATCGGCACCGTGGCTCTCGGCACCACCGGCGCGCTGAACGGCGCCTCCTCATCGGCAGCCGGCTCGTCCTCGGGCTCGTCCAGTCCTGCGCTGAGGCTCTCGGATCCGCTGCCACCTGCGTTGCCAGCCCCGCCGGCCGACAGGACGCGCAGCCACGAGTCGCCGACGTCGCTCCGGAGACCTTCGAGCTTGCGCCGGAACTCGTCGCCCGATTCGGCGGCCGAGCTGCCCGGCGGTGACGAGGACTCCGGGCCGGCCGGGGCGTAGACGGACGACGAGAGTGCGCGACGGGTATGCGACGACTTCGACGCCGACGGCAGCTTAAACGACGAGTGCGCCGTCGGGACGCGCAAGGTGGCCGGGCTGGAAGTGCCCGAGCCGAAGGCGATTGTCGGCTTGGTCGGCGAGCGGGGCGGCCGCTCGACGACGGCCGAGACGTCGCTCTCGTCACCATCGACTGGCCCGCTGCGCCGCACAGCCTCGACTGACCCATCCAGGTTGACGATTCGCTGCTTCCGCCGCTTGGGTTTCGGAGACGGCATAGCGCCAGTCTTGAATGGCTGAGGCGATTTCAGACTGGCCGGCGAGGCGACCGACGTCGAAGCAAAGACGTCCACCTGGAGGGGCTGCTTGTCTCTGGCAGAGCGATTCGGAGAGAGTGCCCGCCGTGCGCCGACGGGCACGACGTTGGGACTCCGCGGTTTGGGTACCGGTCGGCTGGCCGACGACGAGCCAGCCGCGTGCGACGTCGCGGGGAAGGGGACGCCCATCTTGCGCCGCTCGTTCCAGCCGACACCCTCGCCGTCAACCTTGGCGCAGTCGATCTCGGCCCGACCCTCGCGCGCGAAAGCCTCCCAGAGCCGGACGCGCCAGCCCTCCTCGGCCGGGAGCGCGCTGAACGGTTGCGGGCAGACGTAAAGGTCACTGAGCACCGGTAGGACGGTCAGCCGGTGGAGCTCCTGCGACTCGGACAGCCGGTTGTCACGAATAGACAGCCGCTCGAGCGTCGTTAGGGCCGCGAGGCCGTGCAGGTTGGCAATCCGATTCTGGTCAAGATTAAGGACCCGGAGGCCGGTCGCCGTGCGGAGACGTTTCAAAGGTGTCCCGCGGACGCCCGCCGCGTTGCTAGCTAGCGACGGCGCCGGCAGGACTTGATCGGCGCCGCGAAGCGACTGGATCATGTTGCCCTCGAGGTTGAGCGAGACGAGGCTCGGCAGGAGGACGAGGTTGGCCGGGAGCTCGAGCAGGAGGTTGTGCGAGAGGTCGAGCGAGACGACCGACGGCAGCGGCAGGCGCGGCAGGGTGACGAGCGAGAGGTGTGGGAGAGCGAGGTGTGAGAGGTTGACGAAGCGGGCGAGCGTCGGCAGGCCCGGCGGTGGTGGCGGGGCGGATGAGGCTGTGGGTGGCGGCCGGAGGCTGTCGCTGTCAGACGTCTCCTCGTCCTCCTCATCCATGCCAGCCATCACGTCGGCCGCTGCACTGGGCTGCCTCGTCCGGACGACCTTCCCGCGCGGTGTGCCATTGCCGACAGACGAGGCATGCTGACCGGGCTCAGCAAAGAGCGTCGGCACGAGCCAGTCGGCCTCCTCGTTGAGCGTCGGCGAGTCGAGGTCGCGGAGGATAACCGACCGCAAGATGGGCGAGGACGGTACCAAGAGGGCAGCCGGGGGCAGCGAGTGGATCTCGAGGCTGCGAAAGAAAGAGAGACAGAGTTCAGCTCTCTGTGAATACCCTTGCCGGAGATGTCGGCGACGACGAGAACACGCACAGCTGGAGGTTGCGGAAGATGCGGAGGGGCACGCAGCAGTCGAGCGGGCCGGTGCTCTCCATCTCTTGGATCGTGTCGTCGCCGAGACCGGCCGCATGAACCACGAGCGAGGGCAGCTTCGTAAAGGCCGAATAGATGAGCTTGAGCGTCGCGTCTGCCGCAAGAGAGCGTCCTCGGACGAAGCGGGTCATCCACGGCCGGGAGCAACGGACTGGCTGGCCCGTGCCTGCCAGGCAGCTCGAGTTCAAGAGGGACGCACCTGGGTCGACGACCTTGCTCGTCGCCCACCAGCCGCCAAGGCTCAGGCTACTGACGGCGCTCGTCATGCTCCTGAAGCTGCCTGTCTCGCTCCAGTCGCGCAACCGGCCGCTGCTGGACGGGTCCCGCGTCCGGGTCTCGACGAACGAGATGGCCCGGCGCGCGTCGTCGCCGAGCCGGACGTCGAGCCGGCCGACGTCGAGACCGATCGCCTCGAAGCGGAGGAGGAGGTAGTAGAGGTTGTGCGGCGTGATCCGCAGGCTGAGCGGCTTGGCCGGGGCTGACCCGGGCCAGAGCGTCGAGGACGATGGCGGCCGGCGACCACCGAGGGGAGCAGCGGCCAGGCTCTTCGAGTTGGCCTGGATGTAGCGCGAGAGCCGCTCGATGTAGTCGTCTGCAGGGACCGACGCCATGGCGGAGCCGGGTGCCGCTCGTCGTCCTCTCTGCTGGAAGTCTAGGGTATGTTTGGCGGTGTCGTGGTGGGACGGAGGGAAGCAAGATGGACGTCGGCGTCGTTCCTGCTGGTCTCAGTCCACGACGTCTCGCTGCGGTCGTCGACCGTCGCGCCTTGTGCTTGCGCTCACGAGTACTGCCAGCCGGCCACCACCTGCACTGCACATCGCAAGGGAGCATCGCATCTTGCCAAGCCCAACAATCGTACAACACAAGTACGCACACACAGACGCAGAGCAGTCTATGAGCGGCCGCCGTCGCCGACGAACGAGTAGGCTGGCGTGCGCTCCTGCCCGACTTCAGTGAGGCCGGTCTCCGACTGATAGCTCGGGGCAATCGACGTCGCGGCCATCGAGTTGCCGGTAGCGGCCCGGTCGAGCGGCGGCCGGAGAGCGTCGGCGTGTGAGGTGTGCGCCGAATGGTAGGTCGACGTGCCCGACGGCTCCTGGTGGCCATGTTGCGCCGCCGGCCGCCGGTCGAGCGAAGCGGCCGCGTGGGCCTGCTGCGACTGCAGGTCGCGGCCGGCATGGTCGTTTAGTCGCGGCTCAGGGTTCGGGAACGGCTGCTGCTGAGCCGTCGGCGGGCTGCCCGTCTGGTAAGGGTCGGCGTAGAGCCCGTTCGGACCAGAGGGGTGCTGCTGCCGAGGCCGCTCGTATCCCGCATCAATTGACGTCTGTGCGGAAGTAGATTCAGGTGTCAGCAGGATCGACTAGACAAAGAGAGGAGGAGGACTGCGCACTTCGCCAACTCGGTCGAAGGGCACCTCCCACTCGAGCGATTCGCGGCTCGCGCCCCAGCCTCGCTCGGCCCGATCGGCGCCGGATGTCAGGCCGTCCATCTCGACGACGTCAACTTTGCCGACGGCGTGTGATCCGCCGTTGGCGAGCAGCTTTTGGCGCCGACGACGCTCGCGGACGACCGTCGGCCGGGCGAGCTTCATCTGATAAAAGACGAACCGACACAGGCTGCCGGTCAGCGCAAGTCTGGTCAGGATGGGCTGGTAGAGCCGGTGCGCACCTTGTGCCAAATCCACCAGAGCGAGGCGGCGGTTATTGCCAAAGTCAGGCTGACGATAGAGTAGTTGGCTATCTGAGGGTGGAAGTGCGTTGTCAGTCGAAGAGACGGCTCAGGAGGAGGGTCTCGCCAGGATGTACCTTTGTCTTCTTGTCTGGATTAGGCTCCTCGAGTGCGACGCCGAGATAGACTGCGGCCGGAAGTTAGAGAGAGGTCAGAGTCAGTCGTTGCTTTGGGGTTGAACCCGGCGATACACGTACCGGTGACCAGCTGCTTCGGGAGCGAGAAGAAGGCACCGAGAGCGAACTCCCAGAAGCCCATGCCGCACGTGCTGAAAATAACAGTCGATACCTTTTTGCCCCCAAAGAGCATGGTCAGCGGTGCGCTCAGAGTAGTAAAGGCAGAGTGGGGACGGAACATGGCCGGGTATGATGGAGAGGCGGACAACGAGGCAGAGCTGGTGACGGAGGAGGTCTCGAAGGACGGTCAGCTGGTGCAGGCGACCGAAGAGGGCGAGAAATACTCGCCCAGAAGCCTCCGTCCCGAATGGCTTGGGCGAGCTAAGGTTTGCAAGAAGGGTGGTCAGCGGCACGCACAGCAAGGTAGAGGCGGAACGGGGACCAACGCAGGCATAGGCAATGTCGCTGCGCTCGGCCTTCTCAGCGGAGCTCCGGAACCAGTACTTGAAGCAGACGTAGTTGAGGCATTCGCCGATGAACTGCGTTGGAGAGTGGGGATAGGAGTCAGCAGGTAGCTTGGAGACCTCGACGAGGCGCCGGATGGACAAACCGTGCCGGCACAGACTGTATGTCCCCAGGACCAGTACAGCAGGTCTGATCAGCTCTATTCTACATCGCGAGAGACTTAAGGAATGTTCTCGTACCGATCAGAAAGCCCTTCCAAAGGCCCCAGACGAGGCCGCAGAGCACAGCGACGATCTGGCGGGACGGGGGCAATGCTTCCGGGGTCAGTCACGAGGTCCGACAGGGTACGACGAGCCTGAATCAAATTGACCTCTTGACCGAAGAGTGGAGGGAATGACTGGATCGTCATCACGGCCACGGGTATGAGAAAGCCTGCCGGTAGGCTTCGGATCGTCGAAGAAAGGGAGGCCAGAAGGAGGCGGCGAGGGAAGGGAATTATCGTCAGTCGGGACGCCCCCCCCCCGTCCATACGAAGCAAAGGACGCACTCCTTCATCCAGTCTGCGGCCGGTCTAAGCCAGGTCGTGATCTGCTTGTGGTAGATGAACAAGAGCGCCGCCAGGACTGCGATGACCAAGGCGAGGATGTAGTAGGCTGCGCGGGGCGGGCGAGGCAAGCGGGTCAGCACAGCGTCATACAGCCTGAAGGTGCGAGAGCAGCCTCGTGAGCAGCCCATGTTTCCCACAGCCTCGACTCGCTCATGGGTGCCTTGGCCTGCTGCCCTACTCTCGGACCATCGACGCGGGTTGAGGCCGTGCGCGAGCGCGACGACGGCCGCCCGCCCTGCTGCGCACGACGAGGCGGTTGCGAACCGACCGGCGGACATCGCCCTCAAATAAGGCCGTTCGGAGCAGCGGCGTCAAAGGAGTCGGAGAAAGGAGAAAAATTCGTAGGCGGCCTCCCAGCTCGTAAGGTAGCCCGATCGCCAGGGCGGCAGAGCGAGAGGGCTGTGCAGACAGGAGGAGCGACGGCCGAAGGCGGGGAGCACTCACGGACGAGCTTCCAGCGGAGCCAAGCCTTCCACGAAAAGACGCGATCCCAGCGAATCATCTTGTTTTCGACGGCGTCGAGCTCGGCGAGCAGGTCGGCCTCGTCGTCGTCGTCGATCTGGCCGGTCATGGCGTACTGGGCGTGGTGCCCGAGTTCGCGCTTGGAGGAAGGCCGGCGCTCGACGGTCGCGGCTGCAGAGCACGAGGCGGCCAGGGGAGCGTGTGGTGACATGGAGGTCGACGCAGGCTGCTGTATGTGATCCTGAGGAGGTAGGTCTGACAGCAGTCCGAGGAAGTAGGCAAGGAGGTTCGGGTTGCTTGCCTGGGTCAAAGGGGCGGCGAGATGAGTGAGGGCTGAAGGGGGGTGACAGGCTAAGCGGCTCGTAGGCGTCGGAGGCAAAGATACCTCCGGGTCCTCGGCGCTCACCGCCCGGCCAGCCAGCTCGACCAGCGACGGCTGCCGTCGCGCCCTCTCCCCTTCTTGTCAACAGCAGCACCTGTCAACAACAAACAGCACGTACACACGCCATGGAGCTCTCGTCGCTGCTCTCGCTGCCGCACCAGGACTTGCTCACCTCGCTCGCCTACTCGCCCTCGTCGACCTACCTCCTCACGGCCTCGGCCGACCACACGCTCGCCCTCTTCCGGCGCTCGCCCGCGACCGGCACCTTCACGCCCGTCGACCGCTGGAAGGCCCACGACGGGCCCGTCGGCGGCGTCGCTTGGGCAGGCGAGGAGTGGGGCGTCGTCTGCGCCAGCTGGGGCTGGGACCGCCGCGTCTGCGTCTGGCGCGAGGACGTCGATGGTTAGTCTCACCTCACGCGCCGCCGACCTCTCCCATCGCCGCGCTCGTGCTCTCGCTGACGCCGACTTGCCGGCCGGCTTTGCAGAGAAGCGCAATTCGTCGCGCCGGGTACCGCTGCTCTGGTCGACGACGCTGCCGCCCTCGCTCGGCACGCCCCAAGCCATCTCGTTCCCGCCTCCCTCCTCCTCGGCAGCCGGCCTCCTGCTCTCGGTCCTGACCTCGACCGGCGCGCTCGTCATCTACTCGCCCGCCGGCGGAGGGCTCAACGATTGGTTCTCGCTCGTCTCGGTCAACCTGCCGACGCTGCTCGCCGGCGGCGGTCAGGCCCAGGCGGGCGAGGGCAGCAGTAGCAGTGGTCAGCTCGGCAAGATGCTCGGCAATGGCGGCGGGGCGAAGGGCGATGGTTCGAAGGGCGCCCTCGCCGCCGGGCCCGACTCGGGCAAGGGCGTCCGCCGCCTGAGCTGGTGCCGTGAGCATTGGTGGGGGCTCGTGTTTGCCGTCTCACTCGATGCGACGGGCGTCATCCACGTACGGTCTTTACTGTCATACTGGCGTGCCCGGATCCCGGCAGCAGCTGACCCCCCCTCCTCGCACTCCTGCCAGATCTTCACGCTTCAGAACCCGTCATCTCCTCCGCTCCTGCTCGTCACCCTCCCTTCGCCAGCCTCCTCGGCGCCCTCCTCGACCGCGGCCGCCAAGGACGCCTCGTCGCCTAACACGCAGACGGCGCTCGCCTGGGCGCCCTCGTGCGGCCGGAGCTACCACCTCGTCGCCTCGGGCTCACGCGACGGCGTCATCCGCGTCTGGCGGGTTCTTCCTGCCGGTCTCAATGACGAGGACGACGAAGGGGAGAGCGGCGAGGCGACCGCGAGGGGCGAGTGGTCAGGTCGGTGCATCGCTGAGCTGCCGGACCACGGGTGCGTCTGCCTGCTCTAACCCTGCCTCCCTCTCCTACCTGTCCGGACGAACGGCCGAGACTGACGTTTCGCTCACATGACGCCCGCCCTGCCAGCGCGGCCATCACCCAGCTCGAATGGAACGTCACGGGCACGCTCCTTTCGTCCTCGGCCGATGACGGCACGACCCGGCTCTGGAAGGGTGCGACCTCCCTCCTTCCGTCACTCTCTCTCAGCGGCAGACGAAGCTGACCCCAGAGGCTCATTGCATGCACAGCGACCTACGCCAACCGGTGGGAGTGTGCCGCCGTCTTTGACGCCGAGAGCCCCGCCGATGAGGGAGCCGCCGAGGGCGGCGATGCCGAGATGGCATGATTGGATGCGGGCCATCGTGCGCGCTCGACTTGACGCGGGCGACCGGGAGGACTGGCTGGACGGGTGGGGTACTGAAGGACCGAGTGGATTGAGCGGCGGGTTGCTGCAGACGCGTTCGTTGATGGCCTCAGTCCGACACGACGTAGTTGGACAGTCTGTGCAATTGTCGTCAACGTGTCGACCTTCCGGGAGAGCCGGCCCATAGAAAGGGCACGCACTCTATGAGGTTGCCATCCGGGTCGCGTACGTAGATGCTCCGAAGTGGGCCCCCGGCGCCCGTCCGGCGGACGACCTCATCGCCCTCGAGCACGTCGACCCCCGCGAGGCCCAGCCGCGAGCGAACGAGCTCGACGTCTTCCTCGACTAGAAAGCACAGATCTGCGCTCCCCGGCGTTGGTGCGGCTGCGTGCGGCACAAACTCACGACCGAGCTCGTGCAGATTGATCTTGGACGCGCCGAAGAGGAGGGTGTCCCGCTTCGTCTCGGGTGCCGAGGGCGGGCTGAACTGCTCGTGCCGCATGCCGAGCTGCGTGTAGAAGGCAACCGTGCGCTCGATCGAGGTGACCGCCAACACAAGGTGGTCGAGCGCCTTGATTGTGGCGAGTGGAGAGCTTGGCGACATTGCTGGACAGGAGGAGCAGAGCCCCTTGCGAGCGAAATGGGGTCGGAGGGACGAGATGCTCGCCGACGACGGGGCGCTGCTGCTCGGCTTCAGAGCGTCATCGGCCGGAGGGACCTGATCCAGCCCCGGCTGAGGTCCGGTGAGCCGAGGGCCGCTACCCTGTGCTGCTTAGGAAAGGCTCAAAGCGACCGGATTGTCAGTCAGCCCATGCCAGATGGAAGCTGGCCGTCGAGGAGGAGAGAGCTGACAGGTCGGTCGGGCTGTTCGCTCGACGCTGCAGCTGCGGCGCTCGCTTTGGCTTCGGCTCCGGCTTCCGGTCAAGGGAGCTCGTCGCCAGCGCACGACCGTCTTGCCTTCGCCTCGAAACCACATCCAGCTTCGATCTGAACCCGGCCTGTCGTACGCGGTGAAGTTGCCCTTCGCCTGACCGGAAGCAGAGGTTGGCGCTCGGTCCTTGCTCTTTGTCCGCTCCAGGCCGGCCCCCTAGAGACCCTGCCCTTCGACTCCTCCCGTCAACCCAACAATGACCGCGACCGACAATGGCAAGACCGCCCCGACACCCGAGATGGCGCCGGCCAGTGCAGCGCCGGCTCGCTCGGCTGCCATTGACAAAGCCGCTCTCTCGGTTACGGGCACGGTCTTCTCTCCTCCGAGCCTGACGACGCTCCCGGTCATCGCCGTCCTCGCCTACCTGCACCTAGCGGCAGCCCGCTGGCTCGGCTTCGAGGGCACCTTCCATGACCTCGTCGCCGCCATGCCCGACTACAGGCCTTGGTCGACGCTTCTCTACTATTACGGCCTCTCGCTCGGCATCTACTGGGCCAAGCCGACCGTGCTCGAGCGTATTGGCCTGCAGGTTGGCCTCTCACGCAGGCAGATCTGGGGTCTCCGCTGGCAGGTCCGTCGCCTCCTGCTCGTCTCGGCACACCAAAGCCAGTCCGTCTGACGCATCTCTTTTGTGCACTCGGTGTAGGCCGACAACTACCACTTCCTCTTCTCCCTCGTCGCGACATGGGCCATCCTGCTCGGGACCGGGGGCAGCGAGCGTCTCGACTCGACAGCCATCATCATCACCACGCTCATCCTAGGGACCTGCTTCGTCGTCGCCTTCAACATCTGTACGTGCCTAGGGAGACCCTTCGCAGGCGTTCTCGGTCGTCCTTGTCACCTTACACGAAGCGCGTCCCCTCCCTCAACCAGCCTACGCCGAATGCTGGGTCGACGACGAGCCTGCCCCCGCTTCGCCTCCCATCGCCTTCCTGTTTGACTCCTCGGCCGCTCCTGCAACCGAGGAGGGCGCCATCCGGCTCGAATAGCAGACGCTACTTCCAGATGCCCCGGCTTGGCCGAGCCTCGCTCCCTGTCAGCCTCGCTTCGTTCCGATCGATGCCCTCCGCCCATTTCACCTGCGAGCCCCTCTGCAAGCTTCCTTCGTCGCAGACCCGAGAGCCGCTGTCTTGCCTCTCTGCTCGTCGCACTTGCCTCGCCTTCGCCGTCCTCCAATGCGCGCGTTCAGCCAAGTAGCTCCGCCAGCGGTGTGAGGGCTTCAGCGGCCGGCTCCGACAGAAACGCCACCGACGCGGCGCGCGCGGCCCGCCAAGCTGCAGCAGGCGGGGGGGCCTCCTAGCCTCTTCACCTTCGACCGCATCACCCTTGTCGCCCATGTCGTGGTACTTTAACCTGGACTTCTTCATCGGCCTGCTCTTCATCCGGTTGTTGGCTGGCGGTCGAACGGCGCCTGCGCCGCCGCAGCCAACTCCTACGGTGACCGGCAAGCTCAGCGGTGATCGCTTGTCGTCAACGACGTCGGCTGCCGCCACGCCCTTATCCGACGCGCCTCCACCGCCTCAGGAGCCTCTAAACCAGAGGCGGATGACGGTGGCCATGGTCGTCCTGACGCTCGCCGCCCACGTCGCCGCGGCCGAGAGTTACGGCTTCTCCGTCGTCTCCTCCTTGCGTCGCGCCGCCGACGTCCTGCTCGGCCGCTCGCTCCCGGCCGTCCCGGAGCCTTGGGCGTCAGCCCTCTCCTTCGCCTTCCTCTCGGCCACCTGCTGGCTCCTCAAGCCGATTCTCGCCCGGATCGTCTGCGAGCGCTGGCTCGGCCTGCCCGAGCGGTCGACAATGACCGTCCGCCGCTGGACCGACGGCGTCCACGTCGTCCTGACGCCGCTCGTCGTGCTCGCGATCGTCTTCGGCTTCGAGACGAGCGACTTCGAGCTCATGCCGATGCTCGCCCTCAGCTGGGGCGCCTTCGTCGTGACGGTGATCGCCTTCATGGCCGTCGACGTCTGTGAGCCGCACTCCCTTTTCTCTGCGAACGCGGCGTCCGCTGACGCCTGCCTCGTCCACTTCCAGCCTGGCAGCGGACGATCGACCCCGAGGGCTGGGAGCGACAGAAGGCCGAGCGCGAGGCGGCGCGCGCGATCGAGCGCTTCGGCCTGCCGTGTGGCTGCAGTACGCAGAAGGAGGCCTCAGGCGAGCCGGGTCTCGTCTCAGCTTCGTCGGCATGACGGCAGGTTGCCAAGTCATGACGTTGTACATCCGTGAGACTGGGGCTTCCGACTCGTTTGACGGAAGCCGAGCGTCGTCGTAAGAAAAGGGTCATGAGAAGCTGATCTTGACGAGAGCATGCAGACCTCTTTCATGACTGTCTACTCTAGACGACACCTGAATCTTGCCAGGCAGCAAACCCCCACTGCCTGCACCTTCCCACCGTATCGTCGTTGATACGAGGGCGACTGGAGATGCCCCGCCGGGTCGAGCGAGTCGACGGGCGGCCATCTCGTCCTCTTCCAGCGACCATCCACTCTCCCCGCCGGTCCACCGTGATGTTCACGGCCACCGACGACCGTCAGCGCGTCATCTCTCTGTATGAGACGATGGTCAAAACGCCTTACCGATTTGATTGTGGGCTCTCGCTCTGCTATAACGACGTTACCTCTAGCCCGAGCTGACCTTTTTCCTCACTTGCAACGACCCGTCCTCGTCTCGCAGACGACGAGCTCTAAGACAAAGCTCTGTTTCGCGTGAGTCTAACGTCTTCCTCTTCCTCGACGGCGAGCTCTTCTGGCACGGAGACCCAGACCCCGCGCTCGAGGAGCACACCGGCTTCAAGCGAACGGTCGCTGCCACCCTGAACGAGTCAGTCGAAGCACCCGCACCGGTCGGATGCGTCGAGCAGCGTGCTGATGCACGATCACATGTTGCTTGGCAGAAGGTCATGAAGAAAATGTGCTACAAGGAGGGGTTCAGAAGCAATTGAGCAAGGGCGTGAGAACATCAACGGACGGAACGGGGGCGGAAAGCAAGGGAGCAAAGATGATCAGGAGACGGAGCTGCGTCTAGAAGGGGTGCGCCGCTCAGAGCTTGGCCATCGCGCCAACGGTCTGAATACTCTCCTTTGCCGTCGTGACCATCTCGTCGACGATCTCTTTGGCCGTAAGGATCGAGTCGATCGAGCCGGCGACCGTGCCCATCCTGTTGGAAGCATCGCGCACAAGACCGTCAGTCAAAGCTCCTGTCGAGAGGTGAGACACCGTCGTCGGACGCACAGCCAGCTGCGGCCCTGGAGCGACTTGTTCGGGTGGCTCTTGAGCTCGTGCTCGTGTGGGATGATTCCCGCGCTCGTGAGCTGCTTGATCTCGTCCTGCCGGTTGGCCTCCCAGTCGGCGACGTAGGGAGTCTTACGGACTGAAGAGGGAAGGGGGGGGGGGGAAGCGAGATAGGGTGTCAGGCCACACAGTAGACGCGAGCAGGAGGAGGAATGGCGGGGACTGACCACGCAGAGGCCGGCCGCTGAACAAGACAGAGCACTAAAGGTCAGCGTGAGACCGTGACGAGCCTTCGTCTGCGGTCCCTCAACGCACGTGTAGATCAGGGTAGGAGCAACATCCTGCAGGAGAGTAATCGAGGAAACAGTGTCAGACACCGAGCCTATCGTACCCACTCAGCTAAAGATGGCCTGCTTGCCTCAAAGTCGGCGCTCAGGATCTGCTTCTTGTGGTAGCTGTGAGGGAAGGTCAGCTTGTTATCAGATTCCTGCGTCTAGCAAAGGGAATCGCAGACGTTGCGGCGGATTGACGACCCAAGGCGGGACGTACTCGGGCGCGCTCGCCTCCTTTGACGCGACGAAGCGGGTGCCGACCCAGACGCCAGCGGCGCCCATGATGAGCGCGCTGGCGAGGCCCTTGCCGTCGTGGATGCCGCCGGCAGCGAGAACCATGATCGGCTCGCCCGTCAGCGGCGACTTGTGGCCCTTGGCGATCTCGATGCACTTGGGCACGAGGAGCGCCGTCGGGACGACCGTCTGCGAATGGCCGCCTGCCTCCGAGCCTTGGGCACAAAGGATGTCGGCGCCAGCCTCGATGGCGTACTTGGCGTGCTTAGGGAGGCCGATCATGTTCATGATGACTATGCGAGCGTCGTGGAGGGCCTTGACCGCCTCTGGAGGAGGGACGCCGACGGCGCAGACAAAGAGAGAAGTCTTCTCCTCGATGATGACGGCAATCAAGTCCATCAGGCCGCCCTTCGTGTAGTCGTAGTTGGTCTTGCGCGCCTCGGATCCCCGTGGAGTCTTCCCGACGGCCGGAATGAGCAGGTCGACGCCGAACGGCAGGTCTGGCGACTTGAGGCCAGCCTTGAGGGCATGGATCTGAGAGCGAAGGTGGCTGGGCGTCTGGGAGGACAGAGGCAAGGAATTGATCAGCCGATGGACATGACGTCTCGGCCGCCGTCCGACAGATTCGATCCAAGCAGGCAGAGCGTGCGCCGGTAGGACGGCGGTCTAGGAGGTAATGAGACGTACGTAGCCTTGAGAGCGAGTGGCGAGAAAGGGAGGTGCCCGACGCAGGTGACAGGGGTCATCAGCGTCCTGCACAGGCCAGCCCGGACAAGAGGGCGCGCTACGGACCAAGTCCACCAATAACGCCGATGCCGCCAGCGTTCGAGACGGCAGCCGCAAGCTCAGGACCTGCCGCGACGTTCATTCCTGAAGATACGGTCGACGGTCATCAGCACGAGCTCAAAGCGGACGAGCAAAACGAAGGGGTCGGAGACCGCGGCCTGACCGGCGAGCGAGATGGGATGGTTGATCCCAAACAACTTGGTGAAGGGCGTCGTAAAGACCTGGGGCGAGGCATCGGGAGCGGTCGGCATGACGAGAGGACGGGCGAAATGGTAAGGGAGAGTGGTTGATGGTGGAGGAAGGTAAGGTCGGAGGGGGGAGGGCCGTCGTCGTCGAGCGCGGGCAGCCGGCAGCCGGCATCGTTTGGGCCGGAGGCTCGATCGCACTCGTCGATGCAGATCGACGGACATACAATCAGGACGACGGTGTCGTCGTCGTGGGGCACTCGGGCGCTAGAGGAAGGAGGTACAAAGAGGGGTCGTCAAGGGCAGGCCGACAGGGCGTGAGAGGAAGAAGGGCCAGGAGGCCAGGCGCGCGGGAAGTTGCAAGGTCGCCGGCCGAGGTCTCGAGTCGAGAGCGCCTACAGCCGGGCGCCCTGCGGCATGTACTTCATCGCCTGTCGGACGCCGAGGTCGGCGAGGATGTCCTCGGCGCCGCCCTGTGCAAAATGCGGGGAAGAGCATGCGTCAGCTCTGGTGTTGCAGGTGCTCATCGGCCGAGCGAAGGGAGACGCACCAGCACGGCGTCAAAGGCCTGCGTCCTGGAGGAGACGGAAGCAGGCAGAGCATAGACATTAGCAGATGGCATCAGACGAGCGCTTGATCACGTTTACAGTGGAACATACCGAGAAAACATCTCGATGACTGGCCGCGTCAGAAGTAACTGAGCGTCAGGGGCAGTCTGGATGGCGCGAACAGCGAGCACCATGCGAGACCAGAGACGTACACTTGCCCATGCCCGTCTTTGTGAGCGAGCGGCCGCCAAAGATCTGAATGGCATCGGTCGCGATGTCGCCGGCGCAGCGCGTGCACATCATCTTGAGCAGCGAGATCTGGCCAGCGAGATGGCGCGACTGCTCGGCGTAGTTCATCTTGGTCATCTGGTACGTCACGTTCTGAAGCGGGAGGGGAAGAGACGATCAGCCAGCGCTCGAGAAAGGGTCTCGCGCCAACGGCAAGACGCACCTCGAGCCACGCCTGGCAGGCCTCGACCTTTGCGATCATGCTCGCGAGCTTCTGGCGGATGACGGGCTGACCGATGAGCGGCTTGCCAAAGACACGCCGCTGCGAGGCCCAGACGAGGCACTCTTCGACGGCCATGCGCGACGTCTGGACCGACGAGCAGCAGAGCACCCAGCGCTCGTGGTTGAAGTTGGAGAGGATGACGTACTGGCGTCGTCGGCACGGAGGAGCGGCGTTGGGTCAGCTCTCGGTGACCAGGGAGGACGGTGAGGAAGCGCGCGCACGATGCCCTTGTTCTCCTCGCCAAGCGTGTTCTCGACCGGGACGCGGACATTGTCGAAGGTGACGTAGGCCGTGCCGGCCGTCTTGGAGTAGCGCGTTGTCATCTGCTTGGTCTCGACGCCCTCCTGCCGCGGGACGAGAATGACGGTGAGGCCCTTGTCCGTCTTGCAGCCGACCTGGAGGTGCAGAGTGGATGAACGGCGGTCAGCGGCAGCGTCCAGATGACTTCCCAAATGTACGCACTGTGAAGTAGGATGCGAAGCATCCGCCGGTGATCCACCTGTGCAAAAGAGCGCGCATCGAAGCAAGGCCGATCGTCAGTCGAGCGCGGAGACAACGAGCCCATGCGTGCCAAGGGGGAGACGCACTTCTTGTGGCCGTTGATGATCCACTCCTTGCCGTCGGCGCTCTTTTTGGCCTCGCACCGGAGGTTGTTGACGTCTGAGCCGGCAAAGGCTTCACTGATGGCGAGACTCATCGACTTCTTGCCGGAAAACATCTCGCCGACAACCTTCTCCTTGAGCGCTGGCGGGCCAAAGTTGAGGACCGGCGGCAGGCCGATGACCGTCCCTGCGCCGAGACCGTCGTTGTAGCCTCGCGCGCCGGCGAGGGCGATCTCCTGGATGATGGTCATCTCGTGATAGTCTAGAGATGCGGCGTGGGAGTCAGCCGTGGGTGGCGACCTCGTGCAAGAAGCATTGCACGTACAGTCAAACTCTTCCGGCTTAACGAGACCGCCCATCAGGGTCAAGCCTTTGAGATGCGGTCCAGGCTGGAAGGCGAAAGCAGTTGCAGGTCAGCGGAAGCTCTAGGACGTCAAAGGGAGCTCGAGCAGGCACGCACGCCGAGCCGCATGGCGTGGACGTTGAGCTCGGCCATGCGGTCGTTGACGTGCTGGCTCGGATATCTGCGAAGCGGGCAGCGTTTTTGTCAGCAAAGGCAACCGAAAGCGACGCTTGGCGACGGGGCCAGACTTGTCGTTGTCCTCGCACGCCTGGGCATCTGGCCGGATCGTCTCGTCGACGAGCTCGCGCATGGCCTTCTGGAGCTTGCGGTGCGTGTCGGAGAAATAGGGCGAGTGGTAGGCCTTTGTGAGCCAGGTCTGTAAGTGGCAAGAGATTAGTGCAAGCGAGGTGAGCGTGCGAGTGCGTCAGTCCCTGAGCAACGACGGCGAGCCCAAGTCTCGGCTACCCGGCCATGACAGAGCGATCGGGACGAACTGGCTCTGAATAGGGCACCTGCTTGAGCGCGCCCTTTTCCCTCGGGAAGATGGTCCGGCTCTGGCCCTTGATGGTGCCGATCCGGAGCCGTGCGTACGCTGGCTTCTCGAGCACCTCGGCCCGGTGGAGGCCGTAGAAGACGTCGGTCGCATCCTGGCCGGCAACCGACTCATCCATCAGCGCGGCAAGACCTCCCGGGTGGAACTTGGCAAACTTGCTGAGGTCATAGACGACCGAGTCGATGATGACCCACTGTGAGGCGAGGGAGGTGGCAGCGTGGGCGGGTGGCAAGGTTAGCAGCCGGAGGCACGAGCCACGTAGCGATGGGCGGGAAGACCCCGGCGGGCGGGAAGGGACGTACGAGATCGCCCTCCTTGTCGTGCTGCGAGCGGGCCAAGCCGTCGTCATGCAGACGCCAGTTTAGACGGCAGCGAGAGCATAGGTAACGGCAGAAAGGCAGGGCCGGGTCGAAGGGGGGGGGGGGGTGGACAGGAAGGGCAAAGGGACGGTCAGCACGCGCGTAGCGGCCGGGCCACGGCGGGCTGAGGCTGAGGCGATGAGCAGCTTTGCCGCACCTTTGCGACCTCCTCGATCGTGTACTCCTTGGCAGGGGCAGCGGACTCGACCATCGTGTTTCTGTCTGCTGTCTCTCGTAGGTAGAATCTTGTGTCTGTGGGTCAGGTGTGGGCTGGCGGAGGGTGTCGGGGTCGAGCGGTCGTGGTCAGGCGGGCGGCCCGCGACGAGCGAATCCGGCAAGCCCAGTAGCCGGACCCTCCTCGATCGCATCTGGCACATCGGCCATGGCCGGCAGACTGTAACGACTCTCGAGTCTCGCTGAAAGGGTGCATGGAATGGGAGCCACGAGGGCGAAAACGAAGAAACGCAGAGGGGCGGCATGTGTGTGCGGCAAAGAAGAAGGAGGCAGGCCGTCTGACACCGCTGGTCGAGGCTGGCCGTCGTACGCGGGCATGGCGAGCTGAGGCATCGGAAGCTCGTTGATGCGTTCCATCGTCGTTCGGCGGAAAGCCGGGGGCGACGGCGTCGTCGGACGGTGCGCCCGCCAAGATCGACGTGGCGCGCACGAGGACATGAGCGAATGCCCGTCGGGGCGAGCGCGGCGGAGAACAGAGCAGCTGGACTGGGCGAGCTTGCCGGAGCGACGGCGTGGGGCGGCTGGGCTTGAGGGCGACGGCGGCCCTTAGCCGGCGAAGGAAGCGGGGCAATGGCGGCGCCCTAAGCGACGCGCTGCTCGTGCTCGTCCTCGCCGACACGCTCGTGGTCGCCGACGACGTACTCCTCGGTCGGGTCGATTGCCGGGTCGACGACAAGGTCCTCGACCATGTCGACCCTCGACGACCGACCAACGCCGTGGCCATGACCGTGGCTACTGTGGCCATGGCGGCCGAGGTCGTGGTGGGCCGCCGGACCGGGCCCAAGCGAAGCAGGGCCGTACAGGGCGGCTTCTTCGATCGCCGGGCTGCCGTGCGCGTGGTGCGCATGATGGTGGTGGCCGCCGTGGAGGAGGTGACCGCTGACATCAAGGTCGTCGTCGTCATCATCGTCCGCGAGATAGTCGGCCGTCGCGTCGCGCTCGACCGCCGCCCGGTCCGTCTCAACGATGCCGTCCATCGGATCGTCCTGATCGCCGCCGGCACGGTGGTTGTGTTCAACCCGGTGACCCTGCGTGCCGGGACCTGTCGACGACGAAGGCATGCCGTCGTCCTCGGGTCCGTCCCGGCCGCCATCGGCCGAGCTCTCGGCGCCATCCTCGGCCCCGCTGTGGCTGGCCGAGTCGCCGGCATGGCCTCCGCTGCCACTCGGACCGCTTTTGAGATGGCGGCCGTACAGGCCGGCGGCATCCTCGGCCGCATCATAATCCTTGCAGCGCTTGCGGTCGCCTCGGCCGCGGCACGCGTTACCGTCCCGGCCGTGATACTTGCAGACCTTGCAGTGCCGGGCCTTGCGCGCCTCGCCGTTCTTCGGCGGAAGTACGAAAAGGGCATTCGGGACGGTCGGCAGGCCGCCGTCGGCGAGCGGGGCGGCGTCGGGTGCCGGCTCGCTGGCCTCTGGCGGCTGCAGCGATGCCGAGCGGTGCGAGATCGGCGACGTCGGCTCGGCAACGTACGAGCCCGAGGCCGAGACGGCGTCCCAGGGGTTGGGCGCGCCGGGCCCGGCTGCCGAAGGCGGCTGACTGACCTTGCCCTGAGCCATGCGCGCGTTGAGGCTGCAATTGGCGCGGACATGCCGGCCGGGGCAGGCAGCCGCGCCTTCGGGGTCGAATGTCGTGCAGCGCTTGCACTTGCGCGTGCCCCTCGGCGTCTCCCGGCCGGTCGCACTCCCGCTCGCGGCCGAACCAGAGGAGCCCGGCCGGTCGTACGGCTTCTTGCGGATCGAAGACGACGAGCCAACAGGGGCCGAGAGGTTCGGCCCGCGGTCCGCACGAACAATCGCCTCGCTGCCCTCATTCTCGCCACTGAGCTCAGCAGCTGGCGTCGACTCTGGCAGCTGATGCGCGTCGTCGGTGCCGAGCTCGTTCTCCGCCGAGCCCGCCTGATCCATGGCCCGCGCAGGCTCGGGCTCGGGCGCAAAAGCCGCCATCCCGCTCGGGCCGGCGAGCGACGATTCCGCGAGCGTGGGGTCGATCGCCGGGTCAATCGCACTGCTGTCAACGTACTCCATGCCGGCGTCGTTGGCCGAGAAGAGGTGGTCGTTGCCAGAGGAGCCACCGACGGCGTCGACGCTGCTGCTCCCGCGCCGGATCATCGACAGGATGCCGGCGTTGATGCCAGCACCGAGCGAGGCGTCGATTGCGAGGCCGCTCGAGGGCGCAGGTCGCGGCCGGCCGTTGGCCTGGGCCTCGAGCTCGGCCTCGCGCGTGGCGTTGTACGAGGCCATGACTTGAGCGATGATGCTGCCGTCGAGGTCGGACGCGCCGTGCCCGCCGTGATGAAGATGCTGCTGGAGGTCGTGCTGAAAGTCGGACAGGTCGTGATGGAGGTGGCTGCCGTCGTCGTCGTCTGGGCCGCCGGCCGAAGGCGCGCCGCCCGACGGACCGGCAACGGCCGCATTGACAAACTCGTCGTGCGTCAGGTCGTCGTCGTGGCCGTGCGTGTAGGCGCTCTCGGCAATGAACTGGTGGTCGTCGCCCTCGGTCGGCTGCGTGAACTCGTGCTCGTCGGCCGATGCGGGCGGCGGCAGCGCTTGCGGCGCCTGCACGTCCTGATCCTGTTCGCCATGCTGCTGCTGCTGCTGGTCCTGGAGGCTGCCCGATGCTAATGGCTGCTGCTGCTGCTGCTGCTCGAGACCGAGGCTCAGATCCGTCGAAGCCGCTGCGGACGACCGCGACTTCATCTTGGCCGCCTTGCGCGCGGCCACGTTGGTTGGGTGCAGATGGTCCTCGAGCGTGAGAGGCTGGCCGTCGACCGAGCTCTTAAAGACGGCCGGATCGAAGCCCGACGCGGTGAGCAGCGTCTCGACGATGAGGTTAAGCATGCTGTCGATCGGGCCGGCGTGCATCGTCAGGATGTGGTTCCGGTACTCGGGGCCCTTGGGCTGAAAGCGCTGGAGAGGGTTTAAAGCGATAGCCCGGAGCAGTATCAGCAAATCAGATCGTTGAGCTAGCTGGAGCCGACGGGTCAGCGCTACACACCTTGGCGCAGTGCGTCCAAGCACAGTCGACTGTTGGGCGGGCAGGCGGAACAAGACGGCCGCTACGTCAGCAACCGACGGCCACGCGTTCGGCACTCCGGCGGTCAGGACCCACTCTTTCCATCGTCAATGTTACCCTTCCGCCGACCGGCATTGGCACGCTTGCCGCCGGCGTGATGACCGGGCCTGAAGGCGGATGGCGGAGCACGAGAAGGTCAGCCCTCAGCGGCGGGTCGAACGAGCTCGCCAGCTCGAAGCCGCGCGAACGCACTTGTTCTTGGATCCTGCGATCCGGCCGGCATGTGTCAGGTCGGCTGGCCTCGAAAGGGGCAGGTACGCATTCGACTGCCTAGAAGACGGACCTTTTGTGCGGCCCATGGTGGACTGGCCCAGCAGAGGACGGGGCCCGGTGTGGGTCGAGGGTTCACCTGCCCTGCAAGCCACGCGCGCGCGCGTCAGCCAGCCGGCGGGTGGATGACGGGGTGACAGCCTGGAGCGCAGGCGGGGAAGACCTTACCAGTCGAGACGCGAGCCAGAATTCGAAGAATAGGCAGGCCGAGGGCTGCTCTTCGGGTGGCGTGGTCGTCCGAAGGAGGAGGAGGTGGTCGAAAGGGGTACATGGGCGGCGTGGGTCGGTCGGCCGGCACGGGCGGCGGGCGGGCGGCAGGACTTTTCTTTTTCTGCCCCCCCCCCCCCTGCAGCAGCACGGTGACTGCGACTGCTCTCGAGAAGGGTGCACATGTCCCTCACCAACCGACAGGTCGAGGGGACCATTCTCGCAGCGAGAGAGCGCACCCAGCTCTCATGGACTGCGTTGGAGGAATCCTTCCGAGCCCGCCGGTCAATGCCTCCAGCCAGCGCGCTGCGCCTTCGTCGCTCGACCAGCCGCAAGCAGGAACGCGTGCATACGATACTTGTCCCGAAACAGGTCCGAAACAGTGAGAGACCGCAGCAGGCGGCGTTTAGAAGCCAAAGACGAGCTCGCCGAGCTTGCCGAGGTAGCCTCCGCCCGAGCTGCCCTGACCGGCCGGCGGGCCGCCCTTGGCCGCCTCAGCCAGCGCACGATCCCTGCCGCCCGAGGACGAGGCTGCCGCGGCCGCCTGCGAGGGCACGAGCCGCTTGAAGGCCGACGAGGCCGGCGCGAGCTGGAGAGGCGTGCCGATCGAGCCTGCGCCGCCGCCGCCGGTCCGGGGCGTCGACGGCTGCTGCGGGGTCGTCATCGCCTTCTGGGGCGAGGTTGACAGCGCGGCCGTCGTCGGTGTCGGCGAGGCCCGGGTAAGAGCAGGGTGGAAGGGGTCGGCCCACTTGACGCCGACCATCCACGTCCCGCCGAGCACCTCGCCGTTGCGGCCGACCGCGCGCCGGGCGTCGAGCTCGGAGTGGAACGTGACCGTCAACCAGTTGCCGCCGGACGGGTCCGAGAAGGACGAGGCGATCGGGCCGAGGGCGGAGAAGTGCGAAACGACGGCCGGATGGAGCGCGGCCGGGGGGCCAAAGATGATGACCTGCGTGTTGGCCGAGGGCGGGCTCAGGGACGAGGCGCCCGACGTTGGGTACGTCTGAGTAGCGGAGAGTTCGGGAAGAGGAAGATTGCACCGAGTCAGGGCTAAAAAAGAAGGGACAGAGCTGCGACATCAGGCCAGGTGTCGTACCTCTGTAATGTCGGGCGCTCCGCCGCTGGCAGCCGCATCCCAGGCCTGGCCGGCGCCCTCGGGCTGGTTGTCCTCGATCGACATGACGGGCGGCCCCCACTCGTCGTCGTCCTCGCCGTCGTTCTGTCCGCGCCGGCCGCCGCCGGGTCCGAAACCGAGGTGCTGGCGGCGCGAGGACGAGCCCTGGCGCTGCTGGTCGAGCTGCAAGACCGTCAGAGCTGTCGACATGGTCGGGCTCCTGAAGAGGCACGCCATCAGAGAGGAGGTCTGTCAGCATCGTGCTCAATGGGAACTCGCGAGCAGCGAGAAGGGAAGCTGGACGGACCGGTCAAAGAGGCCGCCGGTGCCGAAGCGGCTCGACCCAGGCGAAGGGAGTCCTCCGCCCAGGGATGACGACCCGCCGCTGTAGCCCCGCGAGGGCGTTCCAAAGCTCCCTCCACCCCCCGAGCTGGCCAGCCACGAATCACCAGCACGATCGGCGCCGCGCGAGCCGTAGCCCGGCTGCTGGTGAGTCGGCTCGGGCGAGGCGTGGACGCCCTTCGGCGACTGTTGAGCGAGAAGGCGACAACGCGGGAGGGGGAGGTTGGCGAGCATGCGGTCAGCTCCAGGCCCGGCGGATCCACCGATCAGTCAAGTCTCGCCGTTCCTGCCCGAGCTCAGAGTAAGGCGATGGACATACGCCGCGAAGTGAGGCCGTCAGGTAGCCAGGAAGGTGGTTGGGCGCCGTCCCGGGCTCGTCCATCGTGTCGTCCATCAGGGAAGGGTGCGGCGCGAACGACGGCGCGGGCGACGACGTCGAGGCCGACTGGAAGGAAGAGCCGCCGGCAGGAGGAGGCGTCCACCACGACATAGCCGAGAAAAAGGCGAGGGACAGGTAAGGAAGAGGAGTAGGGGCGCGGTCCGAGAGCCGTTGGCAGATCAGGATCGGGGGGATGCACGCAGGAGGGAGCTCGGCCGAAGTTGACCTCGTACCCCCGCCAACGGCGCCGCGCCTGCAGAGCCCCGCCCAGCAGATCAGCCAGCGGCGCCAGCTCTCTCACCTCTTCAAAGTCCTCGGCCATGCCGCGTGCAGAAAACGGATGTTTCCTGATGGATGACCTTCTGCCTCTGATCCTCTCAGCTGAGCTGCCGGGCGACGTCGGTACCAAGGCGTCTGTCGATCCGCCGATGAGTTCGCGCTCTCCACTTGCTGCCCGTGCGGGCGCGAGGGCTGGCGACGAAAATCAACGGGAAACAGCGCTGCCGAGAGAGAAACGACATTGATGAGGACAGGGTATGCAAAGGAGGCTACAATGGTGGGCGGGCGGCGAAGCAGGGGGCTTCGAGAAGGGCAAGGGGTCGACGGATGTCGCTCGAGTAAGATCCCTCGTCATACGAATGGAGATAACAACCAGCTTCTAGTAGTGGTAGACAAAGTCAATGTTTTCGCGGTCCGTCAGGTCGTTAAACGAGTCTTCGGTCGAGATGGCGTCGGACCCGCGCAGGGCGATGCGCTTCTTCTTGTTCTGGGCATTCCGGAAGACGTCTGGGAGGGATTTGAGATTAGGGTCAGTATGAGTACCGCTCGAGATGAAGGCCCGCCAGAGGTGAGGGGGCGCACAGAGAGCGCGCAGGCTAGCCAGGATCATGACCTGGGCAGCAGAGGCCGCGATGTAGACGGCGAAGCCTATGAGGATGAGAAAGCGCGGTTTGCGTCAGATAGGAAGCGGTCAGGAGCACTTGAAGAAGTAGGGCCCGCACCATTTCGGTACCTGGGCGCGTCCTGGGAGCGGAAGACCTGCGGACCTGTGAGAAGACGACGATGTTCGCAGAGGCGTCAATGAACGCGCTCACGCGAGAGTCGGCGTGTGAGAAGGTCGAACCGATGCAGTTGCCCGCTCCCCACGCGAGGAAGACGATCGTGATGGAGCAGTTCTCTGTGAAGCGGTCGAGGGAAGGGAAAGCGTCAGCATTCGAGAGGCGAGTCGTGATGAGCGAAGGGGAAGGCGCGGGACGCACGTTTCGTTCGACCGCCGATGTTCCTCGTCTGATGGCGGAGCGCGGCAAGGTCGAGGAGGAAGTTGGTCAGAAGATCCGATGTGAACGAAGGTGCAGCCCAGCTCGACTTACGAGGATGCCGTAGAACAGGACACTGATGAGAGTGCGCGACATTGGTCAGCCAAAGTGCGAGACAGGGCAGAGGAGCGGCTTAGCGAGGCTGGAACGAACGCGATGCCCTGCAAATAGACGGAAGCGCGAGCGGTCAGTCACAGCGGTCGGACGTTGAACATAGGCTGGAAGGGCGCACATTCATGAAGAGGACGGCGTAGAAGGCCTGGATGAAGAAGCAGAGAGGGGCGGGGAGGGGCATCAGTGGACGGAGCAGGGAAGCAGGCAGAGCACGAGAACGAAGTGAATCGCACGATCAGGAGGCCGGCGCGGTTGGTTGGAGTGGGCGTGATGAGCATAAGAACGAGTGAGCCTGTAAGGAGAAGCGACGAGCAAGGGTTCAGCGGTCAAGCTCGTCGAGGGTCGGTCGCGTGGGCAGACGCACCGGCGATCATCGGCAGCGTTAGCGACATCATGACGTAGAGCGTCTGGTTGGTCCGGCGGGCGACGTAGGCGGGCCCGAGGCAGGTGATGACGGTCACACCTACACAGGGTTGTCGCGGGGAAGAAAAAGTCAGCGAGAGCTAACTCGGTAGGCTCAAAGGTCGTGACGAGCTCGTGCGCACCTCCTTGGGCGATCGACAAGAGTTGCGCTGCATGAGTTGAGAGACTCTCGAATCAGTACGCGTGGATCTCGGCCGCTCGGCTCGAGTTGCGGAAGTGTGCTGACTCTGAAGGGTTGTGAAGCCGAACGACTTGATGACGATGTTGCCGAAGGCCGACGCTCCGCCGCTCGTGAGGCAGCTGCAGTAGGGAGAAGCTCCGTCAGCGAAAGGTCGGATGCTGGTACAGCAGGACAGCATCAGACTCACTTCAAGAGCTGCAGACCGAAGAACTGCAAAGCGAGCGACGTTTATCAGCTTGGGCTTTGAAAGCCAGTACGGCTCTCACACGACGCACCAGCCAGAGCGCCGGATCGCGCAGAGCCTCGAAGAGCTGGTAGCGTTTGAACGTCCTGCGCGAGCCGGGGTAAAATCGTTAGCCTTTCAAGTATAGGAGGTGGGACGGGCAGGCCACGCACTTGTTTTGGAGACCCGTCTGATTGTCGCGCACGCGCTCGACCATGCGGACGCGCGTCTCCTCGGGCCAACATTTGGCCCGCATCGGCGAGTCGGGAAGGAACCAGCCGATGAAGGCGCCCCAGAGCACGGTGACGATGCCGAGGATCATGAAGAGGGCCTGCCAGGAGGTGATAGATGGGCTCTCGATGAAGCTGACGCCGTAGGCGAGCAAGCCGCCGACCATGCTGGAAGACGCGCCAGGAAAGGTCGATCAGCCAATGGCGCATCACTGACGAGCAGTGTGGAACAGCAGCAGCGCTCACAATTGCTGCAGAGCGGGAGCGCAAAGGCAGAGAGTACGTCAGCGACAGAGGTCGGTCGCAAAGAAGGGGCACGGGTGGGTTCGACGCACGATTCCATTGGCGCAGTACCAGAGCGAGACGACTGTCGTCTGCTCGACACGCTGTGGTTGCGATTCATAGAGTAGCAAGGGTGAGCTTTGGTCGAGTAGCAGAAGCGAAAAATGGCGAAACATGCGCGCCTTGTAGTACATGGAAGTAAGGACGAGGAAGATCGGCTGGACAGCGGCCTCGAAGAACTGATCCGGTGCGTCAAGGAGCAGTCAGCACACTGCTGCACGAAGGAGAAGCGTCCGTGGGACGGCACTGACTCCGAGGAGGTCTGTTCGAGAGCCAGCGTAGCGAGCCAAGGGGGGGTCAGTAGGATCGGCGATCGCGGAGACGACGGTCAGGTAACGCACAGCGAAGGACCATCAGGGTCTTGAAGTCGTGGCCGGCCTATCCGAGAAGGGAGCATATGAGTTTGGAAGTCGTCGACGAGAGCCCAAGGCGATCCGGACTCACAGCCGTGCACGACAGGACGGTTCCCCAGCAAATGACTGCCGCACAGAGGAGTTTAGCGACCGGCAGCTTCTGGACGAGGTAGCCAATGAGCGGCTCGTTGAGCGTCGTCGCAATGTAGAAGATCGTCGTCAGCCAGCCTGCGAGACGACAGGCGCGTCAGCTCTTGCGAAAAAAATCTTGTTGTGGCGGAAGCTGGAGTAAAGCTCACTGTACTGCTGGCCGACGAGACCTGTGTCTTCAATGATGCCCATGATGCTGGCGAACTGAAGAACGGCAAGGGAGACCAGCGGCGGTGTCAGTCTCTGCAGACGCGAGGAAACGGCGCGACTGTCGACTCACGCTCATAGTTCCTTTGTCCAGAGCCTGAAGGAAGTAGGTGACGACCACTGGAAGGGAGAACGACTGGTGATGAGCCACTAGTGACGACCGACGAGAAAAGCCACAGGAGGGGCAACTCACTGACGGCCAGGATGCGCCGGTCGATGAGTCGGCGCAGCATCGTCGACTCTTCTTCCGTGATGACGACCGGCTCCGTCTCCTGCAGACAAGGAAGCGGCCACGATATTCAGCCCTTGCTGACGCGGCCAAGATTATGGGCAGGGTTCTGGGACGCACGCGCTCGAGGACCATGGCGAGCTCGGCGTCGATGCCGCCGAAGCGGGGCGGGCGGACGGCCTTGCCCGTCTCGAGCTGGCTCGAGTCGTTTGAGACGACGTGCTCCAGGTGTGACGGCGGTGTCGTACCGGTCTCCTTCTTCTCGTCCATCGCGTTGAGAGTCATGTTGGGCAGGAGAGCTGAGGGCAGGAAGGGGGGGAGAAGGCTGGAGGGAGAGGCGCCGGGAGGTCGACCTCGTCCGCGAGGTCTTAGCTGCTGCGAAGCGTAGCGGTCGAGCAGCGTCTGCAGCACCAGGCCAGGATGAGAACCGCGTCCGTTCGGCACGACGAGAGCCCGAAAGTCGGGGCCGCCAAGGTCGGTGACCTAGCCTGAACGTGGCTCGCTAGCTCCGGCTATGAGCCGTCGGCGCGGGGGGGGGGGGCGGGTGAGCGGGCGTCGTCAGGCCGGCAGGCAGGACTCGACGGCGCAGGCCTCCCGTCATATCTCGTCAGGAGCCGTCAGTTCTTGAGAGGGAGAATCAGCAGGGCCAGGCTCTCGCAGGCTGGGCTGCCGGTCTGCCGGTCTATCCTGTATATCGTTCGAGCGAGGAGGACGATGACAGGACGACGGACGCCGCCTCTACGCTCGCTTGGCTGGCTCCCTCCGAGCATCTCGATCGCCCCGCCTTCTCTGCGCCCGCGGCGAGCGCCGCTCCGACGAGGGCTGCCCTGCCTCCCTCGTCCGCCGCAACATCTTCGGCCCGCCCATTTCCTCCTAAACCCCGCCCAACAACAAGCCCGGCACGGCAGGACGGGTACGGCAACGAGATTCCCAGCCGAGCCAGCAGATCGGATGTCGGCCCGGTCACCTACAGCCTCGCACGGTCGCGCCGTCGCTGCGGCGAGGTAGCCGGCCTTCTGAAAGGAGCTGTCCTCGAGGTCTCGCCTCCGCCTGCTCTCATCAACATCTCTCCCCTCTAAACACAACCCCTTCCCTCGTATCGTCAGTCATGCCGTTCGAGACGCCTCTCGTCGGCTTCAGCCTCGTCGCCCCCTCGTCGGCGACGCCTAGCTCGGTCCGGCTCGAGCAGCCCTCGACGACGCCCGGCGGCGCTTGGGCCTACGAGCTGCTCGTCCTCGGCCCGACCATGGTCCGTTTCAAGCTGCGGCGTGGCAGCAGTCCGGGCGTCATCGAGTCGGGCCTCAAGCGCGAGGCAGATCTGCCAACTTTTGCAATGCAGGAGCTCACGGTACGGTCGTCGGGCTCCGGCGACGACTCCTCCAGCTCTCGGGCTGACCGCGGCTGCGCGCCGGCCGTCTTGCTCCCTTCCTGCAGATCAACGAGGAAAAGCGCTTCCTGTCGTTCCAGCTGGCCTCGCCGACGATCTGTCCTGCAACAGTCAGGCTTGCCTGGTCGTCCAGCCCGCAACTCACCATCACCGACGGCGCCGGCCGCGTACTTCACCGCGATCTGCCCGACATCGGCTACTCGTTCGAGGGGACGCGGGCCGAGCTCGCGCTCGACGAGCAGGCTCGCGGCCGGCAAGGAGGCCTCTGCTGGTACACATCAATCAACCTCCAGGACCTCTGCCTCGGCCTCGGCGAGAAGTGCGCGCCGCTCAACCTCGTTCGGCGCAAGTTTTCGATGGACACGACGAACGCCGCCTTGTACGACGCCTTCAAGACCGACCCGCTCTACAAGAGCCTGCCGTTCCTTTTGAGCGTTCCGTCGCCGCGCGACCCTGTCCGCCAGCACTTTGCCAAGTCGAGTGAGTCCGTGCGAGGACGGTCATCGCATGCCCAGCTGCTGACCAGATGGCTGTCACAGACCCGACGGCTGGTCCGCCGCTCGTCACCGGCACTTTCACGCCCTCTGCCGGTGCCGCCAACTGGGATCTCGGTGCGTCCCTGCCGGCAGCGGCTCTGAAAGCATCGTCTGGCAGCCTGCTAAACTAGCGTGCTTAATCGGACCGCAGGCTGTGAACACAACGATGTGGGTCGCGCAGCCTTCCCCTTCACTCCAACAACCTTACTCACTGTCGGGCTGACCGCTCCCGCGCTCACCGTCCACCCGCTTCTAGCCCCTTGGCCATTACAAGAAGTACACGCAAATCGAAGGGCCGCTCGACGCTGTCCTCTCGTGGGGTGCGACAGGCCAGAACGTCAAGGACGGCTGGCGCTCGATTCTCCAGTCGGCGGGCGGGGCCGAGACGCTTGCCGCGCGTTCGTGGTTCGGCTACCTCGGTGCGATTGCTTCCATCATCTTTCGTCCCCCCCGGAGACTAATCCTTGTCATGCTCAATGATTGCAGCCTCAACCATGGGTCAGGCCGAGAGCGTGTGTACTGGGCTGGCACCTCTCATCTCTCGCATCCTCCAAGACTGATTCGACCCGACTCGCCTACCTCCAGGACTCGCCGCCTGCGCAGCAACTCCTCAGCGCGTTCCCGGCCAAGTGCAAGAAGGAAGGCATCCCCGTCTCCGCGCTCTGCCTGAGCTCGGGCTACACGGTAGACGTCCGTGGACTGTCGCCTCTTTCCCGCGTGCTGCTCGCGTCTGACCCTAGTCGCCTCGGGCTCTGTCGCTCTTTTGCAGAAGAAGTACGGCTACCGCATGGTCTTCAACTGGAACCACGACCGGTGCGCCAATCATCTGACCCGAGCCTTTCTGGGCCGACGGGCTAATGCGTGCCGATCGCCCTCCTGTCTGCCGTAGCTATCCCGACTTTGAGGGCCTGATGCGCGGCTTCCACCAGGACGGCATCAAGGTCACCGCCAACGTCAAGCCCTACGTCAGCAGCCGGCATCCGGCGTACGAGCAGCTCAAAGCCAAAGGCGCGCTGTTCCAGCACCCCGAGACGGGTGAGCACGCGACGACGCAGGTCTGGAGCGGCCTCTGGGACGTCAACGCGCCCGGCAGCTGGGTCGTACGTACCCCTCCCCGGCCTCTCGTACCGCGAACCCTTCCTGATGCCCATATAATTCTGTCCGATGACGCAGGATATGTCGTCCGAGGCTGGCCGCGAGTGGTGGTTCAACGGCTGCGTGGAGCTTCAGTCGCGCGGGATCGATAGCATCTGGAACGACGACAACGAGTTTGCCCTCGCCGACGGGACTTTCCTCGCCAAGTGGGAGCTGCCAACGACGTTCACCAACCCAGGCCCGGCGGGTCTCAAACCGGTCGGCCTCGTCGGGAAAACGGTCTTTGGCGAGCTCATGGGCTTCACCTCGCAGCAGGCGCTTCTCCACTTCCAGCCCGAGCGTCGACCCTTCGTGAGTGTGCTGCACTCCTCTGTCTGCATCTCCCAGTGCTCACCCTCGTCCGCCCCGCTCCAGATCATGACCCGGTCGCTCAACGTCGGCGGCCTTGCGTACGTCAACTGCAGCTGGAGCGGCGACAACAAGTCGTCGTGGTCCGACTTTCGCGGCAACACGGTTATGGGCATCAACGCCGGCATCTCGTTCCTCCACACGTACGGCGACGATATCGGCGGCTTCGGCGGCCCTCTGCCTTCGCCCGAGCTCTTCCTCCGCTGGATCCAGTCGTGCATCTACCGCTCGCGCTTCTGCATCCACTCATTCAAGCCGACGCCCGAGGACCCGACCGGCAACGCGCTCGTTAACGAGCCGTGGATGTACCCTGAGATCCTGCCTGACGTCCGCACGGCCATCGAGCGACGATACGAGGTTCTTCCGTTCCTGTACGCGCTCGCCTGGGAGAGCTGTACCGCCGGCCGATGTACGTCACCTTTGCTCACCGGCCACTGCGCGACCCGTAGCACTGACGGCGCCTCCTTTCCTTCTCGCGTTCAGCGTCCATGTGCTGGCTCGGCTGGGACCAGTTCGAACGCGACCCTGGCTGCTACACCTCCGAAGTGCTCGAGGGTGAGCTTCCGCCGCGGTCCTTCCCGAACGGAAGATCGCTCGCTGATTCGTCGACTCTTGCACTCCTGCTCGCACCAGGCCAGGACTTCTGGATCGGCTGCGGCAAGCTGCTCGTCGCTGGCTGCTACTACCCTGGCGTGACTGAGCGCACGGCACGTCCTCCCTCGCTCGGTCTTGCGACTCCCGATGGCAGCTGACCGCGATCCTTTCTGATCTGCAGGTCTATCTGCCGTCGTGCGCCGCTTCGGGCCAGACGGATGAGGGCTACTTCGACACCGCCACTGGCGCCTTCTACGACGCCGGCACGACGGTTACGATCGCGACCCCGCTGTCCACTCTCGGCCTCTTTGCGCGCGCCGGCACCGTCGTGCGTTCTCGCTTCTCCCGTCTGCCGCCCTCTCTTTGGCTGATCTTTATCCTCCCTCTTTCGACCTAGATTCCGATTGGGAAGCCTTGTGTGACAATCACTGCCGCCACCGGCCTTGCTGCGACGCACGCCGACGGCACCTCGATCGTGCTGAAGGAGGCCGGCGGCGTCGTCGAGCTCGACGACTTCCGCGGGGTCGAGATCTTCCCTGCGCCGATCGACAAGGGCGCCGGAGCGTGGACGTGGGCGTGGAACGAGGACGACGGCGAGTCCAAGCTGCAAGGCCTCCAGGTATGCCCTCGCATTCTCTGCTGCTCTCGGGGAAAGCGAGAGAGATTGACACCCGTTCTTGCCCCTTTCTCTGGAGGTCTCTCGTGTGGAGGTCGCCTTCTCGACCAGCTCCGACGCCCCGGACGAGGTCTCTGTTGTCGCCTCGTGGGAGCGGCACGACTTCACGACGCTCTGGTCGGAGCTCTGGGTCGTCCTGCCTAAGAGCGACACGCGCATCGTCAAGGGCGGGCGGCAGGCGGAATGGCGCGGGCGTCAGGGGTGGTTCGTGCCCATCGGCGAACGGAAGTAGACGAGTGAAGCCCATCGGCCCTCAGCTGTACATATGTCATGCCCTTGCTCCGTCGCCCTATCCTTTGCTGCGAGACGAACGACCGAGTCGAATGTGGCCTGCGTACGCAACTCCGTGGCCCGTCGGGCCGAGACTGCCACCGCGGCAACCTCGCGCCTGCAGCGCCAGGACCAGCCAGCCAGCTCACCTTCACCCGGCCCGGCAAGCGACCCTCCCCATCCCGGCTAGCAAGGAACTCACCTTCGATGCCGTTCTAGAGCAGGCGACGACACCCCCCTTCCTATGCCCCTTGCTGCCCAGCCCGCTGCCCCCTCTGCGCTCGACCCGCTCAAGCCGCTCGCCGTCGTCGACTTCGCCGGCCAGCGCCACACGCCGTACAAGCAGTGGGCCGCCGCCGCCAAGACGCTCGACGACCAGGCCCGCCAGGCCGAGCACGACCGCGACTGGGAGCACGCCTGGGTCTGGAGCAGGAAGGCCGCCGCGTGAGTGCTTTCGACAAGGCTGCAGGCGATGAGAGGAGAGGGAAAGGCTGCTGCCGCCGCCTATCCTCCCGCTGCGGCCGCCGCCGCCTCTCCCATCTCGTCTCGTCCCGCTCCGACCAGGGCAGAGGAGGCTGACCTCGGAGCGTCGGCATGGTCGGGCCAGGATCACCCAACACCTCGCTAACGAGCACGCCGACCGGTCCAAGCCCGAGAATAAGGAGCTCCTCAAGCCTTTGCTCCGGCTCGTCGTACGTCACCTCTGCCGCCCTCGCTTCCATCGCGCGCCCGCTTCGGGCCTGCGCGACGAGCCTCCCTCCCAAGCTTCTCCTTCCTCTGCACCTGTCTGTCTCTACCTCGCGGGCTGCTGATGCTGGCGCCTCGCTCCAATCGACCCCGGCGCAGACATCCGAGTCCTTCAAATCCCGCATCAAGACCTCCGAGTCGCTGCTCTGCTCGCGCTCCTCCTTCACAGCCCCCGCAGCCGGACCACCACCGACGAACGGCCGACCTACGACCACCTCGATGCCGCCGCCGTCAGCCTCGCCCGAGCCACCCTCGCCGGCGCCCATGTCGATTAAAGAGCGCATGGCCGCCCTCCGAGGCGCTGGCCTCAACACGGGCGGCGACGAGCCCGTCATGCAGGGCAGTCCGGCCAACCGGCGCGGCAGCGTTCAGCTCGGAGGCCCGCCAAAGCAATCTGCCGGCCCGTCTACCGGGTCGGCAGCAGCAGCAGCAACGACGACGCCGGCGCCCACATTGAACGGCTCCGGTTCCTTGAGGGAGGCTGGGGGCCTAAGCCGGCCGTCGTCCGGTCGAGGAAGGAAGCGCGACGAGGTTGTCGAGCGGCTCGAGCGACTGGCGATGGACCCGCCGCCATCCGAGCAAAGCAGCGCTGCTTCTGCCTCTCCATCACCGGCCAAGCTTCCCTCGCCGATGCCGGTCTCGGCAGCACCCTTGCCGTCCTCTGTCCCACTCCAGCCGACGCCGGCGCCGCCCCCTGTCGTGGCGCCGGCCCAACCGCTGCCTCCGCCCGACGTTGAGATCTCCTCGCCCTCTCCGGTGCCTCCTCCTGCCTCAGTCCCGGAGAAGTCGGCGGATGCTGTTCCGGAGCCAGCGGTCGCTCCGCCATCGGCCGTTCCGTCGCGCATCTCGCACGGCTATTCAGCTTCGGTCCCGTCTGCGCGCTCTGCCTCGCCCTCGCGGGCCTCGCCAACAAAGCCCCCCAAGCCACCAGCCCTTTCAATCCAGTCGACAACGGCCGTCTCATCGAGCTTTGATCCGTCGCTAGCATCGGCACCCGAGCAGCTCGGGCTCGGGCTCAACAGCAGCACTAACGGTGGCAGCCCAGCAGCGCAGTCGCCCAGGCGCCGTCCCGCTCCGGTCGAGGACGACGACTTCTCGCCCTCGCGGTTTGGCCACTTCCCGAGCATCACCGAGTTTGAGTCTTCGACGACGACGTTTGACGAGCCGAGAGGGGTTTCGACACCCGTTGGCGAGGATGCGCCCTCGCTCACGTTCCCGAGCCTCCCTTCGGTCCCGCTCTCGCTGCCCGGATCGGCCCCCTCGACGACCCGGCCCCTGCCGAGCCCGCCTCTGCCACCGCCAGGCGGCGCGTTCCAGACGAAGCCGCAGACGACCGGGTCGTCCGTCTCCTCCTTCCAGTCGGCGCTGTCGGCCCCACCGCTGGCGTCTCCCACATTTCAGACGGCCCCGAACGGCATTCCAGCCGATGCGGCCGCTGCTGCTAGACCGGTCCAGCAGCCCCCTGCAGCCGATCAGCCGGTCGACTTTCCTCTAGCCAACACGATCTTCCCCGCCCTCCTGCGGCAGTACCTGACGCTGCCGGTCGAGCTCCTCTTGCTTGACGTCCGCCCGCCGCAAGCCTGGTCGTCGCGCATAACGCCGACCTCGACCGGCGGCGGCCAGGCCGACTGCGTGTGCATCCCGCCCGCTCTGCTCTCGTCGACCCTCTCGTCCCAGCAGCTGGCTGACGGCCTGCCGCGGACGAGCCCGTTCCACAATCGCCACCTGTACGACCTCGTCGTCATCTACGATGGCGCGAGCACCGGCTGGGCCGCTCCCGGGGCCGAAGGCGCCCAGGCCGTCAACCGGGCTGTGTACGAGCGCGAGTTTGGGGGAAAGATGCTCAAGCGGGCGCCCGTCCTCCTGGTCGGTGGTTGGGAGGCCTGGCGGGCCGCCGAGAGCGGGACCACCGGCACCAAGCAGGCGCTGATGAGCCCAGGGCTCGGTCGTACGGCCGAGATGAACGGGCTCGGTGGCTCGCGCGAGACGTCGCCCGCAGCCAAGCCGTCGTACTTCCCACTGGTGCGCTCTCGAACCTCAGGCGTGCATGCGAGAGACCGAGAGCTGACTGGCTTCTTCGCATCTTTAGATTCCGCCGATAGCGCCGACGCAAGCGGCGGCTCGGCCGGCCTCCTCGTCGCCAAACGCCAGTGCAGCGCCTGCCTTCGACTTGCCCGCCCGACCGTCTTCGACAGCCGCCCCGGCCTCGTCCTCGTACAACCACTCGGCACCGATGACAGTCCCGCCCGCCCCGGCCTCGCTCGCATACCCGAGCTCGCGCCGACGGTCAGAGTACGTCGACCAGACGAGCGCCTACACGGGCTACCCAGGCAGCTTCGGCTCGCCGACGAGCCTGCACTCGAGCAATGGCGGCGGGCTCGGCAGCAGCGGACTCGGCGGCGTCGCGCCGCAGCGTGGGCAGTCGATCGACTATCCGACGCTGTCGCCCTCGTCGTCGTCCTCGCTCGACCGCCCACCTCCGCAGGTCGCGCCGCATCGCAAGTCGAGCATGTCAATCTCGCACCCGCCCTCGTCGGTGACATCGTCCCTGCCGCAGCCGCCGCCGGTCGCCGCGACGCCACCGCTCGAGCGCAATGCCTCCCGCGGAGCACTCGTCCGGAGCGGCAGCTTGAGCTTCCCGACGCTGAGTGAGGACGGCAAGCTCGTCCAGAGCAGCGGCAACGAGGTGACGTACTGGGGCGACGAGATGGTAGGCTTGAGCGGGCTCAAGAACCTCGGCAAGTGAGTGTGCCTCGGCGTGCGCTCCAAACTCGTGACCTCCCAATCCTCGCGCTGACTGCCAGTTCCGCCTCTTTTCCTGCAGCACGTGCTACCAAAATTCGACGCTCCAGTGCCTGAGCGCAACCGAGCCGTTCTCGACCTTCTTCCGCGACGGCCGCTGGAAGCGATCCGTCAACTTTAACAACAACCTCGGCACCAAAGGCAACCTCGCGAGCGCCTACAGCTCGCTCATCTCTGCCCTCTGGCAGCAGGAGTACCACTTTATCCAGCCGTTGTCGTTCAGGGTACGTCCCCAGCACGCGTCCGACTGCTCTCTGCGCGCACACGCGGCTGACCGGGTCGGCTTCGAGCAGAAATCGATCGTCAAGTTTGCCCCGACCTTCGACGGGGTCGACCAGCACGACTCCCAAGAGTTCCTCGCCTTCCTGCTCGATGGCCTGCATGAAGATCTCAACCGGGTCCTGATCCGGCCCGAGCCGATTCCGATGACGCCCGCGCGCGAGGCCGAGCTCAACACGCTGCCGACCCAAATCGCCGGCGAGAAGGAGTGGCAGATCTACAAGAAGCGCAACGACAGTCTCGTCGTCGACCTTTTCCAGGGCCAGTACAAGAGCCGGATGGAATGCTTGACGTGCCATCAGGTGAGGCTCGAGACCAGCCTTCGCAGCCCCGGCCCGGCGACTGAACTTTAGTCTTCCTACTCGCCCCACAGACGTCGACCACCTTTGACGCCTTCATGTACCTCTCGCTCCCGGTACCGACGAGCCGTCTCAAGCACAAGGTCTCGCTCGAGCACTGCCTCGACTCGTTCGTCAAGGAGGAGGTCATGGAGAAGGGCAACGCCTGGTGCGTGTCGCGCTCGCGCCTCGGGTTCTCGTCATAACGGTGGCTGACCGTCTCACCCCGCTCGCGCCGCCTTTCCGCGCTCGTAGGAACTGCCCGAAGTGCAAAAAGGCCCGGACGGCCAGCAAGAGTTTGACGCTGTCGCGCCTGCCGCCGGTCCTCCTTATTCACCTGAAGCGCTTCTCGACCAAGAACGGCGTCTTCTGGGACAAGGCAGAAACCCTCGTCGGTCAGTCCGAAGGAGTCTGTCCTGTCGCTCGTCGCACTCAAACGCTGACGTTTCGTCCCGACCGGCAGAGTTCCCGATCAAGTACCTCGATCTGACCCAGTACATGCCGCCGCCGCTCTCCGCGACCAAGGACCCGGTTGCCGAGGCCCGCTACCGCGAGGACCCGAGGACGCAGACACCGCCTTACATCTACGAGCTCTGTGGGTGGCGCGCATGCCTCCTGCCCGGCTCCATCCCTCAGTCAGCTGACGCGCCAAGCCGACTCTTTATCCTCATCAGACGCCGTCTCAAACCACGCCGGGAGCCTGACGACTGGCCACTGTGCGTCTCCTGCCGGCCTCATCGGCGCCCACCCACCCCAAGCTGAACCACGACGTGCCCTCCCCTCGCAGACACCGCGTTTGTCAAGTCGTCCCAGCGGCACTGGAAGTACTGCGACGACCGGACCATCTCCGAGGCCGACGAGAAGGACGTCATGGTGCGTTGCGCACGCCAGCCTCTCCCTTGCAGAGAGCTGAACTTGACCTTCCTTGACCGGCGGTTTTCTTACGCAGTCCAAGCACGCTTACATCCTCTTTTACCGTAGAGTGCCTGCCAAGCGCAGCCTGTGATCTCGCATGGACCTTCTCATGCTATCGGCGGCGGGCCTTCGACCGGTGCGGGTGCCGACAGCTGCTGCGGCGGCAGAGGAGGCGGCGATGGTGGCGGCGCCTCGCGGCAGAAGCACCGGTGGCAGGTCTTGGCCCCGCTGCCGTCGCCGGCAGGATGCCACATGGGCGAATACTGGATCTGGCACGATGCGCAGGCGAGAGGCGGCGGCGGCGGCGGCAACTTGCCCTTTGCCTTGCCGGCCGGAGGTGGCGGCGGCGGCGGCGGTGCTGTCCTGGCCGGTAGGAGCCTCTCGAGGGCCTCGGCCCGGCGGAGCAACGGGAATGCGGCCAGCCCTACCGGCGGCTGCTTGTACGTCTCAACGTACGTTTCGAGCGCCGTCAGGCCGGTCGTCGCGTCGCGAACTTGAAGCGGGTAGATGATGCGATCGGCGACGTCGTGCTTCTTGCAGACGATGCGCGGGTGCATGCTGCGAGTAAGGGGGTCGTGCTTATCGAACGTCAGCTAAGGGCACGGGCACATCGAGCAGAGGGTGACGAGCCGCACATGCCGCGCTCCTCCTGGAACTTGACGACCGAGACGTCCTTGCGGGAGGACTTGACCTGTCGGAGAGGAAGAGCGCGTTAGCACGTTTTGGCGACTGGAAAGGGCCCCGAGACGAGACAAACGAGCGAGATCTCCATGCCGAGTAGGTAGCCCGTCTTGTGGGCGCAGGCGACGTGAAAGACGTCATGGCAGTCGGAGCAAGGGACGACGGCACCTTGCTTGGCCCGATGGCAGATCGAGCAGGGCTGCAAAGGGGTCGGCGAGGAGGGATGCGCTAGGTCAGTTGCCGTCGACCGCAGAGGCCAAGTGGCCAAAAAGCTGGCTCCCCACACGCACCGTCGTCCAGGCCGACGTCTCGGCCAGATGGACGCCCTCGGCGAGCTTCATCTCGGCCGGATCCGAATAGTAGGTGGCCGGTTGGAAGACCGAGCAGTAGAGATGCGCCCTGTCAGAACCGGGCGACGTCAGCGCTCGCTCCTCATGCCCACCGATCAGCGCGCCGCAACGCACCAGTTGCCGTCCAGGGTCGGCTTGAGCGCGTGAAGGTGACTCGGCTGCGGGACCGTCGGCGGCGGGCCCTTGAGCTTCCAAGTGCCGGGGCAGAGCACGCAGCGTGGGATCCGGCGGTACTGCTCCGACTCGGTGTTGGCGCAAAGCTCGCAGAGCCAGTCAGGACCGCCAGCCGACCGGTCAGGGATGCCGTAGCACGCCGGGTGGACAGAGTAGGCGCAGGTGACGCATCGAGCGACCGGGTTCTTGGCCGGCTCGTGGACCTTGCACAGGGCGCACGGAAGCGGCTTTGGCGGCGGCCGCGCGGGCGGCGGGGCCGGCATCGGCGACGCCTTAGACGACGTCTTCGGCGAGAGAGCGCGGTTGACCTGCGGAGCCCAGTACCTCGTGTCAGTCTAACGTGACCGAAGCACAGCCGGGTCGAGCCCTCGCACCTTTTGCTTCTTGAGCGGCGGCCCTCCGGCACTCTCCTGGTCGTCCATCTTCTGCTTCTCGGCTTTGGCCGAGAGCTTGGGCGGCTCGACCGGCAGCCGCTTCGGGATCTGGCCGTACCGCTGGAAGAGCTCGTGGCAAGCATCGCAGTAGACGCCGTCGTAGTCTTCCTGGATCATTGTCCACCAAGGGCCTCCGCCGCCGCTCGCGCACGCCGAGCACGAGGTCGTGCCAACGACGTCGGTCGGCGTGTAGACGAGATCTTCCTCGGTCAGGAGGCTGTTGGAGTTGAAGATGTTTGGCTCGGCCGTGGGATCGGTCGGGCCGAGAGCGTCCCCGACTGAGATGCGAGCGAAGAACTCGCGCAGACGGTCGGCCTTCCATTCGCGGTACTTGCGCACGCATTGGCCGGCGCTCCGCCCGGTCGCCAGCGCGGCGTCGTGTGAGTCGAGGCCATGATGGTCGTTGAGCGATTTGACAAGCCGGGCCAGCTCACCGCCAGAGAACTGCAGAAGAGAAAAAGCCGGTCAGCCTCCATCATGTGCCCGCCCCGCCACTGTTCGAGTTTGACGCACGGCGATGTAGTCGAAGGAGTCGGGAGGCTGGTCCTTGAGCCAGGCTAGAGCTTTCTCGAGGGCCCCTTTGGCCTCTGGCTCGTGCAACAAGGTCTCAAAGGACAGGATGACGCGCAAGACCTTATCGATGACGCCAATGCTGTCCGCCCTACAGGGATGAGGCGGTTCGAAGCCTCCGAGCCGGTCAAGCGATTCGACTGCAAAGGAGACGTGAGCGGGTGAGCTGCCAGTCCTCTTTTAGCAAGAAGGATAGGAAGAGTGGCGCGCACCTGTAGGCGACGGTCTCGATCGTAGCTCGGCCGAATCGTCGCTGCCGCGGTTGTAGACGTCCGCGGGCCGGTATCGGTCGCCAACTTCGGGAAGCCAGGTCGCCTGGAACTTTGAGCCAACGCGCGAGGCCGACCTCGGAAAGATGCCGTCGTCCGCGTCTGCAAATGATGGGGCTACCGTCAGTCATCTCGGGTGCAGGGCGAGAGTGACAGCAAGATAGCGACCAGCAGGAGATCTCACGCACCGACCGCGTCTTCGGCCCGCGTGTACTGGCCGAGGTAGCGCATCGGCCAGCCCCGGAAGGTCCGAAGGACCTTGTCGGCGCTCGGTACCTTGGCGAGCTGCTCGGCTGCCTTGAGTGCGCGCTCGAGCTTCGGCTTGGCCGGCACCCGGTGGTTATCGACGTCCTGCTCGTGCTGGAGGTAGCAGGGCGCGCACGTCCAGCTGCAGGCGAGTGCAAGCAGCGCGTAAGTCAGCTTACGTCGTCGTCGACCGGGCTTCGGATCAGAGAGCGCACCTGTAACCACGGATGGGCTTGCTAAGCACTCGCGGTGTGCAGCACGTCATGTGGTAACTCTCGGCACAGATGCTGTCGAGAAGCGTCGAACAGCAGGTCAGCCCCCTCGGCGAGCGGGAGCGACGAGCGGGGAGCGACGCACCTGCACCGGACCGAGTCGGGCGGACTGGCCCAGGTGGAGCAGACCTTGCACGATTGAAACTCGACAGAGTATTCGGCAAAGGCCTCCTTTTCGCAGACGAGGAACGAGTAGCGGCTCGCGAGGATGTCGCGGATCTCATCGGGCACTGGCGGCGGTGACGGCGAAGGTTGCAGGGGGGAAGGTTGGGACAAGGAGAGCGAGGGTCAGTCGCGGGAGTCCTGGTGACGCGCGAGGGGCAACCGAGATGGGGACGGACGGTTCCGGTACGCCTTGATCGCGACGACCTCGTACTCGCGTTTGAGGTACTCGTCGTAGAGGCGCTCATAGTAGAAGTGGTTTGGCTCCTTGCGCCAGGCGGCTAGGTCGTCGATGTGCGACTTGTGCTTGACTGGAAGAAGCCGAGAAGGACGCGCGTCCGGCGTCAGCGTTCCCTCTTGCCACTGCGGCTCACGGATCTTCG
>Ga0308160_10000898_pt1 | contig 47166 bp, 43 predicted proteins | sample PhyFR1_FD_201036 | JGI IMG/M metagenome (GOLD analysis project Ga0308160, IMG submission 201036) | Phyllosphere microbial communities from UC Gill Tract Community Farm, Albany, California, United States - DLSLF.R1 | ecosystem: Host-associated > Plants > Phyllosphere > Unclassified | place: USA...
ACCAATTTTCTGCGATGGCAGGAGTGGTCCGTCCAGTGTGAGGGGCGCAGCTCCGTTTTCGGCCAATTTCCGCCGTTTGATCAACAACGCGACAGAACCTTGGCGCACCACACGTACTGGGCGGGCGTCCATCCCTGCAGTACCGGCATCGGGGCCGCCATGCCGCGGTCGAGGGCGTGGTTGCGCAGCTCGCTGAACATGCGCACCGTCTCTGCCAGCCTGAACATGACCTCGGTCTTGTCACCGGCCACCTCCGCCTCGACGCAAAAGTCCATGGTCGCATACCAGGCCCAGTCGTATGACTGGGCCAGCTTCAGATAATGATCGATCGACCAGGGGAAGCCTCGATATTTCACCGCGGCGACAAAACCGGCCGAATCTAAGGCTGCATTCAGGCCGCCGAAGTGGGCGCGGTCAGCGAGCCGCACGCTGGAGACCTCGCCGTTCGCGGTGCGCCGCATAAACGCGTTGGCTGAGAACAGCACGGGCAGATTCGCATCGCGGGCGATCTCGACCAGGCGCCCGCCAGGCAATGGCACACCGACGCGAACGAGGGCGGGTGCGGGCGCGGTCATGATGGCGCGCTGGCCAGCCTGGCTCTCGCCATGTTCGAGGTCGCGATGTGCGATCGGGCGGGTAGCGGCCAGCGTCATTGTGCAGCTCCTGGCGCCGGCGCCGCCAGCACCTCGAAGACCGCCGCCTGGGTGTCGTTGGCGCTGCCCAGCGCGATCGAGGCTGCAACGATGTCGGCGAGAGAACCATTGGCAATGCGGTCAGCAACCCAAGCCTCGGCATTGGCGATCGCGGCCTCCTGGTCAACCGCGTCGTCCGTGGAGGCATTGGCCGCCGCGCTGCCGAGGTTGCCCTTGGCGCTGTCCACCACATCCCAGCGGAACTCGTCAGCCGCTTCTTCGCTGGCCGCTTCGAGCTCGAATACTAGGGTGTCGATCAGCTGGCCGTGCTGCACCTTGCAGAAGGCGATCTCGCGCTCGAACTGGGTGAGCGCGGCATTGCGACGCTCGGACGCCGACCACTCGGGCATATCGGCCGCGAGCTCGAAGCCTTCTGCCACGGGCGATTCGAGCACGTGCGCATTGGCGGTAAGCAGGCTGTCTTGGACGTCTGCCATCTCGCTCCGGCCGGCGTCAACGAAGCCACGTTCGGTCTGCAGCTGCATCGCCACAAGGCGGTGCGCAACCATGTCGACCACGATGCGCAGCGAGGTGCTGGGGCCGCCGTCGGTAAAGATGTGCGACCAGTTGCCGACCATGTAGCGACCGGCTGTGGGCGTGGGGGCGGGAAGGGTGGAAGGGTGATCCGACATTGTTTGCTCCGATGGGTTGCTTGACGCGAGCAAGTGTAGGGAGCAGCCAAAGGCGTGGTTGCAAGGCCGATATTTGCGAGAGGGATGCAGGCGTCGATATAGTCGGCTGGAAGCGGCGGTAATCCGTATCGCCACACTTGAGAAAGTAGAAAAATGGTTCAACCTGTCACTCCGCCGTACGACGGCCAGGCGCGCACCCGCCACGTCACACCTGAAGCACTTGCTTCCGCCTATCGCGCTCTGTATCCAGCAAAATCACGAATTATTGATCCCATTACGTTTACTGAAGCCTGGCTGGATAAGTACGCCGCCGATCCAGCCTCGTATATCAGTACAAAGGATGACTCTCAGCTGCTTACGACAGCGTTATTCAAGGCCCTCGGGATTCCTCTGCCGAAAACTGACGAGATGGCGCTCTTTATCCTTACAAACCCTGATCTGGAAAAAATGCCAGCGCAACTGTGCTATGTCAGTGCGAAAACGCCAGATAGCGAAAATGTTGATCTGATCGTGCGCGCCGTTTCACGCGAACACGCCGAAATTGCTTGGCGCGAGTATTTCGACGGATGGGATCTTCCTGAGCATCCCGAAGCGATCACGCCTATTCCGGCCGATGGCGCGCTCGGCGCTATTCCGTGGAGCCTCTTAACGGCCGGCACGCAAGAAGAAGGCCAAAGCGAAGAAGAATCGCAAAATCCTACCGTTTAAGCTGGCGAGACTTGAGGGTGGTTCGATACAATGAAAGTCCGAACCACTCAACCATCGATTTAAATGGCAAATAATGATCTGTCGGGCCTGAGCCTTAGCGAACTCAAGGAATTGGCAAGAAAGGTTTCCGAGCAAATTGTCGTCGCCGAGCGCCAGGAAGTCGAGCGCGCGGCTGAGCAGATCGAGGCGATCGCGCGCTCGCTGAATATGACGGCAAAAGAACTTATCGAACGCAGTGGTCTTTTGGGTAATAAAGCAAAGCCTGGGCCGAAGCCAAGCGGTAAATTGAGTCCCATCTATCGGGATAAGAAAGACGAATCAAACACCTGGACCGGCCGCGGTCGTCAGCCGAAATGGGTGAAAGAGCACGTGGAAGGCGGCGGAACGCTGGAAGAATTGAAGATCGCAGCTTAGGCTGGAAAATAAGTGAAGTATGTCTGGGGCTTCGGCCCCTTTTTTTCGTCCCGCGGTATTCGGGATTCCTTTCAAGCCTGGTGAGCTAGCGGCTATGATGCGGCATAAGAACAGAGGGCATTGGAACGCGATGCAGGACGAAACAGATGAAACCTTGCCCGATGGCTGGGATGCAGGGGCAGCGCCAGGCGAGATGGAGGATCTACTCGATCAGCTGATCTGCGAGCGCGACGGCTTCGACCTGGAAGAGATGCGCGCCGAGCGGGCAGTGCGGGAGCTCGTCCGGAACGAGTCCGAAGCCTATCTCAGCTTGATGCCCGAGTCGTGGCCGCCCATTACCTGGAACTGGGACTTCTCGGCCAAGGCGCAGCGCTACGTGCACGATGGCGCCTCGCCGCGCAACTTCGCCGCTTCCCACCCCTCTGGCCTTCGCCTGGGCTGGGTGCGCATCGAGCAGTTCGACGCCAAGCTGTCGCACTTCAACCGCCGCGATGGGCTAGGCGAGCTGTGGGAGGTGGGGGACCAGCGCAAGCTGGCTGAGGCGATTGCGTACGGCCGGCAGGGGCGGCCGCTGACCCCTCCCATGGTCGCACCACTGGGGACGGAGAAGGCCGAGAGTGCGACCGAGGTGTACCTGGTAGGCGGAAACCACCGGTACACCGTCGCGAAATTTAGTGGGGTGGTGGATCTGCCGATCTATGTGGATCCAGAAGTAGCCGACGCTGTGGCTGCGATCGTGCCGGTACGCTGGGCGGATGAGGGCTGACCAACGTCCTTACATCGCAGGCGGCGAGCTCATGTGCTCGGTCGATTCGGTCGGCTCCTCGCCCAGGGCGGCGGCCAAGGCATGGTCGACCATCGGAAGGTTGTACTGATCCGAGAGCCCGGCCGCGTACTCCTGTGCGGCCCAGGCCTCGGCGAAGTCGCCGCAGCGTACCGGGTCACCGGCTTTCTGGCGGAAAAAGGTCGAGAAGCGCTCGGGAGCGGCATTGTCGATCACCAGGTCGGTGCCGGCGCCACCGGCCGCGCGCACGCCATGCACTTCGACTGCGTCGATATCGACCAGGTCGAGACTGGCCAGCACCTGCTCGGCGTATTCGGCGCAGCGCGGCAAAGGGGCTTTGTCCTGCACAGGCAAGTTTTCCATGGTGTGGGCTCCAGGTCGATTCGGGTGGATCAATGCCAGCCGCGATCGGCGGCCAGCTCGCGCTCTTCGCGCAGCGCTTCAACACGCAGGCGCGCCTGCATCTGGCGCTGGCGCTGGGCTGCGTGCGCTTCCGCAGACGTCGGCGGGGCAGTCATGATTTCGTGGAGCGAGGCCTCGCTGCTGACGAGGTGATCGTGGTTGTGATAGGTCGAGCGGCTCATCTGGTACCGGCTTTCTGTTGGCGATCCTCGGACGATACTAAGGAATTGCCTGCGTGGTTGCAAGAGGGAAACGGCAGGGCGGCCAGCGCCCTGCACCTGGTCAGCCGCGCGGCGCAGCTTCGTCCTCGCTCTCGCCGCCACATTCAACCGCGCGCCGCCGGGCGTCGGCGGCATCGAGCTCGGCCATGACGTTGTAGACAAAATCACTTCCGGTTTCATCCGATCCTTGTGCCGCGGTGGCCACAAGCGTCGTGACGCGGTAGAGGTCATCGCCGATCGCCGTCAAGTCGACAGGCTCGCTGCCGTGAATGTCGGCGTCCAGCACCACCACATCAGCTGCTTGGGTCGAGCTGACGGCGTTAACCTTGCCGTCCGCGACCGATACGACGATGACCGGGCGCTGCGGCGCGTCTGCAGCTGCTTTGATCGAGGCCTGGGCCGCGATCTTCGCCGCCTGGAGAGTGAAGACGATCCCGGTTTCGACGGCGACGTCGTCCCAGTGGTGCCCTTCCGCGATCAGATCCAACACATGGCTGAACTTGTCGAAGCTCTCCGTGACCTCGTCGGGGAAGGCCACAGGCAGGCGGTCGCCGCGGGCAAAGTGGTGCAGGATTCCGTGGAGTTTCGAGGCGGTGTGGGTGCTTCCCGCTCGCCGAGCAGAGTGGTAGGCGTCCGCCAAGGCGGCGAGCCAGCCATTGGTGACCGGGTCGACCGCTGGATGGGCGCGGGGTGCGCCCCCAGGAGGGGAAACGGCGCTGCCTGCAATTTCGAGAAGGTCGTGCACGGACGCAGGCTGGCTCGTCAGATAGCCGGCTTGCCGCAAGAGGGTGGTGAGCATCGCGGCAAGGCGTGCTTCGTTGTGGGACGCATTCGGGGTGGTCATCGGTTCTCCGTTGGTGGAAGGCCTTCGCAAAGGCGACACCGGAGTCTAGGCGGCTCCGCCGGGCGTGGTTGCAGCGAAAGCGTCCAGCTGCAACCACGTGGTGCCGATGGCCGGAGAATGCAGGACCTCCAACCTGACCAACGAAGGAATTCCATGTCGAACCACGACAACACCTGCGGCGGCGCCGACGAGGCGCTGCGCTCAACCATCGTGGCCCAGCTCGCGGCCGTCGGCTGGACTCCCCTGGAAGGGGGAGCGGCGATCGCCAACAAGATGTACGAGACCGCCGTCGGGCTCAAGGAAGCACAGGTGTATCTGGCCGACTACGGGCCGACCAGCGAGAACTACGTCCTGCAGGGGCAATACCACAGCGAGGGCCGCAACGTCCTGGGCGGCAGCGGGATCCTGATCCCGAAGTTCAGCGACGAAGCGACAGTTACGCAGCTGACGCAGAAGTTCGCGGCCGGCGCCGAGAAGGAAGTGCTGCAATCCTACGCGGCCCGGCTGCTGCGGTCACGTGAGGAGATCGCAGTCCAAGGTGTTCATGATGCGAGTGAGGAGGAGGAGGGCGAGAACCCGGCGCCGCCGATGTAACTCGGCTCAGCGAGCATTAGAAGGGTCGACTGCTCCGCCCAATAAGCAAGCCGTTGGCTAAACGAGACATCTCTACGCACAAGGCATAATTCTCTTGGCTTTGATGCTAACTTTGCCTATAACAGAGTAAAACTACTGGTTAATTGTTGTTACTGTATTTTTTTTGGCTAGCAGTGATCCGGTAATTCAGCAGTGCTTGATTCGTGGTCACTAAAGCAGTCCCGCCGTCCATGCTTTATTGAAGAGCAGTCAATCGCAATAAACATGAAGATCCTCGCGTTCTCATTGCCAGTTCTCGCACTATGCTGCACTTCAGCAAATGCAGCTGACTGGCGTGTCGTTGGCGCAGTTGATACAAAAATTGGTACTACGGAAATAGAATTGGACCGTAGCTCGATCGTTGAGTATCCAAGTTACCGACAATTCTGGGCCCGCACTTCATTCCCAACCCAAACATTTAAGAATAAAAGTTACTCATCATCAGTAATGCTCGTCGAAATGTGGTGTGGCATTCGGCAGTGGAAGATCGTCTCCATAAAGGCTTACGAGAAGGTTAGGGGACGAGGAGAGCTAGTCTTGGATAACACCAGAGGCAGCGCATCGGTTCCGGTTGAGCCGGACTCAGTTGGAGAAGTCTTACATGCTAGGGGGTGTGAATGATTGAATGGTTCCCGAAAATTTAGATCGAAACGAACAGGTGGCTTTATAGATCAATGCTGCCTGGATAGTCACCGTTTTCAATAAGAGCAACTGGGGGATGTATGAAGATCATGCAGACTGTTTTTGCGACGGGCATCGGCTGTGTAGCCTTAAGTGCAAGCATCGTAAGTGCCCAAACTGCTGGTGCTGGCGCCGACTACAATCGAGCTGAGCGTGCAAAAGCACAGGAGATCGAGCGGCTTGAAAGGGTAGATCCACCTGTTCGACCAGATCCATTAGGGAATGCTTTAATAGGCGGCGGCGTTACAGGGACTATGAAAGGAGCGGCCGCAGGTGCAGCCTCGGCTGTCCGCAGTGGCGCGATTGGTGCAACCGTTCAAGGAACGAAAGACAGCATTGAGCGTAATCGAGCCGAAAACAATAAAACCGGGCGTGGCAGTGATAAGGATCCGCGATATGATCCGAGGAGTTTAATCGACCGCTAGATAATGACTACCAACTCGACATTAGAAATTATATTGTCGAGTTGGTTATCGAGTGAATTCCGTGATCAGCAGCCTTTATTGAGCCGTTTCGCAACGGGCCATTATCTCGTCGTTTGACATATTCGCAAGATCAGCTGCGACCCCTTGGATGTAAAGGGACTTCGAGCGTTCGGGGTCGAGATATATTGTCAAGCCAATTTGTGCGTAGCGGCTGCAATCTGGAGCGCCGTCACCAGCGGTAATCATCTGTGCAGCGGCCCTAATATTGTCAGCTACATGGGTTCCGCTCGCGATCGATCTGAGGAAGCGGATTTCCGCGGCCGAGCGTTTGGCCCCGTCAATAGAAAGCGGCCAGTTTGCGATCAGAGGATTCATCCCAATCACAGCAGCACCGCTTTCCTGGTAAAGTTGCGCGGCCCAAGCACGGTCGTTCCTTACTCCAAAAGGGGCGGCGAGAATCCGCACGTTATACCTTCGGTAATCCCCCCATTTTTAGAGCGCGCTAAAAGTAGAGGTTAAGCGGCCAGTGCCAATTTCTGTTTTGGCGTGATACCGCCGAGTGCCATGTTTGGCCGGTCGTGATTGTAGGTCCACAACCAGTTGGTAGCAAATTCCTGGATCTCGTCGAGCGTCTCGAACAGGTGATGCGCAAGCCAATCGTAACGCACCGTCCTGTTGTATCGCTCGACGTAGGCGTTCTGTTGCGGTTGTCCTGGCTGGATGAAATCGATGCGGATACCGCGTTTTGCAGCCCAGGCCAAGGTGACTTCGCTGATGTATTCAGGGCCATTGTCGCAGCGGATGGCTTCCGGTTTGCCGCGCCATTCAATGATCCGGTCGAGCGAGCGTATCACGCGCTCGGACGGCAGCGAGAAATCGACTTCGATCCCCAGGCCCTCGCGGTTGAAATCATCGATGACGTTGAACAAACGGATGCTGCGCCCGTCGGCGAGCTGGTCATGCATGAAGTCCATCGACCAGCTCTGGTTGATCGCGGTCGGCACCACCAGCGGCAGCGGCTTTTCTCGCACCAGGCGATGGCGCGGCTTGATCCGCAGGTTCAGCTCGAGCTCACGGTAAATCCTGTAGACGCGCTTGTGGTTCCATTTGAAGCCTTTCACGTTGCGCAGATACAGGAAGCACAGCCCGAAGCCCCAATTGCGCTGGTTATTCGTCAGCCGTACCAGCCAGTCGGCAATGAGGACGTTCTCCGCGTCTAGCTTCGCCTTGTACCGGTAGCAGGTCTGGCTGATGCCAAACGCCTGGCATGCCAGCTTGACCGTGGCAGACCGGTTGGTCACGGCCCATTGCGCCATCTCTCGCCGCTGAGATGGCGCTACCATTTTTTTGTGAGCGCCTCCGCAACGATCTCGGCCTTCAGGCGCTCCTCGACGTACATCTTCTTGAGACGCCGGTTTTCCTCCTCCAGCTCCTTCATGCGTGCCATCAGCGAGGCGTCCATGCCGCCGAATTTGGAGCGCCACTTGTAGAACGTGGCGTTGCTGATGCCGTGCTCGCGGCACAGCTCCGGTACTGGGCTGCCGGCTTCGGCCTGTTTGAGAATGGTGATGATCTGGCTGTCGGTAAAGCGGGACGTCTTCATGTAGAGCTTTCTGTGTCTTAAGTAGAAAATTCTACTTCTGATCGCGCTCTTTTTGTGGGGGGATTACCCTTCCATTTATCGGTAAGTGCGTTTCGGCTACTACGGTTCGGACAACGTCATCGGTCTCAGCATTGATCGTCCTCAACGCACTCTCTCTGTCGGATGGGCTTTTGCCTTTCATCCGTGCAAGCAGCTCGCGGCTGACGAGGTAGTCGCCCGCTGCTGTGTACCATGTGCCTCCGATCAGTTGAATTTTTCGATACTTCTCCGGTAGTGTAAGCACCCCCGCATCATGATGAATGGTGAACTCGCGGTCGTCCGAAGCCGCAAGGGGCTCCTCTCCAAACGTAACCCTGGTATCTGCCGCCACAAGGCTAAGCCCTTTCTGTGAATAGGCAAAACAAAACGTCATGTGGCTCTTTCGCTCTATGGTTGGCGGTTTTACTTTATACACGAGCTTGCCACGCCTGGCGAATCCCGGCCGAGCCATAGGCGGCCGCCGAAACTGAGCGCACCAGATCCATCTTCTCGTGCAGCTGCTCGATCGACGCATCGATCTGGGCAGCCACCCAACGCTGGCCAGTCCACGCCTCGAAGCGAAGATCGGCCAGGGGAATGTCCTCAAACGCTCCAAACCAGTTCATTGGCTTTGCGCCGATCTTGACTCCCGCGCGAATCATGTTGGCCACGCCCGCAGCGCTGATGCGTGCCCGGCGATGCACAGCTGGCCAAGCAGCCAGTCGTGCATCTGCCCGGTCGATCGCGAAGCGGAACACGCCCACCAGCGAGTGCATCTCGGCCACGCTTGGCCGGCGCAGTTTGGCATCGCCCGGCATCTGGACGAGTTTGATTGCCGTGGGCTCATACACTGCTTCCGCCGAGAACCACAGCACCGGTCGTTCATTCGGCGCGACCTTGGCGCCATTCGGGCGCAGCGCGCACGCCTCCCTGATCAAGGGCAGTTTGTGGCCAGCCGTGTAATGCCACAGCAGCGCAGCAGCTGGCGCAGCATGGTCGACCCGCTCGACAAGGATCTCGCTGCCCTTGGCCCCGACCAGGCGGCGCACATCCGTATTCCCAGGCATGTCCACCAGCTCGGCTTGCTCGATGCCGTGAGCAAGCACTAGCCCAACGCCGGCGTGCGATCCTAATGCGCCGTCCAGCGCGGCCGCAGCATCCTTCGCATCGACCACCCCCGAGCTGGTAGCGCCGCTTGGGCTCTTGATCGTCCAATTCCACGAGTTTTTCTGCATAAAAGCTCCATCACAAAGTGTTCTACAGGCGATTTCCCTTGCTGACACGCTCTCGGCCGGGCGTTCCGCTTGGAATTCATATCATACGAAGCGCTCGTACCTAAATTCGATTGCGCTGCTCACCTTAATCTTCATACGAGAACAGCGGCTTTTCGATGGATAGGACAGGATATTGCTTCCTGAGGCATATACCTAAATGTGTGCTCTAAAAACCATAACGACCTAAACCTGGGTTGTAAACGCTGGCAGAAAAGTTGGAACCTAAAGGTATGCCCGTGATGGTTAAGCTCGCTTTCAGCAGCAGAGTTACGCAATAGTTCACTCGAAGAATGAAGATCAGCGTTAACGAACATAGCGAGCCCCGCGTATTGACGCACACTTGCATACCATGAGCGAAAGTGAGCGTCCTACTAGATCTCGACGTAGGCGTCGTCATTCTTGACAGAATGTTCCGCCCGCGACGAACGAACCACGAGCCCCGCCAGCTCCATTTGAGCGTTCCTCAAGAAGTGACCGATATTGGGCCTGACCACCGGCGGCCGCTACGTTCGCGTCCATTCCACGTGCGCAGGGAGCCCGGCCAAGCAATACCACATCTGATCTTTCACCTGCGACCAATGCTCTCCCTGCCTGGGGTACGTTCGAACAGACACTGCAATTACTCTCGAGTAGTGCTCAGACATTGCGCAGCGATGACAGGAAAATTCCACTAACGTTGCACATGAGAACGACCATTGTGCAGATCTGTTCTGTCCTATCGTCACACCACGTAACTGTCTGATTTGAAAAGACTTTTGTGTTGCAAAAGCTGAAAAAGACAGGTATAGATGTAGCTTTGCAGCAGAAGTAGAGCGGACGGGTGCGTTGATGGAGGTTTGCGGAGACAGTTTCGGAGCGATGCTCTATGCAGCGCGTGCTCGTAGAGGATGGACCCAGAAAGAGGCCGCGACGCGGTCGCAGCTAACGCGCGACTATTACGCGCATCTTGAAAACTGTAGGAAGCAGCCGCCTTCCTGGCAGACCGTTGAACGCATCGCCTCTGCACTAGAGCTAAGTGAACAGGAGAGTAGACGATTGGTGTCGCTTGCAATCGTGGACCGACACCTGACACACAAGCTCGCCGGACGGTTTTCGCCAGATTTACTTCGTATATTCACTCGCATTATCGAGCAAGCAGATCTCATTACGCCAGAGACTGCCCATCGGATCGACACTGCCATCTCTAAGGAGCTCAACATGTAAAAAAGAAAGCGACGCACCCAAAATTTAAGATACGCCGCTTTCCGGTCACGGAGCGCATTCGTCCGCGAACCTCTCAATTCCAACGATAGCGCTCCCTGCCTGGAAGGTCAACCTCATGCTTGCAAAATGGTCTCACTTACCGAGGCCGGGGGAGGATTTATGCTATCGAAAGTTACTACGAGAAAGTCGGCGTCCGCATCGCCACTAAGCACGATACGGCAACGCGCGGGAAAAGTTGCGAATCTATGGATTTACGAGTCACCGAAAAATCGGAAACGATTGACGGTTGCCGGCGATGTCGTGTTCATGCACATGATCTTGCTTGAAGGAGACCCGGACGTACAAAACTACGCGTTTGTAGGTGACCCGTTCTGTTTACAAGGGCCAGCTCCACGCGAGGAGTTGCCGGGCTACGTGGATGTCACGTACGTGAACGGTGAGCACACGTGGATCCGTGTGAAACGCTCATCAATAGCCGGCACGGATAGAGGGAAAGAAAGCGTCGTCCGGAATCGGATTAAGGAAAGAGCGTTAGAAGCACGCGCCGCATACGCTGAGTACTCTGAACTTGAGCTACGCGGCCGCGAGCTCGAGTTCGAGAACTGGCTGATCCTTTGCGGTTGCATCAACCGTGCAAAAGATCTTCCAGATTACGTGGAGCTGTCGAGATATACACGGTTGGTTCGCGCAAACTCCGGAATATCCGTCCGAACGTTGCTCGAAGAAGAGGACTGCGATCCTGCCGTCATGCTTGCAGTGATTGCAAAATCGTTACAATGTGGAACGGCTGTGACGGAGCTTCGAAAAGCTTCTTTCTGCCCTGAGACTGTAATTCAAAGGAGGGCGCAATGAGTTCCGGTTCCCGCCGTTCGCTCGTTCCTCCCGCTTTACGCGACCTGTCGTTATGGCGCTCGCCTGACGAAGAAGCGCTCGACAGAAGTACGCTTGATTTGTATCTCCGACGCAAGCGTGCTGTGGAGATGTATCTCTCAGCGCAGTCATACGTCGCCATCAGGGCTACCCTGGGTATGTCACCGCAAGAAGTCAGGAGGTTAGTCGGGCGCTGCACCGTATCAGCAGCGGACGGCTCTACCTTCGGCTTCGCTGCCCTTGTTCCAGGCGTTCGGGTAGAGGGCTACAATCGCACTGCGCCGGTCAAACGTTCATTAGGAAGCGGATCGGGTGGATGTGCAGGCGCACTCACAATGCTGTTCAAGCGCATGCCCGAGCTCCGGGAGTACATAGAGGATATCTACCTGAAGCGCGGCAAGGGGCTGCATAACGCCCATATTAGTTACCGAGATTTACATGGTAGCTTCCTGACAAAGCTCCGCGAGTTCGGGATCGGCGAGCACGACTGGCCGTTTAGCACTAAAGATTGCGGTTACAAATCACTCAGGAAGTACTGTGTCAGTCTGCTGAATGACGATCCTAGCCGATGGGTTCGCGCACGAGGTGGAATACCGGCCGCACGTCGAACAAGCGTCGGTTCCGGCACTTGGCCCATCATCCCTGTAATGCGGGGCATGACAACCTGTCAACTCGATTTCCATAAAGTCGACGCTGAGTCGGTAATCATCTTTGAGACCTCTGACGGGGCGCGTCTTCCGCTGCCGGTAGCCAGATGGCACATCGGCTTGTTGGTCGAAGAGCGGTGGGGACTTGTGTTAGGAGCGTTCATAGCGCTCGAGAAAAACCCGAGCGGCGACAGCGTCTTAGAGGTCGTTGAATCTGCTTTAAGACCTGCTAACTCAACTAGCGAAGGGCTGTTCTGTGCCTTGACTGTCGATGGAAAGGTTCTCCCAAATCAGCTACTGCCCGAGCTTGGCCATCTCGGTTTTAGCATCCTTAAGATGGACAACGCTTGGTCAAACGCCGCGACTGAAGTGGTGGACAACATCATTCGCACGGTCGGCTGTGCAATTAACTATGGCCCAGTGCGAGCATGGTGGCGACGATCATTAATTGAACAAATTTTCGGACACTTAACGAGGCGCGGACTGCAGCGCCTGCCCTCGACTGTGGGAAGCAATCCGCAAGACCCAGTCAAACATAATCCAACTGCACAGGCAAAGAAGTTCGAAATCACTAGTCAGGATCTGAGAGACGTGGTGTATGGCTGTATTCGCGAGCACAACGAAACCAGAAGTGAAAGAATAGGATTTGCTACGCCAATGTCAGCCTTGGCGAATTGCTTTAATAAACCTGGCTCCAGTGTCTTTTCCCAACCATTACCGTTGCCAATTCAAGAAAATTTGAAGCTCCTTACCCATACGGAAATTGTTACCGTACTGGGGAATGCAGAGAAAAATATTCGACCATACGTTAATTTGGGGCGTTGGAAATATACGAGCGACCGCCTTGCAAGTTCCTACCATCTCGTTGGCCGAAAGTTGATCCTTTATTGTGACCGACGCGATGTTCAGAATGTTCACGCGACAGTGCTCGACACAGGCGAGCAACTTGGACAGATATATGCTCCTCACAAGTTTTCGCACCTGAAGTTAACTTGGCGGGAGCGCGTCCACATGAATAACGCTGGGCTCGCACTCAAGCAGCGTGAAAACGGTCAGTCACCCATCTCCCGTTGGCTCGAAACACGAAATGCCAAGCTGAAAGGGCGCAAGAAAGGCAAAAAGTCAGGTTTGCCGAGCCGCACCGAAGCGTTAAAAATGGCAGGCGCGGCGTTAGCTAAGTCTCATTCGCCGCAAGCGACAAGCTCTGCTGTAGAACCAGTACAATCGAACGTCCCCGTTCGAAGCATATCTCTTATTCCTGGAATGCCACAGATAAACGTTGGAAATGGGGTGACATATGGAATCTAACAAGGCGCTCGACCCAAGTGGGATGATCGATCATCCCGCTTTTGATCCAAACGCGATAATCACGACAGAACCGATTAATGAACTTTATCAAATTGTGAGGCTACTGATTCTTGTGCGAGAAACTGGTTGTTGTTTCACTGCTCATAGCGGGGTTGGCAAAACGCGTGCACTCATTAAGATACAACAAGCGCTGCGTGAGCAGTTACCTGAAATTGTAGTTATTAGGCATAATACTTGGAATCAGCAGGTCTCATCAATCCGCGCGTTTTATAAACATTTCCTTACGGCCGTCGGCCATCCTGAGCTACGAGGAGAAACGTTCGACCTACGCCATCGGCTAATCTGCCGGTTGATAGATATGGCAAGGTCGAGCAAAGCTCCGATCGTGGTGCTTCTAATCGACGAGGCAAACGCCATGCGACTCGAAGACTTTTTGTTCCTGAAAGACGTTTACAACGAGTTAGATAGGGAAGGAGTTCAACTGATAACGGTGATGATGGGGCAGGATCCCGATTTCGCGGAAGTGCTAGGAATATTGCGAAGCCGACAAAGGCTTGACTTGATCTCGAGATTCGCGCGCCGGGTCGTACCATTTCGGACATGTTCTACACAGAACGACATTAGGTTCCTTCTCTCACACTACGATACGGCCAGACACCCGATTGAGTCCGGACCAACTTGGACGCAGCATTTTCTGCCGAATGCATGGGAAAAAGGATTTCGCCTCGGGGACCAGGCCTCTAATTTCTTGCGAGCACTTGAGCAATGTGCTCCTCCTGGACGTCGAGCTTCTGGACTTCCTTCTCGGCAACTGTTTACCGTGGTACGCAGGTTTCTCATCGAGCAAATGTTTCAGGATGCCCCAGGCCGGACCATTGATCCAAGCGCTTGGGACAGTCCCATGTCCTATGCAATGGTGAGCGACGCGTTAAGTATCTTGAAAACTGAAGAGACAAGGGCAGGTGATAGAGGCGCGCGAGTTTGACGTCAAAATAGATATTCCCATATGGTCTCGGCCGCTGAGCTTCGACGACCGAGACCTGGAGGCTCAAATAGAATGGATAAGCTCGTTGCTCAGCATCATAGCGCACGAAATGCGGCTTCGGACCTGACGCCTCTTCCATATGAATCAATCATTTCTTCAATTTGGCGCTACGCTTGGAGAAATGGTTTGAGGGGTGGAGGACTTAAGAACTCTTGTTCCGCAAGCCCTTCATATAGCACCGCCAGAGGAAATGCTAGCTACAACTGGTTCGACAAAGAGATCTTTGCAAATGCGAGCGGCTGGGACGTCGGCTCCATGGAGGCCGAAACAGTAACCGATGTGAAGGATTCGTTCAGAACTCTATGGTGGTATTCATCTTTCCGGTACTGTCCACTTTGTCTTGAACATGGTTACCATAGTTTCTGGCACCAATCGAAATTCTTAAGTCACTGTCCGCTTGATGGTGTACAGTTAGCTATGCGATGCAATCATTGCAATTCGAGCCTTCCAGTGATGGCATTTTCGAAAGAGTTGACGCATACATTGTATGCCTGCCAAGAATGTAAACATCCGATTAGTGGCGTTAAAATTTCGATTCCCTGCCGGACGCAGTATCAGGAAAGGCGCGCAGAGATCCAGGCGGCTTTTAGCCAAGTACAAAAATTTTGGAGAAGCGCTAAGCAGTTCCGTGATGAGATTTGCTCTGTTGTTCCTGAATCATCAATTCTATTATATTCAGTTGAGCCACGGTTAAGGCTTGAAATGCTCTTTCGGCAGTGGACCTTAGATAAAATGAGCATTGCGGGCCTGGGGCGCCTGCCATGGAATCAACACCAAATACCGAAGCTTGAGGTTTTAGAGTGGCATGTTAAAGAATTCCGAACTCCCCAAGGATTTAACGAACGCGTTTCCCGTGCGTCCAGAGTTAGCCGAGGTGTATCGGTTTATAGAGCTACGTTGCGACGCCTCGAGTGGTTAGTTAACTCAAGCGTTCATTACTCCCAAGACGATTATCAGCGTCTACTTCGTGCCTCGCGGGAACAGAAGGAATATCTATGCGGGGTTTTTCCATCAGAGCTCGTCGCATTGTGCTTATTTCGCTCCTACTTCGAAACGATCTCGAGCGTGCGGACAAATCCCTCCCGTTACGCACAATTGGAAACAAATACATGTGACTTGATTGGATGGCACGTTGCACACAAAATACGTCTTTGCTGGCGCGCGGAATTTATCGTTTCATTCGCGTGGATATATTGGATTGTTAAAATCATGCCAGCCCGACAAATATTTGAGTCTATTCAGAATCTACCGTTAGTGGCGCTATCGACAATTAATATTAGGTATGATCCTCTAACGGGGGATTCGTACGGCGGAAAAATAGCGTTTCCCGCACTAGACAATTTCTCGCTATCGCTGTTTCCTTCAATAAGGAGATCTTGGGGGAGAGAGCAGGGTACCTAGGCGAAACATCTTTGTCGTGCCTCTTGCGGCTTGTTGAAGCTGATGCGCTAGCGATTTTGTCTATCTTATTGGCAGCAGTTTGACAGTTTTTCGTAACGCTTATCTCACGCCTCGATAGCCAAACATATACGATTGTTATCAGTGTTCAACCTAGATTAGAGCTCGATTGCTCGAGTGCGACGTCGCTACTAGTTGGCACCGTCTGCGCGATCTTTCACGCGATGCATTGATTGAAGTTCCGTCGATATGAGCTTGCATAGCTCGTGTTGTTCTGCTTCCGAGGGGGGCAGGTATGCTAAAGCCAGAAGCGACACAGGATGGATACCGAGCACTGAAGCTAGCTCTTCAAGCTTAGAGATGGTCGGCGATTTCATGCCGCGCTCTAGGCTGCTTAGATAGGTGCGGCTCGACACTATCGAAAAATCCTCCTGAGTGAGGCCACGACTCTTTCGTGCCAACTGCAATCCAGCGCCGAAGCGTTCGAGTAACCTCATAAATCGTCCTGTTAAAAAGGAACGATCTACTCACGCCGCGCACTTTAGGGCTACAATCTATAGTGTTCATTACTGTTGCGGGGTTTGCCTTGTTGACGACACAAAAGGAACACCACCTTCCTCGTTTTCCCTTTGCCTCGGGCCTAGACGTGCAGACTTGGCGGGCAGTGACGTTGCATTTCGGAATGCCATACGTTTTTGTCAACTACGCTCTTAAGCAGGGTAGGGCGTGGATGTCGCAGACCACGATCTTCTGGCGCCATGAGGATGTGCTGGCGTTTTGCAAGCAGGTTAATAAGGACAGAAAGCGAAAGCTTTTAGATGTGTTTATGTTCTTACCGTCGGCGCAGGACACCGCGCACCAATGGGCTGTCGTGCCGATCAAAGAAATTTACATAAACCGCATCGAGGACGCTGAGCTCGATTTTCCTCTATACGTCACTGTTGACGATGACGTTGTTGGCGGGCTTACCTTCGGAGCCGATAACGATGATGCTAAACCGAGCGACTATAGGATGTTGCCCAAAGTGTATCCTGTCTCTGCAGCCGACGCGGAACCGCTAAGGAAAACTCGCTGATGACAACTTGACACACTGCAGCTGGGCCCGCCTGGGCTTTGCAAAATGTGCGCGGAGTCAGGCTAGCGTTATTCCGCGGAAGGTGCCAGCTGCCGGTTGGATGCGTCGACGATGCGCTTCGTCGCCTCTAGGCGAGCAACCGTGAATTTGATGAGTTTGATTAGCGATGCTCGAAAGTCTTTACCGTGACGTTCTATTAAGGTTGCCATGGGTGTTCCATATAGCAGATCTCACTCTCAGACTCGGCTGGAAGCCGAGATTCGCTCGAGAACAGTTATATCGTTGGAAACGCCAAGGCCTCGTGCGCGGCCTAGGAGGGCAGAGCGAAGTCTACGCCAACCTGGTCGTTTCTACATACCCAGATTGGGAGATGGGGCTCCGCATGGTGATGCCGACAGCGGTAGTTTCGGGCCTCGAGGTTCTTCGCCGTGCAGGTTGGATAACGCAAATTCCCTACTTAGTAACTGTTAGCGTCAGCGCAGCGGACCGGGTATGCTCAGTGAATAGATTCGAAGTCAACGTAGAGGGGCCGGAGTGGTTTGACGCCGTGGCAGGAGGTATCCGAAGCGGCGAAGGAGTTGCTCTACCATCCCTCGCGCCTGCATGGGCGCTTGCCGATCTCGTACGGCGAGAGGGATGGTGCGAATGTGGCATCGGTCCGGACGATATTTATTGGGATTTACTGACCATCAGTGACGAGCGCGACTGGGAAGATGCCAGCGTGGCTTTGGGCTTGGGCAGGCTGCCGATGAATCCAGGCTAGTGCAGTTCCGGTGTACGCCGTAGGGACCTCGCTGTCGAAGCACGCGTAGATATATCAAGGCTCATATACTAAGGGTGGGCTCTAAGTGCTGAGTATCGATTGCTGCCTACATCCCCAATTTTTAAGGAAGGTTAATGCGTTTGCTGGTTTTGTCTGATCTCCATCTTGAGGTGTGGAGGGACTTCGCCCCAAGGTTCGACACTGGGGCTAGCCGACCGGACGTCGTGGTGTTAGCTGGAGACATCCACACCAAGGCGCGCGCTCCTGCCTGGGCAGCCCAGACCTTCCCAGACACCCCGGTACTATATGTCTCAGGCAATCACGAGTTTTACGGCGAAGCCCTCGATCGTATCCGAGACGCTATACGTTTAGAGTGCGGCAAACATTCGAATGTGTATTACCTCGACTGTGATGAGCACGTGCTGCAAGGGGTACGTTTCTTGGGCGTGACGCTGTGGACTGACTTCTTGCTGTTCGGTCCGGACCACAGAAGCGATGTCATGGCCGATGCCGGCGACGTGATGAACGACTACCAACGGATTCGTGTAGCGTCAGAGGGCTATCGCAAGTTACGGCCAATGGACACCGCACAACTCCATGCTGAGCAAAGGTCCTGGCTCGAGGGAAAGCTCAGAGAATCTTACCCAGGCCCGACAGTGGTGATTACGCACATGGCGCCGTCAAGGCAATCTGTTGCGCCTGCATATGCGTCAGATCCGGTTTCGGCCGCGTTTGCGTCAGACCTGGATGAGCTCGTGGGTCTGGCAACCCTATGGATTCACGGGCATACCCACACGAGCTTTGATTATCATGTCGGCCAGTGCAGAGTCGTTGCCAACCCTTTAGGCTATATGATGAGAGGCGGCCACGCCGAAAATGATGACTTCGACCCGAACCTCATTGTGGAGTTAAGTTACTAAACATCTAGGCGGCGGACCTTCCAGGGCCGGAGGGTCAGTAGGAGGCCTTCGCAAGCTTACGCCGTGCTTTGCTGCAGCGGACGATCCCGACGCCACGACGGTGCACTTCCAGGTCTAAAAGAATGCATTCTCGCAGAGATACATCCCCAATCCGCTTTAGAATGTTCTGTATGCAATTATTTGATTTTATTTACGGTCCAATAAAGAGCAATAAAGCCTGGGATACCGAACGCGACGGAGTGGTCACCAGCCGATCCGGTGTTTTTCTTCAGTTTCTGCATGGCGGGCATCGTCAGACGAATGCAAATAGGCGTTCGTCGTACTGATCGACTCGTGACCAAGGTTATCGCGAACGTGGCGCAGGTCGACATCGTTGTTTGCCATATGCGAGCCCGCCGTATGGCGCAGCCAGTGCGCTGATGCCTGGGTTACGCGTGCAGCGGCGGATGCGTGCTCAGGACCGCGCTGGCTAAGTCGATCTGCGGTTTTGGCGAACAGTACTTTGAAGATCTCGTGAGCCCCGCCGCGAGACATCGGCCGAGGGTTTCCGCCTATCGGCAGGAGCAGTGGGGTCGCTTCTCCAGGAACGGGGTACGGCTGGAGGCCCAACTCACGTCGGTAACGGGCCAACTCTACCATCAGCTCGTCGGTCGCGGGCACGATGCGTAATTTGTCCCCTTTGCCGATTACTTCCAACCACCAGCGCTCTTCGCCGCCGCGGTCACGGCGTCGAAAGAAGCCTCCCATCTTATTGCTGGTGATTTCAGTGATACGCAATCCACAGACGTAACAGAGCGAGATCAGCCAGCGTAGCCGCAAATAGTGTTCGCGCTCACGCGGCGTCTCCCGAGGGAGCGCGTTAACAGTCATTTTTACCTCGTTCCACAATTCGTCGTCGAGATAACGAGAAATTCTTGGCGCAGCTCGCTGACGGCGCTCACGCGACAGAGCAAGAGGATTACCGGCAAGATATCCTGCGTTGACCAGCCAAGAAAAGAGGGTATTCAGGATAACCGCGGCCTGACGCTGGCTCGACGCCGACAGCGGCCCGGCAAACGGCCGCCACCCCGGATGTGCCCTCGGGAATTTCCGACCTTCAGCGGCGATCCAGCGGGTCACGGGTGTAGGGTTCCGCAGAAACAGCTGGTACTCGAGCCAATCCTCGTGAGTCAGCGAAGAAAGTGGTTTGCCCAGCTGAACGGTGCACCAAATCAGCAGGCGCTCGGCCTCCCTGCGATAGTTGTCGAAAGTGGTCTGCTTATCCAAAAAACGGGCTAGCCAAGCCTTGATCGCGTCAATGTCGTTATTTGCGCGAATCTGGGCCGTGCCGCCGCGTGCCCGATTGGTCCCCTGTGAGCCGTCGAGCTGTCTGGGAATTGTAATTACTTCGAGGGGAGCAATAACGTATGACGACGGGATGAAGGTAGCTGAAGAAGGCATGAGAAGCGTTAGTTACTATAATCGCGCGTGGCTGCCCGCGATATTGCACTCAACGCAGAAAGCGCTGACTCTGCCCAAAGGCGGGCGCAATCTGGATTGTATGCCGAAGTTCCTTGCGTAGGCCAGACGTTCCCAACTAAGTCTAGCTCAGATGGATCGAAGATCCCGCGTCCAATGCGTGCGCGAGCCACTCAAGCCTTGCCGCCCAGCCGAGTTAGTGCTTCAAGCATGGGATGGGGAATATTTTCTTCCTTGACCATGCCATCGGAGGCTGGACGGAACAGGGCACCCAAAATCAGGCTACGGTCCTTTTCCTCGGCCAGCTTATCCTCCTCGAGCAGCGCGAGATAAGTTTGCGTCATCACCACTCGTTCGGCCGCGTCAGTCCGCAAGTGCGAGTGGCTGAGGAAAAGCCGGATCACAAGACGAATCGCCCATGTCAAGAACACGGCCACAATGACGAGCGAGGCTAGTTGCCATGCCTTTGGGTTAGCGTTGTCCGGGATCGCGCCGAACACGTGCGAGGCCCACAGCGCGAGCCCACCGCCGCCTAGGACAATCAGGATGAAGGAAACGATACCGAAGCCAACGGCGAAGTTCTTGTGATGATCCTGCCGCTTTGACCAGTATTCGACAGGGCCACGCAACGCCATTTTCTCGCGGAACACGGATTCGATGCTGTTCATACGCTGCTCATGGTTTGCCACCGTTTCTTCATGCCGCTTGCCGGCATCCAAAATGAACCGGTCCCAGGTCTCTGTCCGGTGCAGATCCTTGGTCGCCATCGACTGGGTTAGGTCATGGTACGTCCTGTGCAACTGATCAAGTTCGCTCTGCTTCTCGGCGATGAGATGCTCCACCTTCGTGCGCAGTTCCTCGACACCCTCCGTCGCTGATCGTAGGGCCGACTTCGGGATTTCGGCAACCTTGGTCCGCTCCGCCAAGCCCTCAATGAAGCCGGACCAGGAGTTAAAGTCGCGTGCTTCGAACAGGTAGTTGTTCGGGTTCGGCAGCTGTGTATACAGATATGCTAGAGCGCGTAACGGATGGACTTGGCGTAATTGCTCGATACGCTTGGCGAGTTTTGATGTGCTGTGAGGCAGTCCATGTGTACGGTACGCCAACGTCAGCTGGTTCGGGACGTTCCCGAGACGCTCGTTGAAAGCGCTGGGATTCGAGCTCTGGTATTGCAGCGCCTCGTTAAACTGCCCAAGCGCATTGGCGAGAGTCCGGTATCCCTGGTTAGCGGCCTCTTGATGGGAGCCTGCGGATTGGAGGTTGCCCAGCCAAGCCCAAAACGCGATCTCCTTCTGGAGCCAGACGCTAAGCTCATCAGCATTGCGCGGTGCGAGTACGCCGCCGTTGGCGCCCAGATCGAGCGAGAAAAGCGGTGCGGGCTTGGGCTCAGGCGGTACTGTAACGACATCGGGCATGGCAACTCCTCAACGAAATATTTCTTCATTGTAAGCCCGTATTTAATTTAATCGTTACTTCAAATTAGCCCAACCAGCGCGTCAGCGAGCTCGAAAAATCCGACATTATGGGAATAATGTCTGACTTAGCCTTGTCATCAAAATGATGCGGAAGCGCATTAAGTCCGCTCTCAGATCACAAGCATTGTCGTATAGTTCTTATCGTGGAAACAGCCCAGCTAACATCAGATCGACAAGTGTCTCAAGGAACATCACCGGATCGGGAACCAGATGACTCGATGGCTGAACGGCGTTGGTCCACATGGTCAGCATGAGCATGGCCGAAACAATCACTTGGGTGGACAGGGCCAGGTCGATTTGCCGGAATTCGTTTCGGGCGATTCCGCGCTCGAGCACCTTCGTGAATAGGCGTATATCCCGGTCAATCACTTCGGCTTGGTAGAACCTGGCGAGTTCGGGGAAATTATTGGCTTCCGCCGTAAGGACTCTGATCAGGCCGGCCTCCTTTTTCGCACCCGCATGGGCCCACCATTTCATGATTGCACTCCGCATGAGGTCGGCGGTATGCCCTTGAAACTCGGCAAGCAAGATCTCGATCTCGGCATTCACAGGAACGATACTGTGCCGCACTACTGCCTTGAAGAGTTCTTCCTTGCTTTTGAAGTACAGGTACAGGGTCGGTTTAGATACGCCAGCACGGCGCGCAACATCCTCTAGACGGGTTGAGGCATAGCCCTGTTCGACAAACAGTGCGAGCGCCGAAACAAGGAGCTCTTGTGGACGCGCTTCCTTGCGGCGCACCCAGCGCGGCTTGGTGCAAGTTGTGTTTACCGTTGGTTTCAAGAGCTCGCGCGTGAAGCGCTCCATATTGGGGAGTCGATGTCTTCTCAAGCCCAGGTCAAGTCTTCATTGGGGTAACGGTCCTGACCACTTTGCGCGTCAACGCAAACGGCTTCAACCCCGACCAGCAAAGCCATATCGCTACCAGCGCCGTCGGCAGCACCGTCACGCTGATCGCATAATGCAGCTTCGAGCCGCCGTGAAAGACGTGATCCGACACCAGCGCAACCATCGTCGGCCCCAGTCCAATACCGAGCAAGCCTGCGATCAACAAGTACACCGATATCGCCTGTCCGCGCATATTGTTCGGGCACACCTCCTGGATACAGGCCGGCGCCGCGGCCTGGGAGATGCTCAAACCAAACACGGAAACACCGAGCAGAATGAAAGCCGCAGTCGCGTTATCCGCCAGCGGCCACAGCACGGCCATCGGCGCGCAGACCACGGTACCGACTAGAGACACGCGAAAACGCGCGGCGTCGACGTTCATGCGCAGCCAGCGGTCGCTCAGGAAGCCGCTGAACAGGGTTCCGCTCAGGCCGGCCGCGGCAATGATCAGGCCGAGCATGATGCCTGCCCGGCTGACCGGCATGTCGAAGCGCCGCTCGAACAGCGCCGGCGCCCACGACAACATGCCGTAGCCGATCATGGCGAGCAGCGCGGGGTAGGTCAGCAGGCGCGCGAAGGTCCGACGATGCTGCTTCAGGAAAGCAATGAATTCGCTGACCGAGCAGGCCTCGGCCTTTGCACTCAGTTCGCGGCGCATGGGCTCGCGCACGGTCATCAGCAATAGCGCAAGCACGACGCCGGGGGCCGCAGCGGCCAGGAAACAGATGCGCCAGGCCGGCAGCAGGCCCAGCAAGGGCAGTTCCATCCCTTCCTTCGGAATGGCGCCCAGCAGCCAGCCGCCGAGTAGCATCGACGCACCCGATCCCACGGCCAGCGAGGTGTAATAAAAGGCGAGGGCGCGCCCGCGGCGCTCGGGAGCGACGTAGTCCGCGATCATCGAATAGGCCGCTGGCGCCAGCACCGCCTCGCCAACGCCGACGCCCATGCGGGCAATGAAGAGCATCGTGTACGAACTGGCAAAGGCGGATGCCGCCGTCATCGCGGTCCAGAACAGCATGCCCCAGAAGATCAGGTTGCGCCGTGTCGCGCGATCGACCATGCGCCCAAGCGGCAGGCCCATCAGCGTGTAGCAGATCGAGAACGCATAGCCCTGCAGCAGGCTGAACGCCGTGTCCGAGATGGCGAACTGGGCGCGGATCGGCCGCACCAGCAAGGCCGGCAGCTGGCGGTCCAGTTGCGAGAACAGGGTGATCAGGAACAGTACGGCGATGACATAACCGGCATATTGCAGGCTCGGATAAGGGGCATCGAGCCGTTGCGGTGGGAGATTGTCCATGGTCTTGGTCGTCAGCGAAGTCGGGATCAGAAACGGTAGTCGACGTTGATGCCGAAAGTGCGCGGGTCACCAGGCGTCTGGTTGTTATATCCCTGCAGGAAGAACGAATTCGAACGCGCCCAGTAATACTTCCCACCCAGGTTCTTGCCCCACAGCGAGACGCGGGTCTTGGTGTCCGGCAGGTTCAAGGCGAACAGCGCATTGAGCAAGCCATATCCCGCCTGGGTGTTCGATGCGATCTGGCCCGAATTCAAAGGACGGAAGGGCAGGGCATTCGTATTGACCGGCTGGAAAAACATGACCTCGGAACGCCAGTTATAGTCGAGATGCAGGTCGAGGCGTCCGAGCGGCGTCGCCAGCGGATAGTCGGCGCCCAGGGAGTAGCTCTGTTTGGCGGTGGTGACGAAGGCCAGGCCCTGGAACGGGCCGTTGTCGAATTCCGGATCGGTGAGCCCGATGCCGGCAGTCAGGTTCAGCTGGCCGAGGCGCAGTTGCGCGTCCAGTTCCAGGCCCTTGACGGTCGCGTCGCCGGCGTTGATCACCGAACTGACGGTGGTGCTGCTGCCGGGCGGGAGGTGCGGTGCGATTTGCTGGATATCGCCATATTTGGCGAGATAGGTGGCCAGGTTCAGGCGCAGCCTGCGCGCGAACAGCTCCATCTTCGATCCCGCCTCATACGACACGACCTGTTCCTTGTCAAACGGCGTATAGGCAAAGCGGCTGGTTCCGCCTGCGGGCTGGAAGCCGCCGGAGCGGAAGCCGCGCGACACCTTCCCATACACCAGGGTGCCTTCCCCGAACTTGTAATCGAGACCGAGCGTCCAGGGGGTATAGTCCGAACGGATTGTCGGCGGCACGTAATGGCACCCACCCTGATCGAGGCCCGCCGCGGCCAGCGCGCAGCCACCGGCCCCGGCGAGCTGGGCACCGGTTTCCCTGATGTAGCGCGGCGCGTAGTAGTCGACGTCGCGCTTGTCCTTCACCAGGCGTGCACCAGCCGTCGCGCGCAGGTTCGGCAGAATGGCATAGGTCAGTTGGCCGAAGATGCTGCTCGATGTCTGCGCCGAATCGAATTCGTTGAGGCGCCCGAGCGTCGCGGCGCCGGATGGGGTCGTCACCAGGCTGCTGTCGCGCAGCGACTCGGTGAAGTAGTAGGCGCCGGTGATCCAGTCGAGGCGATCGGCGAAGGCGCTGCCATACACCTGTAGCTCCTGCGTGAACTGGTGGCCGCTGACGCCGTAGCGTTGCAACTGGTTGACGAAGGCGGGCGTGGCGTCCAGGTCGTAGCCACTTACCGTGTCCAGGTGGCGGTAGGCGCTGATCGACTTGAACGTGGCAGGGCCTGCGTTCCAGCGTAGCGTAGCGGTGGCGTTGTCGACATCCGTGGTGTTGGCCGGGTTGAACCCTGCATGGCTGGTATAGCCGCCGGTTTGCAGGTACTGCGCGATCGGGGCCAGCGAGGCCGCGGCGACCGCGGGATCGAAGTAATTGACGATCCAGACCTGGGAATTGGCGTCGCTGCGGAAGCGGTCCCAGGTCAGGTCCAGCAGGAGGTCGCGGGTGGGCCTGACTCGCAGCGAAGCACGCACGTACTGGCGGTCTTCGTCGCCCAATTGCTGGCCCAGCGTGGCGCTGCGTCCATAGCCGTCGTGCTTGAGGGCGTCGACCACGATCCGCGCAGCCGCCTTGTCGCCGAGCGGGACGTTCAGGAGGCCGCCCAGCGAGCGCTGGTCGAAGTTGCCGGCGCCAATACGTACGCTTCCCTCGAACTCCTGCTTCGGCGCCCTGGTCGTCATGTTCAGCGCGCCGCCGATGGTATTGCGCCCGAACAGCGTACCCTGCGGGCCGCGAATGACTTCGACCGACTCCATGTCGACCAGCGCCGCGTTGGCGCCGGCCGTGCGCGCATAGTAGACACCGTTGACATAGATCCCGACGGTCGGATCGTTGTTCGAGGAGATCGAGGTCGGGGTGATGCCGCGCATGCCGATGATCATGTTGTTCTTGCCGACCGGCGTGTCGACGATCAGCAGCGATGGCGCGTTCGCACTGAGCGCCTTGACGTCGACAATCTGCTTGTTCGTCAGTTCGGCTGCGCCAATGGCGGTGACCGCCGCCGGCACGTCCTGCAGCGCCTGTTCGCGCCTCTGGGCGGTGACCACCACCTTGGCCATCGGCGCCGGCGCCTCCGACGACGCGGCGTCCAGTTGCTGCTCTACCGCTTCAGTGGGCGCGGCGGCGCAGGCTGCGCCGCCGATCATCGAGATGGCGCAGCTGCCCGCAAGCAGTCCTGCCTTCGCAAAATGGGTCATGCATGGTCTCCGTATTTTTATGGGTACGACAAAACTGCCCGGGCGAAGCACATGGCGTGCGGGCCGGACTGCTGTGGCAGGCGATGCGATGGCGGCGAGGGGCGCGACCGGGGTCACGCTCGCCGCCCGGCTTATTCGGGAGTACGGCAGGAAGCGGCGATCTTGTTGCCGTCGGGGTCACGGATATACGCGGCGTAGGCGTTGGGGGCAACCGGCCGTGGTCCCGGGGCGCCTTCGTCGAGCGCACCCAGTTCGAGGGCCCGGCGGTGGAATTCATCGATCGCCTTGCGGCTCGGCGCGGCCAGGCCGATGGTAAAGCCGTTGCTCGCCGTCGCCGGCTCGCCGTTGCGCGGGTAGCCGACCATGAGCTGCGGTGCGCCGATGCCCCAGCCGCAGATGCGCCCGCCGATGCCGAGCAGGCGCGCGTAACCGAGCGGCTCGAGCACATAGTCGTAGAAGGTCTTGGCGCGCTCCAGGTCCGTAGTGCCCAAGGTAACGTGGGTCAGTATCGTCATGCCGGTGTCTCCAGTATGGATAAAAAAAGGCGGCGCGGTCAGCGCTTGCTGACCTTGATGTCGGTGCGCTCCAGGTCCCAGGTGGTGGCAGTGCAGCCTTCCTCGCGCAGCTGGTATTTCAGGACGCGGCCCTGGGGATTCTTCGGCATTGCATCGCGAAACTCGATATAGCGGGGCAGGGCGTAGTAGGGCACCGCATCGACCGCCCAGTGGAACAGGGCTTCCGGCTGCAGCACGCAGCCTGGTTTGAGGATGGCCGTGACCTTGACGTCGTCCTCGCCGCGCTCGGACGGAACCGCATGCACCGCGACTTCCTCGATGTCGGGATGGACGGCGAATGCCGACTCCATTTCGAAACTGGAGATGTTCTCGCCGCGCCGGCGCAGGTAATCCTTCTTGCGGTCCACAAAGTAGAAGAAACCGTCTTCGTCGAACTTGCCGATGTCGCCGCTGTGGAACCACATATTGCGCATCACCTTCATGGTGTCGGCCGGACGACCCCAGTAGCCCATGAACATGATGTCGGGTCGCAGCGGGCGCACCACGATTTCGCCGGGGGTATTGGCCGGCAGTTCGCGGTCGAGGTCGTCCACGATGCGTACGTCGAAATCGGGGATGCGCTTGCCGGACGAGCCGGGCGCGGCGTACTCGCCGCCGGCCAGCGAGGTGATGACGCTCGCCTCCGTCAGCCCGTAGCCATTGCCGCCGACCTGGCGTGCGCCAAAGCGCTCGCGCCAGACCTGCTTGGTTTCTTCCGTGAAGGGATTGCCGCGCACGGTATGGATCTGGCCGACGCAGCGCAGCATGGCCTCGCTGTCGGGCGCCTGCGCCAGCAGGCCGCCCATGCCGCCCAGGATCGAGGCGATGGTGGCGCCGCTGCGCTCCACCTCGGGCCAGAAATTCGAGACCGAAAAGCGCGGCACGATCGCCACGCGCGCGCCCACCATGATGTTCGACAGCACGCCCACGCACATCGCGTTCATGTGGAACAGCGGCAGCGGCGTGATCGTGACGTCCCTGGCGCTGGCCGGCCCGGCGCGCAACTGCAGGCGCGCCAGGTTGCACATGTAGTTATAGCTGAGCATGCAACCCTTGGACGGACCGGTGGTGCCCGAGGTGTAGACGATGCATGCGAGGTCCGACGGCGCCGGCTTCACGGTGATCGGGTCGGTACACGCTCCACGGTATTCGTCGAGCGGGGCAATGCGCACCGGGCAGGCCGGGCGCTGGGCCAGCACGCCGCGGTACAGGATCAGGCTCACATCCGGCAGGCCTTCGGCGACCTGGGCAATGCGCTCGACATAGTCGGCCTCGCAAATGACGATGCCGGCACGCGCGTCGGCGATCTGGTGGCGCAGGAACTCGCCGCGCAGTGCGGTATTGACCGGCACGCTGACGGCGCACAGCTTGTTGGCCGCGATCCAGCCGGTGACGGCGTCGATGTTATTGTCGAGCATGGTCAGGACCGTGTCGCCCGCCTTCAGCCCGAGCGCCGCCAGCGAATGCGCCAGGCGGGTCGATAGTTGATCAAACTCGCCATAGGTGGTCAGTTCGCCGCCGAAATCGAAGAGCACGCGCTCGGGATGGGCCGCAACGGCCCGATCGAGCGCGGCGATGACGGTATCCTGCTGTCCCAGCGACCAGGTCTCGGGATTGCCCATTCCAGCCATTTTGCCTCCTGTTGTCGGGCTCCGCCGAATGGCCCGGCTGGCTCCCATGCGTTTAATTGTGAGGCAAATATAAACAGAATTGCGAAAAGTGTCAAAGTATTGCGGTCCCCGTTGTCATTCGAGCTTATGCTGGCAGGGCCCTTGCGCTACAATCCGGATACGAAAAAATGCAACCAGGAGCAAATGAATGACGGCTGTCGTCAAACCAAAGAAGCCGGCGAGCGCCGCGAAGGCGGGCAGTCCGCGCGCGGCCAGCGCCAGCGCAACGCCCGCCGTGCGGACCCGCGCCAAGCCGGCCACGGCTCCGGTGGCGCGCACGCAGGCCAAGCTGGCGCCCAAGGTAGTGAAGGCGACCAAAGCCGCGCCGGTCGCGGTGGCACGGCCTGCGAGCGCGCGTACGAAAGGCGCCGCGCCCGCGCCGGCACCTGTCGAGAAGGCGAAGAAGCCGGCCGCGGTGCGCGCCAGTGCTGCGCCCGCCAAACTCAACAAGCGTTCGGGCGACACGATCGCCAAGATCCTCGCGACGACCGAAGAGATCATCCTGCAGTCGGGCGCCGAGCGCATTTCGATTCTGGATGTGTGCCAGGAAAGCGGTATTTCGCGCGGCACCTTTTACCGCTACTTTTCGTCGCAAGAAGACCTGCTTGATGCCTTCTCGCGTCACAAGCGCGACCAGTTCCATACGCGCCTGATCGAGGCGACGGCGGCCTACCCGGATCCCGACGAGCGTTTCCAGGCCGTGCTGCGGTTTGTCGACGACTACCTCGAGCGCAGCCGCGCGCGGCGCCTGCTGCTGGTGGCGCCGGAATACGCGACGCGCTGGTTCCAGCGTATCTTCCACGACTCGGTGCACCGCTTCCAGGAAGTCCTGTCGCCCGTGTTCGACGCCTGGGAAGAACGCCGCGGCATCGTGCTCGACCGCGAACTGATCGGCGAGCTGATCGTGCGCTTCATCCTCAGCGACGTCCTGGTGCCGTCCGGCGCCGACCGCCGCAACCTGATGCGGCGCATGGAGCGCTTCGTCGTCATGCTGCTGTCAGGCCGCGTCGCGCGCCGCTGAAACGCCCACGCTTTACCTCAGGTAAAACTGTTCTTCAGGCCGTAGGCGCGGCCTCGTGCTTCAATCCGGCGGATTCGAAAACAAAACCGGAGATGACAGCATGCATCAGGAAAATCACTACGACGTGGCGATCGTTGGCGGCGGACACAATGGCCTGGCCGCGGCCTGCTACCTCGCCGAAGCGGGGAAAAAGGTAGTCGTGATCGAGGCCCGCGAAAAAGTCGGCGGCATGGCGTCGAGCGGCTACCTGATTCCCGAAGCGCCCCAGCACCTGATTCATCCCTGCGCGCTCGACCTGATGTCGCTGCGCGTACACCCGATGATGCCGCAGGAGCTGCAGCTGGCGCGGCATGGCTTTCGCCAGGTCGAGATGAACCCGGGCTACGTCTACCTCCACCCGGATGGTAATTCGCTCGTCTTCGGCCGCAGCGCCGAGGAGACGGCGGCCGAGATCCGGCGCTTCTCGGTGCGCGATGCCGACGAGTTCCTCTCCCTCATGGCCCTGGTTAACGCCTTTATCGACGTCGCCATCCCGATGATGCGGGTGGACCCGGCGCAGCGCAACCTCGGCGCCAAGTGGCAGGCCTTCCGCACCATGTTCAAGAACCGCGCGCTCAAGCCGGAGCTGATGGCGCTGATCGGCAGCCCGGCCTACACGTCGATCATTGAGCGCTTCGAGCATCCCGTGACCCAGTCCGCCCTGTGCTGCCTGCTGGGTGCAGCCGGGCCGATCGCCGGCGAAGCCACCGGCATCTATTTTGCGCTGCTCGGCTTCATCCACCGTTTCGGCCTGGGCCGCGCGGTGGGCGGCATGCAGACACTGTCGAATGCGCTGGCCGCGCGCTTGCGCGAACTGGGCGGCGAGATCATGACCGACGCCCCGGTCGCGGAAATCCTCGCCCGGGATGGGGTCGCGAAGGGCGTACGCCTCAAGAGCGGCGCCGTGATCGGTGCACGCGCCGTGATTGCCTCCATCCACCCGAAAATGGCGCTCGAGATGGTGACGCCCGGCGCGCTCGACCGCCGCACCCTGACGCGCGTGGCGCTGGCGCCGGCAAATGCGCACGGGGCTTCGCCGCTGAAGGTTGACGTGGCGCTGTCGGGGCAGGTCGGGTACAGCCGCCATGAAGCGCTGCGGCAGGACGGCCTGAGCCTGCGCAAGAGCGTGCTCCTGATCGGCACGTCCGATGCGGTACTCGACAACTTCCGTGCCGCGGCGCGCGGCGAGGTCTCGCCCTTGCCCTATATGTGGATCACGGCGCCGAGCGCGGTCGACGCTAGCCAGGCGCCGCCGGGGCAGGACGTGGTCTACCTGTATCCGGTGGCGATGCCGGTCGAGCCGCGAGAAGGCTGGGAGGCGATTCGCGCCAAGGTCGGCCAGCAGGTTGTCGACCAGGCGTCGCAGTATATGGACGGGCTCGCGAACTACGAGATCGGACGCCGGATCGAAGCGGCGCCCGACCTGGCCGCGCGCCTGAACGTGCACCGCGGCTGCGTGGTGCACATCGACACCAGCCCGGCGCGCAGCGCCCTGATGCGTCCCGCCGCGGGGCTCGGGACCGACAAGCTGCCGGTGGCGGGCCTGTTCCTGGGCGGGGCCGGCACCCATCCGGGCGGCGGGATCAACGGCCTGCCGGGACGAATCGCCGCGCGCCGGGTCAATCGCTTCCTGGCGCCTTGACCGAAGCGGCTGCGCGCGTCAGCGGATGCTCGCTGCTGCGTTCGCGCTCGACCGCGGAGAGCACGAAATCGACCGAAAAGCGCCTCCACGCCCCGGCGTCCGCGGCGCTTGCCATGTCCAGGCCGCACAGCGTCGACACCGTATAGCGGTTGACCCAGGCGCTGGTGGTGGCCAGCGCGGCGACGGCCAGCAACATGTCGGGATCGACGTCGGCGCGGAAGTCGCCTGCGGCGATACCGCGTTCGAGCGTTTCCTTCAACTTGAGCCTGAGACGGGGCGCCAGCTCGGTAAAACTGTTGCGCGGCGTCGCCCGGCTTTCATGAAAGCGGATGCCTTCCTGGGCCAGAGCGCCCAGTTCGCCCTCCTGGTAGGGCTGGACCATCCGCTGCAGCAGGGCGCGCAACGCGTCGCGCGGCGCCAGGTGACCAAGCTCCAGCGTCACCAGTTCGTTCATCGCCTCAGCCGACGATTCGTCCAGTACGCAGGCGAACAAGGCTTCCTTGCTGCGGTAGTAGTGATACACCAGCTGCTTGGTCACGCCCGCCGCCTGCGCGATGTCGTCGACGCGCGCATCGGCCAGGCCCTTGCCGACGAACTCGCGGCGCGCCGCTTCGAGGATGCGCTTGAGCGTCTCGCGCTTGTTCGGCAGGGTTTTGGTCGGCGCACAAGTATCCGGCAGCTCGCTCATGGTGTCGTCTCAGGTGACTCAGGTGGCTCAGGTGGCTCAGGTGGTGTCTATGCCGGTATCTTAACCGGCGCGCTTGACTCGCGGTCAAACAAAGTTGGCGCCGCCGGCCGCCGCGGCGCCGTCCTCCCGGGCTACCATGTGTACATCATTTCAAAAAATGTTCAACTGGAGGAGACACCGTGAACGAAACGATCGACGACCACGTCCTGGAACGCGCCTATTCCGCGGTTTCCGATACCTACAAGGGAACCGGCGACATCCACGCTGCCTGCCGCCAGGCGCGCGCCGAATCGCCGATTTTTGTCGGCGACTTCATCAAGCAGTTTGGCGTGCCGACGAATGCCGGCATGCAGCAGGGAACGCGGCCGACCTTTGCGCTGTTCCGGCACCAGGACGTCATGACCGTGCTGCGCGACGCCACCAGCTACACCAGCGGCTTCATCGCCGAGGGACTGGGCGCCTTTTTCGATGGCCTGATCGTGCTGGCGATGGACGGCGAGCAGCACCGCAGCGTGCGCGCCCTGTTGCAGCCGGCCTTCATGCCGGAAACTGTGAATAAATGGCGCGACCAGATCGATGCGGTGATCCGCAAGGACTTCCTCGAACCGATGGTGGGGCTGAAAAAAGCCGACCTGATGGAGTTCGGCCTGGGTTTTCCGATTCGCGAAATGTATGCGCTGATGGGCTTCCCGACCGATAATACGGAACAATATCGCCAGTACGCGGCCTGGGCGCTCGCCATGGTCGGCGGCAACCAGATCGATCCTGGCAAGGCGGTGGAAGCGCGGCGCAATGCGGGCATTGCGGTCAAGCTGCTGTATGACGCGATCTTCGCGGTCGTGGTGCAGCGGCGTGCGGCTGGCAGCGTCGGCGACGACCTGATCGGACGCCTGCTGCGCGCCGAGCACGAGGGCCGCATGCTCGACGACCACGAGGTAAGCACCTTCGTGCGCTCGCTGCTCCCGGCCTCGGGCGAGACCACCACCCGCACCTTCAGTTCGGTGATGGTGCTGCTGCTCACCACGCCGGGCCTGCTCGAGCGTGTGCGGGCAGACCGCACGCTGGTGCCCAAACTCATCGACGAAGCGGTGCGCTTCGAACCGGTGGCGACCTTCAAGGTGCGCGAAACGGCGAAGGAAGTGCAGTTCCACGGCGTGACCATCCCCAAGGGTTCCTTCATCCAGTGCATGGTGGCCTCGGCCAACCGCGACGAGGAAGTCTTCGAGCATCCGGACGTGTTCGATATCGACAGGCGCACGAAGTTATCCTTCGGTTTCGGCTTCGGGCCGCACATGTGCATCGGCCAGTTCGTCGCCAAGCTGGAACTCAACTGCGCCGTCAACGCGCTGCTCGACCTGTTCCCCAACCTGCGCCTGGACCCGGACCAGCCCGCGCCCCTCATCGAAGGCGCGCAACTGCGCGGCGCGGCCCACGTCCACGTGCTCTGGGATTGAGGCCATGAAAAATTTCGACACGATTCCGCAGCGCGCCGATTTCGACTACCAGTGCCTGGTGGCGCCGCAGCAGGTAACCGGGGCGGGCCTGGCCGACCTGCGCGACCACTTCGGCCTGAAGCTGACCAAGCACATGCCCTTCGGCTGCGTGCGCGACGAAGAGGGCGAAATCTACGCGTTCGTGCGCGCCCTGAACGCGCCGGGCAGCAGCCCGAACCCGACCAAATTCATTTACCAGTCGACACGGGTCGGCGACGGCTGCCACATCCGCATCGACAGGGAAAAGAGCGGGGCGCAGGCGCTGACCATGTTCCCGCATCGCTGGCTCAGTACGGAGAAGGACGGTGACACGGCCGGCTGGTCCAGCCTGGAGGGCGAGGCCGGCAATCCCTGGCGCCTGACCGCTTCCGGTACCCAGTTCAGCTGGAAGGAGGAAGGGCTGTTCGAGCTCACGGGCAAACTGCTCGGCAATGGCATGCAGTGGTACCTGCCGGGCCGCGACTGGGGCACTTTCTACGTCTCGCAGCTGTACGACGTGGCCGGTACCTGCGAAGGGCGCGCCGTGAAGGGCATCATCACGCTCGACCAGGCCTGGATGGCGGAGGGCGGCGCGATCCACTTCCAGAAAGACCTGGTGGTGAACAACAAGATGCACGTCATCTGGTGGACCTTCGCCACCGTGTACACCGACGGCACGTGGGACAGCGGTTCGTTCATGGTTGGCCACGGCAAGCTGGGCTACGCCATCTTCCAGAACGAAAAGGGCGAGATCCGCTGCACCACCGATATCGAAGGGCAGGTCGTGCACAAGCCGGGCTCGTATTTCGTCGAGAGCGCACACATCATCCTCGATAGGGTGGAGCGTTGGGAATTCGTGCCGGACCCGAAAGGCGAGATGGTCGATTTCGTCGGCGGCTTCCCGATCACTGCCCAGCAGGAAGGGCGCTGGCGCCGGGCCGGCGACATGCGCGAACCCGACCGCTCGCTGGGCTGGGGCGAAACCGACCGCCGCAACGGCAGCGCGCGCGACGTGCGCGGGGCCGAAACCGAAGCGGGAGAAGCCGCATGAGCATGGACGCAGACAGTATCCGCCGCTTCCTGCACGCCCAGGTGGCATGCTGGAACGCCGGCGACCAGGCCGGCTTCTTCGCGGCCTACCGCGACGCCGCTCCGGGCGGCTTGAGCATTGAATACGTTGGCCGGCCGCCCAGCGATGGCTGGCCGGTGCTGGCGGCGATGTGGGAGCGCCAGAACGCGTCCATTACGATCGAGGAGCTTGCCGCCGTCGTCAACGGCAATGAGGTGGCCTGCCACAACAGGAACCGGGTCAAGGGAACGGAGCGCGTGATCGAGACCATCGAACTGTATCGCTTCGATGCAGGCGGTGCGCTGCTGGTGCGCTACTTCGTCGGGCCGGCGTGAGGAAAAGCGGCGACGGTCGACATTTTTGTAAAACACGTATATATTGCACAAAAAGTCAAGTTATGTTCAATAAACTACGGCGCGCCGGATCGTTCGAGACGCGCGGTGCACGAGACATGATGACCGGACCCCAGGCGTGTCGTAACGGGAGGCTCGCGTGACACGGCTGCCGCTGCTTCCTTTGGCCGAGTTCCCGCCGACGCTTGCCTCTGCGCTCGAGCGCGGACGGGCCAGCCGGATGCTCAGTTCCGCGGTGCCGGTCCAGGTCTGGGCGCACCGCCCGCAAGTAGCCGAGGCCTGGCTCGCCGCACTCGAAGCCATGCACCTGCGTGGCCTGCTCCCCGGGCGGCTCAAGGAATTGGTGCGCCTGAAGATCGCCTCCATCACCACCTGCAAGGCCTGCCAGCTGGCGCGCAAGGACGATTCCGTCAGCGAGGACGACATCGCCTGCCTGGTACCCGACCATCCCCGTTTCAGTCCGGCGGAGCAGGCGGCGCTGCACTACGCCACGCTGTTCGCCGGCGACTACATGGCGATCGACGACGCCTTGTTCGAGACGCTCAAGCTTCATTTCAGCACACCCGAAATTGTCGAACTGAACATGTTCTGCGCCTTGATGCTGGCAGGCGGACGCATGACCTATGTGCAGCAGGCCTACGGGGTCGATCAATAATGCAGGGTGCGGCGGCGCCGGCACGCGCGGTGCGCGGCGCGCTCGCGGCGATGGTCGCATGCCAGGTCGGTCTGCATGCCTGCGCCCAGGGGGTAAGGCTGGCGGCCCCGCTCGGCGTGCTCGCAACGGGCCGGTCGGCCTGGTCGGTCGGCCTCGTGATGACCATGTTCGCCGTGTTTCCGGCCTTGCTGGCACTGCCGGCGGGGCGCCTGGCGGACCGCTACGGCTACCACTTGCCGGTGCGCCTCGCCGCCTGCTGCGCGCTGGCCGGGAGCCTGCTCGCGGCTGCGACGCTGAACATGTTCACGCTGTGCGCCGCCTCCGCGCTCAGCGGGGCCGGGTCCGGTTTCGGCATGATTGCGATCCAGCGCAGCGCCGGCCGGCTCGCGTCCGGCGACAAGGAGCGGTTGCGCATATTCAGCGCAATCGCGCTGGCGCCGGCCATCGCCGGATTGTGCGGCCCGATGCTCGCGGGCGTACTGATCGACCACGCGGGTTTTTCCCGGGCTTTTCTGACCCTTGCCCTGTTGCCGCTCGCGACCCTGCTCGCAGCGCAGGCTGTTCCTGCTGAGCCACCGCGCCAGGCAGCGGTCCAGGTGTCGCGCTCGGTGTCGACCTGGTCACTGCTGCGGCTGGCGCCGTTTCGCCGCTTGCTGTTCGTGAGCTGGCTGGTGTCGCTCAGCTGGGACGTGCACGGCTTTGCGCTGCCGCTGCTTGGCGTCGAGCGCGGCCTTTCCGCGTCCGCGCTGGGTAGTATCCTCGCCGCCTATGCGGCTGCCTCGATGTCGGTGCGCCTGCTCATGCCTCTGGTCGCCGGGCGTTTCGAACGCCGCACGCTGCTGGCAGGCGCCATGCTGCTCACTTGCGCGGTATTCGCAGCCTACCCGCTGCTGCGCAGTGCCTGGGCCATGGCAGCCTGTGCGGCTGTCCTTGGCATTGCGCTGGGCATGGTGCAGCCGGCCATCATGGCAACCCTGCATGACGTCACGCCGCCCGAGCGGCACGGCGAAGCCCTGGCGCTGCGGTCGATGGCGATCCACGTATCGATGGCGGCGATGCCCCTGTTGTTTGGCGCTCTCGGGACGGCGGTCGGCGCCACGGCGCTGTTCTGGCTGATGTCCGCCGCGCTCGGCGCCGGCGGCGTGCAGGCGGGGCGCCTGCGGCCGCACGCCGATCGATGACTTCGCAGCCTTACGCATAGCACTTGGCAATCCTCCTGAAATAGAGCACTATCTGCAAAAGTGTTCAAATAACGGCAGTCGCGTCGCGAAGGCCAGACAAATGGAGGATGACAGCATGAGCAGCAACAAGGCAGTGAGTCTCGAGAGCGCCTATTCGGGCGTGGCCGACAACTACCGCGGCGGGGATGTCGACCTGCACGCGATCTACCGCGACATGCGCAGGAATTCGCCGATCATCGCAGAGAATTTCATGGGCAAGCTCGGCGTGCCGAATATCGCCGGCCTCGATGCGAAGCGGCCGACCTTTACCGTGTTCAAGTACAAGGAAACGATGGCGGTGCTGCGCGACGCCACCAACTACACCAGCGGCTTCATCGCCGAAGGCCTGGGCTCCTTCTTCGATGGCCTGATCCTGACGGGCATGGATGGCGAAGCGCACAAGAAAGCGCGGGCACTGCTGCAGCCGATCTTCATGCCGGAAGTCGTCAACCGCTGGCGCGATTCGAAAATGGATCCGATCCTGCGCAACGAGTTCCTGGCCGAGCTGGTGCCGAAGAAGAAGGCCGATCTGATGGAATTCGGCCTGTATTTCCCGATCCGCCTGATCTACGCACTGATCGGGTTCCCCGGCAGCGAACCGGAAAAGATCAAGCAGTACGCCGCCTGGGCGCTGGCGATCCTGGCCGGTCCCCAGGTGGACGCGGAGAAGGCGGCGCTGGCGCGCAAGGCCGCCATGGAGGCCGCCAAGTCGCTGTATGACGCGACCCATGAGGCGGTGGTCGAGGTGCGCCGCAATGGCGCCACCAGCGACGACCTGATCAGCCGCCTGATCCGCGCCGAGAGCGACGGCCGCAAATTCGACGACCACGAAGTGACGACCTTCGTGCGCTCGCTGCTGCCGGCGGCGGCCGAGACCACCACGCGTACCTTCGGCACCCTGATGACGCTGCTGCTCGAACGTCCCGCGCTGCTCGAACGCGTGCGCCAGGACCGCAGCCTGATCCCGAAGGCGATCGACGAGGCGATCCGCTTCGAGCCGGTCGCCACCTTCAAGGTGCGCCAGGCCGCCCAGGACCTGGAGCTGGCCGGCATGGCCATTCCGAAAGGGGCGATGGTCCAGTGCATCGTCAGTTCGGCCAACCGCGACGAGGAAGCATTCGAGAACAGCGAGGAATTCGATATCGACCGCAAGCCGAAGCCCTCGTTCGGCTTCGGTTTCGGTCCGCACATGTGCATCGGCCAGTTCATCGCCAAGACCGAACTGCAGGTGGCGGTCAACGCCATCCTCGACCTGATGCCGAACCTGCGCCTGGACCCGGACATGCCCGCGCCGCTCATCACCGGCGCCCAATTGCGCGGGCCGAAGCACGTGCACGTGCTCTGGGACTGAACTCTGAAGATTTTATGAACAGAAAACGAAAAAGTGTTTAATCAATCCGATTTCTGTTCTAGAATTGAAGCCAGAACAAAACCATTCGCCGGTTGTACAAATCACATTCTCGGAGACAACGATGAAATATGAAGACCTGATCCTGGTCAGCGTGGACGACCACGTGATCGAGCCGCGCGGCGCATTCGACCGCCACATGCCTGCCAAATTCAAGGGCCGCCAGCCGAAAGTCGAGTCCATCAAGGGGCGCGACGTCTGGGTCTTCGAAGACCGCGCGACCGGCTACATGGGGCTCAATTCCGTGGTCGGCCGCCCCAAGGACGAATACGGCATGGAGCCGCTCTCCTACGAGCAGATGCGCCGCGGCACCTGGGACATCAAGGCACGCGTCGACGACATGAACGCCAACGGCGTCCTCGGCTCGCTGTGCTTCCCGACCTTCCCCGGCTTCGCCGGCCAGCGCTTCCAGGTGATGAACGACCGCGAGGTCAGCCTTGCCGCGATCCAGGCCTACAACGACTGGCACCTGCACGACTGGTGCAACGCCGCGCCTGGCCGCTTCATTCCGCTCATGATGGTTCCCTGGTGGGACATGCAGGCCGCCGCCGCGGAAGTCAAGCGCCTGGCCGACCAGGGCGTGCATGCGCTGACCCTGTCCGACAATCCGACCATCCACGGCTATCCGTCGATCCACAACGCCTATTGGGACCCGCTGTGGAAGGCCTGCGCGGATAACAATGTCGTGATCTGCTGCCACATCGGCACCGGTGTCAAGGCGGCCCACGCATCGGACGAGTCGCCGATCGATGCCTGGATCACCTCGATGCCGATCTCGATCTCCAACTCGGCGGCGGACTGGATCTGGGCGCCGATGTGGAAGAAGTTCCCGAAATTGCGCATGGCCCTGTCCGAAGGCGGCATCGGCTGGATTCCCTACCTGCTCGAGCGCGCCGACTTCACGCACAGCCACCACCACGAGTGGACCAACTCGAATTTCGGCGACAAGAAGCCGAGCGATATCTTCAACGAACACGTCATCACCTGCTTCATCGAGGATGCGTTCGGCCTGAAGAACCTCGACTCGATCAATGTCGACAAGGTCACCTGGGAATGCGACTATCCGCACTCCGACTGCACCTGGCCGAATTCGGCGAACGTGTTCTGGAGCCAGGCCCAGCACCTGTCGGACGAGGTCATCAACAAGATCACCCACCTGAACGCGATGCGCGAGTTCTCCTACGATCCTTTCTCGGTCCTCGGGCGCGAGAACTGCACCGTCGGCGCACTCAAGGCGCAGGCCACGCACGTGAGCATCGAACCGGCCCTCGGGCTGGGCGGCGCGGCGCCGGAGCGCGACCCGAGCCGGCCGGTCACGTCGGGCGACATCAACAAGATGTTCGCCGCCGCCGACGCCCAGACCGCGCTCTGAGCATCCGCTGACGGGAAGGGCGACCTTCCCGGGACCTGGCCGCCTCGACAGCGGCCAGGAGTCCGACTCCAACGCATGACCGCCCATGTCTATCGACCAGTTCATTTTTAGTCCTATCCCGCCCGAGGCCGAGGCCATTCGTGTGGAAGTGCGCGCCTTCCTGGCCGAAGCGCTGGCGGATTACCCGCCCAGCCGGCGCGCCGAATCCTGGATGGGATTCGACGCCCGGTTCAGCCAACGCCTGGGTGCGCGCGGCTGGATCGGGATGGCCCTGCCAAAACGCTATGGCGGCGCCGATGCCAGTCCCTTCGCCCGCTATGTCGTGATCGAGGAGTTGCTCGCGGCCGGCGCGCCGGTCTCCGCGCACTGGTTCGCCGACCGCCAGAGCGGGCCGCAGATCCTGCATTACGGTACCGACGCACAGAAGGAGTTCCACTTGCCGGCGATCTGCCGCGGCGAGCAGTTCTTCTGCATCGGCATGAGCGAACCGAACTCCGGCTCGGACCTCGCCTCGATCAAGACCAATGCGCGCCGCGCGGGCGACAAATGGGTGGTCAACGGACAGAAGGTGTGGACGACCAATGCCCACCGTTCGCACTACATGATCGCGCTGGTGCGCACCGGCATCGACAGCAAGCGCAACGAGGGACTGTCCCAGTTCATCATCGACCTGTCGCTGCCAGGCATCACGATCCGGCCGATCAAGGACCTGACCGGGGCTACCCATTTCAACGAAGTCTTTTTCGATGACCTGACGCTCGATGCCGACGCCCTGATCGGTACCGAGGGGCAGGGCTGGGCCCAGGTGACGGCCGAACTGGCGTTCGAGCGCAGCGGGCCGGAGCGCTTCCTCAGCTCGATCGCGCTGATGCACACGCTGATCGCGGAAATCGGGCGCGAGCCGGACGCCTGGCAGGCGCGCGAGATCGGACGCCTGACGGCGCGCCTCATTACGCTGCGCCAGATGTCGCTGGCAGTCACGGCCCAGCTGGCGGCTGGACGCAACCCGGCCTGGGAAGCGTCGGTCGTCAAGGAACTCGGCACCACCTTCGAGCAGGAGCTGCCGGAACTGGCGCAGCTGCTGCTCGAGACCCTGCCCGCCACGCGCGGGAGCAGCGAGCACGCACGGGTACTGGCCTACCTGACCCAGGAGGCTCCTTCATTTTCACTGCGCGGTGGCACGCGCGAAATACTCCGCGGGATCATCGCGCGCGGTCTGGGAATGCGTTAATCATGAGACAACTGTTCGATTCAACGGTCGAGCGCCTGTTCGCCGACCTTGCCAGCCCCGCCGCGGTGCTGGCCTGCGAGGACGGTAGCGGGCCCCGTTCGTGGCCGCATGCCATGTGGGCGCAAGTCGAGGAGTCCGGCTTTCCGCTGGCGCTGGTCCCGGAGTCGCTCGGCGGAGCCGGCGCCGCGTGGGCCGATGTCTGCGGCGTGATCCGGCTCGCCGGGCGCTTCAACCTGCCTTTACCGCTGCCGGAGGCGATGCTGGCCAACTGGCTGCTCGGCGCGGCCGGCCTGGCGCCGGCGGCAGGTGCGGTCAGCGTCGCAGGTTCCGGCAGCCTGCGCCTGCAGGACGGGACGGTCAGCGGCGAAGCGCTCGATGTCCCCTGGGGCGACGTGGTGCCCTTCGTGGTTGCGGTGACGGGCGGGCCCAACCCGGCCGTCGTCGTGCTGCCGACCGAAGCGGCGCGCCGCCAGGACAGCGCGAATATCGCAGCCGAGCCGCGTGCGACCCTGCTGTTCCAGGACGCCGCCCCGGTCGCGCATGCGCCGCTGCCGGCCGGCTGGCCCACCGATGTACTGCTGCTTGGCGGCGCCATGGTGCGTTCCGCCCAGATCGCGGGCGCCATGGAAGCGGTGCTGGCGATGGCGACGCAGTATGCGGGAGAGCGTGTCCAGTTCGGCAAGCCGATCGGCAGCTTCCAGGCGATCCAGCACCAGGTGGCGGTCCTGGCCGAACAGACGGCCGCCGCCGTCATGGCATCCGAAGCCGCGTTCGCGGCAGCCGAAACGCGCATCGTGCGCCTGCAGGCCATCGCGGCGAAGATCTGCGCCTCGGAGGCGGCCGGCGTCGGCGCCAGCGTGGCGCATGCGGTGCACGGCGCGATCGGCTTCACGCACGAGCATTCGCTGCACCTGACGACGCGCCGGCTGTGGTCCTGGCGCAGCGAATTCGGATCCGCCACCGCCTGGTCGCAGCGCCTGGGCAGGGCGGTGTGCGCGGCCGGGCCGCACCGGTACTGGCCCGGCGTGACCGCCGGCCATTTCGACACTTTGCAGGAGCAGCGCGCATGAAACCCTTTCTGGCGATCGAGCGCGATGGCGCGATCCTCACCGTCCGGATGGAAAGTCCCGAGACCCGCAATGCCCTGAGCCTGCCGTCGCAGATGCAGGAATTCGTCGACATGTGCGCCATGGTGCGCGCCGACCGCGGCATCAAGGTCGTGGTCCTGAGCGGGAACGGGCCGGCCTTCTGCGCCGGCGGCAACGTCAAGGACATGGCCGAGCGCGGCGGCATCTTCGCCGGCTCGCCCTATGAGGTAAGCGAAAGCTACCGCAACGGCATCCAGCGCATTCCGCTCTGTCTTTACAGCCTCGAGGTGCCCGTGATCGCGGCGCTGAATGGCCCGGCCATTGGCGCCGGACTCGACCTCGCCTGCATGTGCGACGTGCGGGTGTCGGCCGACACGGCCAAATTTGCCGAAAGTTTCGTCAAGCTGGGCATCGTGCCCGGCGACGGCGGCGCCTGGCTGCTGCCGCGCATCGTCGGCATGCCCAAGGCCAGCCTGATGGCGCTGACCGGCGACACCATCGATGCCGCGACCGCACTGGCCTGGGGCCTGGTCACCGAGGTGGTGCCGGCGGCCGAAGTCATGGAGGCGGCGCAGGCGATCGCGCGGCGCATGGCGGCGAATCCCTCGCACGGGCTGCGCCTGACCAAGCGCCTGCTGCGCGAAGGCCAGCACATGCGGCTCGATTCGCTGCTCGAGATGTCGGCCGCCTACCAGGCGCTGGCCCACCATACCGAAGACCACGCCGAAGCGGTGTCCGCCTTCCTCGGCAAGCGCGAACCGCAGTACCAGGGGCGCTAGACCCCGCGACATCATCAGGAGAGACAAGCATGCGCAGCGTATTCCGGGAAGACCATCACATGTTCCGCGAGATGGCCCGACGGTTCATCGAGAACGAAATCGTGCCGCACCTGCCCGAGTGGGAGCACGCCGGCATCGTGCCGAAGTCGGTATGGAGAAAGGCCGGAGAAGTGGGCTTGCTGTGCTCGACGGTGCCGGAGGAGTATGGCGGCGCCGGCGGCGACTTCGGCCACTCGGCGGTGATGATCGAGGAGCTGGCCCGGGTGAACGCCACCGCCATCGGTTTCACGACGCATTCGGAAATCGTCGCGCCCTATATCGTCGCCTACGGCAGCGAAGAACAGAAGCGCAAGTGGCTCCCCAAAATGGTCAGCGGCGAGATGATCGGCGTGATCGCGATGAGCGAACCGGGCATCGGCTCGGATCTGCGCTCGATGCGCACCAGCGCCCGGCGCGAGGGCGACGCGTATGTGGTGAACGGCCAGAAGACCTTCATCACCAACGGCGGCAATGCCGACCTGATGGTCACGGCGACCAAGCTCGATCCGGGCGCAAAAGAGCTCACGCTGATCTGCGTCGAAGCCGAGCGCCCTGGCTTTTCGAAAGGGAAGCTGCTCGAGAAGATCGGCCTCAAGGGCCAGGATACCTCGGAGCTGTTCTTCGACGAGGTGCGGGTGCCCGTCGAGAACCGGCTCGGCGAAGAGAACAAGGGCTTTTCCTACCTGACCCACCAGCTGGCCTGGGAGCGCACCATCATCGGCCTGCGCGCCGCCGCCTGCATCGAAGCGCTGCTGGAAGACACGCTGGAATACGTACGCGAGCGCAAGGTCTTCGGCAAGACCGTGTTCGATTTCCAGAACACGAAGTTCAAGCTGGCCGAATGCAAGGCGCAGGCGACGATGCTCAGGGTGTTCGTCGACGACTGCCTGGGCAAGGCAATGCGCGGTGAGCTGTCGCCCGAGGTGGGCGCCATGTGCAAGCTGCTGGGGTCCGAAATGCAGGGCAAGATCCTCGACGAGCTGCTCCAGCTGCACGGCGGCTATGGCTTCATGAGCGAATACAAGATCAGCCGCGCCTGGGTCGATGCCCGGGTAGCGCGCATCTATGGCGGCACCTCGGAAATCATGAAAGAGATCATCGCCCGCTCGCTGTAGCCTGCTCGCTCTGGCCCGTTCGGCCGCTTCCACGTTTCGAGGCCGGTGTCCTTCCACGTCCCGCAGCGGGACGGGGAACGGGCCCGCCTGTGTCTTTCATTAACATCACCAGGGACCTGTCATGAATTCGCCCCTCACTGCTGAAGCAGGCGCCGCCTTGCGCGCCGTCGCACTCGACGACAAATACACCGTGGACCAGGGCCGCATATTCCTGAGCGGCGTGCAGATGCTGGCGCGCCTGCCGATGCTGCAGAAGGCGCGCGACCTGCGCGCCGGCCTGAACACCGGCGGCTATGTATCCGGCTACCGCGGCTCGCCGCTCGGCGGCCTCGACCTGGCCTTGTGGAAGGCGAAGAAGCATCTCGACAGCCACGACGTCGTGTTCCAGCCCGGCCTGAACGAGGATCTGGCGGCCACCGCCGTGTGGGGTACGCAGCAGGTGAACCTGTACGACAGCGCCACGCGCGACGGCGTGTTCGGCATGTGGTACGGCAAGGGCCCGGGTGTCGACCGCTCGGCCGACGTCCTGAAACACGCCAATTCAGCCGGGACCTCGCAGCATGGCGGCGTGCTGATGCTGGTTGGCGACGACCACGCGGCCAAGTCCTCGACCGTTGCGCACCAGTCCGAGCACTTGCTGATCGCCTGCGGGATACCGGTACTGTATCCGTCGAGCGTGCAGGAATTTCATGACTATGGCCTGCATGGCTGGGCGATGAGCCGCCATGCGGGGCTGTGGGTGTCGATGAAATGCGTCACCGACGTGGTCGAATCCTCCGCCTCGATCGAGATCGACACGGGCGCCCTGCAGATCGTGGTCCCGGATGCGCCGCCGCTCGAAGGCGGGCTCGGGATCCGCTGGCCCGACGCGCCCCTGGACCAGGAAGCGCGCCTGGTCGACCACAAGTGGTATGCGGCGCTCGACTACATCCGCGCCAACAAGCTGAACAACATCGTGATGGACGCGCCCCGGGCGCGCTTCGGCATCGTGGCGGCAGGCAAGGCCTACCTCGACCTGCGCCAGGCGCTGGCCGACCTGGGCCTGGGCGACGACGCCTGTGCGCGGATCGGGATCCGGATCCTGAAAGTTGGCTGCGTATGGCCGCTGCATGCGCAGGACGTGCAGGAGTTTGCCGCCGGCCTGGAGGAAATCCTGGTGGTCGAAGAAAAGCGCCAGGTCCTCGAATATGCGATCAAGGAGCAGCTCTACAACTGGCCGCACGCGCAACGGCCGCGCGTGTACGGCAAGTTCGACGAGCGCGATGGCGCCGGCGGCGAGTGGGCGCAGCCGCGCGGGCAATGGCTGCTGCCGGCCCGTTACGAGCTGTCGCCCGCGCTGATCGCACGGGCGCTGGCGCGGCGGCTCGGCCAGGCCGGGCTGCCGCAGGACCTGTGCACGACAATCGAGGCGCGCATCGCCGTCATCGATGCCAAGGAGCGCGAGGCGGCGCGCCCGCGCGTGACGGCCGAGCGCAAGCCATGGTTCTGCTCGGGCTGCCCGCACAACACCTCGACCCGGGTGCCGGAAGGCTCGCGCGCGCTGGCCGGCATCGGCTGCCACTACATGGCGCTCTGGATGGACCGGAATACCGAGACCGTCACGCAGATGGGCGGCGAGGGCGTCAGCTGGCTCGGGCAAATGCATTTCACGCGCGACAAGCATGTCTTCGTCAACCTGGGCGACGGCACCTATTTCCATTCTGGCCTGCTCGCCATTCGCGCCGCCATTGCGGCAAAGGCGACGCTGACCTACAAGATCCTCTACAACGATGCGGTGGCGATGACCGGAGGCCAGCCGGTGGACGGCACGCTGACGGTGCCGCAGATCGCACAGCAGGTGGTGGGCGAGGGTGCGGCGAGGGTCCTGGTCGTGAGCGACGAGCCGGAAAAATACGCGGACCGCACCGGTTTGCCGGCCAGCGTGACGGTGCATCACCGCGACCAGCTCGACGCCTTGCAGCTGGAGCTGCGCGAAGTGGCGGGCGTGTCGGTCCTGATCTACGACCAGACCTGCGCCACCGAAAAGCGCCGCCGCCGCAAGCGTGGCGACTACCCGGACCCGGCGCGGCGCGCCTTCATCAACCCGGCCGTGTGCGAAGGCTGCGGCGACTGCTCGGTCAAATCGAACTGCCTGTCGGTCGAGCCCTTGGCGACACCGCTCGGAACCAAGCGCAAGATCAACCAGAGCTCGTGCAACAAGGATTTCTCCTGCGTAAACGGGTTCTGCCCGAGCTTCGTGACGGCGGAAGGGGCGCAACTGCGCCGGCCGAAGACGCCCGCCGCAGCGCCGCTGCAGCTGGCTCCCGAGCCGGTGCTGCCGCCGCTCGCCGGCGTGTGCGGCATCGTGGTGCCGGGAGTGGGCGGCACCGGCGTGGTGACAGTTGGCGCGCTGCTGGGCATGGCCGCGCACCTGGAGAACAAGGGCGTCAAGGTGCTCGACATCACGGGGCTGGCGCAGAAGGGCGGTGCGGTGCTCAGCCATGTGCAGATCGCCGCGCACCCCGAGCAGCTGCACGCGACGCGCGTGCCGATGGGGGAGGCGGCGGTAATGATCGGCTGCGATGCGATGGTGGCAGCCTCCGGTGAGGCCCTGTCGCGCGTGCGCCATGGCCGCACCCGTGCCGTGGTCAACAGCGCGTCGGTGCCGGCAGCGGCTTTCCTGTCGGATCCGGACTGGACCTTCCCCGGTGCGGCCGCGGAAAGCGATGTCCGCGCCGCCATCGGCGACGCCTGCGAATTCGTCGACGCCAACGCGCTGGCCCTACGCCTGTTCGGCGACAGCATCTACGCCAATCCGCTGCTGCTCGGCTACGCCTGGCAGAAGGGCTGGATTCCTCTTGGCCGGGCGGCGCTGCTGCGCGCCATCGAATTGAACGGCGTGTCGGTCGAGAAGAACCAGGCGGCCTTCGAGGCCGGCCGCCTGGCTGCGCACGACCCCGACATGCTGCCGAAGGACGCTGCCCGGCCTGCGGGGCAAGCCGTCGTGATGGCGATGCCGGTCACGCTCGACCGGCTGGTCGCACAGCGCGTCGAGCTGCTGACCGGCTATCAGAGCGCCGCCTATGCTGAGCGCTACCAGCTCGCGGTGGAACGAATTCGGGCGGTGGAGAGTGGGCTTGGCGGGAGCAAGCGGCTGCCCCTTACCGAAGCAGTCGCGCACAATCTCGCCAAGCTGATGGCCTACAAGGACGAATACGAGGTCGCGCGGCTGCACAGCGCTCCCGCGTTCGTCGACGAGCTGCGCAAGCAGTTCGAGGGCGAGCCGGGCAAGGATTACACCTTGAACTTCCACCTTGCGCCGCCGATGCTGGCCAGGCGCGACGCCAGCGGCAAGCTGGTCAAACAGCGATTCGGCCCATGGATGATGCAGGCTTTCAGGCTGCTGGCGCGTTTCAAGGGGCTGCGCGGCAGCCTGATCGACCCGTTCGGCAAGACCACCGAACGCCGACGCGAGCGCCAGCTGGTCTACGACTATTTCGCGCTCATCGACATGTTCTGCGAGAGCCTCGCGCCTGAACGGCTTGACGCCGCGCTCGAGCTGGCGCGCCTGCCGGAGAAAATCCGCGGCTACGGCCATGTGAAGGAAAAAGCCATGGATGCGGCGCAGGAAAGCCGCGCGCTGTTGATGGCGCTGTACGAGGCGCCTGCAACCCGATTACAAAAAGCCTGAGGAGATGAAGATGAAAGTCCTGGTACCCGTCAAACGCGTGGTCGACTATAACGTCAAGGTCCGCGTCAAGCTTGATGGCAGCGGCGTGGAT
>Ga0308160_10000899_pt1 | contig 47153 bp, 47 predicted proteins | sample PhyFR1_FD_201036 | JGI IMG/M metagenome (GOLD analysis project Ga0308160, IMG submission 201036) | Phyllosphere microbial communities from UC Gill Tract Community Farm, Albany, California, United States - DLSLF.R1 | ecosystem: Host-associated > Plants > Phyllosphere > Unclassified | place: USA...
GATGAAGCGTCCTGTTTCCACGAGGCGCAGCAGGTGGGGCAGCGGGAAGCGACATTCTCGGCAAAATCGATTTAGCATGTCGAACAGCGGCTCCCAAATTGGTTTTAGGCGTAGGTGTACTGGTGACAGCCAAAGTCTGGGCAGCGGCGAGCGCATGTTTATCTCCACCATGTTTCGTAGGTGTTCCTTCTTCTTCGCTCATGCTCTCGCTAGAATCCACACCACTGCTGAGACGCCTCAACAAACCAACTCGACTAGGCACCTCGGCAATAGGTCCAAGAGAAGATGAAGGGGCATGCGAGGATAATCGGACAGTAGGCGATGATAGATCGGTGTCCATGCTATTACAAGGCGAGTCGGGCGATGTAGCGGTAAGCGTGAGATGAGGGATCATCTTGGCCGAAGGTTTCTTGGTAGATGGAGGAGGCATGAATGCAGAAGGAGCAGATTTACGCTCTCGTTTGACATCGAGCTTGGCCGATCGGGATGGTCCAGATTCAGGCCAGTCGGCAAGCAAGGACGGTTGCGAGTTGGAATGACCCATGCGAGGGTGACCTGAATATGCCTGTTTCTTGACGGGTGTACCGGGCATCACTGGCGTATCATCGACGGGAGCTCCAAGTCGCATATTCATAGCCTCGCCATTCTCGCCGATAAACTTGAAATCACCCCCAGTCGGCCATCCTGAACTTGGACTAGGTCCATCAGAAGGAGTTTCGAGGGGATTGCCAATTGCTCGTTCGTCTCCCGCAGAAGAAGTTCGCTTGAGCATGGCCGGTCTCCTCTGCCGTGTCCCAAGCTCAGTCAGGGAAGTATGAGGATGTAATTTTGTTTTCGCATCCTCGTCGTCTCCCATCGATACACCGGAATCGCGTGGCTTGAATTTATGCTCGACTTCGATTGGCTCTTGGTTAATGGATTCCTCCTCGAGTGGCTTTAATGGCGCAAACAATGGTGGCTCAGCTGCCAAAAGAGCCGAGACGGGTGGAGTGAGGTTGTTTGTCGACATTGACGAGAGAGACGAGTTGGAGCTTCCGAAGTCGGGTAACTTCAAGCTGTTTGGAGATAACGACAGCGCCAAGCCGGATTTGAGACCTTGAGATCGCGAGATTGAAGTGCTTCCAAGCAGATTGTGCTGATCACCACTGTTGATGCGTTTATGAGCGCGGTAGGAAGATGTCGATCCGATAGGTCCATGTGATAATCGCATTTTTCGGCCAGTCGCAGGAGGGATACCGAATGGTGATCCAAACGGCTCATCATCGTCGGTGACTGGAATCCTATCGAGCGAGATTGCCTTTTTCCCTCCAAGAGCTTGTCGATTCTCGGCCTCGACCGTGGTCCCGGAACGTGCTCGAAGTGGCTGGGACGTAGTCATGCGGGGTATACGTGATTCCTGAGGCTTGCCGCCAAATACGCTCAAGGTAGCGGAAGCGGAGGATACGGGTCGAGCTGCGGTAAACAAAGGTTGTGGGATGGCGGATGTAGTGGACGTTGGCGTTGGAGGTTGGCTCTCCGAATCGTCCTCGTCCATGCTACAGGACGCTGTTGCGAATTTGAGTGGACTGCTCGGTTGCCTCCTTTTCTCGGATGTCGCAAATAATCCAGCTCCATCAGGTCCGGCTTTCAAACTTCGACTCTGTCCTGGTACGCGTCGGATCGGACTCTCATCATCAACCAGTCTAAGCCGGGCAGTCGCATTGGCCACCCCACATGCTGGTGTTGGACTATCGTTGGCAGGCGATGATCCATCAGGCGAGTCATCCATCATTTCCATTCCTCCCAGATTCAAATTCTTGTGTCCTAATGGTGATCCACCTGCCGTCGACCTAAGTGGTGAAATCATGACAAAGTCTTCGTCCTGTTGACCGACGACGCGTGACGAGGGTGAAGGCGAAGGTGATAGCTTGTGTTTGCCTTTACTTGATGGGAATGGCGATTTGAATGAAGACGGTGGAGGGAGGTTGGGTGCCGATGGGACGGTGAATGGGTTGGGGTTGTACGCGTTGGAAGCGGTAAGGCCGGCGGCCGACGACGATGATGCGTTGGATGAGGTCGATCCGGTCAAGGTTGATGATGACGAAGAGCTTGATGCTCGTGCAAGAGGTTGGAACCAGGTTCCAGGTCGATTCAACCCTTTTCCTTTAGGTACCTTGAACGGTGTTGATCCAGAAGTATCCATCTTTCCAGTAGACATTGTGCACGGTCCTTCCTTATCGTCTACCAGAGACTGACTATAAAGTGTAATGTCGTAGAATAGATGAAGCTAATGATTAGGTCACCTCCAGGGTAATAACGAAAGAGCAAGAGCAAGGTGTAGAGGCTAACCTGGACGTGTTCCACGTAGAACCTTGTTGTTCTCCTTTGCTGTTGTTGTTATCGGTGGCGTATATGTGTTCAATGTACGCGTCTCGGTGTATGTATTGTATGTATGATTGCTCGAGTACAATGTGTCGGTTGTTGATGTATCAAAGGTGGAAAGATGCAAGTGAGTGGCGATGTGGAGAGGGATGTGTTGAATTGTTTGTGTTGATGTTGATTTAAGGTTGAAACGAGTGTGCTATGGGTGATTCAACAAGTGAGTCAGTCGGTGTTCGGACTATAGTGAGATTTGAAGTGGAGCGGTGTGATCGAGATTTAGAGACTAGGTGGAGTGGAGGAGTACGAGTACGGTAAGACCAAGACAGTCTCGTCGGACAGGCTACTTTACAAGCTACGAGTGTGGAGTGACGCGACTGCTCTGTCTGCTGTTTACCTTTGTCTAGTCACATTGTGAATGTGGCACTTTCTGCTTCCGCTCAGCGGGACCCTGAAAAGCAGGCGCGCCTCCACGTGTCTCTGACTCTGGTACGTAAGCTGTGCCTGAAAGGACATCTCCGCCGAAGCCGGAGCAGCCGGGAGCTCGTATCTTTGGCCTATCGTAAATCAGCTATCAGCCTCTCAGAAGTACATATATCACTGACAGCGAATCTTATTGTTCTCACAAGTCTAATATTTCACCTTGTTCATATTTCTACTTCAACAATGTCTGAAGAATTAGGATTCCTATCTGCTGCTCGATATGGTACGCGCCATCTACTCCTCCCCGCTGACAGGCAGGTAAAGATCTCGTACGGGTCTTCCGAGTCGTCCGCGAAGGCGATAAACACCTCGTTGCAGAGTACACTGTTAAAGGTGAGCCACGACCCCTAGCATCAGCTAACGATAGTCATGCTCGAGGGTTTAATCGAGACGAGCTATACCAAAGCCGACAATGCCTCTGTAGTAGCTACCGATACCAGTACGTACCACCCAGGGACTCAACTAACAAATAGTGAAGAACACCGTATACGTCTATTCCAAGACTTCCCCCTACGTTCTCGACCCACCCGCATTCGCCTTGGACTTGGCAATGCATTTCGTAAACAAATACGAACATATCAGCAAGGCGTTTATCGATATCATTTCCCATAAATGGTCGAGAATCCAGGTTGGGGGTAAAGACCATAAATGGAGTTTCGTCAGGGATGGGGATGAAAAGGGGACGGTGGAATGTATGGTCGATGGAAGTGCTGGCAAGGAGAATCTGAGTGCTTCGTTAAAGTGTGGATTGAAGGATCTCCTAGGTACGTGCAGCATACGCAAGACATGCTGATGACAGTTCTCAAGACCTCTGGGTCTTCTTTCGAAAAGTTCCACAGGGACGAGTTGACTACTCTACCAGGTCAGTACCCCTTCTCCAGCTGGATCCGAGCTGACATAGTAGAGGTGGCCGACCGGATCTTCTCAACCTCCGTAACGGCCCAATACACTGTAAACCTCCCCCCAAACCTGCCATTATCAGTCGAAAACCTGCCAGCAATTGCAAAACAACTGAACTTCCCATCCATGCAGGGAACAGTCCGTACAGATATCCTAGAGGTATTCGCAGAGGATGAAAGTGCAAGTGTCCAAGCGACCTTGTATAATACTCTACAAAAGATCTTGAAGGATTGTCCGGATGTCAAGGAGGGTAGTATGAGTCTTCCCAATAAACATTACATGTACGTGAACCCATATGAGTTAGAGCTGATGATAGTCCTGTGAACCTTAGTGCGTTTGGACTAGAGAATGGGTTGGGGTACGAAGGTGGTGCAGAGGTTTTCCACCCTACCGCCGACCCATCTGGTTTGATTACTGCCACTGTAACTAGGAAGTAGTGCCATGTACAATGATCGTGGGTGTGGACCTAGAGTAGATTTTTGTGACTGTTGTCAGATGTATAACAGATGACATGTCGAGAAGACGCGTTCCCCCCCCCCGCTTGATGTGTTTTGAATTACCCTGAATAAAGTAATCGCACCTATTCCCTACACCCTGAAACAAAAACAGTTCAGAAAGAGAAGAACACAGAAACAGATACCAAGCATGACAGTAGATAGGCCATACTCTGTCCACCTCATCACATCATATCATCCATCACTCACCATCACGACCAACATCAACGCTGTGTCGACACAGTGCTACCTACTTGGAACTAAACAACGGGGCAACAAAGTGTACGACGTTCCTAGATTTGGGGACTATTTTTGTCGGTTAATCCCACAAGAAGCAAAGAGCGGTGTACTCTCAGAGTAGGACACACTCTACCATACCATACATTCATTCACGACCACGACCGAAACGACACGACTCAGCTACGACTGAATACACTCTTTTGACCAGAGAGCTACATACGCCGGTTCTTCCCTCGAAGTATTGAAAGCGCTACTCGCTTGTTTGTGTATTTTCAAGAGAATCGAACGTCATGTTGTGCGTCATGTTTCGCTGTATTAGTTTACGGCGCAGTGAACTGATTGAATAGGTACCTAACAGCGGACAAGTTTCCAATCTGTAAGTTATGCCTTGTTCGAGCTTGGATCGCGACTGACAAACAGTCGTCCCTTTCGGTATCATTGGGTATGTCCACCCACCCCGGCAAGTACTGATTCCAGGTTCTACCGTTATTTATGGTACATAATCCGACTAATCGCTTGGGCAGCATACCGACCTATCCCCTACCCCTCCAATCCGACATATGTCGCCCATGAGGATGTGACGATTATCGTGCCTACCATTGACGCCGGCGAAGAATTTAGAGAAGCCGCATTCTCATGGTTGGAGGGATCACCCAAGGAGATCATTATTGTGACGGAGGAGAAGATGAAGGGGCCTCTTATGGAATTGGCACAGTCTGTCGCACCCGACAAGATCAGGGTTTTGACGGTCCCATTCGCAAACAAACGATTACAAATGGCTCACGGAATTCGAAATACGACCACGGATATTATTGTTTTCGCGGACGATGATGCCATTTGGCCACCTACGCTACTACCTTCGGTATTATCATGTTTCGAGGATCAGCAAATAGGAGGAGTAGGAACAAGTCAACGTGTTAAACCTTGCGGAGGTAGAATGACGGTATGGGAAGTCCTTGCCGCTTTCAGATTGACTATTCGAAATATCGAAATTGCTTCTTCAACACATATCGACGGAGGTATCCCTTGTCTATCTGGACGAACTGCAGCATATCGAACGGTCATTTTGAAAGATCCAGATTTCCTACATGGTTTCACCAACGATTTCTGGCTTGGCAAATACCACCTAAACTCAGGAGACGATAAATTCCTAACTCGATGGATGGTCTCTCACGGATGGAATACATATGTTCAAGTTCACAAGGATGCCGAGTTGTTGTCGACAATGAAACCGAATTGGCGATTCTTGAAGCAGGTTCTGAGGTGGACTAGGAATACATGGCGTTCGGATTTCAGGTCGATTTTCACAGAAAGATATGTTTGGACTAGACATCCTTATGTCGCTTATACGATGGTTGATAAATTCATCAATCCACTCACACTCATGGTTGGACCTGTACTTGTTTCAGTCTTGATTGCAAAGAGTACAAAGCATGTGGATGATGGAGGTTATCATTTGCCTGCTTGGTACGTCCCTCCTGTGCCTTTTAAATGTTGTGCTGATGAGCAGGAACATTATCGCATCATGGGTTGTTTGGCTTACAGTAACTCGTGCTCTCAAGTTACTGCCTCATTTATGGCAACACCCGTCACATATCATTTACGTTCCCGCCTGGATCGCTTTCGCTTATTACTTGTAAGTCCCTCTTGATTCCGGCAGAAGGGACCAAACTGATGATTAGCGCCGTCATGAAGCTATACGCTTTGTTCACATTACACGAGACCGGATGGGGAACACGAGCAGGTGTTGGAGATCGTACGTCCCATGTCGTGTGAGGAATGTCGCTAATAAACAGCAACCGCCGCTACAAAAGCAGCAGAGAAAGACCAAGCAGGGCCAGGTCAAGGCAATTACGCAGATTCACGCCAGAATTCATTCGATATCGAACATAATGGCAGGAAGCACTAGCCGGTCAAGGGCATGATTGCATTGGTCTTGCGATTGCCGGATGAGAGGGGGATGCTTGCTCGCAACGATATATACGGATATGAGGACGATGACTTGATTTTGACCTGACTCGACACATATAGATTCCATTTAGTCATTGTAGTCTTTCTTACGAACAAGGCTTTAATGCACCTGTAGCAATTGGCAGCTTGGTTGTCTGCATTCATAGCAATGCTGAGCGTTCCGCAGCCAACTCGAGTCGCTGCAGTGAAGGTGCATTGCTATAATACATTTTTTACCCATACTGATGTATAAATCACTGAGGCCCAGGCCACTCAATGACCATCTTCAATACCTCCCCGAATCTCTTCCTCTCCACATCATCCCCCTCCTCAGCATCCTCATTGACTGCTACTTTCCCAAGAGCAAGTCCAACCACAACAGGCCTCCTCATTCCCCCAACTTCATTGAGTGTCCACCAGATTAACGTCGATACTTGAGAGACATACAGGTCATAGAGAGCTTGTTCATCCGGTCTCGGTGATCCGAGGAGAGGGGAGAGGGTGAGTCCAGGAGGAGGGGGTGGGAGGTTGGGAATACCTGTCGAGGCTGTTGAGGTTTGGATGGGGTGGGGGAGCTGGGTTACTTGGGGGAGTGATGCTTGGGTCTGATCGTCAGTTGAGCATTCAGACCTTTTACATCACTCTCAGAGGGATGATGAGATGATGCAAGAGAAGGTGGACTCACCAAGATTCCAATCTTTTGGTTCTGAGTAATAATCACCAATATACGATCATCAAATGATTGAATTATCAAATCGGTAGAAATCCCAGCAATAGGTCGAGTGAGGTGGAAAGTTTGGATTGGTGATGGTCTTGAGGATTGTGGAGGAAGGAGCTTGGAAGAACTAGGTGGGGAAGGGGGTTCCATTAGGGATGACATTGTGGATAATGTGAGTGAAATGGGAGGAAGGGACTTGGAGAGTAGAGTGTGGACATTTCAAGTGGAGGTTCATTTGGCCCAAGCTGACCTCTCGGCCATATCCTACGAAGACCGTTTCTTCATTCAGGTTCCCAGCTGCTAGAGAGACATAATGTGCATAGAGATAGAGATGCGTGTACATGACAGTCCGAACGAACATCGCTAGACGACCCCGCCCCATCCTCCCAAACCCGCAAAGACAGTCCCAAGGGCGACAATCAGTCCCTGTCAATCAGCATTTTCGCTTTTAAGAATCATTTATAGACTTACACCCCAGGTAACAGCCCCAACGCCAACTCTCCAAACAATCTTCCAAGCAAGACTGATCATGACATGTAATAATACAATTAAAGCCCATACCAACCAGAGATACTGGCTTGCTTCCCTACTAGGAGCTGTGGCTGGTGGGTTTCGCTCGAGGTGGGGTGTGTGGTGCCTGTAGATGGGTGCTGGATCGAAGTAGTATGCAGATAGGATTAGGGTCAAGCCGAGGTTGAGGAGGAGGGTATCAAGTCGCCAGAGGAGGTGGAATGGGAATGGGATGTTCTGGTTGTTAATTCCCCTTTCGGTAGATGAGGGGTGTGCTTACTGGGAAAGGAATGCCGATGACTTCTTCGAGATCTGCTTATCAGCTTCATTCATCAAAAGCCACATAGCTTACCTCGTCGACCTCTCATTCGCTCTAACGCTTCCACCTTCCTTTCCAACTCGGCCTCCTCCTCAAGCTGCCGATCAACCTCATTCATCCCTTGAATCGTATACCCCGACTCTCCATCGGAATCATCAACAAGACCCAATCCCTGTACTTTGGATTCCTCCATCCCAGAATCCAGCTCGGGGGTCATGACATCTTCGTATAACGACATTTGTTCCCATCCTTGGACTATTCCCCATGTCACTTCTGCTAGACCCCAGCCTAGACCTAGGTAGTATGATGAGTGGAAACCCGATGTAGGGGAGGGAATGATGATTGGTAGAGTTGACATTCGGAGGAGTTCATGGGTTGTCGAATGAAGAGTCGTCGAGCTGATGGTCAGCTGCGGCACTTTGAGGGCTCAAAGGAAGGAGCTAACATGATTGTTGTCCATGATGGGGATAGACCTAGGTAGGAGACTATACTCCATACTGGTACTCGAAGTGTTTGGACGGTACAAGACGCAAATACCCCCACGAGTAGTGGCGAGATCAAAATAGGGTGTGGGAAAGATTGACCTTCCCTCCTCTCCTTCTTGTTTGGCGGCCTGGCATCAGCTTGGCTCACCGTTGGTCGGATAATTTGAGCTCACCAAGCCAAAGTGACAAGTAGAACAAGTGAGATAAAGAACAACAAAGTCACGGCTGGGACAAGTAGGTATCGTCTAGACATATGTCTCCAAGTCACTACTCATCAGTCCCACTCCTTCGAAGGACATACTATCCACAAGAGGTTCACCATCATCATGATCATCAGAATTACAGCTCTCGGAATCACATCTATCCAAATCGAAGTCCACAGCTGGTTCTTTCCCCTTCTGACTCCCCGGGGAGGTACGCGTACTAACGGACCCATAAGTCGATGGGCCAGCTTGGTGGTTCCGATTATCGTGCATTGTCGATGAGTTTACGAAATGTTGACGCTCTGGAGTAGGTGCTGTTACTATTGCAGCTGGTATTATTGCTCTTGGTGGCATTGTTGTTTATGTTATGATACAGTAGACAGAGTGTAGAGTGTCTTATCTCGGCCACAAAGTTAATAGTAGACAACCGATATTTTGATTCCGTCGATCATTCAATAGAGGAAAGGAATATACGCGTTTGAGTGTTGAGTATCAACTGACATACCCTTTCTTTAACGACACATAGTCAGATAAGACATTCACCATGGTCAGTGTCCGCAATCCCAGCTGTGATAAACTGGTCCGACAAGTTCGAAGCTGATAAACAGTCGGCACTAGCTCAAGCTCGACTAATGGAGGAGAGGAAGCAGTGGAGGAAGGATCACCCTTTTGTAAGTCATGCCTCTTCTGCCAAAGGTCTATCTATATCCTCCGAACACTATTTCCCATCACAATGGACATGACTGACTCGATAGGGCTTCTACGCACGCCCAGTGAAAGCAGCTGATGGAACACAAAACATGATGGTTTGGGAACTCGGTATTCCAGGCAAGCAAGGAGTAAGTCCGCGACTCCCGACCCACAAGGATAAAGGCAAGAACTGACAAATCAGACAAATTGGGAAGGAGGAGTATACAAGGTTCTAGCGACTTTCCCAGAAGGTGCGCCTTATCAATGCTGAAGAGTCGGGGTTTGGCTGACGATAATAGACTTCCCCACCAAGCCACCTAAGTGTTAGTCTCATGCTCTACTCTCTAGTCCGCAGCGAATAGGAGAAGAGTGGCGCTGACTATGTAGGCAAATTCGACCCACCTCTCTACCACCCCAATGTCTACCCCTCTGGCACTATCTGTTTGTCTATCCTGGACGAGGAGAAATCATGGCGTCCTTCCATCACGATGAAATCTGTGAGTACTTTCGGACCCTTCCCTCTGTCATCGTCTGTCTCTACATGTCATGTCAACGTGTTTAGACTAATTTGGAATGTATTCTAACGCTCAGCTATGTCTCGGTATTCAGGATCTCCTCGATAACGCCAACATTGCGGATCCAGCGCAGATCGAGGCATACCAGATGTACAGGTATGTATATGTCTCTAGGCTCATGGCGAAGACTCCACTGGCAGAGTCAGCTGACCGTCAGAAATGACCGACCCCAGTATGAGAAGAAGATCAAGGCTCAGGCCGCAGAACGAAGACCTCAATAATTGTTGTGTCACATCATCCATTGTTTTCCAGTACGGTGGAGATCCCTTTTCGCATGGTCCTATAATTCTCCTTCCCCTGTCTCGTTTGTACAGACGTAGCAGATGTCCTGTAGATACCCCATGACCCATTCATCCCCTCTATGTATGGCAAAACAGCCTGTCCTAAAGTTGCGCCTCCACTTCCCACGTGATTGTAGTTACCTGACTTGATCTTACCCTGAAGCCGAGTCCTACCATTCCAGACAGAGCCTACAGCGCACCATCACCATCTACCATCTACCTCACCCCCCTTTTACCCAAACAACTACTCCCCTTCTACCACCTTGGTAAACATACCCCGTCTACGGTCAACGGCTACAACGCAACTTAACAATGGCTTTCTCCGCAGCTGAGCTACAAAAGGTATGCCCCACTACTCTTCACTGTCGCGTGATTCGCTGACTTTTCAGCGACACGGGCTCGAGGGTGCACCTGACCCTTTCCCTACCCTCGGAAACAACACTCCTGCTCCCAAGTCAACTTCTACTGCTTCCAAAGTCAATGGATCCAGCTCTTCGGCTCCCGCCCCAGTCGACGCTAGCTCTGAAGATGCTTTCCCTTCGCTTGGCCCTTCCGCAGGTGCAGCTACCAACATTGCCAAACCTGCTATTTCTGCTTGGTCTTCCAAACCTTCTGCTGTCAAGACCTCCAAAGGCAAGATCACCCCCGCTGGTGGTCTTGGACGAACTGGTGCACCTACCTCGACTTCGCACCCTTTCTCCGATACTTTCGCTGTCCCCGTTAGGGATATCGAAACTGGTAAAGCCTATCAGGAAATTCTCAAGAAGGTCCAGGAATCTACTGGAGCTTCAGTCGAGAGTAGTACTCAGATGTCTTCTGGACTAAGGACTTTCTTGATCAGGGCCGCCGACCAGAAACGATTGGCATACGCTAGGAAATTGTTGGAAAGGGGATTGAGCAAGAGTGTCACCATTCAAGTCGAAGTTCCTATTTCTACCCTCGGTACAATCATCGGTCCCAAGGGCGCTACCCTCAAGTCAATCACCGATTCCACTCAATGTAAAATCGATATCCCCCGACGAGATACCCTACCCACCTGGGATCCCAAGGAAGTCGACGAGGATGATGAGGATGGACCTGAAGAACCAAGTGTTCCTATCTCTGTATCCGGTCCTTCTGTCGCCTGTAACGATGCTCGAACCAAGATCCTCGGTTTGATCTCGCACAAGGTTTCGCAGACTACTCAATCGATCAAGACTATTCCTTCGTCATACTACCCATTCATCGCTGGTCCCAAGGGCGTCAAGGCTCGACAGCTCGAAGAAGAAATCGGTCAGGGAGAAGTCAAGGTCCATATCCCTCCTCCTGCTGTTTGGAAAGCTCTCGAAAGGCAGGGAGAAGAGGAAGTCAGTGAAAAGGATCTATCCATCAAGGTCCGAGGTGACAAGGAAAAGGTCAAGGCTGTCGTCGACCACATCTTGCAACAATTCGAACAACTCAATGATTCCTTCAGAGAACTCAAGATCTCTATCCCCAAGCGACAACACCGATTCCTTGTTGGTGCTGCTGCCGACCAGATCCTCGAAGAGACTGGATGTATCGTCGAGCTCCCTCCTGTCGAAGACCCTTCTGATCAATGTGCTATCCGAGGTCCTCAACCCGGTCTTGTTCCCGCATTGACCATGGCTATGGACAAGGCAAACGCTATCGCCGTCGAGATGGTCGATGTCGTCGCTCTACACAGGACCAACACTTCCGACTCGCTCTCTCACGCCAAGCGAATCTTGCGATTCCTCACCCGAGGCTCTCGACTTCGATCTATCGCCGACGCTCATGGTGTCAAGGTCTACCCCCCATTCGCATCTACCGTCAGCGCTACCGGTAACGTCGTCATTGAGGTCGTAGGTGAAGACAGGGCCAAGGTATCCAAGGCCAAGGAGGAAGTCGCCCAGGTCGTCAAGTCCATCGTACCCGCTGGTGTCGCCGTCGTCGAGATCGACTCTCTCGTCCACAGTATCTTGATCGGTAAAAAAGGTGCCAAGATCGCTCAGTTCGAATCCGCCAACAGTGTCACTACCGTCTTCCCTCCCGTCTCCGAGGACTCGTCCGAGGTATTGATCATCTTCACTGGCGAAGGACTTCCAGCAGACAAGAAGGCAAGGGATGCTCAGCTCTCAAAAGCTCTATCTGCTGCCTCTGCCGAACTCGAATCGCTCGCCAAGGAAGCTTCCAACATCAAGACTGAGACTCTCGAGATCGAAAAGAAATGGCACAGGTTCATCATTGGTCAGAATGGAACTGTTCTCAACGCTCTGATTGGTGAAGATCAGCTCGTCAACGTCAAGGTCGGATCCAAGGACAAGAAATCCAACGGCGAAGACGACAACTCTGTCGTCATCCGAGGTCAACCTTCAGAGGTTGACAGGGTTGTCATTCAGATCAACTCGATCGTCGAGGATGCCAAGAATGACGATATTGTCAATGGCTATACACTCGAGTTCACCGTCGACAGGAAGCACGTCCCACATCTCGTCGGATCTTCTGGTGCGGCCATCAACAAGCTCCGAGAGACTTTGGGCGTCAAGATCAACTTTGACGATGACGACAAGAAGGGCGGCAAGCGTGCTCCATGCAAGGTAGGTCATCAAGGTACAGTAGTAGATTATATGCTGATTCCCAGATCGTTGGCCGAAAGGAAGCTGTCGAGGAGGCCAAGCGAAGACTTGAAGCTCAGATCGAGAAGCTAGAAGACGAGACTACCGAAAGCGTCACCATCAAGCGAGCTATTCAGCCCGCACTCATCGGTTCAGGAGGTAAATACGCCATCCGACTCGAGGAGAAGTACGGTGTCAAGCTCTCTTTCCCCCGAGACAACAAGGATGGATCGTCCACCGCCAAGCCCGACGAAGTTACCATCCGAGGTGGCAAGAAGGGTGTCGCTCAAGCCAAGGCCGAGTTGCTCGAAGCTGCTGCATTCGAGAATGAATCGAGGCAGGAGCTTAAGTTCACTGTTCCCTCCAAGAGTGTCGCTCAAATTGTTGGTAAATCCGGTTCCACCATCAATGGTATCAAGGACGAGACAGGTGCTCAGATCGATATCGACAAGGCTCATGGTGATGATGGCAAGACTTCGATCACTGTTCGAGGAAGCAAGGATGCTATTGCCGCTGCAAAGAAGGCTGTCTTGGCTGTTGTCGAAGAGGTCGGAGACGAGATCAACGTTTCTTTGACTATTGATCCCAAATACGTATGTCAATTCAACAAGACTTGAAGCTGATGATAGCACCGAACCCTCATTGGTCAGGGAGGAAGCAATCTTCGAGAACTAGTCGTCAACGCCGGTGGACCCGAGGAATCATTCAAGCAAGCTGGTCTCATTACTTTCCCAAGGGAAGGTCGAGATACTGCTCCTGACGAGGTCCGTCTCCGTGGTGATTCCAAGCTTGTCAACAAGATCAAGGCCGAGTTGGAGAAGCAGGTCGAGGTTTTGAAACAGACTATCATTGTTGGTGTCGTCGTTCCCCAGGCTCAGCATGCCTCCAAGATCGGTCGAGGTGGTTCCGCTTTGCAGGATCTTCAGCGAAAGACTGGTGCTACGTGGGTCATTTCGACTTTCGAGTGAACTTCGCTGATGTATAGTGTTCACTTCCCTGGATCTCGACAGTACGGTTCCATTGGCAAGATTGAGAATGCCTCTGAGCTCGAAGGAGCCGAAGCTGGCGATATCGTCAAGGTTATCGGTACCAAGGAAGTCGTTGCCAAGGCTACCGAGCTACTCCAGGTCTCTAGCGAGCGACCCCAGCAGCAGAACCGAGGTGGTGGACGTGATACTCCCGACTGGACTACTCGAACTGTGTCCATCCCCACCAAGTACTACCACGCCGTTGCCGATTACCCCAACCTTATGCGATCAATCCGAAACGTCGGTGGTCAAGTTCAATTACCTCAACCCGCTCCTCCTAAGCCCAAAGCCACTCAATCCTCCAACGGAACCAGTTCCGCTGCCCAAGCTGCTCGAATCGATTTCGATGGAGGTGATGACCAAGAGGCTGAGGAAGTTACTGGTAACTGGGAGGTTATCCAGAATTACCAGGATGGTGATGAATCCGAACAGGAATGGACCGTCAAGGGTAAAGAGGAGAACCTCGATAAACTCGTTTCCATCTTGGAAAGCGCAGTTGAAAAGGCAAAGTCAGCTACCCATGTTGGTCTCTTGACTGGATTGCCCAGGTCTACCTTCCCCAGGATCATTGGTTCCAAGTGAGTCCTCTTTCAGTGCACGATTTGAACGATGTCTGACAGTGCAGGGGAGCAACCATCTCTCGATTGCGTGTTGAGACTGGAGCCGATATCCAAGTCGGCAAAGATGACGATTTGATTACCATTATTGGAGGTATGTCAATTCTCTCTAGTGCTGGATTTAGCTGATCAATAGATGAATCTTCCATCAACCAGGGCAAAGAGGCAATCTTGAGCATTGTCAACAGGTCCGGCGGTGCTAGGTACTAGATACTCGTGCACTGAGCAGCGCATGTTCCCCGTTTGCTGTCTGCATTTTGCTACACCTAAACAAAAGATGCTATGCATAAATTCGTGAATCTGCCTGCGCATACATAGCTTCCAAGTTTGATGCAAAGGCGGCCGGCTATAGGCGCAAGTCGGTCGCGTGTCACTGACTTTGTCCACTCCATTCCACATCTTGCTCTTGCTATATCTATCACATACATAGTCCGGCAGGATGAACATGAACAAATGGGTTCCACTCGCACCCAACAAGCCTGGCCAGCCATCTACCCCATCCCGCTTCAATGTCCTCAAACCCTCGAAACCCATTACTCGGACTTCCCAAGGTCCATTTATCGGTCGTTTCCCTGAAGTCGTCGTCTTGAATATCGTTTCATTCTTACCTATTCCCGACCTCCCGAGTGTGGCTAGAGGATGTAAAGCACTAGCAAGAGTAGTCAGGGATGAACGGGGATGGGAGAGTAGATGTAAATTGCTAGGACTGAAAGCTAAAGGTGAGTAACTCCAGAGAAGTGACCAGCTGACGACTAGAACCTGGAATGCCAAAGTCGCCTGCTCCACGCCAGACTCCGAGACTATCTACATCTATGAAGCATCGTCCATCTGTCTCCCATCCTTCTCGGCCGGATGATGATTTCGGAGACTTCTCTACCGACAACAACGAGGCTTTTGAGGATGTGGACTTTGGTGATTTCGGACCAACGCAGTCCGCTCAGACACCTACGAAAGCTAGTGCAAAGGCAGGGAATGGAAATGGATTTAATATGAAGTCTATGGAGACGAGTTTGATAGATTTCGACGATTTACCACTCCCCTCGAAACCTGGTGCTGGAGGGAAACAATCTGGTTTCTTTGCACTTACGCCATCTTCCACCCAGACACCTAAAGCCAAGACCAACGGTACGAGCTCTAGTTCTGGATCTTTCTTGTTTGGTGGGCCTATCGGGAAATTTCAACCTGGAGTATGGTACGCTACGTATAAAGACCGCCATGTCTCCTTGGTCCCTTTATGTCGACACCTTCAATCTTCGCCTAGTCCCAGTTCGACCCTCGCTTTACTCTTCCCACCGCCTTCCACAATGTCGCTAGTCGATCAATCACATACCTTACTGAAACTACTACTCTTCCTATCTCCAGCATTACAGCCTCTACGCGATTGGGGGTTCCTCAGACAAGCTCTATTATCCGCTTCCGACCGATTCGATTCTACTTGTTTAGTAGCCTTTGAAATGGCCGATAGTAAACATAATCTGGATGGAATGCGGAATGCGGCAGACGCAAGTTGGAGTGTATGGGAAGCGGGAAGTGGGACGAGGGAGCAATGGGAGTGTGGACGTGTATGGGTTGAGAAGCGGGAAGTGTTCTACGAGACTTCAAAGTGGGATTCGTTGGAGAATATCGTGTACGTCCATCTAGACCGCAACTTCCGCAAGCTGATGGGTGCAGGAAGGTACAAACACCTCAGGGTGTCACGACGAAGCAGCTCGATTTCACACCCATGGACGCATTCATATCTCATGTCTTGGAAGCGTTCAGAGCAGATGCCGAGACAGCAGCACAGGTCTTTCCGCCCTCTGCTCGGGTCCTCTTGTCTTTCTGCGATAGGGTAGCCAACGATGTTGTGAGTCAAACTTCTACAGTCAAAGATTGGAGCTGACGGTAGATTGGCGAATATATCACTCCCCTGCTCTCACAAGCTAGAGTCATCTCGCTCGATATCTTCCTACAAGCTACGGCTGCTTCCTTCGTACAAGCATGGAAGCTCGTCGATGTAGCCATGAGTGTCATCGGTGATGATACTAGTATCTCACGAACGGCGATTGAGGATGTCATGTGAGTCAGCACTCGTGGGAGTCAGCTGAGAATAGATACCGGATGTTTGAAGTCAACATGGACGAATACCTTGAGGAAGAGACGGAATGTATCAAGCAAGCCCTGGATAGCATCTGCAAAAAGTGGGATCATCAGGTACGACTGTCAAGTGGACTAAGGATGAGACTGATGGAATAGCAAGGCGCATCAGAAGACTCGAATCGAGCTGCCAACTCTGGACCGACATTCTTGAATGCCTCGAACCCTGATCAGGTCAAGCGGAATGTCCTAGCGGGGTTCAAGGACGTCTTGATGTTACCCGTCACCATCGTTCCCCGTACGGTCACTTTCGGAGTCAACGCAATCGTCTCAGGAGGTTCCCACGCAGTGAATGGTCTATCGATGCTCAACCCACAAAAGTGGGCAGGGTCAGCCGGGTCAAACGGCGCCCAGTTGATCAAAGATAAAGATGGAGATGTCATCTTCGACGTTCCAACAACAGACGATGAAAAAGATTCCCTCGAACTTGATTTAGACGAGAAGAGGGGGTCTGTAGCCTCGATCAACTTTGCACCTCCACTCACATCTTCCACGGCTACTCCTACGCCCATCACACCCGCCACTCCGAGCACCGCTCAATCATACGATAAATTACAACTACTAGTCTCGCTTGATGTTGCGCTGGAATTGATTCATGCCGATCGAGATGCTCTCAAGAGGACCGAGACATTTGCGAGCTATCCTGGGAAATATGGACATCGAGTCAGGGAGACTATTGAGGAAATTTTCATCCTCATGCTGAAAGCTACTGCCGATCGGCATATTGCCCCTGGGTTCCGAATGTACGTATCCTCTGCTTCAAGCGGTTGCAAGACTGATAACAGCGCGACGAACCAGATGAGTTCGTACAAACCCGCCGAGCACGAGGGTACAAAGTCTGTCGCGCCGTTGTTACAATTCTTCGAATTGGTGCATGTGGGAGATACGATCCAGTCAATGGCTCAAGTCTATTTCGATCAGGAAATGACAAAATACGTCGATAAGACCGATTTCCTTAATTCCGTCATGAGGGAGAAAAAGCGGTTCGAGTCTGTTCTAGACGATGCCGTGGCTGCGGGTCTCAATGCCGGTATCGAAGTCTTGATGAACCAGGTAAGTCCCTGCCGCCACCGCCGTGTTCAATTTGGACTAATGACAGGTCGAGCACATTATCCAGATCAAAACTGGTCCAAGGGAATATTATCCCGATGACAATAAACCTATGGATCTCGGGCCTACAGAGGGTTGTAGAGAGGCAATTGCATGTCTTGAAATGCACTGCAACCTCCTCAAGGGTAGTACTTCAAAAGAAGTCCTCGAGGTATTTTACCAAGAAGTAGGAATCCGTCTACAACAGTACGTTTCCTCCTCACCTTCTTACCTGCTTCTGATGTGTAGAATCCTGCAACGTCATTTGAAGCGTCAAATCATTTCACTAGAGGGTGGATTTCAAATTATTGCAGATCTTAATGCTTATCATGCTTTCGTGACTTCCTTGAAACAACAGCGGATAACGGACGACTTCGCCAATTTGAAGATGTTGGGACATGTTTATATCGTTAGTGATGCCAAAGATCTGGCACAGATCGTCCGGGATGTCACGAGATATGGTGGAACGTTTACGCCTGAAGAGTGAGTCATTGCCGTTCTCTTATGATGGTGCTGATGAGTAGTATCTACGAGTTTATCCAGCGGAGAGCTGATTGGAAAAAGATTGAGAAGACTGTTGATAAGGTAAGCTTCCACGTTCTCGATGATAGGCTGAAGCTGATGTCAGGCAATGTACGCCCTGTCGGTCAAAGAAGATTGTGTCATCATGTAGAGTAAATGTCGGCTTGTGTCGCATCATAGCATATATGCAATACTGTACAACTAGATCATTCTCTACCCTACAATTCACCAACGCCAGCCACACCAAGATCCCTCCAGACTTTAGGTCTTCCCGTATCATCCCCGTTGAACCAGCTCTTTGCTGATTGCTGAGCATTATCGTCGTTCCATTTACATTCCACCCCTTGTTTATCCAGTAGGACTTTGACTGTAGCCCATGAGAATCGGACGATTCCTTTGTAGCCGAATACAGGATCAATCGAGTCTTTCAGATATGCCTGTGTCCGAGGATCTGCCCATCAGCTTTCAATATAAAACATGTCCAATCAGCTAACCTGAGGGGTATCCACTCCCTCTAGCTACTTCCTCTATTTCTCCATCTCCCAACCTAGACATCAGCTACACTCGGCAAATGGAAATCCGGACATACATATTATCGACATCCTCTGCATCCCTCCAATTCTCAATATATCGATCTCGAGTGACTTTTGCAATGATACTAGCCGCACTGACGATTTTGAATAGCGAATCGGCTTTTGGGCAAACTGTAAATGTGACTGTTGGGAAGATTACTGACAGGCGGGCTTGCCATTGTGGTGCTGGACCTAGGGCGTCTACGTAACACTGATATCAGCCCTTCTCCCACTCCATCGCAACAGATGATGTGTACCTCTTTGATATTGACCCCTCGATCCAAGGCAGATTTGATCAGGCTTATCGTCGCTTCCTGTATATCAGCTCTGATAGATCGAAGCGACTAGACGAGCTCACCTCAGCTTGTCGATTCAAATTGATAGGTACACGCCGTAACATCCCCGCTGAAATGCCCTGAGGCGAAAGCGTAGCTGAAGAGTAACACAATGGCGGATTCAGGGTGAAAGAATCCCATAATCTCTGACGGACATCGTGGCTGAGCACCTTGGAATCTAATTATCAGCCTCTCGACCAATGTGTACAGAGACTGGGGGGAAGTGGGCGCACCGTCGAAACCCATTTCTTCTAATGTCGACTTAAATGACATGGGGCAGTATGCAGCTGCATACACCATTGGTCCTATCCATCAGCTCCAGTCTCTCAATAGTTACGACAGCTTACCAAGGACAGCTAGACCGTCAGCATAGATCATATTCTCTTGCAGGTGACTCACGCCCACGTCCAGCCTCATCAATCCCCATAATCCATTCCTCCCCCTCTGGACTTTGGAAAGGTGCCGAGTGATATGTATACGAGTCCTGCAATGGCGGCAGAGGGGATATATCGACCGGATCAAGTGGATAAGCAGTGCTTGAGCTTGCCATTGTGTTTATAGCTGAAAAGGAACAGGTGAATGACAAGAACAAGATTGATTTTGACTTTTGACGCGTCGTGAACATGAGCTGATTTTACCACGCGACGAGGTTTCTTAATTCCGTTTTACAGGTCGATACAACGGGATTACGATTTAATTAATTCTATAATGCCGTTAAGCCCACTCTAATCTATAACGAATCAAGGGAACGGACTTAAGGCCACCACTTCTTTAGCCAAGTATCTCTGCAGTTGAGCTACGATTTGGTGCTCGCACTGGAGACTAGCGGTTTACGTTGACGCGTCGATCCTGTTCCCGCATAATTAACAACACGGCGAAGCGAATCACCACGAAGGGCTTGCCCATGCGTCCCGGTCTCATCCCACTGAAGGCTGCCTGCGGTGACACCATCTACATTGTAAGCACGCCCCTCGGTTCTGCACTCACGGCGCTCCATATATGTACGGGTTCGCTAGTCACATCAGCCATCGCCAGGATGTCTAGAGTGTATCACTACTTACTTTCGCGTCAATGACCATATCTCTTCCTCCTAGGAAGAACGCCGTTCTTTTGGGATCGAGGCCGTTAGGAATATCCTCAAACAGAAGGGTATTGTTGGTCCAGTCAAAGTGCTAGGCATCAGTCTCGGTAACATTGATTAAATCAAGCGGGAGAAGCATACCCTTCGAATACAGTGTGCGATCCCAACTTCGCTCGCGACGAGGTAAAAGAGGAGAAGTTCTTGCGCCTACACGATTCAGTCTAGATCCAGGTCGGTGAGTGGACCGTGAACTAACTGTTGCAGGTCGTCGATAAAAGCAGGACCAAGCAAGGTCGCCCTCCCATGTGCAGAACACGATAGGATCCACGAAAGTATTCCGCTTTGCCAAGCTTGGGCACTCATTGATGAAAGTCAGGTTAGTAAGGTTCGTATCATCACTCACTCCAGGAGTGAGCCACGCTGCCATTCGAATGGCTCAAAATGGAGACACCACCCCATGGCTCGGATTCTTCTTTGGAACCAACACTGTGCCCTTCATGCCAGAACCCGAATTCAGTGCATACTCTCTTCATACTCTCGACAAACTCGGTTCGACTCCAAGGTCGGAGGTGTCGGGAGTGGAAAAGTGCTTGGGAAGTGTGGGGCTGTAGAGGGAGCATGAGAGGATGATCTGGAAGAGATTCCATCAATCGCTTGACAAGTGCCGTCGAATGGAGCTGCTTTTCAGCCACGCCCTTCTGACGATAGAGTCACTCACTAAACCAAAACCTAGACCTTGGAGATAGACCACCGGGAGTCTGTCCGCGTATGTCTTATGACGATCAGCCGTCCAGCCCGGCGGGATTCGAATGAGGTATTGAATCTCTCCGTCTTGGTGCTTCATGATGAGCGCGAGGTCATGCTGGACACTCACCAGTTTCCACCCTTTGCCAGGGTACGTTAGATACTTGAGCCAGAGGCTGATGGCGTTGATCGCACAGTACAGAATCAATGGACGTGTCTTGATCTTTGAATAGGTCAGTCTCCGCCTCATATATGAGTCTGACCACTTACAATGACAGGATCCAGACTGGGTCTATGAACCTTGATCTTTGGGTCGAAACCATTGGGAATGATCATTCCGATCTCAAGCTCCAACTTTTCAAGGGTCTCCTGCAGACACCTCAGATGCTGCGTACTCTCCCTCGCTTGGTGTAATGGAAGATCGAGACAGATCCAGGATAACCACATGAGCACGTTTTCTTTGCGTATTGTCTCCCATGGCGCATGATCGAACCTGGACGCTGAGTCAGTTTGATACTGCGCTATCGCAAACGACTTACCATGGTCTCAGTCTCTCTCGCAGCTCGACTGCATGACTATTATCCTCGGGGACTTCACCGGCAGTTTGTTTCCAGACTGCTATCTCGCCTATCGGTCCACTGGGGGCCATCATCTTGTCTCCTGTGGCGGTCATGACTATCTCATCCATGGAAGGGAGGGTACGATCCTTGTTCCTCGCCTTGTCGATTTTAATTTGAAGCTCGGTCAACGCACTCTTCCTCTGCCTCGGCTTGCCTCCTGGGGGAACTGACGATGTGCGGGGCTGGGGGATAGTAGCGGATACAGGAGAGTCGAGGGAGAGGACTTTACGGAAGAAAGCATTACGGTCTATTGGGGGTAGTCCGGTAGGTGGGGGCTGGACTTTAGCTCGGCGGATCAGGTAGTAGTAGTATATAGCAAAGACTGTTTCCGTCAGAGCGTATGCTGCGAAGACACAAGCCACGATCCTGACCGCTCCCCGCATACGCCAAACAGAAGCTGCAAAGGCGATGAGGTACAAGCTACAGGTCAGTACGCTCACCAGTGATGATAAGTGACATACCATGATAGAGGGGTGACAGCCCATAGACAGAGTATCGCCCCGAGAGTGGCGTAGAACTTTGCATTGCGGGCTGGTCGCTCGAGGGTCCGAGGGTAGGTCTCTGGCGGTCATGGTAGCCAGTCATATATCGGAGTGAATGGGGTGAATGGTGTGAACGGCGAAAAACAAGGAGTAAAAGGGGAAAAGACCCGGCCACGACGGCTGGCTGGGGTGCCGATACCTTCTTGCCTGGTAGGCGAGCGGAGTATGGATATATGAGAAGGCATGTCTGTTGTATCTATATATCTATATAATTAAGAGGAGGAAAGATCTATCAAGGCGCTCGACTTGGCTGACGTGATAATCGCCCTGCTGATTGTCTGTTGTCCACAAAGGAAGAAGGCTAGTGACGGGGGAGATGATAGTACTTCAAAGGGAGATCCTGTCAAGCTTATTGGCAGCGGCCCAAGCTGTGGCGGCGGGTCTAGTAAACAGTATTGATTCATTACGGGTGTGGACACGAGATACTGGTCCAATTTTAGCTTCTCCGGCCACCATCGACACGACACCGTTCAGTCTGTCCAGGATATGCGGCCACACCCGGTGACCTTGGGTCGAGATACATCACCAGATGATTGTTTGTGCGCCGTTGAAGGACGTGCTCGAAACGGCACCATAAGTTGTACTGCCTTTGGTACCTTGAGAACTTGAAACGTGGCCTTTGGCAGGAGTCGAAAGAGAACATGACCTTCACGGTCCCATAAGCTGTACTGCCTTTGGCCCTTGGAGCGTAGACTTTGACAAGGAGTCGAAAGTATGTTTATACAGTATCATGACGATGTATTATAAACCTATATCCCAAAAGGACCCAAAAAGAAGAAAACACACGTCTAGTCTATACACATTTACCATTAAGAAGCTTCAAGCCCCGCTTACAAGCAAACGCAACACATTGTCCACCATCACACGTTGTTCCACCCCTGACCGCACCGGCCATCTTCGAACAACTACGCCATCAGCTCATGCCATATCATCATGGGAGGGGTACTTACTCAAGCCCGGCGGTAGCGTTTGGTGCGTAGAATTGACCTTCCATACATCCACCACACGATTCCAATTCTCTTGATACATCGATACACTTCTTGTCAGCTACATCACGAGAAAACCACCGGGACTAACCTCGTACCCATCATCACTGCCTCCGATGTTACACGCCGTCCACCCGTTTGGGCAGAAATTGAGTTTAGCAGCTGCTCGAGCGGCTAATGATTCCCTCTGTTTACGTTTCGTAAGACCCGAAGCTGCGGCTGCTGGTGTATGGTAATATCCCTTCCTAATCAGTCTTGTGCCAGACTGACGAGAGTAAAAAGCTCACAAAGTAGGCTGAAGGACCACATGTAGTTCCCCCTCCATACGATGTGGGATTTACACATGAACAAAAGTAATTGTCTGCCTGGTCTGTCAGCTTCATTTCTGTTGGTAATCGGGATCTTGACTCACAGCGGTATTGGCCCAAAAAGTTGCCCTCAAGCCATTCCTACACGAATTCAAACACCCATTCAGTCCAGTAAATGTAGCGGTATTGGCCGCCGTAATGCCGACCGGCTCAGAAGCATAACATTGAGGATCCAACGACATGTACGAAGTCCTTATATTTCGATTATCGTAGTTGGATCCACAAGCGTTTTCATTGCCCAATTGCAAACTCCGTTGAAACGGTGTTCCGTTCGAACAGTAACATTGTCGGGAGGTAGCATTATAGTACGAATGAGTGTTGGCTGTACATCCGTTCTGCATATCAGTGTCCGCTCTCACCAACTTTTGGAAGGGTGAGGAGAGGATTCACGGAACAATCCAAACTGGATGACCGCATGACGTTTCCAGTGGGAGCAAACGAATTTGTCGGAAGGGTAGAATAGCATCCGGCAAAGAGATTGTCGGCCAGGACGAGGGGTAATAGAGCACAGAGGAAGAAGAAGGCACCAGGCCCGAAATTGAAGCTGAACATTGCCGCTGGCGAGTGAATAACCGTACGAATTTCGACGAGAAATGAAACTACGAAGAGAGGATGAAAAGAGCACACATCACCGCCTTGTCAGTGCTCCTTATGAATCTACCACCTCACCATAAGATCCAGAACAATTGATTTAGGTTTTCAGGAATCTTAGGATTAAGGATCAGCAGGCGCCACTTTACCGACTTCCAGAACATATCAAGCCAAGACTTTGATCTTTTTAGTTCAGGTACAGGATTATTCCGGCGCCACGTTAGGGTTTGGCCACTTCCGGATTCCGAGTATAACGTGATTCCAGCTGTTCGCTGAGATAATTCGTGCAGACATCGCCTCCATAAGCTCGTCAAACCCTCGGCAATCGTTACGTGTTCAATGAGTGGCGCTGACAGAATTGTATATGTGTATCCTGATTACTAGTATGACTAGACAAACGCTTACCCGAAACCCGATTACGTTTCCTCATAGGCCTCATCAATCAATCCGAACCCCCACCTTCGTCACCGCTAGTCGCAGCCCAATGATCTTTAGTCTTTCCAGACCCTAGCCTAGCTCCTTTACTCCTGAGATACTCAACAACTTCACGACCTCCTCTTTTGCCTTGTAATAATGGCCTTTCCCATTCCGGCAATTTCTCATGCTCGGCCGAGTTCTTTAGCACTTCTCCACCGTGGGAATCAGCAAGCCAGAAGCTAGCGTTCAACTGTATATCCTTCTCTTCTAGCTCGTATAGGACATTGGCGAGTTGGCGTACAGCTTCGAGCCTGGTGCGTAGGACGTTTCGGACCAGTCGTCGGGATGGGAGGTGTTGAGGTTTGACATACTTTTCAGGCTGGGTCGTGGGTGGCAGACCGGCGACTTTGGGCGGATTAGGTGCGAACGACATGGCTTTTTCCGTAAATGACTGAATGGACATTTCGACTGAGCTTGGGACCCAAACACCGATCAGGATACGCCAGGCCGCTAGTAGTCGCTTGTATCTGAGGCGTCAGCAGCGGACTACAACACGATAGATATCGCTTACGCATTATAATTCTGATCAATGAGCGCAGAGTGATATCGGCCCATGGCAAAGACAGCTCCGGCAGCAATGGCGAAACCGAGTGGTACCTGCCTAAAGATGGCCCAGAAGGTAAAGAACAGGACAGGGTATGTCAAAAAGGACAATACAAGTCCTAGGGCAATCTTCATCTGAGCCTGGGTTTCCAATTCATCTTCGACCAATCTCGATCCGAGGATACCAACAATGTATATCGGGATGTGGGTGATGAGCGGGAACAGGAAGAATGGTAGTCGGATGAGGGATGCGAGCGTGTCTTTGATCAGGAGCCAGAGGGGCAGGAACCTGTTAGGGAGAGAGAGCTTTCTTTTAGGGTCGAGATCTCGGGGGAGAGGAATGTCGGTGAGAGCCTGATTGGACAGACGGGATGCAGTGAGTAGTCGAGAGTAGGTGACAAGAAGGGAGCGGAGATCTTCGACACTCTTGTTGCCTGAAGTCGAGAGGAGGTCCACCAAACTGTCATCAGCTCCAGCATAGTAGTCTTGTTCTAGTACTTACGTCTGAGACACGTCGACAAAGTCTTCTAGCTTCAAGTCATCCTCCTTCTCCCAGAGTATTTCTCTAGCCATCACTGCAGCGAATGCAGTGTCCCTACGAGATTAGGTCCACTCCTGACGATTAAGAAGACTCACCAGTCAGGAGAATTGACGCTATTCTTGAGCAACTCCACCTCCAAAGTCCTAGTCAATCGCTTGACGGCATGCTTGTTTGCCCCTTCGACCTCACTCATGAATTCCTCCTTGTATGCATCCATCGTAATAGGCTTGCCATAACTAATGTCAGCATCTACAGGCACACAAATGACGTACTGAACGACAACACGACTTCGGTACTTTCGTTTATCACAATAAGCAATTCCGACAGGTACGATGACGGCTGGTTCTCCTTCTTGTGGTCCACCATTTTCTTCTGTTCCATTCAGGTATCGAAGGTATTCGAGTGCTGACCAGGCTGTTCCGTCTTTGAGGGGGATCATGTGTGGTTCGGTGTGCGAAGTGCCTTCGGGGAAGACTCCGATGGACTCGCCAAGGCTTAGTGCTGCTTGTCAGCTTATCCAGACTGCTAACGCGTGTTAGCTTACCATCAAAGGTTCCTCTGAATAGCTTCTGATTGTTCTTGTTCTTCCTGTCCACAGCTAGATGGTTAGTCCATCCGGGGGTGAATTAGATGGACATACCGATGTTACCGGCATGCCATAACAGAGCACCAACAGCTGGGTTCTTGAAGAGCGAGTCTTTGACCTGATGGTCAGTCATCACCTTGAAGCATCGCTATAAACATACCCAGTAATGTAGTGAAAGTCCGTGCGGGACGGTATTACTAAGTACCGCTGGCTGATAAGTCAGCTCTGCCCTGAAACAGACCAAGTCTTCGAGGTGTACTTACGTCAATTGCCATATTAGCATGGGTACACGCGCTAGTCTCATCAGTCACTTGATCCGCAGCACTGATTTGGTCACACGTACAAAATGACCGGTCCCTTCTTTGGTACATTCTCAGAACCAATCACTTCAATCTCACGAAAGAAGGAAGTGATGGCTGAATTAGCCAGAGCTACGAGTGGCTTATGAGTGAAGCCGAATGGCATTCTAGTGTATATGTACTGCCAAGTATTGGATTGTATAGAAGAAGGAGAGAGTGGAGACGTGACATGACGAGTAGATAGCCGGATTCTATTTAATCCCTCCATTTAACACACACTGATTGCCGTTACCGGGTGTGCCTGAATGGGAATTTTAAGGTGGAAATCATTCAACTGCTCATTTACATACATTATAGTATACTATACAATGGCAAAGCTAGCACCAACACAAGAGAAGGGTAAGTCGGCTTCCTAGTTTGAGGACTATATACTGACCAATTCAGAGCTAGACTCCGCAGTTCTCGCTTACCTTGTCGCACGAGGTTTGACACGATCAGTCAAAGCGTTTGAAGGAGAGACCAAGGCAAAAATCGCAACTGCAGGTGTATTGGAGTCCGCATGGCTCGCCGGAAGCTCAAAGGCGTAAGCTACGCTTGTCTGGCTTCGGACTCCTAAGCTGATGTCTAGATCTACTGAGACCGCCGCTAAGCCCGCTGTTGACGCCAAGGCCGATTCCGACTCCTCCTCCGACTCTGACTCTTCATCCGACGATGAGGAAGCCGCTCCAGTCGCTAAAGCCGTCGTTCTAGATGTTGAAGCCGAATCCTCGAGCTCGAGCTTCGATTCAGAATCCGATACTTCCAGCGACTCTGACTCTGACTCGGACGAGGAAGTCGATACCGCCCTCACCTCCGGCCTTTTAGATGTAGAGGCTGAGGAGAGTGGTTCTGAGGGCGATACCGAGTCTGACGAGGAGGAGGATGATTCCGGTAAGCTTTCTTTGTCCCTCATGTACGATATAGCTGATGAGTAGAATCCAGTAGCTCCGAATCTAGCAGTGAGGAAGAGGAGGAGGTCAAGCGACCTGGAATTGGAGCTCCCAAAGCAGCTGTTGCCGCTCCCAAGGCTGCCAAAGCACCCTCGCCTGCTTCGTCTTCATCATCTTCGTCATCCTCTTCGTCGTCCTCTTCTTCGTCTGACTCAAGCTCCGATTCCAGCTCGGAAGAAGAAGCACCAGTCACCCGACCAGGAATTGGAGCCACCAAGACCGTAGTCGCTAAAGCGAAATCCGCTTCCTCCTCCTCCTCCTCCTCCTCTTCGTCCAGCTCTTCATCCTCGAGCTCGTCCGATTCAGATTCCGAGGCTGAGGCCCCCGTCAAGCCAACCCAAGCAGCCCCAGTTGCCGGTGTCAAGCGAAAAGCCCCTTCACCCAGTCCTTCTGACTCATCGTCTTCTTCCTCGTCCTCCTCATCTTCCAGCTCTTCTTCGTCCTCCTCAGGATCCAAGAAGGTAGCAAAGAAGACCAATGGCGATGTCCCCACTACCACGACCACTACCATCACCGAGGAGACCACTCCTACCGAGACAATCGTTACGACCGTTACCGAGACTAAACCCGCCGGAGCTGGTCCCCAGGTCCACCCATCGAGGGTTCAGAGGGAGATCAAAAAGATCCCAAACCAGCGATTCTCCAGAATCAAAGAAGCTGATGTCATCTACCACGACCCTGGACTCATGGATAACTCGTTCGATGCCAGAGTAAGCTTCCTTGTATTGCCGCCATGGGCTTAGCTGATGTATAGACTCGGGCTGGAGCCAGTATCAGTGATTACGGAGCCAAGGCATCCCGGGATCTGATCGTCACTCGAGGAGCTGGATTCAGGAAGGAAAAGAACAAGAAGAAGCGAGGAGTGAGTAAAGCTATTGTTCACGTTGTATAAAGCTGACAGACAGTCTTACGCCGGAGGAGAGATCACCATGGAATCCCACAGTATCAAATTCGACGATTAGTCGTCCCGTCTCTTTTCTGTCCTTTTTCTCGGTTCATAAGATTGTAGACTCTAGATGCTAGTTGCTAGATGCTATGATATGCATTTAATACAATGGCAAGAAAAGTTGGACCAGTTGGATAGTCGTGATGGAGTAAAGACGCTGTTGGGAGCGATATTACAAATGGCAAGAAATCTATGGGGACCAGTTGGATAGTCATGATGCAGGGCGCTGTTGGAGCGCTATGATGTATGGTGGCGAGACGGAGAAGATGGTCGACAAGCTTTACTCGTGGAGCATAGCTGTGTATTGTGTAGGGGAGGTTGGGATGGTGAGGCATGATTCGTGGATGACGTTGAGGGCGTTTGAGGAGTCTTTGTTCTCAATCACTGTTTTGTCAGTATCTGATACGAGGAAGAGGGAAGACATACCACAAGAAATATTGATTTCGCTAGCACCCTGAGAGATCATTTCGATATTGATCCCCGCTTTGGCCAACGCCGTAAACATCATCCCAGCACATCCGACAGCATGACGCATATTCTTTCCGACCAATGACAGAATAGCCATATCCTTGGAAACAGTGATATCTCCAATCTTTTCTAGATCTTTATGTAATCGATCCAACCTCTTTTTGGAACTGATATCCTGCATAGCCATCGAGACATGTACTTCCGAAGTGGAGATCAAGTCGACCACAACACCCGCTCGGTCGAGTGTACCGAAGATCCTAGCTAGGAAACCGTGCGAGATGGTCTTTCGGTTCGAATGGATATTCAGGACGATGATGTTGTCTTTAATAGTAACAGCCGTTGGAACCTTGGTCTCGACTTTCAACTCATTCTTGCTGACTTCGTACTGAACAGTACTGCTTTCGTTCGACTCGGTCGCTGCGCCCCGGGGGAATTTCTCATCGGGGTAAATGATGGTTCCCTCTCCTTTTGGATTTTCGACATTCTTGATCCTAATCGGAATCCTAGCTCGAATGACCTGTTCCATAGTGAAAGGGTGGATAACTTCGGAACCGTAATATGTCAATTCGGCAGCTTCATCGGGGGTAATGACGGGTACAAGTCGTGCTGTGGGGACCTTACGTGGGTCGGCGGTAAAAATTCCATCGACTTCTTTCCAGACTTGTAGTTCGGATGCTTTTAGGCCAACGGCACAGAGAGCAGCACATAGATCCGTGTATCCTCGACCGATTTGGGCGAGAAGTGAGCCAGGTACTGGGCCAAAGTAGCCTACTTGTCAGAACGTCCTCAATCAAGGACTGGAAGACGTACCAGTGATGACGGGTACTCTTGTTCCACATTCCCTGATCCTCTCTCCCAAAACCTCAGCCAGACGATCATAAAAGTCCTGACCGAGTTGAGCGGCCCCCTGATCCCCCGAGCTGAGCAGGATGTTATCGACAGCCGGCTCATTCAACATCTCATCCACAATAGTGTCGAGATTGACAAATTCGGAATCAATCCCCCTATCCCTCAGACTGGCTGCAACGATTTTACAGGCCAACTTCTCTCCTGCTCCAATTATACTATCCTGACTCCGAGGTGAGATTTCATCAATCACCTAATCAGTCAGCGTGATCCATGTGGGATCTAGAGAGAGACTGACCTGGGCAGCATGTAGGAAACCTCTCAATGTCTCGCAATCCCTCTCAATCTCATCTTCTAGTTCATCCCTTATTGGTCCAGCCCTAATCGCTTTCCTCGCAGCTTCCAAATGCCCTTTCTTGATGGTATCAACCGTATCATGAAACCCCTCACTAGTAGCCCCAGGAGCTTTCTCATCAATAGGAGAAGTAGGTGATCCACTCCTTCTTCCAGTCGATTGGAAAGGGGAAGGTGATGATGCTCCTGATCCAGCTCTCAAGTCGAGTTCACGTAAAGAAGAGATGGACGACATGAGGGACCCATTCATTTGTAATTCCCTTGCGGCGGGGGATTGATCCCTTTCACGATCACGACCATCGAAGAATCCTGATCCAACCCTTTTGGGGAAGTAGGGCGTAGCTGATCCAGATGCCCGGTTGGTCGGTGCTAGTGCCTCCTTGGAAGCTTGCAGTAGTAGATTCGTGGTACCGAGGGCTTTCGTATGGGATGAACGGGCCGAGCAGACTAGCGCTACTTTCGAATTTGGAATATACGACCTGTAAAGTTAGTCACGTACATATGTACAGGCATGTGGACATACTCGACAATGTTACATATACTGTCGAGAGATTTCCCGACAGATGTTCCACCATATTTCTGAATAACCCAAGGAACGTTATCGGAACTGGAATTGCTGACCAGATTCTCCGCATATGAAGTGGGCGTCGACCCCCTGCTATCTGCAAGCGACATGATAGCTTGTGACTTGTTGTTGAGAATAGAGTACAGAAACGGTGTATGCTTGTTCTTGGCTTGATTGTCATTGACTTTGTACTTTTCGGACTCGAACTAAGTTTGATTCCGCTTATCTACGAATGATCGGCCGAAATCACGCCTTCATCATTGGCTGTAGTGGGTGCAAGCAAGCAAGTATTCATACGGATACACTCTTCTAACCTTGTACACAAATATATACTACATCATACGATACACCTGAGCCGGAATCTGGTACCATATAGCTACCGTAACCCAAGCCAGCCTCTCTGAGAACCGACTGACCCAACCTCTTCCCGCTGAACACCAGCAGGCTCAATACTTCCGTACCCCTTCATCCTCCTCTTTTCACCCATCGGCCTTGACTTGTTGGCAATAGCTTGCTGACTGTTGTGGACCCCATAGTCGTCGACTTCAGTCTCATCGACATCGGCAATAATCTCCAGAGCTCTGCCTTTACCCTTCCTTCCCCTCTTACTAGCGCTTGCATCGATATCGAGGGATTCGTCGCCGGCTGATGGTCCTGCTAGAATGACGCCCGAGTCAACAGCTTGGTATCGCCTGACCTGGCCATCTTCGTCGACTTCCACAGGAACAGGTCCCTGGTGGAGGGTATGTACCGCGGGAACATCAATCTCGGTATCGACAGCATGATGCTCTTCGATGATCGCTTCGGCTTCTCCTAGTTCTCCGAGGTCCTGCTTGAAGATCCTCTTGAGTCCAACAGGGATGAGGACAGCAACGATGACCGCGCCCAGACCTAAGATGTTTCGTAGAGAGAGGATATGGAAATCGGCAGCAGAAGTCATTGAATCGAGTGATGAACCGATTGTTACGTGAATAACTGATACGGGGGCGATACCGATGAAACAAGTTGCCCAGAAGAATAAAGGGCCGATACCGAGGTGAGGAGCGACAAAGTTCGCGACCCAATGAGGTGGGAATGGGGATATTCGAAGAACAATAAGGAATGCTGCGACACCATCCCATGCTACTTCTTTACCCTTTCTGGGGTCGCCCATAATCTTTGTTCGCCAGGTCTCGACTCTTGCTCGGTAGAATGGGAGGGCGAGTAGTGGGGGCGCGAGGAGTGCCGAGAGGGTGTAGCAGAAGATGGATCCGATCGAGTCGCACTGCTGGTTAGCGGTCTCCTTGATCAAGCACGTTAAGCTACTCACGAGGCAGGAGAGGAACAGTCCGTAGATCATGCCGTATGCAGCACCGAACAGGATGGAGATGTACATTGACCCAGGCAGAGAAAAGGTCTGGACGCTGTAATGTCAGCAACCGCTCCACGAGTATACAGTAGACGTACAATAGGTATGCAACCACTCCGCAAGCGAGGATCCTCTTGGGATATAGTCCCTTGTACTTTTGGAACAAAGAGCTGTACATCAGTCTCTGACCTATGCGGGGTAGACTTACTTCAGATTCTGCAGATCTTCAAATGATCGGGGCAGTTTAAGTACCGCCCGATCCTCTGGGTCCAAGGTGGGGATACCCCAGTAAAATGTCCCTACTACAACACTGGTGAATACCATGAATAGTACAGCGAGTTTCACACCGGTCACGAATAGTGGACCAGTATACCATTTCCCAGCAACACTCCCATCCTCATCATTCCCAATTAAAGGTGTAGCTTCCCCTTCTTCTGCTGCAGACCACTCGGAATCGGAAGATTGTCGTTCCCGCCTCATCGAAGGAGGTAAAGGTGATACCATGATAACAGGAGGAGTAGGTAAAGGGGACTTGTTGTTGTTTGGCGAGGCCGAGACTGACCGGGCGCCGGTCGAAGAAGAAGTAGCGGATACTCCGTCGTCTGAACCTGGCGAATTTGAGTTTGACGAGATACTAATGATAGTGGATGATTTTCGTTGACGGAAAGATGGAGCTTGGCGGGGTTGAGACGTGGAAGTCTCGGGATGATGGTCGTTGAAGTATGAAGGTGGTTGAGTAGGAGTGCGCATTGCGGGGTTTGAGAAGGCGTGTTGATTGTGTGTATTGTTGACGTGAAGGCAGGTTCTTGGGTACTCAGTTCCTTTCGTTCACTGAAATCCCATGATTACTTTGATAGTGGTCTGACTAAATATACAGCGATCAGTACAGGATACTTGATGAGGTATACCAAAGAGACAACATCGGCCATGGACAAGGGTGAGACGATGTGTATTCTTACTACTTTTAGTAATAAAGAGCCGCGGCCGAGAACGTTGGCCGTAATCAGCTGATCACCACACTGGCCACCAGCACTCGACTTGACATTCGAAGAGTCTGGTTAAACTTGGCAGGCGCTCACGCAGTCCTACTCATTCACATTCTACCAGTACTCAAACATTGCACGCCTTGTGCCATATTGCATCCAATTTCATCGAGTCTTGCCAAACGAGTTGGCTGCCGACCATTTTCAGGGTAGAGTCTTTAGCTTCACGAACGGGATTACAAACCTTGATGACAACTACGTACCGTCTGCTTGGCAGTCGCATTTCCTAAGTTGTGTAAGGCTAAAGGTCCATGTTGCTGCTCGATAGTGCAGGATTATCGTAGCCATGACCGACTCACCTGAGGAGGTTTCGATCGGAACCACAAGCAACCTGGCAGACTTGAAGTCGGATCACCGGTCTTTCTTCGCACATGAAACGATCTCAGCCAGTCGCATCCGCTTCAATGACACTCACATCTTCGTCGCGAACGTAGATGGCACGATCGGCGTCTACGATATGGAGACTGGGGAGCTGCGGAAACGATTGAAGGGACACACTTCTGGCGTTTGTGCACTGCACTGCACCCGAGGCGCACTCATCAGCGGGAGCAGCGATTGCACCATTCGGATATGGGATTTGACAACTATGAAGCTGCGCCATATACTTCATGGTCATCAGGCTACCGTCCGCACTATGCATATCCTCGATTCCGCACCTTCCCAGGCTAAGGGGGGATTGGAACCCAGCTACCAGGTCATTGTGACAGGATCTGGTGATTCGACCATTCGCGTATGGAGAATGCCAGAAGAGGATGCGAATGCTCAATCCTCTTCCTCTTCCGACTCGACACCTAATGTCCTGGATATTACGGCCGGTCATGACTCAAGCACCACCAACTCTACGCGGGACCAATTTCTTCTGCACACATGCCAAGGACACAATGCAGCCATCACAGCTACCGTGGTAGACGGGGGGAAATGTGTTTCTGGTTCAGAGGATAACACTGTAAGGGTTTGGGACATCAGTAGTGGGGAATGTGAACACGTATTCGAAGGCCATACAGAACGAAGTGAGTTTGGACGGATGCGATCCACATACTGACTGCAGTCACATCGGTGGCTTACGATCACGATCGACAACTAGCTTTGTCCGGATCCGCGACACTCGATGGAACCATCAGAGTCTGGGACGTACAGAGAGGAACTTGTCTGGCGATACTTCCGGATCACGACTTTCACATCAGTCACCTTTGCTTCAACCGAGACACATTTCTGTCTGCGGCCGTTGGCTCGGTGAAAGTGTGGGATGCGAAGACGCATACTTTACGACTGAGCATGTCGTCGGCTATACATATCACAAGTCTTGCAATACAGGGAGGCAGGGTGGTCACTGCTGGAGGCGGGGTGGTCAGAATGTGGGATCCGTCAACTGGGATTACGATCTGGGAAACAGATATTGGACGACCGGTGAGTACGATAGAGTGGAAGGATGACTGTCTCGTCGTGCTGTCAATGGTCGATGGGCCAAAGTCTCAGTCCCCTCGTATAGATGTCTACGATTTTGCTAGGCCTTGATGGTCATAACCATAGCTCCTACGCAGACGCGATGAATATCTTGCGAGCTGTTCAAGGTGCTGGCGAGGTCGAGTTCTCAAACTTCGTTTCGGACATCACGCTAGTGCCAAGGCCCGAATTGCTCAGCTTTTCCGGCCTGTTGCTGTGAGCTTTTTGCACCAAACAGGACCCATAGCGTATGATGATGCATCTCGGCTGCATAGAGAAAGCTCGCCGCAATGCACAAGGTGATTTGCACCATCACGGAACTTCTTTACGTCGACTGATACGGAGCGAGAACTGAGCATGCGCCTAACCTGGTTAAATACCTCAAACGCCTATTTTCCCGGACCCCGGGTCGGTCTCGGCCAATGTGTTCCATTCTCCTATATCACACTTTACTCATCTTACCCCCTATCTCCCGAAACATCCAACATAAGAGAGAGAGTACACGACATGAGACGATAGACAAGGAGTTGATCATTATATTGTGCTAGAAAGATATCTCGAAATACCAATAATACGCGTACTCGAGCCAAAGAATCGTTACCCCCCCATCTTATCCTCCGAAATCGATATTACATCTCCAGATTCCACTAGATCTCTTATTCTATTCTCGACACCATGTCCTTACAATCCAAGATCCCGAAGAAGATCGACTTGACGCCAAAGAAACATCATGGTTTCCAAGCTGTCTTGATGTTGTTTGGTTTCCTACTTCCACCTATCGCTGTGGCCCTACGATTCGGTATTGGTAAGTCTCTCCGGGACCTTCTGTGCTCTCGCTCATGTACAAGGAACTGACTTTTTCATAAATGTAATCCTCACGATATGCGGCTGTGAGTCTCTCTTGTCGGCGTATAGGCGGTGCTGACGATTACGCAGATTTCCCCAGCCACGGACATAAGTGAGTTATGATTGGTGCCGAGTCTGCTGTGACGTCGAAAGCAGTCACGATCAGGCCGCAAGACATGACTGATGCTGACTTCTAGCTTCTACATTCAGAACATCCGTAACAAGTACGTCGAGCACCCTTCCCCGAATAGGCAGCAAACTGACGCTGCAGTGAGAACAAAGCTCGTACACCCAAATGGGCACTCAAGGTATGTTCCCATCCACATTTTCCGTTTGCCTCACGCTAATATGCCAGGCCGGATTAGTCGATACAGACAACATCGAGAGACGTAAACGTAAGAACGCCTGGGCTACACGATACGACGAACGAAACAACGAGTCCGCCCATGTCGGACAAGACCTCGAGGAAGGTGAGGAGGGTGATAATTATGCGCCTATATCCGAGGCGGAGCGAATACGGGCAGAGCGAAGACAACGTGAAGGATTATGGGCGGATGAAGATGCTGATGAATATAATCCTGGTGTGTACTTCCTTTGTTGTTGGAAATGGCTAATTGGTAGATGAAGCGCCAAATCAGAGACATTGGCATTACCCCGCCAACTTTGAGGGTACAGTCGCACCAAAAACTGTAAGCCCTCTCAATAGTATGGATGATCCAGCTGACACAAAAGGAGAGACGAGAACCTCAATCCCGTGGATCGGTCGATTCAATTACTGGCGCCACCGCATACGCAACTCCAGGAGGTGGTGGAGGACACGATGACGACGTACCAGAATGGGGTAAAGATTATGGATCAGGCCGAAAACCAGCAAGTCGAAACCCATTCAACAAGAAGAAGAGCAAGCCGGTCGTTAGCGATTGGCATGATGATGCTGGACAAGCTCCTGGAGGTGGTAGGGGATACGCGGATGATGTTGCGTTGGAAGATGGATGGTCGGGGGCTAAAGCTGGCAGGACTGGTGCTAGTTCTGGTAGAAGCGGGGGAGGTGACCGGTATGGAGGTGGAAGTGTCGAGAGGTATGACAGTGGTGGTGGTGGACGAAGTAATGGGTACGCTGAGCCTGCACCCGCCCCAAAGAAGAGCACCAACGGTGATCCCAATTGGGAGCACGAGTTCTAGTCTATGGGTGCTGGCAGATGAGAACCTGGATGCTAGTAGGCGATACAGGGACGTTTGTGTGGAAGATAGGAGAAGAGCAGTAGGTCGCTACAGGAGTAGAAGGAGGTCGTGAGGGGGTAGTTTATCATGTCTTGGTTTTAAGTATTTCGCTATCGTATACCCGTTTGTAGAAGAGAAGCCAAGAAGTATGAGAAGGATATCGTTCAATAGTCTCTTGCAATGAGCCTCTATCATCTTCATACATACAAGTACTGCTGCCGTTATACTATACGCCCCGCCCGACTAAACACCTGGCCACCACAGACTACCCCGCAAGTGGCGTTATACGCAAATCACTCAGGGACAACACAATTCAGAAGCAATTAATCCGAACATATGAACAGATCATCCAAACACTTTTCATTCTAGCATCTATCATACATACCTACCTACCTTTGACACCAGCTATCATAGTCCTACAGAACCGGATAGGGTCCACGAATATCAAAGAAGAGATCGTCACATCTACCAAGTCAACTATCCCGAGACACGAAACACGAGACACCTCGGGAATCTTCCTTAATTCGGCCAACTCTTTACACCTCTTTCGATCCGAACATCAACATACCTTTATCGACCATTATCAAGAATACTGTCTCATCGATACGTCAGGATTGACCGGTGATTGAAGGCCCGCTCTTTCCCCCTTTCTCCCCAGACCATTTCCTCCCTGTGCTCAAAACCATAATAGTCCATACCCATCATGTCGTCCCCCACCTCCCCTTCCAAGTCACCCTTACCTTCACCATCCTTCAGTCCACCCAAGACAATCTTACCTCGCTCTCAACCTCCTCGACCTACTGCTGCCCATTCCACACCGGTATTGCCGTCAAAGACCTCGGTACCAATGTCACATACAGCCAGTATGCCCGCTTATTCCCAACCACCCTCGACATCATCTACTGGTTCTTCGTCATCATCCTTCAGACCAGCTATCACACCTTCAACTTCGAATGTATTTACAGCAGCTCAAACGAGGAGTCCACCACAATATGGGAAAGTAAGGAGTTTGACTACTAGTTCCGCATCTAGTTCTGGTACTAGTACGACTACTGGGACTGGTGGGTTACATCCTACTACTGGATCCGGGACAAGTTTGGCGGCGGTAGTACCTCAGACAGGCGCTAGTAAGATGGCTGCAGCTGCTAAGAGGGGAGCGACTGGTTCAGATGGGATCCCAAGGCCAAGAAGGGGAAGTCAGGCAGTACCAGTAGAAGAGGACGATCATCCATTATCTGAAAAGAGTCTACACGCGAGGTAAGTCTTACTGTCTTGTATGGAATGCTGACGAGCAGGGACTATCAAACACTACATACTCTATCGCACTTGTTCCATCTACCTTCACGATGGAAATTGATGAGGCCCCTAGGGCAGGGAGCTTACGGTCTGGTGATCTCAGTACAAGATACCCTAAGTGGTGAGCCAGTGGCAGTCAAGTGCATCACGAGAGTCTTTGATAAGGTCATCCTGGCACGGAGGGCTTTAAGGGAGATCACGCTATTAAGGCATTTCGGGGAACATGACAATCTTACTGGGTACGTCTTTCCAGTACGCAGCACAGGAGCTGATACGATAGACTGATAGATCTGGATAATGTTTGGTTTGGGTATAATGAAATGTAAGCTGTTTTCCCCTCGGGGTGAGAACATAGCTGACGTACAAGATATCTATACATGGAGGTAAGTTCCGGTGATGAGCGAGCGTTCAACTACTAACTTCGCCTCTTCATAGCCTATGGAAGGTGAGTCAGCTGAAGATGTCATGAACGACGGTAGCTGACAATCAGCCGACTTGCATCAGATCGTCCGTTCAGGCCAAGCCCTATCAAACACCCATATCCAGTTCTTCCTCTACCAGCTCCTCCGAGGGATGAAAGTGAGTCTCCTCTCACTGGCTTGAATAGCGCTGATGAACAGTACATCCACTCGGCAAATGTCATTCACCGTGACCTTAAACCTGGTAATCTACTCGTCAACTCGGATTGTGAGCTCAAGATCTGTGATTTCGGGCTAGCGAGGGGATTCAAGCCTGTTGTCGGGGAGGCGGATCAGAATGATCCGAAATTGACTGAATGTGCGTCTCATCACAGAGGGGCAGGCTGATGAAGTAGACGTTGCTACGAGATGGTATCGTGCGCCCGAGATCATGATGTCGAATAGGCGGTATACTACTGCCAGTAAATCCAGTTCCATCTTTCAAGGGAAAGACTAACGGGCAGTCGACGTTTGGTCAATTGGATGTATTCTTGGTGAATTACTTGGTGGTGGACCCATGTTCAAAGGCAAAGAGTGAGTCCCTCAAGCTCGATATGAAACGGGGCTGATGCGCAGCTATGTCGAACAGCTGAATCTGATTTTGGAGATGGTTGGAACGCCGGATGAAGAAACACTCGCATCGATGGGTAGTGAGAAGGCATGCGCGTACATGCGGACCCTACCGACCCATCAGGCCAAGGATCTGGCGACTGTCTTGCCTAATGCCGACCCCCTCGCGTTGGATCTAGTTCACCAACTCCTCGCCTTCTCTCCAGACTCGCGTATCGATGTCGTTCAAGCCCTCTCTCACCCTTATGTCGCATACCACCATGATGAAGCGGATGAACCATCTTGTCCACAGGTATTTGATAAATGGGAACAAGTCGAAAGTTTGGAAACGATCGAAGAGCTCCGTGAAGCTATTACGAGGGAAATTGAAGAATTCCGAGCAGAAGTTAGGAATGTCGATACCTGGTCCAGCTCTGATGAGGAGGTTGATGATGAGCAAGAGATCTTAGAGGAGGAAGAAGAGGATGAGGAGGAGGGCGATACGACAATTACTTCGAATCCTTTCGATAATCCAAACATGGCTACTGTTCCCGGTCCATCTACTTCTACATCGCCAATCATCCAACAGCGGGAACTTGGTATGGGTACTTCTCCAAAGACTAGCACTCACATGCTACCCGCGATGTCACGTACGAAATCAAGAGGAAGAGGTAGTCTACCCCCCTCGCCAGCATTGGACGAACCTTCCTTCTCGTACACCAATGGCACAGCGATTTCAAGAACCTCATCACGTCGTACATCAGGTCATAGCATGTCTGGACGTCGACCTGCAAGTTTCCTTTTCTCGCCGTTTGGGAACGGAATGACTCCACTCCCATCCATGATATCCTCCCAATCACAAGGTCCATCCATTACGAACCCTTCGAACGCACCAAATCCTCCACCGCATGGCCAAGGACAAGGACAAGGACATGGTCATTCAGCATCAGTAGATTACATTACCTATAATGGACGCCGATCTCGTGCGACCTCAACAACGGGTACTGGCGATTACTCCCTCCGACCACTTATTAGGCAGTTGTCGACGGTGGGAATGGGAGTTGGGGGTGATGATGGTGTTCCCGTCGCTGGGGCCGAGAGTAGTAAAGCAGGTCTAGGGCTTGAGGGATTACCTATGCCCAATACGAATCCTCATTCAAATCGTCGTCCTTCAGCTGGAGATAATGGGTTACCGCCGATGGGCGTTACCCCAAGTGATGCTCCTCCTTCTACTGTACGTCTCCAACTATATCGTGTTGAGTGAAGGCTAACAGACAGGCTCCAAAGAGCTTTGGATCAGACCAGAAACCGTCCGGTCCACCATCACCTAAATAGAAATCGAAAACATGTCTCTGTCTAACGTCTATGTCGCATCTACACATTTACAAGTACTCTCCACAATCTCTAGCATATACCTGCCAATGCATCTATACCGAGCCCGAGCTAGAGTACTCATATTGATTTCATATGTAACGCCTAGAAGACACGGTTTTTTTACGCAAACGATTATTTACCCCTATCCCTAAATCTTGCTTCGTCAAGCACCTTCTACTGACTAGCCCAAAAATCTACTCGATATATATCAACCTCCGACCGACCTAGGCGGTGGTGGGTTCTACTTCGGTCTTTTCGCCAGCACCCTCTCCTTCGCCAGTACCGTTGACAGCGGGATCAGTCTCCTTCTGCTCTGGCTCAGCTCCCTCTGCTGCCGTAGTCTCCTTTGCGGCTTCTCCGTTACCATTTCCGTTGGCCTCGGTCTTGCTGGGGTCGACAACGTTGGACCACTGAAAATAAGCTCAATTCTCATTCGAGATAGTTGGTACTCACGTCGTTCATCAATTTGTTGGCTCGATCGGTAATGTGGAACTCGTCATCTCGAGCAACATTGGTCAAGGCTCCAATCTTCTTCATAACTGATTATCAGCACTAGCCAAATTAACAGTAATTATAGACGTACCCTTGCCGATCTTCGAGTAAGTCAATGCCTCGATAGTGATATTCTTGTACTCCTCAATGGTCTTGAACAAGGTATCGTAAGTTGGCATTTCCTGATCATCAGCTGGATTCCTCATGATGGGGTACGCAAGCTTACATCGGCAGTAGGAGGGGCCTTTCCGAGGAAAGCCCTCTGGAGCTTGTGACGCCAATCCTTGACCTTGACACATTCTGGGTCGGACGAATTGGGATCTGTCCATTAGTTCCTGGGCAAAGGCCAGTGTAGAGTACGTACCGTCATCAGCGGGAGCGGCTTCAACCTTGGCAGCGGGCTTCTTGGCCTTGTCGGCCTTGGCTTTGGTAGCCTTGGGTGCGGGTGCGTCCTCCTCGTCCTCGACTTCGGCCTGTTTGTCAGCGGTATTCCAATGATCTGAGACACAGGCTGAGCAGACAACGTGGAGTTTGAACGACGCGGATTTCCTGGATTCCCAATGGCCCATGCTCTACCGCCTAATCCACCCCTGATCCGCGATTTCCCCCATTATGTCCCCACTCGCAATCCCAGAAATAAGAAACACAAAACTCACCTTGGAGACCTTTGCCTTTTTCTTGCTCTTCTCCTTGGTAGTCTTCTTCCTCTTTATCGCACTCGTCTCTGCCTCCTCTTCATCATCATCCTCCAACTCGTCAACCTGGTTGGCAGCATTCTCCCTCTCATCATGAATCTCCTTCTGCTCAGCATCCCATTCTGTCGGATCTTGAGCAATTTCATAACCGAGCTTCAAATCACCCGAGGTTCGACGGTGGCCGGTAGAGAGGAAATCGGTAATTTCTTTAGGTGAAAGGGGTTCCAAATCGCGAATATGGAGCCATGAGCTGAAAGTTAGTGAGAGTCATGAATTGTGAGATTTGATGGTGACTCACTAATCACCGGCGGGGAAGTACTGGACGACGTGCGTGCTTTGCTTTGTTGTAGCTCCCATAGGTCGTCCGGCATTTGGTCGAGCAGCCTTGACCTTGGCTGGAACATCTTCAGGATTGGCAATCTGGATTATCAGCCTATAATTTCTCATCCTGCAAATTTCGATCTCACTCGTGCAGCTATACAATCAGCGTACGACCTAACGCGACCGAACGAGCAACTCACGCCATGGTGGGAATCCCTTGAGTCGGGCTAAAACAACATCTCCATACTTGAATGTCTTTGGCTCTGTAGGGCCAGACTTCTTGGCAGCAGCTCCAGAGCTGGAACCATTTGCCTTCTTGGCTCCTCCAGAAGTTGACGCTCGGGCAATCTTCTTCTTGGGCTGTTCTCCAGCGACGGTCGAGGAAGGTCGCGTTCTAGAGGATGCGGGCTTGGCGTCGGAGGCCTCTGCTGCCTGAGGCGCGTCGACTGGCGCAGTCACCTCTTCTGAGGACATCGATGGGTTTCTGGCAAGTCAGCTGAGGTGTATATCGGATATTGCGAGAATACTGACGCGTAGGGAAGGGAAGGTGGGGTAAGTTGAGATTGATGTAAAGTCTGCGCGTTAGTTGCCGTTGGCTTCGATGAGTCTGATGAGCTCAGCTTACCGTAATATACCACTCTAAGCAGTCTACGCGAGCTTGATGATGGCTGCTAGCTGTCTATAGTGTAGAGTGTAGTACTAGTAGTGATGGTGTAGAGAGGTCTAGATCATGTGCAGTAGTTCAGGGTCTACTTAAGCTATTTCGGCAATTTCCGAGTGTGGCACTTGAGTACTCCGGCTTCACTCGACCGATCTATTACTACTGGGCTATACCTTTGTACTTTGTACATTATACTATATATACAGCAATGAGATCAACAGTATTAGCGTTAGCATCAGCAGCTTTACTATCCTCGACATCACTAGGATTCAAGCAGACTTCACCATTACTAGTATGGTCATCGGAACCGTGAGTTGAACGTGTGCTGTCGGTGAGAAATGCGCTTACGAGGTAGTAATGCAGCATTGAAGGATGCAGCTGAGGAGATCAATTCAGGTGTGATTGGTGCCGATGAGGTATATGGGACTGTGCATGGATTAGGATGTGATTGGGAGACATTGATGGTTGTCAATGTTGAAGGCGTAAGTCTTGCCTCCTACCATTCAAGGTGTCTGCTTCGCTGGCGTCACGGGTCGATTGAGGCAGGAGCTGACATGCAGCTACACAACTCTCACCTCGCGTCTCGATCATTACCCTACGCACAGAAGGCGGATCTATCCATCCCATACCTCTTGCGTCCGACTAAAGAATCCCTCGATAGCGCAATCAACGCATGGGCACAACTCTGCGGTGCAGAGGTCGTCAACGACGTTTCCGATGATAACAGTGGAAAGACCATCGTTCTACTGGATGTCTCGAAGGAACATGGTACGTCTGCATCACTCCTTGGAGGGATTTATACTTATATGCAGACCTATCTACTATCCCAGTACCCAACTCTTCCCACATGATGCTCTTGACAGGTACCCACCCAATCGACAAACGACAAGAACGACCCTTCCCCTTACGACCAACCTCCTCCTCATCATCTGCTTCACGCCCCTCATCTTCTTCGTCTGACCGATCCAACTCGACCATCCCTACCGGTGGACCTCTACTCGAAAGGGTTCAGATTCTCACTACACCCATCATTACCGGTGTATTGATTACGTTCTTGATCTTCCTACCTATCATTGGATTTGGAATTTGGTCGCTGGCTGGTATCCAGGTCCCTCCTAGGATGATGGAGATTAGCAAGGGCATGATCGTCAGTAAGGACAAAAAGGACAAGTAGAGCTTTGTAGTCACGACATGCACGAGTGTTCGGTATTCGAGATTCGGAAGAATCCAATTTACACCGGAGGGCCAGCGTCACAGTGACTCCCTGCGTCCGATGCTGCAGACCACGCTCAGTTTTACGAATCTGAATGATGCCGGTGCATGATATTATACAATTCTACTTTCGAATAAGCAGGTAGATGTTTTCTCCAACGACCAACTTTGATAGATGTCGATAAGAACCCCTCAAAGCCATCAACAGACCACCATATGAGAAGTATGCCGTTCTGGAAGTTAGCCTCATACGTTTGAACTCAGGGTGCTGATTACTCACGTTGCACTATCTCCCCCTAGCGAATCATCAAACTTGTACACCTTCACATCAGCCCATTCTCTCAGCAGACAACACAAAAAAGAAGCTGACCTTTCCATACATGACATACTCATAATCAGCCGCCAATCCCTGATCTTCACTCCTCCACAATTCCCTCTTGACTTTCTTTGGTGCATCCTCATCCTCTTCCTCGCCGTTAACGTCCAGTTCCTCCTGTACTAATGACTTGGCGAGTGCTAATGTGAATGTCTCTTCTGGTGCTAATGCGTATAATTCAGGAGCGATATCGAGGGTAAGTTCGGAATTTGTGTTATGGGATGTCGCTGTTATACGTGATACTGGTTGTCAGTTCAGCTCGAGCCAAGGAAGAGTGAAACTGACCTCGGTCGAATTTCTTTCCGTCCTTGTCTACTGTCTGTCGGTTAGCTATAGCTCTTTCAATCAAGCCAAAGACTTGCGTTTACGTGAAACCTGTCCTCAAAGATTACGTTCGTGTCGCTCATCTTGTGAGGTTTTTGTGGGCGATGATTAGATAGATGTAAAAGTTCGATTAGTCGTGTTCAATCTCGCTTGAAGTGGGCTGTCGCGGTGTGTTTTTTTATGCGGGTGCTGAGATGAAGTAAAGTATGTACAGTGTGCAGCAAAATGCTTAAATCTCAGATGAGATGAAACTTATTGCATCCCCCCTTTTAATATCGATAAGGAGTGGAATGGAATTCTTTGAATCTTGCCGTCATTAAAAAGTCATTTACATATCATATATCTCAATCTTACAGGTCCAGTCGACTTTCACCGGCCACCGACAACAATTCGAACAAAGCAGGAGACAACCGATCGCCCATATAACAAACGATCGAGCTACAATCAGACACCTTCAAGTTCATACCCGATTCCATTATAATCATCAACCATGTCGCACGCCGACCATTCCCGAGATCCATGGTAAGCCTATATATTGACCCTCAATAACTCAACTGATGTTCAGCCCATATGTTATCCTAAATGACTTCGGAGGAGCATTTGCAATGGGAGCAATAGGAGGTGGAATCTGGCACGGTATAAAAGGAGCTCGTAATTCCCCCCGAGGCGAACGTCTAGTCGGATCATTATCTGCTATTAAAGCTCGTGCGCCTGTATTAGGTGGAAATTTCGGTGTTTGGGGAGGATTGTTTTCGAGTTATGATTGTGCTGTTAAGGGTTATCGACAGAAGGAAGATCCTTGGAATGCTATTACGGCTGGATTCATGACGGGTGGAACTTTGGCTTTCAGGTGTGAGTTACTATCTCCATGGATTGGACGATACATCTCTTCGGGGTTGCTATGAGGGAAATCGGACGGATTGAAATGGAAGGCCGGCGGATGCTCAAGAGCTAAGGCGGAATCAGGAGGGATAGAGAGAAGAGACATCCGTACGAGATCGACGCTAACATACAGCCGGGCCAAGATCAGCATTAGGATCAGCAATCGGATGCGGTATTCTCCTAGGTGTATTCGAAGGTACGTCAGCTTCTAGGCTCTCGATCTTCGGACGCAAGCTGATAAACAGGTGTCGGAGTCTTGATGAGTCGGATGATGGCTCAGCCAGTACCACAATTACAAAGTGAGCTTCCAAAACCCGACAGAAGGGAAGTCAGCTGACGACCAGTACCCGAGCAAGCACCAGCTGCTACGGCTGCTATTCCTGCATAGAGGGGGGAGTTATATATTACATCGATATCGTCATCTTTTCGGACCCATTGCACCTCTCTATGTATCTCTTATCAATATTGCGCTTGCACGTACTCTGCATATGGCTCTTCTGTGGGGGTTTGGTGATTGCATGGCAGCCTCTATTCGTCATAATAGGCCCCACCAGCTGAGGCGACTGATTTCCGAAGATACGCCACTTCTACAGTTGATTCAATCTCGGTCTCATATTACACACACCTTGTCCCTTTCATTGACTCCCTTTATATAATGATGTATCTCTATCTGTAATCTGTACCAATACACACCACGACCTCATAATGTCAACAAGCAACAATCCCTCGCATATGCTAATGAACCGCAATCCACCTTTACCAGCCCATCCCCAACTATTTCCTCAGTCAACCACACGTCAATCAGCGTCTAGTCATTCACGTCAACTCTCTGCTCCAGTCACGCCGAGTGAAGCAGTGTACTTGTACCCCGAACGGGAAACTACCGTTTTTACGAATAGGGATCCAGTTGACCTAGAGGAGGAGGAAGTCGTGGATGAGGAGGTAGTAGTTCATTCTACTTTCTCTAGGGATAGTTCATTCAGGGGGAAAGTCAAGGTTGTAGTGGGCAGGAATGAGTTTTGGTGCCATAAGGAAATACTATGGTTTGCTAGCCCATTCTTTCAAGGTCTCTTGCAGGGGAAGTAAGTCTGTACGACTGCAGTAGAGGAACTGACGAGTAGCTGGGCGGAAAACACTCAACACACTTCCGCACCTGCTTCAAGTCGACGTTCACCTTCCCCTACCGAGGCTGAGACGGATACGACCAATGACCATGTTATACAGGAATGACCAGACTCCATCAAGGAGCAAGAGGAAGAGGCGTCAGAGTCGGGAAGAGGGTTGCAAAGCCGTAAAGGGAGTGTATACCTCGATGCAGTGTCCGACACAGATCAACCATCAATCAGCGATATCATGCAAGAAATACGAGATATGCCAGTTGATAATGCTCTCGAGCAAGAGCAAGAACAATCGGCCATCAACGATACCAATTCCCCCAACATACATGCCCCTAGCGCCGTGGTGAACCCGCTACCCCCTCCCGGACGCCAGACCCGAACTCTCCGCCATTCATTCTCGTCATCCACTATTCCATCTACCGCTACTCGATCAACTCTCCGAGTAGACGAAGATGTAGAAGCTACAGTCGAATTACACGAGGAATCAGCAGCTGCATTTCAAGATTTCTTATTCTGGGCGTACCCACACTTGGATTGTAGGGTATCATGGACCAATGTCGAAGCTGTCAGTTACCTTCCCACTCGTTTTCGGGAAAGAGCTGATGGGTAGTTGGTAGCTCTATCGACAAAATTGCTTGTACCGGCCCTACAGAATATCTGCTATCATTTCCTACTCTCGCATGCGTCTGGGAAACCAATTGTCGCTTTAGCTCTGGCGGAAGAATATAGTCATGCGGACCTATACAGGGAGGCTAGTCGATTCGTTCTCGATCAGCGTAAGCTATTTGATACCAGGATGGAAAGAGCTGATGGGTAGCATCGTGGGATAGAGAGGAGATGGAGATTCTC
>Ga0308160_10000900_pt1 | contig 47138 bp, 47 predicted proteins | sample PhyFR1_FD_201036 | JGI IMG/M metagenome (GOLD analysis project Ga0308160, IMG submission 201036) | Phyllosphere microbial communities from UC Gill Tract Community Farm, Albany, California, United States - DLSLF.R1 | ecosystem: Host-associated > Plants > Phyllosphere > Unclassified | place: USA...
AGGATGGCGTCCTTCTCGAGGGTGGCCTCGATGGACGCGAAGCCCTTGAACTTCTCCGTGATCTCTTCGCTCGTCAGGCCGAGGGCCTTGAGGAAGACGGTGACGCTCTGCTTGCGCTTGCGGTCGATGCGGACGCCGACCTGGTCGCGCTTGTCGATCTCGAACTCGAGCCAGGCACCGCGGCTCGGGATGACGCGGGCCGAGTAGATGTCCTTGTCGGAGGTCTTGTCGGAGGCGCGCTCGAAGTAGACGCCGGGGCTGCGGACCAGCTGCGACACGACGACGCGCTCGGTGCCGTTGATGATGAACGTGCCGCGCTCGGTCATGAGCGGGAAGTCGCCCATGAACACGGTCTGCGTCTTGATCTCACCGGTGAGGTGGTTCATGAACTCGGCGTTGACGTAGAGGGGGGCGGCGTAGGTCTTGCCGCGCTCCTTGCACTCGTCGATCGAGTACTTGGGGTCTTCGAGCTCGGGCGCGGTGAACGACAGCTGCATCGTCTCGCCGAGATCCTCGATCGGGGAGATCTCCTCGAAGATCTCCTCCAGGCCGGAGTGGAGGGCGAGGTCGGTGCGACCCTGCTCGGTGGCCTCGGCGAGGCGCTGCTTCCAGATGTCGTTGCCGACGAGCCAGTCGAAGCTCTCGGTCTGGAGCGCCAGGAGGTCGGGGACCGTCAGCGTGTCGGTGATCTTGGCGAACGAGAGGCGCGATGCGCCACGGCCGTTCTTGGGTGAGTTGGTGTTTGCGGTGTTCGCAGCAGCCAAGGAAGTAACCTCCGTGGACCCCGTCGGGTCATCACTGTCGGACAGTATGAGTGAGTGGTTGAACGGCCCTCCCGGAGCCGTCGGGGCGTACAGTCCGAGGACCAGCCCGTTCCGACGACCGGACGCGCCCCCGCCGCGATATTCGGAGGCCGTCTCGAGGTGCGTCGTCGACCGCAATATGACGACGGGACGCACGGGGAGCGCAAAGGTCAATACTATGCAGCCGGGACACGCCTGGCAAGCCCTGTCGTTGACTCTCAGCGGAACCTTCGGTATAACGCGGGAGCGGCCCGTGTGTTCCCGCCCCCGAGGGGTGGGAAGCTGGGCCACATGGCTGCTGCGCACGACGACCCCTCCGGCGAGATCTCGATCGGCGCCGGCCTCGCCCGCGTCGACGAGGACCGCCACCGCCCCGGCGCGTTCACGCTCGTCGTCGACGGCACCCCGCAGTCGCACGTCGACCTCGACGACCCCACCCACCTCGCATTCGAGTACGTGCGGCGCATCGGCCACGCCATCGACCTGCTGCCCGAGGGGCCGGTCACGGCGCTGCACCTCGGAGCCGGCGCGCTGACCCTGCCCCGCTACGTGGAGGCCACCCGCCCGGGGTCGCGACAGCAGGTGGTCGAGCTCGAGGCGGACCTGGTGGCGCTGGTGCGCGAGAAGCTGCCGCTGCCGAGGGGCGCCTCCATCAGGGTCCGCTACGGCGACGCCCGCGAGGTGATGCTGAAGCTCCCGGCCGGGCTGCGCGGCACGGTCGACCTGCTCGTCGTCGACGTCTTCGGCGGCTCACGCATCCCCGCCCACGTGACCTCGCTCGAGTTCTACTCGGCCGCGGCGGAGTTCCTCTCCCCCACCGGCATGCTGATCGTCAACTCGGCCGACGGGGCCGGGCTCGCCTTCGCCCGCGGCCAGGCGTCGACGCTCTCGACCGTCTTCGACCACGTCGCCGCGGTCGCCGACCCGGCGACCCTCAAGGGCCGGCGGTTCGGCAACGTCGTGCTGATCGGCTCGCCGTCGCCGCTGCCGACCGACCGCATGCCGCGGCTCTACTCGTCGGACCCGCTGCCGGCCAAGGTCGTGCACGGCCGCGAGCTGCGGGACTTCGTCGCCGGCGCCCCCGTGGTCACCGACGCGACGGCGGTGCCGTCGCCCGAGCCGTCGCGGAGCGTGTTCGGGGCGCGCTGACCGCGCGTCGCGACGAGGCACCCCCTTCTCGCACGGGAACCCCGCCGCGGCGGGGTTCACCTGCGAAGACGGGGTTCCCGTGCGAAGACGGGGTGCCTCCCGGGCGGAGCAGGCGCGGGGCGCGGGCGCGCCGAGCGCGCGGCGGCTACTGGTCGGTGCGGGGCGCGGGGGCGCCGAGCGCGGCGCGGAGGCGGGCCTCGGCGTCGTCGGGGGCCGCGGCCGCCGCGACGTTGGCCTCGGAGACCGCCTGGACGACCTCCTCGCGCTGGATCTTCACGCCGCGGGGGGCGTCGATGCCGATGCGCACGCCCTCGCCCCGGGAGTCGAGGACGGTGATGACGATGTCGTCACCGATGAGGATCCGCTCCCCGACCTTGCGCGTCAACACCAGCATCGGGCCAGCTTAGCGACGTGAGGGTCGCTGGCTACTCGCGCCACCCCACGGGCACGCCGAGCAGGTGCACCGTGCCGGGGGTCGCGGTGTCCTGCGCGCCGACGACCGCGACGGCCGCGACGGGCTGCACCGCGCGGACGGCCTCGACCCAGCGCGCCGTGTCGTCGTGCTTGCGGCCCACGTCGACCGCGACCCAGAGCTGGTCGGCGCCGATCGAGCGGAGCGCCTCGGGGGCGTCGTCGTCCCACGCGAGCGCGGTGACGACCGACGAGCCCTCGTGCACGCCGGTGGCCCGGGCGAGGATGGCGCTGCGGCGGTCGGAGACGTCGACCGAGCGCAGCCCGAACGCCGACGCCATCTGCGCCGCGACCCGGAACGCGTCGCCGGGGCGGCCCACCACGACGACGAGGTCGCCGGCGCCGCGCAGCAGCCCCGGAGCGGCCGGCAGGTCGGCCTGCCCGGCCGCGGCGAGCGCGGGCGACGTGGTGGCGGCGGCCGCGGCGAGGAACTCCGCGGCGGTGGTCAGCGGCCCCGGCCGGGCGTCGTCGGCGGCGGGGGCGACGACGGGGTCGACCGCGATGCCGTTGAAGGTGAAGTCGTCCATGATGTCGGCGAACGCGTCGGTGCGGGTCGAGACGTCGGCCGGCGACGGGGCCGGCACCGCGCCTCCGGCGGTCGACGAGGAGGCGGTGGTCGCGCCCGCGGCGGAGGCGGCGGCCGCGGCGGCACGGGCGGCGCGACGGGGGCTGTCGACGGCGCCCGCGTCGGCGGCGCGCGGCAGCACGACGACCTCGGGCGCCGGGCGACGGCCGGCTCCCCCGCCGGCGAGCACCTCGTCGAAGGGGTCCCGCGCGGGCGAGGGGGCGGCGGCCGCGGCGCCGGGGCGGGCCCCGTCGTCGAAGCCGTCCGCCGCGTCGGCGTCGGCGAGGAGCGCCGCGATGCCCGCCCGCGAGGCGGGCTGCGTGATGGTCACCCGGGCGACCGGGCGGTCGGTGGCCGGGTCGGGCACCTCGACGGTCACCTCGTAGTGCTTGCGGGCGAACAGGCCGCCCACTCCCCCGACGGTGACCTTCTGGGCGGCGACGACCCGGGCGCCCGGCCCGTGCACCGCGCGTGCCTCGGCGGCGAGCTGCTCGAGCGACTCCCCGCTCATCTGCACCCTGCGCGCCACGTCAGGCCGCCGTGATCGGGTCGGCGGCGCGGACGACGCCGACGGTCTCGATGGTCGAGCCGGCGGCCGTGGCCTCCTGGTACGACAGCACCGGCAGGCCGTTCTGCTGCGCCGACACGAGCCGGTGGATGGCGGGGCGGAGCGCGGGCGCGCAGACGAGCACCGCGCTGAGGCCCTGGGCCTCGACGCTCGCGACCGAGTCGCGCAGCGAGCCGAGCACCTGCTCGACGCGGTGGCCGTCGAGCAGGATCTGCGTGCCCTGGTCGCTCGGCCGCAGCCCCTCGAGCATCGACTGCTCGAGGCCGGGGTCGATCATGATGACGCGCAGCACGGCCCCGTCGAGGTAGCGCGCGGTGAGCGCGGGCCCGAGGGAGGCGCGGGCGGCCTCGATCAGCCCCTCCGGGTCGGTCGACAGCTTGGCGCGGAGCGTCAGCCCCTCGCAGATGCGCGCGAGGTCGTTGATCGGGATGCGCTCGGCGAGCAGGCCCTGCAGCACGCGCTGCAGCTCGGCCAGCGAGAGCATGCTCGGCACGAGGTCGTCGACGGCGGCGGCGTTGACCTGCTTGACGCCCTCGGTGAGCACGCGGACGTCCTCACGGCTGAGGAGGCGGGCGGCGTTGTCGCCGATGATCGACGAGAGGTGCGTGACGAGCACCGAGACGCGGTCGATCACGGTCGCGCCGGTCATCTCGGCGCTGTGGCGCATCTCGGCCGGCACCCACTTGCCGGCGAGGCCGAAGACGGGCTCGATCGTGACCGTGCCGGGCAGCGAGTCGAGCTGGTCGCCGAGGGCGAGCACCGAGCGGGCGGGCGCCTGGCCGCGGCCCGCCTCGACGCCGGCGATGCGGATCGAGTAGGTCGACGGCGGCAGGTCGACGCTGTCGCGCGTGCGGACGGGCGGCACGACGATGCCCATGTCGACGGCGATCTTGCGGCGCAGCGCCTTGACGCGGCCGAGCAGGTCGTCGGAGGCCCCGCTGACCATGTCGACGAGGTCGGGCGCGAGCAGGATCTCGAGGGCGTGGACGCGCATCTGCTCGAGGAGGTCCTCCGTGGTGTCGGTGGGGGCCGTGGGCGGGACCTCGGCCTCGAGGGCCGCCCGCGCCTCCTCGGCCTTGGCCTTCGTGCTGAGGCGCTGGGCGATGATCAGCAGCGTCGCGCCGATGACGAGGAAGGGGATGATCGGCATGCCGGGGATGAACCCCATGCCGATGGCCGCGACGCCCGCGATGGCGATCGCGATGCGCGACTGCCCGAGCTGCGCCGCCGCCTGCGAGCCCATGTCGCTGTCGGCGCCCGAGCGGGTGACGATCATGCCGGTGCTGACCGCCATCAGCAGCGCGGGGATCTGCGTGACGAGGCCGTCGCCGATGGTCAGCAGGCCGTAGTGGCCGAGGGCGTCGGCGGGCTCCATGCCGTTCTGCAGCACGCCGATGGCGATGCCGCCGATGAGGTTGATGACGATGATCAGGATGCCCGCGATCGCGTCGCCCTTGACGAACTTCGACGCGCCGTCCATCGCGCCGTAGAAGTCGGCCTCGGCGCTGACGTCGGCGCGGCGCTGCTTGGCGACCTCGTCGGTGATCAGGCCCGCGTTCAGGTCGGCGTCGATGGCCATCTGCTTGCCGGGCATCGCGTCGAGGGTGAAGCGCGCGCCGACCTCGGCGACGCGCTCGGCGCCCTTGGTGACGACGACGAACTGGATGATGACGAGGATGCAGAAGATGACGGCGCCGATGATGATCGAGCCGCTCACCGCGACGTGCCCGAACGCCTCGATGACGTGGCCGGCGAAGCCCTCGCCGAGCACGAGCCGCGTCGACGCGACGTTGAGGCCGAGGCGGAACAGCGTCGCGACGAGCAGCAGCGACGGGAAGACCGAGAAGTCGAGCGGCTTCTTCACGAAGAGCGTCGTCAGCAGGATCACCAGCGCGAGCAGGATGTTGCAGATGATCAGCACGTCGAGCATCGGGGCCGGCACGGGCACGACGAGCAGCAGCACGATCGCGACCACGCCGACGGGCACGGCGAGCTTGGGGAGTGTCTTCTTCATCAGGCGGTTCCTCCGGTGACGGACGGACGGGGAGCAGTGGGGGCACCGGCCGGAGGCGCGGTGCGGGAGGCGGCGTCGCGCGCGACCCGCAGGCGGCGGGGCATCGCGTCGGCCTCGAGCGAGCCGGGCGTGAGCACGCCGGCGACCTCGTCGGGGGTGGTGGGGCGGGGGTTGGCGTGGGTGCCGGCGACGGCGGACGCCCCGCGGGCCTGGAGGGCCATCACGAAGGTCAGCACGCGCGCGACCGGCGTGTAGAGGTCGACCGGGATCTCGTCGCCGAGGCCGCAGGACGCGTGCAGGGCACGGGTCAGGGGGACGTCGCGGACGAGCGGCACGCCCGACTCCTCGGCGCGGGCACGGATCGCGGCGGCGACGGCGCCGGCGCCCTTGGCGACGACGCGGGGCGCCGACTTGCCGGGCTCGTAGCGGAGCGCGACGGCGTAGTCGGTCGGGTTGACCATGACGACGTCGGCGTCGACGATCGCGCCCATCATGCGGTTGCGGCTCATGGCGAGCTGACGCGAGCGGCGCTGCGACTTGACCAGGGGGTCGCCGTCGCTGCTCTTGCTCTCGTCGCGCACCTCCTTCTTGGTCATGCGGGTCTTCTTGCGGTTGCGGCGCATGACGACGAAGACGTCGGCGGCGGCGAGCAGCAGCCCGGCCACGATGGCGGCGCGGAGCAGGATGCCCGTGCCGGCCTCGGCCTCGGCGAGCAGCGCGGAGACGCTGAGGCCGCCGCCGCTCATCAGCACGGGCATCAGGCCCTGGATGGCCATCCAGAGCACGACGCCGACGACGGCGGTCTTGATCAGGGCCTTCGCGCCGTTCCAGAGGGCCTGGGTGCCGAAGGTGTTCTTGATGCCGGAGAGGAGGTTGAACTGCTCGTAGTTGCCGGTCATCCGCTTGATGTGGACGCCGCCCTGCACGATCGCGGTGACGAGCACGGCGACGCCGACGACGGCCAGCATGGGCGCGATGGTCGCCGCCATCGACCCCACGCCGTCGCCGAGGAGGGCGACGACGGTCGTGTCGTCGGGGTGGCGGATGATCTCGCCGATCGAGAACAGCTGGTCGGTGCCGGCCTCGGCCCCGCGCTGGATGGTGCTCGGGATCATGACCGCGGCGGCGCCGACGCCGATCCACGCGCTGAGGTCCTGCGAGCGCGACAGCTGGCCCTTGGAGTGCACCTCCTTCATCCGCTTGTCGGTCGCGGCCTCGGTCTTCTCCCCGGAGTCGTCGGCCACGGCTACCCCACCCCCAGGAGCATCTTCGAGGCGTCGCCGGTCAGCGAGCGCACGACGCCGGGCAGGGCGAGGAAGACGCCGCCCGCGAGCATCACGGTCATCAGGATCTTGAGCGGGAAGCCCATCGCGTAGGCGTTGAGCGCGGGGGCGACGCGGCTGAGCAGGCCGAGCCCGACGTCGGCGAGGAAGAGCACGACGGCGAGGGGGCCGGCGATCTGCAGGGTCGCGAGGAACATCTGCGAGACGCCGTGCGCCATCATCTCGACCGGGCGGGAGAGGTCCATGCCGAGCCCGAGCGGGAACGCGTCGAACGAGCGGGTCAGCCCGCCGATCAGCAGCTGGTAGCCGCCGCTCGCGAACATCAGCGCCAGCGCCGTCATCTGGAAGAGGCGCGTGAACTGCGCGCCGTTCACCATCGACTGCGGGTCGAACGCCTGCGCGAGCGTGAAGCCGCCGAAGAGGTCGATCAGGCTGCCCGCGGCCTGCACGGCCGAGAACGCGAGGAACACCAGGAACCCCAGCACGCCGCCGACGACGACCTCGAGCACGAGCGCCACGACGAACTGCCCGGTGGCGAGCGACTCGTACCCGGGCGTCACGCGCGGCGCGACGGCGAGGCCGAGGCCCACGCCGAGCATCGCCTTCACGCGGCCGGGGAAGGCCTTGTAGGAGAACGGCGGCGCGATGACGATGAACGCGGTCATGCGCACGGCGGCCAGCATCGTGGCCTCCAGCCAGCTGAGGTCGAGGGTCACGGTCGGGCCTAGCCGCCGCTGAGGAGCTGCGGGATGCGGTCGAAGACGGCCGTCGTGAACGAGACCATCTCGGAGATCATCCAGTGCCCGCAGACGATGAGGGCGACTCCCACCGCCACGGCCTTCGGCACGAACGAGAGGGTGACCTCCTGGATCTGGGTGATCGACTGCAGGAGCGAGATCGCGAAGCCGACGACGAGGGAGGTGATCAGCACGGGGGCGGCGAGCTTGCCCGTGATGATCAGCGCCTGCATCGACAGGTCGAGGACGGCGTTGGAGTCCATCAGCTGCCCACCTGGTAGCTCTCGATCAGGCTCGTGATGATGAGGCCCCAGCCGTCGACGAGCACGAACAGCAGGATCTTGAAGGGCAGCGAGATCATCACCGGCGGGAGCATCATCATGCCCATCGACATCAGCGCGGCGCTGACGACGAGGTCGATGACGAGGAAGGGGATGAAGATGACGAAGCCGATGATGAAGGCGGCGCGCAGCTCGCTGATCATGAACGACGGGATGAGCGTGAGCATCGGCACGTCGGCCTGGTCGGCGGGGTTCGGTTGGTCGGCCGAGCGGGTCATCAGCGCGAGGTCCTCCTCGCGGGTGTGCGCCAGCATGAACTCGCGGAGCGGCGCCGAGCCGGCGTCGATCGCGCCCTGCAGGTCGAGCTGGCCCGAGAGGTAGGGCTGCACGGCGTCGTCGTTGATGTGCCCCAGGATCGGCGCCATGATGAACAGGCTCAGGAAGAGCGCGAGCCCCGCGAGCACCTGGTTCGGCGGGATCGACGGCAGCGCGAGCGCGTTGCGGGTCATCGCCAGCACCACGAAGATCTTCGTGAACGACGTCATCATCAGCAGCAGCGCCGGCGCGACGCTCAGGAGCGTGATGCCGATCAGCGTGACGACCGCCTGGCTGGGCGTGCCGTCGGGGCCGGTGATGTCGATGTCGAGGCCGCCCGTGCCGGTGCCGTCGGTGACGGTCTGGTCGGTGTCGGTGTAGTCCGTCGGCGTGGTGCCGGCGGTGCCGTCCGTGCTGCCGACCCCGGGAGCGGTCGGGTCGACCGGCGCCGTCGGCGAGACGGGGGCGGGCGCCGGGGCGGCGCTGGCGCTCTGGCCGATCAGCATCAGCAGGGCCGAGGCCACGACCATCGCCAGCAGGCCGACGACGACCGTGCGGGCGAGGCGGGTGTCGGCGAAGCGCACGGGGGCGGCGTCGATCGAGACGAAGCTGCTGCGGCGGGTGGGCCCGCCGGCGAGGGCACGGCCGCGCAGGCCGTCGCGCAGCGTCGGGGCGAGCCGCGCGACGAGCGCGGAGCCGAAGGAGGCGCGGGTCGGGCGGGGGAGGGAGGCGCGGGTCATCCGGCGCGTCCGGCCCGCAGGGCCGCGGCCGCCTGGCGCCACGTGCCGGGGGCGAGGATCGAGCCCTCGAGCGGGGTCGAGGCGCGCCCGCGGCGGCGCTCTCGCGGGTCGCGCGGCGCGCGGGCGGCGGTGGCCGACGCGGAGGCGACGGTCGCGGCGCGGCGGGCGGCGCCGCGGGGGCGGAGGAGCTCGGGGGCCTCGGCGACGGCGACGGGGGCCTGCGCCGCGGGGGCGGCGGCGGCGACGACCGACGCGGCCGGGACGGCGGCCACGGGCAGCGGGGGCTGGGTGGCGAGGACGGCCTCGAACGACATCGGCGCGGGGGCGGGCACCACGGCGGGGGCCGGGGCGGTGAGCGGGGCGATCGGGGTGACCCGCGCCTCCTGCGGGGCCGTCACGGGCGCGACCGGGGCCGGCACCAGCGCCAGCGGCGCGGGGCCGGGCACCTCGGCGGCCGAGAGCACCGTGACCGACGACTCGGTCACGCCGAGCACGAGGCGCTCGCCCTCGACGTCGACGACGACGACGCTGGCCTTGGCGCCGAGGCCCTGGCGGGCGACGACGGTGACCGGGGCGGCCGACTTGCCGGAGCCCCGGACGCCCTTGACGAGGCGCTTCTGCAGCACCCACAGCAGGGCGAGCACGACGCCCAGCGAGAGGGCGACGCGCAGCGCGACGAAGAGCGTGTCCACCGGTCAGACCAGGCCGTCGGCGACGTCGAGGATCTTGGTGATGCGGACGGCGTAGTCCTGGTCGACGACGACGACCTCGCCGTGCGCGATCAGACGGCCGTTGAGCAGCACGTCGGCGGGGGCGCCGGCCGAGCGGTCGAGCTCGATGACGGCGCCGGGCTCGAGGCCGAGCACGTCGCGCACCGACATGCGGGTGCGGCCGATCTCGACCGTGAGGGCCATCTCGACGTTGTTGATGCGGCCGAGGTTGCCGGCGACGGAGTCGAACAGGGGCGACGAGGAGGCGCGGGCCGGGCTCGACCCCACGGTGCCGCCTTCACGGATGCGGATCGCGAACCAGCCGGCCGGCTGCCCCGCGGCGGTCAGGTCGAAGACCACCGTGTCGGGGTCGGCGAGCAGCGCGTCGGCGGGCTCGCGGCGGCTCTCGCCGAGCACGCCCACGCCGAGCACGGCGGTGGCGGCCTCGAGGGCGGGGCGGAGAACGTCGCCGACGGAGACGAGGGGCGAGTCGGTGCCGGCGGCGGCGGTCAGCTGCTCCATGTCGACGAGCACGAGCGCGGTGTCGGCCGAGACGGCGCCGACGAACGAGGTCATGACGACGCTCGACGCGGCCGTGCGGCGGCCCTGGGCGACGACGGCCTCGAGCGGCACGGCACGGAGCGGCGACGGCGTCGGCAGCACGGAGACGAGCGCCTCCGCCGCGGCGGTGTGCAGGGTGATGGTCGTGCCGGTCATGAGGTTCCTTCTTCGGTGCCGGTCAGGGAGGTGGAGACGACGATGCCCGCGAGGCGGGAGCCGTTGGCCCCGACGGCGGCACGGCCGACGGACTGGCCGTCGACGGTGATCTCGAGCGGTCGCGAGCGCGGGTGCGGCAGGGGCAGCAGGTCACCGACGGCGAGGCCCAGCACGACGCCGGGGCGGACGGAGGCGGGGGCCAGCTGGAGCGCGACGCCCACCGGCACGGCGGCCAGCTGCGCGCCGAGCAGGCGACGGGCGTCCGCGGCGCCGACGGTCGGGTTCGACTCGCCGAGCTGGGGCAGCAGCACCTCGGCCGGGATGGCCACGGTGCCGAGGGCGGTGCGCTCGCCGACGCGGATCTCGAACGTCGCGACGATCATCAGGTCGGACTTCTGCGCCGCCTGGGCGAACTGCGAGTTGTACTGGAAGCCGCCGACCGAGACCGCGTCGACGAGCAGCGAGCCGAACGAGTAGCGGAGGTCGTCGAGCGCGTCCTCCATCAGGCGGCGCACGAGCGCCTGCTCGACGGGCGAGAAGGTGCGGTCGGGCATCGCGTGCGGCTTGGAGGCGCCGAGCATGTGGCTGACCCAGCCGAGGGCGGCCGAGGTCGGGAACTGCACGACGGCCTTGGGGCCGACGCCCTCGAGCGGGCAGAGCACCATCGCGGTGGTCGCCGGCAGCGACGAGGCGTACTCGTCGTAGGTCAGCATCTGCACGTGCTCGCAGGTGACCTGCGAGAGCACGCGGACCTTGGCGGTCAGCTGCGTGCCCCACTGGCGCGCGAAGGTGTCGAAGGCGAGCTCGAGCACGCGCGAGTGCTCGCGGGCGAGCGTCGTCGGGCGGCGGAAGTCGTAGACCTCGACCTGCCGCGCCGAGCGGGCGACCGGCCCGGCGGCGGGCGCGGGGGCGGCGGGCGCCGACGCGGGCGCGCTCGTCACGGCGGGGTCGAGGAGGGTCACGGACGGACCTATCGGCCCGTGCCGTCACCGCGTTAGAGGTGCGTCGTCAGTGACCCCCGGACTGGGCCCCCTCGTCGTGCGACTCCTCCTTCTTGTCGCTCTTCTCGGACTTCTTCTCGTCCTTCTTCTCCGCGGGGGCCGCGGCGGCCTCCGCGGGGGCCGCGGGCGCGACGGGCTCGGGGTTCCTGCCCGCGGTCACCGCGCCTCCCGCTGCCTCGGCCGCCTGCTCGAGCTTCGGCAGCAGGGCGCTGACGTCGTCGCTCTGGTTCGAGAGCACGACGATGTCGACCCGGCGGTTCGCCGCGAGGTCGGCGTCGGTGCTGCCCTGCACGAGCGGGCGCGACGAGCCGAAGCCCACGGCCTGGGCGTGCTCGACCGGCAGGCCTCCGCGCTCGACGAGGTCGCGGAGCACCTGCGTCGCCCGGGCCGACGAGAGCTCCCAGTTCGTGGCGAACGGCGCCGTCGAGCTGCGCTGGTCGGCGTGGCCCTCGACCGAGACGTCGTGCGAGCTGTCGCGGAGCACGGGCGCGATCGCGTCCATCACCCGGGTCGCCTCGCCGCTGAGGTCGGCGCTGTTCGTGCCGAAGAACGTCTCGGAGCCGACGAGCCGCACGGTCAGGCCGCGGGCGTCGGTCGCGAACTGCACGTCGGCGCTGAGGCCGGAGCCCTCGAGGTTGCCGGCGATGGCCTCCTTGATGGCGGTGAGGTCGTCGAGCTCGGACTGCGCCAGGGCCTGCGCCGCGGCCGCCTGCTCGGCGGTCTGGGCCTCGCCCGACGCTGCCGCCTTGCTCATGTCGGTCTCGTCGCCCTCGGAGTAGCCCTCGCCCTCCTCCGTCACGTCGCTCGCCGGCACCACGGTGCCCGAGGCGCTGTCGACCTTGCCGACGTCGGTCTGGCCGAAGCCCGTCGCGAGCGAGTTGCGGAGCGCGATGTACTTGTCCTGGTCGACGCTCGACATCGCGAACAGCACGATGAACATGCACATCAGCACGGTGACCATGTCCATGTACGAGGCGAGCCAGCGCTCGTCGGGGTGCTCCTCCTCGGCGTGGGCCTTCTTCTTCCGCCCGCCGCGGCTGCCGCTCACGCTGCGAGCCCCTGGTCGTCGGCGCCGGCCTTCGCCTTCGCCCCCTTGGCGCCGCCCTTGCCCTTGGCGTCGGTCAGGGCGTGGGTCGGCACCATGGCCTTGAGGCGCTCGCCGAGGAGGCGCGGCTGGCTGCCCGCCTGGACGGCCAGGACGCCCTCGATCAGCAGCGTCATGCGCGCCTCGTCGAGGTCGGCGAGCTTCTTGAGGCGGCCGGCGAACGGCAGCCAGAGGAAGTTCGCGCTGAGGAGGCCCCAGAGGGTCGCGACGAAGGCGGCCGCGATCAGCGGGCCGAGCTCGTCGGGCGACGCCAGGTTCTCGAGCACGTGGGTGAGGCTGACGACGGTGCCGATGATGCCGACGGTCGGGGCGTAGCCGCCGAGGCTGTTGAAGAACTTGCTCGCGGTGCGGTCGGCGGCGAGGCGGGACTCCATCTCGTCCTCGAGCAGGATGCGGAGCTCCTCGCCGTCGGTGCCGTCGGCGATGTTCTGCAGCGCGCCCTTCATGAACTGGTCGGTCGACTTCTCGGCCTCGGCCTCGAGCGAGAGCAGGCCCTCGCTGCGCGCCTTCTCGGCGAGCGCCACGATCTCGTCGATGACCGACTGCGGCGGGATCACCTTGCCGGTGAACGCGTGCGGGATCTTCTTGAAGCTCAGCAGCGCGTCCTTGATCGTCGTGCCGGCGATGCCGACCGCGATGGTGGCGCCGAAGACGAGGAGCATCGGGGCCGGCAGCAGCAGGCCCTCGACGTGCACGCCCTCGAGCTTGATCATGCCGAAGAGGGCACCGAAGGCGAGCAGGATGCCGATGATGGTCGCGGGGTCCACGTCAACGCTCCAGGGTGGTGGTCGCGGGGGCGGCGGTGGCCGTGGGAGTCGCGGCGGCGGTCGCCGTCGCGGTCGCGGCCGTCGGGAAGGGCGAGACGAGGCCGGAGCCGCTCGAGCCGCGGACGATGCCGAGCTGCGGGCCGGTCGACGTGCGCGAGCCGAGGGGCTGCGTCGCGGGGGCGGCGGCGTGCGGCTCGTCGTAGGCGATGGCGACGATGCGGGCGCGGTAGCGGGCGATCATCTCGATCACCTCGGCCATGGGCTCGGTGACGATGTACTTCGCCCCGTCGACCATGATCAGCGTCGTGTCGGGCGTCTCGTGGATCCGCTCGATCAAGTCTGGGTTGACAGCGAATCTGCTGTCGTTGAGTCGCGTGACGACGATCATCGGCCCGTCCTAGGTCTGTGTTCTCCCGCCACCGTCCGTGGGGCGAGCGAGCGCTCGTCCTGAGCTGCTCAGGGGGGACTATCGGCCGGGGGTGGGCCGCCGTTAGGCGGCGGCACCCGCGGTGTCCGCACTTCGGCGGACGCGTCGCGCGCGCCGTCGCCTCGTCGAGGTGCCCCGTCCTGGGCCCTCCGAGGCGTCGCGGGCCCAGGACGGGGCACCTCGATGCCGGCGGTCGCGGCGGAGACCGACCGATCGGTATGGTGTGTGGTACATATCAGCCGTGACCCCTCGGAAGAAGGCAACTGTGAGCCACTCGCACCCCTCCCCCACGCCCCCCACTCCCGGAGCGACGCCCGGCGTCGTCGTGCACCGGCCGACCTGGGCGGCGTTCTGGGTCTCGGCGAAGACGCGTGCCCTCATCTTCGGGGCCGCGATGGTGTTCGTGGCGGTGCGCTCGGGCCCGTCGGGCCTCGTCGCCGTGGCGGTCGCCCTCGTCGTGGCCTGGGCCGGCTTCGCGGTGTTCCTGCGGACCGCCACGGTCACGGTCACGCCGACGTCGGTGAGCTACCGCCGTCTCGGCCGCACGAGCACGGTGGCGCTCGACGGGCGGCAGCGCGGCCTGCTCTGCATGCTGACCCAGGGCGTCCAGGGCATCCCGTGGCTCGGGGTCGTCGGCGCGGGCGGCGAGCGTGTCGGCCTCAGCGGCGCCTACTTCGACGGGGCGGTGCTCGGCGACGTCGCCGCCCGCGCCGGCATCACGGTCGTGCCGGCCGAGCAGCGCCTCACGGGGAAGGAGGCGCACGGCCTGGCACCGGGGTCGGTGCCCGCCCTGCTGCACCGCCCCGCCCTCGTGGCGCTGGTCGCGACTCCTGTGGTCTTCGGGGTGATCGCCGTCATCGCGATCCTCACGATCTGATGCCTCTGGGCGGCGAGTGGTCACGAACCGCTGCTCGGCCCCTGTCGCGAGAGCAGATCGTGACCACTCGACCGCGCGGGCGGGGGCGAGGAGGCGCGGGCGGGCTGGCAGGATGTCCCGGTGACCGACACCCCCGCGAACGACGGCACGCGCGACGCCACCCCTGTCGCCCGTCCCTCCTCCCCCACCGCCGAGACCGCTGCCGACGGCGCGACCACGCCCACCGGTGCGACGCCGACCTGGTCGACGCCCGAGTCGACCGGGCCGGACGCCGCGCTGTCGCCCGACACGGCGACCCCGCTCGTCGACGACCCGGCCCTGACCGAGAACTCCGTGACGGTCGACGCCAACAAGCACACGCTCGCCGAGAACGTGATGGGGGTGGTGACGGGCGTCTTCATCGCCTCCTTCGGGCTGTTCCTGCTGAAGGAGAGCGGCTCGGTCTCGGGCGGCACCGCGGGCCTCGCCCTGCTGGTCAGCTACGCGACCGGCCTGTCGTTCGGGCTGCTCTTCTTGCTCGTCAACGTGCCGTTCTTCGCCCTCGCGCTCTGGAAGAAGGGAGTGGGCTTCACGCTCCGCACCGTGATGACCGTCGCGATGGTCTCGGCCTTCTCGTACCTGCACCCGGTCGCCCTCGGCATCGACCAGCTGAACCCCGTCTACGGCACCCTCGGCGGCAACCTGCTCGTGGGCGTCGGCCTGCTCATCCTCTTCCGCCACGGGGCGAGCCTCGGCGGCATCAACATCCTCGCGCTGATCCTCCAGGAGAAGGTCGGCTGGCGCGCGGGCTACGTGCAGATGGTGATCGACGTCGCCATCGTGCTGTTCTCGCTGACCGTCGTCTCGCCCTGGGTCGTGCTCGTCTCGGCCGCGGGCGCCGTCGTGCTCAACCTCGTGCTCGCCCTGAACCACAAGCAGGGGCGGTACCTCGGGCGGACGTGAGCCGCGGGGCGCCCTGGCGGCCTACGGCGCCCAGAGCGTCCAGAGGAGGACGACCGCGACGGCCTGGAGCACGACGCTGGCGACGATCGTGACGACCACGCGCCTCCGCGTGGCCGACAGCTGCGAGTCGGCGAAGAGCGGCGACAGCGGCAGCAGCATGCGGAAGCTGCTCTGCTGCGGCAGGAACACCGCCACCAGGTAGGCGACGTAGCCGATCGTGTACGTCTGCAGCTCGAGCCCGAGCCGACCCGACCGCCGCACGAGCCCGACGGCCAGGACGGCGATCAGCACCGCCGCGGCGACCACCCCCAGCCACCCGCCCATCGCCGCCCCGAACCGGAACCACGGGGTGAACGGCACGAAGCCGTCCGACCCGATGTAGTCGCGCCACCACGACGACTCGGTCGCGAAGTAGCCGTCGCGCTCGCCCGTGACGAGGGCGACGACGACCGGCCAGGCGAAGCCGGCCGCCGTGACGACGAGGCCCGCCGCCCAGATGCGCACGTGCTCGGCGACGGGCTCCCGCTCGCGGCGCACGAGCCGCACCAGCCAGGTCAGGCCGAGCGCCGCCGACAGCGCGAGGGCCCCCGGGTGCGCGAACGACGCCAGCACCCCGAAGACCGCGAACCAGAGCCACCGCCGGGCCGTCATCGCGAGCAGCGCCGCGAACATCAGCAGCAGGAACAGGCTCTCGGCGTAGGGCACCTGCAGCACGAACGACATCGGCGAGACCGTGAAGAAGACGGCGCCCCAGAAGGAGGCGCGGGCCCCGAAGCGCCGCAGCATCAGCCGGTGGAGCACCAGCGTCGCGCCCGCCCCGGCGAGCGTCGCGACGACGAGCGCGCCGACCAGCCAGCTGCCGCCGACCACCGGCGCGACGAGCTTCACCACCGCGGGGAACAGCGGCATGAACGCCCAGGCGTTCTTGACGACCTGGCCCTCGTCGTTGCGCGGCAGCTCCGTCGGGTAACCGCGCTCGGAGATCTCGGCGTAGAAGCGGGCGTCCCACGACGAGAGGTAGCCCGCGAAGCCGGGGCCGCCGTCGTGCTGCGCCCAGCTCGACGTCGCGGTCAGGCCGTACGTCACGGCGAGCAGCACGGTGCTGAGCAGGCGCGCGAGGGCGTAGACGGCGAGGAGGCGGAGGGCCGTCGCGAGGGCGCTGGCGGTCGGCGCGGGCCGGGCCTCCGGAGCGGCGTCGAGGCTGAGGGCGGGGCCTCGGCCGGAGGCGGGGACGGGGACGGGGCCTGGGCCTGGGCCTGGGCCGGGACCGGCGGCGGGCGGCGTGCGGTGCGCCTCCGTCCCGGTGCTCATCTCCCTTGTCTACGCACCGGGCCCTGGGAGACCCGCTCCCGCGTACCCCGCCGCCGCGGCGTCGGCCTCCGTCCGCGAAGAACCCCGTTCCGTTCACCAAACCCCGGCAGAACGGGGTGCGGTGAACGGAACGGGGTTCGTCCGGGCCGAGCAGGCGCGGCTCGTCATCCGCCGGGAGGAGGCGGGGCCCGACGCGGGGCCGCTACGGTGGCCGCGTGCGACGACGGGACGGCGAGGCGGGTGCTCCACGCGCTGGATCACCCTCTCCGGGGCCACCCCGGGGCACGCAGTTCGACCACGGCACCGCTCCCCGAGCCGAGCACCGCGCTGCGCGCGGCACGCGGCACGGACCGACGCACGAGTCGCCGTCCCGTCGCCGCACGCACCCGCACCCGCACCCCGTGCCCGTCAGGCTGACCCAGGCGGTCCGCGCGTGCACCGGCGCGCACCCGAGGCCCCGCCCGATGCCCTCCGGCCACGGTGGACGTCAGGCCCGGGGAGTCACGTGACCGCCCGCGCAGACGCCGTCGCCACGGGCCTCGCCCACGCGATGCTCGCGGCCCCCGCCTGGACGGAGGCCGCCCTCGTCGCGGCCTGCGCGGCGGCGCTGGGGCCGGCCACGGACGTGCCGACGGCCCTCCGCCCCGACACCGACCCCCGCGCGGGCGGACTGATCGACGACGGCTCGCGCGACGACGGACCCCACGACGGCGGCCCACCGCACCCGTGGCTGCCGGGGCTGGCCCACGAGGCGCTCCGCGCGTTCCCCCGGGCCCCGCACGACGAGCCCCGGCTGCTCGCGGAGGTGCTGCACACCTCCGGCGCCCTGGGCCGGGGGCGGGCCCGCGCAGCCGCGCAGGGCGCCGCGCTGCGGATCGTCCGGGTCGCGGTCGTGACGACGCCGACGCGGGCGGTCGACCCGCGACTCCGGTGCCTGGGGTCGGTGGCCGACCTCGCCGCCCTGCTGCACCTCACCGTCGGCGAGCTCGACTGGTTCGCCGACGTGCGGCACTGGAACCGGCGGCACGCCTCGGGCCCGCTGCAGCACCACCGGTACGAGTGGCGCACCCGCCCCGGCCGCACCCCGCGGCTGCTCGAGGTGCCGGGCCACCGCCTCCGCGACCTGCAGCGCGTCGTGCTCGACGAGGTGCTGGCCGCCGTGCCGCTGCACGACGCCGCCCACGGCTTCGTGCCGGGCCGCAGCGCCGTCACGGGCGCCGCCGTGCACACCGGTGCCGAGGTCGTCGTCGCGCTCGACCTGCGCTCGTTCTTCGCCCGCGTCGGCGCCGGCCGCGTGTACGGCGCGCTCCGCCGCGAGGGGCTGCCCGAGCCCGTCGCCCACGTGCTCACCGGGCTCACGACGACCTCGGTGCCGCCGGCCGTGCTCTCGGCGATGCCGCCGGGCGGCGACCCCTCCGAGCGCGCGGCCCTGCGCCGGGCCCTGGCCCTGCCGCACCTCGCCCAGGGCGCCCCGACCTCGCCCGCGCTCGCCAACGTCGCCTCCAGGAGGCTCGACTCACGGCTCGCGGGCTGGGCCTCCGCCGCGGGCGCCCGGTACACGCGCTACGCCGATGACCTGACGTTCAGCGGCGGCCCCGGCGTCGCCGCCCGGAGCGACGCCTTCGTGCGGGGCGTCGGCCGCGTCGTCGCCGACGAGGGGCACGAGCTGAACCCGCACAAGACCCGGGTGCGCGGGGCCGCGACACGGCAGACCGTCACCGGGATCGTCGTGAACGAGCACGTGACCGTGACCCGCGCCTCCTACGACGCCCTCCGGGCGCTGCTGCACAACGCGGAGCGCACGGGGCTCGAGGCGCAGAACAGGGCCGGCGTGCCGGAGTTACGGGCCCACCTGGAGGGGCGGATCGGCTGGGTCGAGCAGCTGCACCCGGCGCGCGGGGCCCGGCTGCGCGAGCTGCTCGCGCGCGTGCCGCGCTGAGAGGGGGCGGTGCGGTGCGGTGCGGCTGGGCACCCGGCCCGCCGCCGTGCCGCCGTGCAGCCGTGCAGCCGCGCCGCCGGCCCCTGCACCGCAAAGAACCCCGTTCCGTTCACCGAACCCCGGCAGAACGGGGTGCGGTGAACGGAACGGGGTTCGTCCGCGCCGAGCAAGCGCGGCGCGGCGCGCGTCGAGCTAGCGCTTCAGGTTCGTGAGCTCCTGCAGCACCTCGTCGGAGGTGGTGATGATGCGGGCGTTCGCCTGGAAGCCGCGCTGCGCGACGATCAGGTTGGTGAACTCCTGCGAGAGGTCGACGTTGCTCATCTCGAGCGTGCCGCTCGAGAGCGAGCCGACGCCGGGCGAGCCGGGGATGCCGAGCGCGGCGCCGCCCGAGTTGGCCGTGGCGCGGTAGCCCGACGCCCCCGCCTTCTCGAGGCCGCCGGGGTTGGTGAAGGTGGCGAGCGCGATGCGGCCGAGGGCGAGCGACTCGCCGTTGCTGAACTGGCCGACCAGCGTGCCGTCCTTCGAGAGGGTGAAGCCCTGCAGCGTGCCCGCCTCGCGGCCGTTCTGGTCGGTGACCGCGACGGTGTTGAGCTGCGCGAAGCCGGTGATCTTCGACAGGTCGACGGTGATGCCGTCGACGACCATCGAGCCGGCGCCGACCTGCGCGCCGTCCTGGAAGGCGAGGGTCGTGTTGCCGCCCGCGCCCGAGCCGTCGGTGCCGACGACGTTCCAGCCGCCCGCCGTGCGCGTGAACGACAGCGTCAGGGTCTTCTCCGTGCCGAAGGCGTCGTACACCTTCGTGTCGCGCGTCAGCGTCGAGCCGACGGCGGTCTCGGAGGGGAGGTTGCCGGCCACGTTCGCGGCGGTGGTCGCCGTGGCGGGGGCCGCGCCGTTGAGGGGCAGGGTGATGTCGCCGATCGCACCGCCGTCGTTGACGACGCCGTCCGCGGCCGAGTAGCCCTGCACGATCTTGCCGTCGGCCGACACGAGGCGGCCGTCGGCGTCGAAGTCGAAGGCGCCGGCGCGCGTGTAGAGGGTGTCGTTGCCGAGGCGGGTGACGAAGAAGCCGTCGCCCGAGATCATCAGGTCGGTCGCCTTGCCGGTGGCCTGGGCCGAGCCCTGCGCGAAGTTGGTCGAGATGCCCGCGACCTGCACGCCGAGTCCGACCTGGGCGGGGTTGGTGCCGCCGATGCCGGTCTGCGGACCGCCGGCGCCCTGCGTCATCTGCGACAGGGTGTCCTGGAACTGCGTGGTCGAGGCCTTGAAGCCCGCGGTGTTGACGTTGGCGATGTTGTTGCCGGTCACGTCGAGCATCGTCTGGTGCGAACGGAGGCCCGAGATGCCGGAGTAGAGGGAGCGGAGCATGGCAGCTGCCTTTCAGGGAGCATGAGGGAGGCGCGTCCTGCGCGGGGAGACCGGTCGCGTCCTGCAGCCGGTGTGGTGCGGGGAGCTACGGGGCGGTGGGAGCGGTCGGGGAGGTCGGCGCGGTGATGCCCGAGATGAGGTCGAGGGCGACCTCCTTCCCGGCGACGGTGACCTTGGGCACGGAGTCGGCGAACGAGACGCTGGTCGCGGTGCCGGTGACGCTCGTGCCGTCGGCTCCGGTGTAGCTGACCTGCTGGCCGACGAGGTTCGAGGCCGCGATGCGCATCTGCAGCGAGAAGCCCTCGTTCGCGGTGGTGGTCTGGTTCGTGACCTGCTCCATCATCGCGAGCTGGGTGGTCTGCGAGATCATCGCGTTCGTGTCCATCGGCGACGACGGGTCCTGGTTCTTCAGCTGCGTGACGAGCAGCTTCATGAAGATCTCGCTGTCCATGGTCTGCTTCGGGGCGCGGCCGGCGCTGGCGGCGGCCATCGCGGCGGCCTGCGTGGCCGGGTCGACGGTTCCGGAGATCTGGTCGATCGAGGGCATGTGACGGGACTTCCTGGTCGGGGTCGTGAGGTCGAGGGGGGCGGCCGGGGTCGGCGCGGCGGTCAGGCGAGCACGTCGAGCGAGGTGACGGGCCCCGAGGAGGCGCGGTGCACGCCGTCTGCGCGGGCGGCGGCCCCGAGGCCGGTGCCGGAACGCCGCAGCCGCTCGTCGTCGGGCGCCCGCCCGGCGGCGCCGTCGCCCCGGCCGTCGCGCTCGCCGGCGCCGGCGGCCGCGCCGCGGTCGTCGGACGGGGCGTTCTGGCCGGAGAGGTCGATGCTCGCCTGCACCCCCGAGCCGCCGAGGTCGCGGCGCAGGTCGGGCAGGATCGCCCGGACCGCCTCGCGCCCGGCGTCGGACGCCGCGAACATCTCGACGTGCATGCCGTGCGCGCCCACGTGGGCGCGGACGGTCACCGGCCCGAGGGCCTCCGGGCTGACGCTGACCGTCACGACGTGGGTGCCGGGGCCGGCGGCGGCCAGCGAGAAGAGCGGGCGGTGCAGCTGCGGGGTGAGCGAGGGCGCCGGGGCCGACGGGGCCGCGGCCGGGGCGGGCGTGGCCGCGACGGTCGCGCTCGGGCCGGAGGCGGGGGTCACGACCGGGACGGCGAGGAGGGCGGCGGGTGCGGTGCCCGCGCCGGGGTCGGCCGGGGCCGGGGCGGCCGTCACCGGCGTACCGGGCGCGGACCCCGGGGCGGCCGTGCTGCCCGTCGCGGAGCTCGACGCGGCCGAGTCGGCGGTGGCCGCCGCGGGCGTCGCGAGGTCGGGCGTCGTCGACGTCACGACGACGGGCGCGGAGGCGGTGGCCGCTCCGACGGGACCGCCCGCGGCCACGGGGTCGCCGGTCGTCACCGGGGAGGCGGGCGCCGACGCCGGTGCGACAGCCGTGGCGGCCGCGGCCGCGCTCGTGCCCGCCGTGGGGGCGGCAGGCGCCGACGCGACGAGGCCCGGCAGGGCCGTGGTCGACGCGGAGACGGCGAGGGAGGGGACGGAGGCGGCGGCCGGGGAGGCGACGCCGCTCTCGTCGCCGGGGGAACCCGCGGTGACGCCGAGGGCGGCCCCGGAGCGACCAGCAGCGCCGGAGGCGTCCGGGACGACGGGGCTGGTGCGCCCCGACGTCGCCGTCGCTGCGGCGAGGACCGTCGCGGCGCCGGACAGCGTGCCGGGCAGCGCCCCGGCCACCGACGGCACGACGGCGAGGGCGGGGTCGACGGCGGTGGTCGCGGGGGCGGCGGGGGCGGCGGTCGGCACGACCTCGGGCGACGGCGCACCGATCGTCGACGGTGCCGCACCGAGCCACTGCGCGGCCGCGGCGAGGACGGCCGTCGGGAGCGGACCCGACGGGGCCGGGACGGCGGGGCCGCCGGCCGTCGGGTCGGCGGGGGCGGCCGGGACGGCTGCGCCGGTCGAGTCGTCCGCCGCGGGAGCGGTCTCGCTCGGCGCTGATCCACTCCGGAGTGGAGGAGCGACCCCGGAGGGCGTCGCGCCCGTGCCGGGGGCGTCGCCGATGCGCGTCGGGGCCGAGGCACGGTCGTCCGCGCCGGCGGGGCGAGCGGGGTGCGGCTGGACCCGCGACTCCCCCGCGGCCTCGCGCGTCAGCCGGGCGGCGGCCGCCCGGGTGGCGACGACGTCACGGGCGGCGCCGGCGTCGCGCGACGAGCCCGCGTCACGCGCCGAGCTCATGGCCGCGCCGAAGGCGCCGAGCGCAGCAGCGCCCGAGGAGGGGACGGGGCCCGAGCCGAGCCCGGCGGCGCGCCCCGACGCGGGCAGCGCCGACGGCGCCGGCGGCGCGGACGGCAGCGTGCGGAGCCCGCTCACGAGGTCGCTCCCGACCGCATGAGCTGCTGCAGCTGCGCGGTCATCAGGTCGACGTTCTGCACGGAGCCGGCGGCGGCCGCCGCGGCGCCGACCGACGACACCGGCGCGGTGCCGGCCGTCGCGGGCACGACGCGGCGGATCGTCGCGAGGTCCGAGTCCTTGTACCAGTTGTTCACGATCTGCACGTCCTTGCCGGGGCGCGGGGCGTGCAGCACCTTGCCGTCGCCGAGCCAGATCACGATGTGCCCCTCGCCCTTCGGCACGAGCAGGTCGCCCGGCTTCGCCTCGGCGAGCGACGGCACCGCCGCGCCCATGTCGGCCTGGTCGGGCACGACGCGCGGCATGGCGACCCCGAGGTCGGCGAACACGCGCTGCACGAGCCCGGAGCAGTCCATGCCGCTCGCGTCCTCGCCGCCGAAGACGTACGGCACGCCCAGGTACTTCTTCGCGGTCTCGACGACGTCGGGGCCGGTCGCCCCGCTGCCCGAGGCCACGGCGCCCTTCACGGCGTCGACGGAGGCGGTGGTCGCCAGCGAGCCCGCGCCGGCGGCCGACGAGGCGGCCGGGGTCGCGCCGGTGCCGGCGAGCGCGTCGGCGAAGGCGCCGGCGGACGCGGCGGACGCGCCCGTGCCGGTGCCGGCCGCGGCGGCGCCGCCGAGCAGCGCGGCCGCCCCGCCGGTGCGGAGCTGGGCGATCTGGCTCTGGATGTCCTGGATGCGTGACAGGACCTCGGTCACGGGGCTCACGAGCGTCCTCCGGGAGGGGTCGAGGGGGAAGGCGGGAAGGGCGAGGGAGTCGCGGTGCCGGCGGTCGGGGCGGGCGGCGCCCACGACTGCGTCGCGATCTCGTCGAGGGCGACCTGCTCGTCGTGCAGGTCCTCGGCGGCGGAGAGCACCGCGTGCTTCTCCTCCAGCTTCTCGAGCCCGATGGCGGCACGGCGGGCCTCGCCGAACGCGGCCTGGGCCTCAACGGCCTCGGCCTGGCGGCGCTGCGTCACGGCGTCGAGCTCGGCGAGCATGCCCCGGGTCGAGGCGCGTGACGCGGCGACCGCGCTGAGCATGGCCGCGTCGGTGATGGCGACCGGGCCGTCGTCGAGCGTGCGCCGCGCCGCGAGCCGCGCGTCGGCGGCCGTCCGCAGGCGGCCGTTCGCGTCGGCGAGGCGGCCGGCCGCGATGTCCTGCTGCGCGTGGCGGAGCCGGAGCAGGCCCGCGAGGGAGAAGGAGCGGGCCATCAGGCACCTCCGAGTCGAGCGGTGAGCTGGGCCAGGCGGCCCCACGACTCGGCCGAGGGGGCCTGGTCGTCCATGGCCTGCTGGAGGAACGCGTCGATGGAGCCCTGGTGGTCGACGGCCGCGTCGACGAGCGGGTTCGTGCCGCGCTGGTACGCGCCCACGTCGAGGAGGTCCTGCGCGGCACGGCGGGCGGCCATGACCTTGCGGAGGCTCGTCGCCGCCGCGCGCTGGGCCGGGGTGGTGACCTTCGAGGCGACGCGCGAGACCGAGCCGAGGGCGTCGACGGACGGGAAGTGGCCGGTGACCGCGAGCTTCCGGTCGAGCACGACGTGCCCGTCGAGGATGCTGCGCGCGGCGTCGGCGATCGGCTCGTTGTGGTCGTCGCCGTCGACGAGCACCGTGTAGAGGCCCGTCACGGAGCCGACGCGGTCGGTGCCGGCGCGCTCGAGCAGCTCGGCGAGCACCGAGAAGGTCGACGGCGGGTAGCCGCGGGTGGCCGGGGGCTCCCCCACCGAGAGGCCGATCTCGCGCTGCGCCATGGCCACGCGGGTCAGCGAGTCCATCATCAGCACGACGTCGGCGCCCTCGTCGCGGAACGACTCCGCGATGCGGGTCGCCACGAACGCGGCGCGCAGGCGCATCAGGGCCGGCTCGTCGCTGGTCGAGACGACGACGATGGAGCGCGCGAGGCCCTCGGGCCCGAGGTCGTCCTCGAGGAACTCCCGCACCTCCCTGCCGCGCTCGCCGACGAGGGCGACGACGCTGACCTGGGCGTCGGTGCCGCGGGCGATCATCGAGAGCAGCGACGACTTGCCGACGCCCGAGCCCGCGAAGAGCCCGACGCGCTGGCCGCGGCCGACGGTGGTGAGGGTGTCGAGCACGCGCACGCCGAGCTGCAGGGGCGTGTCGATGCGGGCCCGGTGCATGGCGGAGGGGGTCTCGTGGTGCAGGCCGACGAGGTCGACCGGGCGGCCGTCGGGGCGGCGCAGCGGGCCCTTGCCGTCGATGGGGCGGCCGAGGCCGTCGAGCACGCGGCCGAAGAGGCCGGCACCGGTCGGCACGAGCAGCGGTCGGCCCGTGGAGCGGGCGGGCGTGCCCGCGGTGATGCCGGTCAGCCGACCGAGCGGCATGCAGCGGAGGCCCTCCGGGGTGGTCGCGACGACCTCCGCGAGGGTGGCGCCGGGAGCGCCCGGGCCGGCGGCGTCGCCGACGGTGACGACGTCGCCCACGGCGGCGTCGAGCCCCTGGACGGTGAGGCCGAGGCCCACGGCGCTGACGACGCGCCCCACGCGCTGCGGGCGGGCGGCGGCGCGGGCGGCCGCGACGCGCGCGCCGAGGTGGGCGGCGAACGGGTCGCCGGCGCGCTCGGCGGAGCGGTCGGGGGGAGTCGCGGTGAGGGTCACGAGGCCACCTCGTCGCCGTCGCCGAGCAGCGCCGTGCGCGCCCGGCCGAGCGCCGTCGACAGCCGGGCGTCGACCAGGCCGGTGGGCAGGTCGGCCTCGGCGTCGCCGGGGCGGAGCGACGGGTCGGCGACGACCTCGACGCCGGCCGAGCGGGCGGCGTCGGCGACGAGGGAGGCGTCGGCCGGGTGCAGGCGCACCCGCACGACGACGGAGGGGTCGAGGCCGTCGAGGGCCCGGGCGAGGGCGGCGCGGGCGGTGCGGCCCTCGCGCGGGTCGCCGTCGCGCGAGCGCTCGGAGGCGGCGACCTCGTAGCCGACCACCGCGGAGGCGAGGTCGAGCGCGGTCGCGACCAGCGCCTCCTCGGCCTCGTGCAGCACGGGCACGACGCGCTCCTCGAGGGCGCGGCCAGCGGCCGCCAGGGCCGTGAGGGAGGCGGCGGTCGCCTGCTGCAGGCGCGCCAGCGCGTCCGCGTGCTCGGCCTCGAGCACGGCTCGACGGGCCGTCAGCTCGCGGTCGGCGGCCCGGAGCCCGGCGGCGTAGCCCGCGGCGTGGCCCGAGGCCTCGGCGCGCGTGCGGCGCTCGACGTCGGGGTCGGCCTGGTCGGTCGCACGGGCACCGGTGAGCGACGGGTACACGAGGCGCGAGAAGGCGTCCGGGGCGGACGGGGCGTCCGGTCGGGACATCACGGGATCGAGCACAGAGCAGCCGTTCGACGGTGGGGAGTGCGGCCGATCCGTGGCCAGGGAGGTGAGCGATCCGTGCTCAGCTGCGACTCTCGGCGGCCGCGCGGGGGGCGTTAGCGCTCGCCCCGAAGGGGGGCCGGGCCGCGGGCCGGCGGAGAACGAGAGGGATCCGGCGCGGAGCACCGGGGACGCCGCGATCCTGGCGCCGCCGACGGCAGATCACTCTCAAATTCGAGAGTGATCTGCCGCGGCGGGGCGGGGCTAGTCGACGAGGGCGTCCTCGTCGGCGCGGTGCACCGTGATGGCGCCCTGGGCCTCGAGCTCGCGGATGGCGCGCACGACCTCGGCCCGCGCCTCCTCGACCTGCGACTTGCGCACCGGGCCCATCGACTGCAGCTCGTCGTCGAGCAGCTCGCGGTTGCGCTCCGAGACGTTGCCGCGGATGACCTCGGTGACGGCGGCGAGCGCGCCTTTCATGGCGGTCGCCAGCACGGCGGCGTCGATGCCGCGGAGCACCTGCTGGATGTCGCGCGACTCGAGCTTGACGATGTCCTCGAAGGTCAGCATGCGGGAGCGGACCTCCTCGGCGAGCGCCGGGTCGCGCTCGTCGAGGCCGTCGAGCAGGGCGCGCTCGGTGGCGCTGTCGCTGCGGTTGATGATCTCGACCAGGGGCTGGATGCCGCCGACGACCTCGACCTGCTCGCGCGGCGCGACGACGGCGCCGGCCCGCACCTTGAGGGTGGTCGCGACGATGCCGACGGCCTCCGGGGTCGCGGTGCCCATCGTGGCGATGGCCTGGGCGACGTCGGCGCGCACCTCGACGTCGAGCCCGGCCAGCACGGCGGAGGCCTGCTGGGGCCGGAGGTGCGCGAGCACGAGGGCGATGGTCTGCGGCAGCTCGCCGTCGAGCAGGGTGATGACCTGGCCCGGGTCGGCCTCGTCGAGGAACTCGAAGCTCTTGCCCATCGCGTTCGAGGCGAGGCGCTCCATCACTCCGGCGGCGCGCTCGGAGCCGAACGAGGCCTCGAGCAGGCCGACGGCGACGTCGTGGCCGCCGCGGCGCTGGTAGCGCCCGCTGACGCTGAGGTCGTGGAACTCCGCGACGGCCGACTCGGCCACCGCGGGGTCGACGCGGCGCAGCCGGACGATCTCGGCGGTGATCTCCTCCGCCTCCTCCTCGCTGAACTGCTTCATCACGGTGGCGGCACGCGTCTGCTCCATCTGCATGAGGATCACCGCGACCTTCTGCGCACCGGTCAAGGGGGCGCCGCCCGCGCCGGGGGCGGCGGTGCCGAGCCCGGCCAGGGGCACCAGGCTCACGAGCCGACCCGCTGGTCCATCAGGCCGCGCAGCAGCTCGGCGGTCTTCTCGGGGTCGCGCTCGGCGAGGGCGTCGATCTCGGCGCGCTTGCGCTCGGCCGACACGTGCTCGGGCGACGGCTCGGGGGCGTCGACGCTGAGCAGCTGGGTGGGCGCGTCGTCGCCGAGCATGCGGCGGCCGGCGGCCCCGGCGTCGCCGAGGTCGAGCGGCACCGTGGCGTCCCAGGTCTGGGCCGGGGCGCCGGAGCTCAGCTCGCCGAGGTCGATCTCCTCGCGGGCCTGGCGACGGCTGCGCTTGGCGAAGACGATCATCGCGACGATGAGGGCGAGCGCGATCGCGCTGATGATGCCCACGGTGCGGATGGTGTCCCACATCGCGGCGTCGGCGGCGGCCGCGTCGGCGGCGGCGAGCGCCTCCTTCGCGGCGTCGGCGCCCGAGGTGTCGAAGTCGACCAGGGCCACCTGCACGTCGTCGCCGCGGGCCGTGTCGACGCCGGCCGCGGCCGTGACGAGGTCGTTGATGCTCTGCAGGTTGACGTTCTTCGCGGCGTTCGCGTCCAGGGCGACCGACACGGTCTGCCGGGTGACGCCTCCCGCGGGGACGCTCATCGTCTCGGTGGTCTTGTCGACCGCGTTGTTCTTGGTGGCCGACTCGTTGACGTAGCCGTCGTCGCCCGCGGCGCCGCCGGCGGCGGTGCCGCCCGCGGTCGCGGTGTTGTTCGGCACGGCGATGTTGTCGGGGCCGAGCACGCCGGTCGCGCCGGTGCCGCCGGCCCCGGCGGCTCCCGCTCCGTACTGCTCGGTGGTGCTCGACTCGCTGAGCGCGATCGGGCCCGTGGTGGGCTGCGAGAACGACTCGGTGACGCGGGTGCCGGCGTCCTGGTCGAGGTCGGCGGCGACCACGACCGACGAGTTGCCGACGCCCACCACCTTGTCGAGCATGGCCTGCACCGACGACTGGACCTTGGTCTCGTAGTCGCCCGCCTGGTCGCCCGCGCCTCCCACGGCCCCGGTGCCGATCTGCGACAGCACGGCCCCCGAGGCGTCGGTGACGGCGACGTCGGTGGTCTTCATGCCCTCGACGGAGGCGCTGGTCAGGTTCACGATCGCCTGCACCTGCTGGTCGGTGAGGGTCGCGCCGCCCTGCGTCTCGACGAAGACGGAGGCCGTCGGGTCCTTCTGCTCGGAGACGAAGACGCTCTCCTCCGGCACCGCGAGCTGCACGCTGGCGGTCTTCACGCCCTTCATCGCCATGATCGTCTTGGCGAGCTCGCCCTCGATGGCGCGCTTGTAGGTGACGTCCTGCTGGAACTCCGACGAGGTGACGCCCATGGTGTCGAGCAGCGAGTAGCCGCCCTCGCCGTTCGTCGACGGCAGGCCCGCCGCGGCCGCGGTGAGGCGCTCCTGGTAGACGCTCTCCTCCGGCACGAGGATCGTCTGGCCGCCGGCCGTCAGCTGGTAAGGCACGCCGTCGGCCTTGAGCTGCTCGACGATGGCGCTCGCGTCGACCGGGTCGATGCCGCTGAACAGCGGGGTGTAGGTCGGCTTCGTCAGCCAGCTCGTCAGCGCGAACGCGCCGAGCGCGAGGGCCGCGACGAGGATGACGACGATGGTCTTCTGGGCGACCGAGAAGCCGGCCAGGGTGGCGCGCAGCTTGTCGAGCGTGCCCTTCAGTGCGGTGGGCATCAGGCCTGCATCCTCATGATCTCGGTGAAGGCGTCGACGGCCTTGTTGCGGACGGCGCTGACCAGCTCGAGGGTGACCTGGGCGCGCGTGGCGGCGATGGTGGCGTCGTGGATGTCGGTGAGGTCGCCGGTGACGGCCTTCACGGCGAGGGTCTTGGCCTCGCCCTGCAGCTGCTGGAGGCCCTCGACGGCGCCGACCATGCTCGCGCCGAAGGTCGCGCCGGAGGCGGTGGGCGCCCCGGCCACGCCGGTCACGTCGGCGACGCCGCCGGCCCCGCCCGCGCCTCCCGCCTGCATCAGCGACGACACGTCGGCGTAGCCGGTCGGCTGAACGGCTCCGAGAGCCGGGATCCCTGCGACAGGCATCAGCCACGTCCGATCTGTAGTGCGGCCTCGTAGGCCGTCTTGGCACGGTCGACGACAGCGGCGTTGGCCTGGTAGCCGCGCTGCGCCATGATCAGGTCGCCCATCTGGGCGCCGAGGTCGATGTCGGGCATCCGGACGTAGCCCTCGGCGTCGGCCAGGGGGTGGTCGGGGAGGTACGTGACGCGGCCGGCCTCGCTGCCGTAGCGGTCGGCGCGGACGAAGACGCCGGAGGTGCCGGCGCCCTCCTGCACCTCGACGTAGCGGGCCTGGAAGGCGGTGTCGTCCATCGACTTGACGGTGTTGACGTTGGCGATGTTGTCGGAGACGGCGTCGAGCCACTTGCGGTGGACGGTGAGGCCGGTGCTCGCGATGCCGATCGCGTCGAAGGCGGGCATCAGTTGGTCCGGAACGCGGCGCGGACGGCCGTCAGCTCGGAGTTCATCGCCTGCGTGGCGAACTGGTACCGGAGCACCGTGTCGACGTTCGAGAGCGTCTCGGTGTCGAGGTTGACGTTGTTGCCGTCGAGCCGCGTCGGCTCGAGCGACCGGCTCGTGGTCGCGCCGACGGCCCCGCTGCCCTGCGAGACGGAACGGCCGAGGGCCTCCTCGAACGCCACCCGCTTGGCCTGGTAGCCGGGGGTGTTCACGTTCGCGATGTTGGCCGCGATGGTCTTCTGGCGCAGCGAGAGGCCGTCGAGGGCGCTCTGTAGGGCGGCCTGGGTCACGGATTCGAGGGGCATGCACGTTCCAGGGGTCTCGTGTCTCCGTGTCAGGGAGACGAGGGGCCGATCCGTGGCCGGGGTGTCGAGCGATCCGTGCTCAGGGCGCTCTATCGGCGCGGCGCCGGGGTGCGTAAGTGCTCGCCCCCGGAGTGGGGGCTCCGCGGTGACGAACCACGTCCTCGCACGCGAACCACGCCGCGGCGTGGTTCGTCTGCGAGGACGTGGTTCTTCTCGACGGCCGGGAGGCGGGGAGCGCGGGAGGCGCGGGCCGGGTCAGGCGCGGAGGTAGCGGTGCTCGGGCCGGCCGGCCGACCCGTAGCGGAGCTGCATGGCGAGGTGGCCGTCGGCGGCGAGGGAGGCCAGGTACCGCTGGGCGGTCGCCCGGCTGACCCCGACCTGATCGGCGACCTCGGCGGCGCTGAGCTCGGCGGCGGAGGCGACCACCGCCTCCAGCACGGCCTGCTCCGTCGCCGAGCGCGACCGCGACGACGCCCGCGCGTCGCCGGAGTGCAGGATGCGCTGCGCGCGCTCGACCGCCTCCTGGTCGACGCCGCCGCGCTCGCCGGCGCCCCGCCCGGCCGCGCCGCCGCCCTGCTCGGGCCCGTGGTCGTCGAGCACGTGCTCGAAGCGCCGGTAGGCCCGCAGCCGCTCGTCGAGCAGCTCGGCCGCGAAGGGCTTGATCAGGTAGGCGAGCGCCCCGCGGCGGAGGGCGGTGCGCACCGTCGACGGGTCGGAGGCCGCGCTGAGCACGAAGGCGTCGACGTCGAGCTCGCGCAGCAGGTCGAGCCCGCTGCCGTCGGGCAGGTAGAGGTCGAGCAGCACGAGGTCGACCGGCTGCTCGGCCAGGGCCCGGCGGGCGGCCGCGACCGTGCCGACCGGGGGCAGGGCCCGGAAGCCGTCCTGCGCGTCGACCCTCGCGCGGTGCACGTCGGCGACCCAGAAGTCGTCGTCGACGACGAGCACGGTCAGCGGGGAGGCGGGCGTGGCGGTCACGAGGTGCTCCTGGAGGGGTCGGGGCGGCCGGGGAGGCCGGGGTCGGGGGCGGGCGGCACCGCGCCGGCGGGCTGCACCGCGCCGACGAGCCGGGCGCAGAAGACGGCGCCGTGGCCGTCGCCGCCGGGCGAGCCGAGCCAGACGTCGCCGCCGCGGCGACGCGCGGTGTCGCGCGACAGGGGCAGCCCGAAGCCGAGGCCGTGCACCGGGTCGTGCCCCGCGCCTCCCCCGGGCTCACCGTCGTCGGCCTCCGACGGGCCGGGCACCTCGCGGCGGCGCTCGAAGAGCCGCTCGGGCCGAGCGACCCCGTCGCCGGAGTCCATCACCGAGAGGTGCAGGTCGGTGCCGTCGTCGAGCAGCTCGACCTCCACCCAGGCCGGCGTCGTGCGGCCCGCGACGGCCGCGCGCACCGCGTTGTCGACGAGGTTGCCGAGCACCGTCGTCACGTCGCCCGCCTCGACCACCTGCCCCGCGACGAGCGTCTCGGGGCCGAGCTGCAGCAGGACGCCGCGCTCCGCCGCCTCGACGCCCTTGGCGCCGACGAAGGCCTGGAGGTACGGCTCGGCGAGCCGGTCGGCGTGCTTCACCGGGTAGCGCAGCGGCCCGTGCTCGAGCACGTCGGCGAGGTAGCCCTTCGCCTGCTCCACCCGCCCGATCTCGAGCAGGCCGGCGACGGCGTGCAGCCGGTTCGCGAACTCGTGGCGCTGCGCGCGCAGCGCCGTCGTCATCGCGCCCACCGCGTCGAGCCGGCGGGTGAGCGCCTCGACGGCCGTGCGGTCGCGCAGCACGGCGACGCGGCCGAGGTCGACGCCCTCGCGGGCCACCGGGCGCACGTCGACGATGAGCACCCGGGGCCCGACGACCAGCGTCGTGCCCGCGGGCCCGGCCGGCCCCGCCGAGGGCGACCCCGAGGAGGCGCGGGCCGGGTCGAGCAGGTCGGCCAGCTCCCCCGGCAGCTCCAGCTCCGCGAGCGCCCGACCCACGACGTCGTCACCCGCCGAGCCGAGCGCCAGCAGCTGCGCCGCCTGCTCGTTGCAGACGCTGACGCGGCCCTCCCGGTCGACCGCGAGCACCCCCTCCCCCACGCCGCCGAGCACGGCCTGCTGGTTCTGCACGAGGGTCGCGAGGTCGTCGGGCTGGAGGCCCAGCGTCAGGCGGTCGAGGCGACGGCGGATGAGCACCGACGCGACCACGCCGAGCAGGAGCGCGAGGGCCGCGACGCCGACCACCGGCAGGGAGTCGCGCGCGACGGTGTCGTAGACACGGGCGGGGGCGTAGCCGACGCTGACCTCGCCGACGACGACGGGGCGCTCGCCGGAGGCCGCGTCGGGGGCGAAGACCGGCACCTTCGCGCGGGCGGAGTCACCGAGCGTGCCGCGCTCCCACGACACGGTCTCCTCGCCGCGGAGCGCCGCGTCGGGGCTCGTGCTGACGCGCTCGCCGATGCGGTCGGGCTCGGGGTGGGCGAGGCGGACGCCGCGGTCGTCGGTGACGACGACGAAGAGCGCGCCGGTGCGCTGCTGCACCGACGAGGCCGTGAGCTGCAGCGGGCCCTCGGCGAGCGCCTCCTCGTCCAGGGCGGTGCCGTCGACGCTGAGGGCGGCGACCTCGCGGCGCACGTCGCCGTCGGCCGCGACGCTCTGCGCGACGGCGAGGGCGGTCGACTCGGCCTCGTGGGCCAGGCGCTGCACGGCGACGCCGACGAACACGGCCGTCGTGAGCAGCACGACGGCGGTGACGACTGCGAGCTGCAGCAGCAGCACCTCGGTCGCGAACCGGCGCCGCGGCCGCGGCGGTCGGGCGCGGGCGCTCCGGGGTGAGCTGTCGTCGGTCACGAGCGTCAGCGTAACCGGGGCCGGGGAGGCGCGTGAGCAGAACGAGCAGAACGCCGACAACGTGCGGAACGGCTCCAACGCGCAGAAGCGCGACGCGCCTCCGACCTGGCCGCTAGCGTGCCCGGACGCGCCGCGCACCCGACCGGCCTGCCCCCTCGGGGGCGGTGACGACGGGCCGGCCCACCGACACGCTCACGGACGAAGGAGTCCCGATGCTCGTACTGCTCGGCTATCTGATGATCCTCACCTTCATGGTGCTGATCATGACGAAGCGGCTCTCGCCGATGCTCGCGCTGATCATGGTCCCGACGATCTTCGGCCTCTTCGCCGGCGCGGGGCTCGGCATCGGCGACATGGTGATCGAGGCGGTCGGCGACCTCGCCCCGACCGCGGCCCTGCTGATGTTCGCGATCATGTACTTCGGGCTGATGATCGACGTCGGCCTGTTCGACCCGCTGGTGCGGCTCATCCTCCGCGCGACCGGCAACGACCCCGCGAAGGTCGTGCTCGGCACCGCCCTGCTGGCCGGTGCCGTCTCGCTCGACGGCGACGGCTCGACCACCTTCATCGTGACGACGGCGGCCATGCTGCCGATCTACCTGCGCCTCGGGATGAGCCCGGTCGTGCTGACCTGCGTCGCCGGCCTGATCAACGGCACGCTGAACATCGTGCCCTGGGGCGGGCCGACCGTCCGCGCCGCGGCGGCGCTCAACGTCTCGCCGTCGGAGATCTTCGTGCCCCTCGTGCCGTCGCTCGTCGCCGGCCTCGTCATCGCGTTCGCCTTCGCCTGGCTGCTCGGGCTGCGTGAGCGGAAGCGCCTCGGCGGCAGCGTCTCGCTCGACACCGCGGCGGTCGCCGTGCCCCTCTCGAAGGCGATGGCGAACGCCGGGGCCGGCGTCGCCGAGGGCCGCGGCGTGTCGATGTTCACCAGCCCGACCGTGGCCCTCGGGCTGCGCGGCGGCCGGGCCGACGGGTCGCGGGCCGACGCCCCCGGCGAGCGGGCGGTCGACAACGCCGGCACGGGCCTGTCGGAGAACGGCACCCCCGGCGTCGGCACGATGGCCGACACCATGCTCGACCCGACCCGCGAGACGCTGCGCCCGGGACTGATCTGGTTCAACCTCGTGCTGACGGTCGCCGTGATGGTGCTGCTCGTGCTCGACCTCTTCCCGCTCGCCTACGTCTTCATGGTCGGCTCGGCGATCGCGCTGCTCGTCAACTTCCCGAAGGTGAAGCAGCAGACGGCCGAGATCGTCGCGCACGCGCCGAGCATCGTCGGCGTCGTCTCGATGGTGTTCGCCGCGGCCGTGCTGATCGGCGTGCTGAACGGCACCGGCATGGTCAGCGCCATGGCCGACTGGCTCGTCGACGTCATCCCCGACGCGATGGGGCCGTACCTCGCCGTCATCACGGGCCTGCTGAGCCTGCCGCTCACCTTCTTCATGAGCAACGACGCCTTCTACTTCGGCATCCTCCCCGTGCTCGCCGAGAGCGCCTCGGCGTTCGGCATCGAGCCCGTCGAGATGGCCCGCGCCTCGGTGATCGGCCAGCCGGTGCACCTGCAGAGCCCGCTCGTGCCGGCCATCCTGCTGCTCGTCAGCCTCGCGAACGTCAACCTCGGCGACCACCACAAGAAGGTGCTCTGGCGGGCGGCCGTGGTGTCGGTCGTCATGCTCGTCGTCGCGGTCGTCGTCGGCGTCATCCCCTGGGGCTGACGCGCCGGCCCCCTACGCGAGTGGTCACGGACTGCTGCTCCCGGCGACGGGAGGGGCAGTTCGTGACCACTCGGCCGTGGGGCGGGGGCGCGGGCGTCAGCCCGTGGCGTCGAGGTAGACCGGGCGCTCGGGCTGGTGCGAGGCCTCGACGGTGCGCACGACGTCGAGGTGCCGCAGCACGACGAGGCGCGCGTCGTCGACCTGGGCCAGGGCGTCGCGCTGGGCTGCGGCGACGACGGCCGCGCGGTCGGCGAGCTCCGCCGGCAGCGGCCCGAGGCCCGTCGGCGGCGTCCACGAGAGGAGGCGCGGGGCCGAGTCGTCGAGGCCCGCCCCGCCGGTCGCGTCGACGGTCAGCGCGAGGGCCTCGAGCTCGTCGAGGGCGGCGGCCCACCCGGCGTGCGCGAGCACGTCGGTGTCGGCGACGGCCGCCGGCGCCTCAGCGGGGAGAGCGGTGGCGTCAGGCGACACCGAGCGCTCCGCCGAGCGACGACGAGGAGGCGATGGTGGCGCCGTAGCCGGAGGTGGCGCTGCCGAACGCGGCGACCCCCGCCGGCTGCGGCAGGCCGGCCCCGGGCACCGCGGCGCCCGGCGAGGCGGGAGCCGGCAGCGGGACGCCCGCCGCGCCTCCGGCCTGCAGCGACGCCGCGGCGTCGTGCCAGGCCTGGCGGAGCGGGTCGAGCAGGCCGACGACCTCGCGGGTCAGCTCGACGTCGTGGTGCACGTTCGCGTTGACGAGCGCGGTCGAGGTGTAGCCGTAGAGCGCGAGCAGCCCCTCGCCGCCGTCCCAGACGTCGACCTTGAGCGACGACGACAGCTCGGCGACGATCGCCTGCGCGTGCAGCAGCTGCTCGGCGGCGGTGCCCCAGTCGGCGACGAGCTGCGCCGCCTCGGCGCGGCCGAGGTCGAGCATGAGGCGGTCGTAGAGCATCGTGACGAGCTGCACGGGCGTCGCCGAGAGCACCGCCTCGGCGTTGTACTGGGCACGCTGGCGCTGCGCGACGGCGGTGGGCCGGGGGGCGGCGGCGAAGGCCGCGAAGGAGGAGGCGTCCATGGTCACTTCGTCTGGGCGGTGAGGGAGGCGACCTGGCTGCTGAGCCAGGTCGACTGCGAGTTGAGGTTGCTGAGCGTGACCTCGAGGTTCGAGTACACCGTCTGCAGGGTCGCGCGGCGGGTGGCGAGCCGGAGGTCCCAGTCGGCGATGCGGCCGCCGAGGTCCTTGACGACCGACTGCTGCCCGGTGATCACGGTCGTGAGCGTGCCCGAGGCCTTGTCGGAGGCGCTGCTCGCGGCCTTGGCGATGCGGTCGGCCAGGGTGCTCAGCATCGACTGGGTGCCGACGGGGTCGGCGGCGAGCGCCGCGGAGAACTTGTCGGCGTCGTACGAGAACGAGCCGTCCTTCTGGATCACGACGCCGATCGTCGAGGGCGACTTGCCGCCGATCGGCTGCGAGGCCGCCGACTGGAGCGCCTGCTGAACGGCCCGCACCGACGACTCGCCGGTGTAGGCCCCGCCCTTGACGGTGGTGTTGCCGGTCGCGCCCGTCGTCGACGTGGTGGCCTGGCCGGCGGTGATCGCGCCGAGCACGGCCGTGAGGCTCGAGACGAGCCCCGAGGCGACCTTGCCGGCGGCGGTCGCGTCGCGTCCGATCATGATCGTGACCGGGGCGGTGGCCCCGACGGCGGCGGCGGTCACGTCGACGGAGACGCCGGGCAGCAGATCCGTGAACGTGTTGGAGGCGCTGGTCACCACCTGCTCGGCGGCGGTGCCCGCGTAGAGGGTGAGCGAGGCGTCGCGCGCCGTCTTGACGACGGCGGCGCCGGGCTCGGCGAGGAGGTCGGGGGCGGTGCCGGCCGTCGTCTCGGCCGCGGTGCCGCGGTGCACGGCGAAGTCGCCGGTCGCGCCCGAGGTGGCCGAGGTGAGCTGCAGCCGGTAGACGGCGGCGCCGGACGCGTCCTTGCCGACGGGCACCTTCACGGCCTTGACGCCGGCGGCGGAGTCGTTGACGGCCTTCACGACGTCGTCGAGGGACGAGGAGGCGGCGGTCACCTCGGTCTGCTTCCCGGCGCTCGAGGTGAAGGTCAGGGTCGCCGGGCTCGTGGGCCAGGCGGTCATCACGGCCGTGACCGCGGTCTTCGCCTGCGCCGTGGCGCCGACGGTGAACTCGATGCTGCCCGAGGCGGCGCCGGCCGCGGCCTTCGCGGTGACGGCGGTCGAGCTGCTCGTGGCGGTGAAGAGGTCGATCGAGCCGGGCTTCGCGGCGGTCGTGGCCGTGGTCGCGAGGGCGGCGACCTGGGCGTTCAGCGTCTGCATCGACGTGACGAACGAGTTGGCCGCGGTGACCTTGTTCTTCAGGAGCGTCTGGGGCGTCGCCTCGATCGACATCAGCGAGTTGATCAGCGACGTGGTGTCGAGGCCGCTCGCGAGGCCGTCGATGCCGAGGTTCGCCATGGTGGTGCCTCTCGCGGTGGGGATCGGGCGGGTGGGGCGGGGTGGAGAGCGTCGGGTGCGTGATCGGCGCGCTCGGGGGGAGAGGATCAGCTGCTCCCCCGTCGCGCACCGGTCACGCACCCGACCAGGGTGGTGCTCGGCGCCCGCTGGGATCAGGCGTCGTGCCGGTCGCCGACGAGTCGGCGACCGTGTCGCCCGCCGACTAGCGGAGGAGCGACAGGACGCCCTGGGTGCTCTGGTTCGCCTGCGCGAGCATCGCGGTGCCGGCCTGGCTCAGGATGTTCGAGCGGGTGTACTTGACCATCTCCTGCGCCATGTCGGTGTCGCGGATGCGCGACTCGGCCGCGGTCAGGTTCTCCTTCGCCACGTTCGTCACGTTGATGGCGTGCTCGAAGCGGTTCTGCACGGCACCGAGCTCCGAACGGGCCGTGGAGACCGTCTGGATCTGGGCGTCGATCAGCTTGATGGAGGCCTGGGCCTTCTCGGCGGTGTCGAACTGCACACCGCCGGTGAGGGCAGCACCGGCAGCACCGGCACCGAGACCGTCGCCGGCGGCGTCGTTGTCGGCCGTGGCGAGCGTGCCGCCGTTGATGGCCGTCACGGTGATGCCGACGCCGGCGCCGTTGTCGTCCTTGTCGACGCTGACGCTGAAGTTGGCGCTGAACGCGGCGTCCGACTTCAGGGCCGTGGCGTACTCGTCGACGCTCTGGAAGCCGGTGGCGGAGCCGTTGGCCGTCGACGACAGGGTGCCCGTCGTGACGGTCGTGCTGACGCCGTCCTTGCTCGAGGTGAACTTCGCCGTGGTGCCGAGGGCGGTGAGGTCGTCGATGGCGAACTTCGTGCCCGTGGTGGCGAGGTCGCCACCGGAGATGTTCGAGGCGATCGCCGAGACGTTCGCCTTCGACAGGTCGACCGTGATCTGGCTGTCGTCGCCGCTGTTGGCGCCGACCTGGAACTTCAGCGAGTTCTTGCTGCCGTCGAGCAGGTTGGTGCCGTTGAAGTTCGTCGACGCCGAGATGCGCGTCAGCTCCTTCGACAGGGCGTCGACCTCGGTCGTGATGGCCTTGCGCGAGTCGGCGTTGTTCGAGTCGTTGCCGGCCTGGACGGCGAGGTCGCGCATGCGCTGCAGGATCGAGTGGGTCTCGGTGAGGCCACCCTCAGCGGTCTGGACGACGGAGATGCCGTCCTGGGCGTTGCGCGCGGCCACCGTCAGTCCGCCGACCTGCGAGCGCAGGCCCTCGGAGATCGAGAGGCCGGCCGCGTCGTCAGCGGCACGGTTGATGCGGAGGCCCGACGAGAGCTTCTCGAGGCTCTTCGACAGGTCGTTCTGCGTGGCGTTCAGGTTGCGGTACGTGTTGTTCGCAGCGAGGTTGGTGTTGATCTGCATGCCCATGGTGTTTCCTCTTCCGTGACTGGGTGGTGTTCGTCAGCCCGTCCGTGGGCTGACACCGGCTACTGTCGGCCGGCTGCCGGTGGTCGTTAGCGACCTCCGGAAGTTTTCCGGGGCCGCCTAGACGGCGGCGCTGAAGCCCTCCGCGGCGGGCTCGCGCATGGCGCGGGCGATGCCGACGGCGGCGTTGGTGGCGACGCGCGACAGGTAGGCGCTGCGGCGCGCGGGCGCGGTCTTCGAGACCGGGACGAACTCGGCCGCCTCGTCGTCGGCGTAGTGCGCCGCCAGGGCGTCGCGCAGCAGGCGGACGGCCTCGGTGCGCTGCTGCGAGACGGCGCTGTGGGTGATGCCCAGCTCGTCGGCGATCTCGGTGACCGTGCGGTCGCCGAAGTAGACGCCCTCGACGATGAGGCGCATGCGCTCGGGCAGCGCCTCGACGGCGGCGCGCACGTACCGGCTGCGCTCGGCGGCGAGCAGCTGCTCGCCGGGCAGGGGCACGTCGGCGGCGAGGTGGTCGGCGACGGTGTCGTCGAGGCTCGAGACGGTCCGCGCCGCGTCGGTGAGGGCCGCGGTCGCGGTCTGGCGGTCGACCCCGAGGGCACCGGCGATCTCGTCGACCGAGGGGGCGCGCCCCAGCGACGCGCTCAGCGCCTCCTGCACGGCCAGGGTCTCCTTGATGCGCTTGCGGGTGCCGCGGCTCGCCCAGTCGCCCGAGCGCATGTCGTCGGCGAACGCGCCGACGACGCGGGTGCGGGCGTAGGCGCCGAACGGGATGCCGAGCGTGGGGTCGAAGGCCTCGGCGGCCTGCACGAGGGCGACCGCGCCGACGCTGGCGAGGTCGTCGCGCGAGAGGTGCGTGGCCCGTGAGCAGACCTCGGAGACGAGGTAGCCGACGAGGGGCAGGTTCTCGACGACGAGGGCGTCGCGGGTGGCGCGGTCGGTGCGGTTCATTCACTTGCTCCCAGCAAGAGGGGCCTGCGGGGGCAGGCACGTCCGAGGTGTTCCAGGGCGCGACGAACAGCCCTCTGATCAGGGCTGTCTCGATCCGTCACGCTGCCGGCCCCGTGAGGGGCGCGGCGGTGGTGGTACGAGGTGGGGCGGGCGGTGCTGCAGGCCCCGGATCGAGTCCGTGGCCCGGCGTGTCGATGTGGCCCGCCGTGCACCAGCAACGCTATCGACGCGCGGGGGGCGGGTGGGGGCCGCGCTGTCCCCAGAGCGGGGGCGCGCCTGTCACGTCTCCGGGGGGGCCTCGCCGGAGGCGGCCCCCGAGCTGGGGTGGAACGCCCCTTCCGCCGACCCCCGCCGACCCTGTAGGGCCGACCGCACGACATCGTCCCGCCGTGCAGCTAACGCACTACCGGGGTGCGCCGATAGTCCCCGCTGAAGAGGACGTCACCGCTCCTCGACCACACCCGACCACAGGAGACCGACATGGGAGCGAACGAGCTGTCCGCTCTGCTCTGGCGAGAGCGCGAGCTCCTCGAGCTGCTCACCTTCAAGCTCGAGGAGGAGCAGCTGCTGCTCACCGCGGGCCGCACCCGCTGGGTCGACCACGCCACGCGCGAGGTCGAGCAGGTGCTCGACCGGCTCCGCGAGGCGGGGCTCGCCCGCAGCGTCGAGGTCTCGAGCGTCGCCCAGGAGTGGGGCACCGACGAGGAGGCGCCCCTGCGCGACATCATCGCCGCGGCTCCCGCAGGCCCCTGGGGCGAGATCTTCACGGCCCACCTCCGCTCCATGACCGACCTCACCGCGCGCATCGCGCAGCTGCGGGACGAGAACGAGCGCTTCCTCCGCGCCGCCGCCCGGGCCACGCAGGAGACCCTCGCCACGGCGGCCGACGCCGCCGCCGGCAGCATCTACGACGCGAGCGGCTCCGTGGGGGCCGGCGCCCCCGGTCGCCGCGGCGGCCCGGCCGGCGCGACCACCGCCTCCGGCGGGCACCTCTTCGACGGGAGGCTGTGACCGTGGCCAGCACCTTCGGCGGCCTCAGCACCGCCTACACCGGCCTCGTCGCCGCCCGCACCGGGCTCGACGTCACCGGCCAGAACATCGCCAACGTCAACACCGAGGGCTACACCCGCCAGCGCGTCGGGCAGTCGTCGGTGGAGGCGCCGGCCCGCGTGGGGCTCTACAGCTCCGGCGTCGTCGCCGGCCAGGGCGTCTCGGTCGACGCGATCGCCCGCCTCGGCGACCAGGTGGTCGACGGCCAGGTGCGCGGCACCGCCGCCGCCGCCGGCTACCAGTCGGTGCGCGCCTCCGCCCTGTCGACCCTCGAGGAGTCGCTCGGGGAGCCCAGCGGGACCGGGATCGCCGCCCAGCTGGGCCAGTTCTGGAACGCCTGGAGCGACCTCGGCAACCACCCCGGCGAGACCGGCCCCGCGGCCGTGCTGCTCGGGCAGGCGACCACCCTGGCCGGCAGCCTCGCCAGCGGGTGGAAGGCCGTCGACGACCAGTGGAGCGCCGTGCGCGGCCAGGCCGACTCGCTCGCCGGGCAGATCAACGGCGCCGCGACCCAGGTCGCCGACCTCAACGACCGCATCCGCACCGCGACCCAGCAGGGCGTCAGCGCGAACGAGATGATCGACGCCCGCTCGCGCCTCACCGAGAAGATCGCGTCGCTCGCCGGCGGCACCGTCCGCGACGCGGGCGACGGCACGGTCGACGTGCTCGTCGGCGGCAACGCGCTCGTCAGCGGCACGACGGCCCGCAGCATCGTCGTCACCGGGGAGCACTCGATGACGACGGCCGCCGCCGGCGGTGCGGCGTCCGTGGGCCTCGCGTGGAGCCACCGCCCCGGCGACGCGATCGCCCTCGACGGCGGCAGCCTCGCGGGCGCCGTGTCGCTGCTCGCCCCGGCCGCCGCCGACGGCCGCGGCGGGGCCATCGCCCAGGCCGCGGCGTCGTACGACGCCCTCGCCACCCAGCTCGCGACCCAGGTCAACGCCGTGCACGCCACGGGCGTCACGGCCGACGGCTCGCCCGGCGGCGCCTTCTTCGGCCAGACCGCGGGCGTCTCCGCGGCGCGCGGCCTCACCGTGCTGCCGACCAGCGCCGCGACCATCGCCTCGCGCTCGGCCACCGGCGGCGCGCTCGACGGCTCGATCGCCCAGGCGGTCTCGCAGGTCGGCGTGGGCACCGGCTCGCCCGACCGCACCTGGTCGACGATCGTCGCCGGCGTCGGCGCCGCGTCGCAGACCGAGTCGGCACAGTCGACGCTGACCGACCTCGCCGCGACGTCGGCGAAGTCGCGCCAGCTCAGCGGCGCCGGCGTCAGCCTCGACGAGGAGAACGTGAACCTGCTCAGCTACCAGCACGCCTACCAGGGAGCCGCCCGAGTGATGACCGCCATCGACGAGATGCTCGACACGCTGATCAACGGCATGGGCCGGGTCGGGAGGTAGGGGCGATGCTGACCCGTGTGACGAACCAGATGACCGCGCTGCGGTCGCAGGAGCACCTGCAGGCCGGGGCCACCCGCCTCGCCCAGATGCAGGACAGGGCGTCGAGCCTGAAGGCGATCTCCGTGCCCTCCGACGACCCGACCGGCACCGCCGAGGCCCTGCGCGTCAAGGCCCTCCAGTCGGCCGCCGCCCAGCACAGCCGCAACGTCGACGACGGCTCCGGCTGGCTGACGACGGCCGACAGCGCCCTCACCGCCGCCGACGCGGTGCTCGCCAAGGTGCGTGAGCTGACCGTCCAGGGCGCCAACGAGGGCGCTCTCTCGCAGGGCGCCCGCGACGCCATCGCCACCGAGATCACCGGCCTGCGCGCCGACCTCCTCGCCGACGCCAACGCCAGCTACGCCGGCCGCAGCGTCTTCGCCGGCACCTCCGACGCGGGGGTCGCCTTCCGGCCCGACGCCACCTTCACCGGCGTCACGGGGGCCGCGGTCACCCGCCGCGTGGGCCCCGAGACGACCGTGCGGGTCGACGCCGACGGCGCGACCGCCTTCGGCACCGGTGCCGACTCCGTCTTCGCCCTGCTCGACCGCATCGCCACCGACCTCCGGGCCGGCACCCCCGGCATCGCCGGCCACCTCACCGCCATCGACGCCCGCGTCGGTGCCCTGCGCGGCGTCCAGTCGGACGTCGGCGCCCGCCACTCCCAGCTGCTGAGAGCCGAGGACACGCTCATGGACACCTCCGTCACGCTGGAGGCCCAGCGCTCCGGCCTCGAGGACCTCGACCTGGGGCGGGCCGTGCTCGACCTCAAGCTCCAGGACAACTCGTACCAGGCGGCCCTCGCGGTCACGGCCAAGGTGCTGCAGACGTCGCTGATGGACTTCCTCCGATGAGCGCCGTGACGACGACAGTGACCTTCACCGCGCCTCCCTTCGGGCTCGAGCCTGCCGTCGACTTCGTGCTCGACGAGATCGACGGGGCCGTCGGCCTCTACGCCCTCCGCGCCGTCGACCCCGCGACGAGCGAGATCGACGCCTCCGTGCGCCTCTTCGTGCTCGACGCCGCCGTGCACCTGCCCGACTACTCGCCGGTGCTGACCGACGAGCAGACCTCCGCCCTCGACCTCCGCTCGGCCGACGAGGCCCTGCTGCTCGTCGTCGCGACTCCGGCCGACACGGGCATGACCGTCAACCTGCTCGCCCCGGTCGTCGTCAACGGCCGCACGGGATCGGGCACCCAGCTCATCCTCGAGGGCCAGGACTGGCCGCTGCGCGCGGAGCTCGCCGCGCGCTGACCCCGCCGCCGCCCGTGCGCGGCCTGTCCGCGGGCGGAGGCGACGATCCCTCGCTCGTCACGGTCGTGCAACGATGCGCCCCACGTGTCGTCTCCGTCGTGTCTGATGGAGCGATGGAGGCGCGGAGCACGACGACGAGGCGCCCCCGGCCCCGACGCCTCGCGCTCGGCGCCGCGGGGCTGGCGATCGTCGTCGCCGCGGGCCTGGCCGCCTGCACGGGCGGCGACTCCGGGGCGGGCTCGGCCGACGCCTCCCGCTCGGCCTCCGGCACCGCCTCGGCCCCCGTCACGACCGACCGCGGGCCCGCGCCGGCCGCGCGTGCCGCGACCACCGGCGCGGTGCGCGTCGCACCGGGCGCCGAGCCCACCGACGTCGTCACCGGCCTCGACTCCCCCTGGTCGGTCGTCCGCCTCGACAGCGGGTCGTCGTTCGTCAGCCTGCGCGACACCGGCCGCGTCGTCGAGCTGACCGCCGACGGCGACGTGCGCGACGTCGCCGAGATCGACGGGGTGGTGCACCAGGGCGAGGGCGGCCTGCTCGGCCTCGCGGTGCTCGCGGGCTCGCCGTCGTACCTCTACGCCTACGCGACCACCGACTCCGACAACCGCGTGCTGCGGGCCCCGATCACCGGCACGGCGGGCTCCTACGGGATCGGCCCGGTCGAGGAGGTGCTCACGGGCGTGCCGAAGGCGTCCAACCACGACGGCGGCCGCCTGGCCTTCGGCCCCGACGGCATGCTCTACGTCACGACGGGTGACGCGAACCGCGGCGACGAGGCCCGCGACCCCGACTCGCTCGCGGGCAAGATCCTGCGCCTGTCGCCCACCGGCGACGTGCCCACCGACAACCCGATGCCCGGGTCGCCCGTCTACACGCTCGGCCACCGCAACCCGCAGGGCATCGCCTGGGACGGCTGGGGCTCGATGTGGGCCGCCGAGTTCGGGCAGGACCGCTGGGACGAGCTCAACGCCGTCAGCCCCGGCGGCGACTACGGCTGGCCCGACGTCGAGGGCACGGCCCCGTCGTCCGACACGCTCGCGCCCGTGCTGCAGTGGGGCACCGACGACGCGAGCCCGAGCGGCCTCACCGCCGTCGGCTCGACCCTCTTCCTCGCCGGGCTCGGCGGCGAGCGCCTGTTCGAGATCCAGGTGCCCGAGGCGGGGGTGGCCACCGCGACCGAGCGCTTCGCCGGCGACGAGTCGCTCGGGCGCGTGCGCGACGTGCTGCCGGGGCCCGACGGCACGCTCTGGCTCGTGACGAACAACACCGACGGCCGTGGCGACCCGCGCGCCGGTGACGACCGGATCGTCAGCGTGCCGCTCTCCGCGCTCGACTGAGCCGGGCGGCCGCGCGGTCTCGGACGGAGTCGCGTGTCGCGTGCGCGGCGGACGGCCAGTTCCGCACACCGGCGGTTACCCTCGTACTCGATGAGCCAGCACGACCCCTCCCTCGGATCAGCCTCCGGCAGCGCCCGCCCCGGCAGCGCCTCGGAGGGCCGCGCGCGCCCCGACAGCTCCGCCTCCGGCTTCGACCCGGTCAGCCTGCGCACGGCCGTCGACGTCGGCGCCGCCGAGGCCCGGCTCGCCGCCCTCGGGCAGAGCCGCAGCACCTCCGCCCTCGGCGAGCGCGCCGACCTGCTGCGGACGCTGGGCCGCCTCGACGAGGCCCTCGCGATCGCGGAGGAGGCCTTCCGCCTCGCCCACTTCACCGGCGACCGCGCCGACTCGACCGCCGCGCGCATCCGCCGCGCCCACGTCCTCCGCGAGCAGGGCAAGCTCGAGCGGGCCCTGAACGACCTGCACACCAGCCGCATCACCGCCTCGACCGAGGAGTGGCGCGACCTCGAGACCGCCGCCGCCGAGCTCGAGGGCTACACGCTCTTCGACCTGGGCCGTCACGACGAGGCGCAGGAGGCCCTGCAGCAGGCCGTCGTCGCCTTCGAGGCCACCGGCGCCCCGCGCGACCGCGTCGAGGCCCTCCGTCGCGCGGTCGAGGGCGTCCTCCGGGCGTACCTCTCGGGCACCGGGCCGATCGAGCCGGTCAGCGCTCCCACACCCGCGCACGCTGGTGTCCCGGCCACGACCGCGGCCGCGGCGCCGGCTCCCGCGGTCGGCCCTGTGTCGGATGTCGACGCGCGCCCCGGCGACACCAACCCCGTCGACCTCTCGCGCCCCTCCGACGCCCTGGTGCCGACCACGGCGCCCGCCGACGACGAGCGCCCCGCCGCCGTGGCCCCGGGCTCGGCCCCGGCCGGCTCCTGGCGCCCCAGCCAGCCGGCCCCGGCAGGCGACCCCCAGCCGGAGCTGCCGCCGCGCGCCGACGCCGGCCTGTGGAGCAAGATCTCCGGCCTCGCCGCGAACGCCTCGGCGCACCGCGAGCGCACGGAGCGGGCCGAGCGCGCCGCCCGCGGCGACGGACGGGGCGACGGACGGGGCGACGGACGGGGCGACGCACGGGCCGACGGCTCGCGCGACGACGAGCCGCGTCGCGGCACCACCGGCGTGACCGGCGTGGTCGACGGGCTGCCCCGTGACGACCAGCCGACGACGTGGCCGTTCCCCCGCCGCTGACCCGCGCCTCCTGACCCTCCCGTGGCCGACCTCGACCGGGTGCGGCGCTGGGCCGACGCGCTCATCGCCCTGCACCTCGACCCCGCGGTGTGGAGCTTCGCCTTCGACGCGGCCAAGACCCGCGCGGGGCTCTGCAACTACACGGCGAAGCGCATCTCGGTGTCGCGGCACCTCGCCGGCCGGTACGACGACGACGAGATCCACCAGGTGCTGCTGCACGAGGTCGCGCACGCGATCGCCGGGGCGCGGGCGGGCCACGGTCCCCGCTGGCGGGCCACCGCCGCCGAGCTCGGCTACGTCGGCGGACGACTGCACGACGGTGCCGTCGCCACCGAGCTGGCGCCGTGGGTGGGGGTCTGCCCGGCGGGCCACGAGCACCACCGCTACCGCCGGCCGACGAAGGTCCTGACCTGCGGCCGGTGCGCCCGGAGCTACGACCCCGCCCACGTGATCACCTGGACGAAGCGCGAGGTCTGAGCCGCGGCGGCGACACCGCCTAGGGTGGTCAGGTGACTGGTCAGTGGCTGCGTTCCGACACGGGCACCCCGTGGTTCTTCGACTCGGGGGCGCTCAGCCTCGACTTCGCGTACCTCGGCGGGTTCCGGGCCGGCTCGCGGCTCGGCCCCGAGTCGGGCTTCGCGCTGCCGGCCGACGGGTCGGTGCCGTGGGACGGCCTGCTGCTCACCGCCGACCTCGACGACTGGGTCGCCGAGCGCTGGCCGGGCGTGGGGGCCGCCGCCTCCGACCGCGAGCTGGCCGACGCCCGCGCCCTGCGCGACGCCGTCGCCCGCCTCGCCGTCGCCGCGACGGACGCGACGTCGCCCGACCCCGACGACGTCGACACCCTCAACCTGTTCGCGGCAACCCCCGACGTGCCGCCGACCCTCGCGGGCGGCCGACGCCAGGCGGGTGCGGGGCGGCTGCGGCTGGGTCAGGCCCTGGCCTCCGTCGCGCGCGACGCCGTCCGCCTCCTCGACGAGGTCGGGTTCGGCGGCGGTGACGACTCGCGCCTCCGGCGATGCTCGAACCCCGAGTGCGGCCTCGTCTACCGCGACGAGTCACGGGGGCGCAGCCGGCGGTGGTGCTCGATGCAGCGCTGCGGGAACCGGGCCAAGGTCCGGGCGCACCGGGCGCGCCACGCCGCGGGCTGACGCCGACCGGAGACAGCAGGGCGGCGGGTCACCGTCCTCGCGGGCGGGCCATCGCTGACCCGCCGGGGAGGACGGCGACCCGCCGCACCCGTCAGACCGTCTACTCGACGACCTGCACGTCCTTCCAGAACGCGACGTAGCCCGAGTAGTCCTGGCCCACGCGCTCGAACGACGTGGGGATCGGGGTCGGGTAGCTCCACGCGCGGTCCTGCAGCAGGGTGTCGCCCGACGTCACGCTGAAGTACTGGGTGTCGCCCTTCCACGGGCAGTGGTACTGCGTCGGGCTCTCGGTCAGCAGCTCCGTCTTCACGCTCGCGGGCGGGAAGTACCAGTTGCCCTCGATCGAGATCAGGTCGCTCTTCGGGGCCTCGGCCACCACGGTGCCGTCGCTCAGCACTGCCTTCATCGTTCCTCCTCTGGGGTCCGTCCGGGCCCGGCCGGCTCGGCCCGGCCCGTCGAGGTGAACGCTACGCCCGCGCGCGCTC
>Ga0308160_10000901_pt1 | contig 47137 bp, 71 predicted proteins | sample PhyFR1_FD_201036 | JGI IMG/M metagenome (GOLD analysis project Ga0308160, IMG submission 201036) | Phyllosphere microbial communities from UC Gill Tract Community Farm, Albany, California, United States - DLSLF.R1 | ecosystem: Host-associated > Plants > Phyllosphere > Unclassified | place: USA...
CGGCGCTCCTGGGCTCGGCCTCCGGCCGCCGTCGATCGTCGGCCGCAGCTTCGATCAAGCAGCAGCAGCAACAGCAGGCGCAAGCCCAAGCGGCTGCGGGCGTCGGCCATCGACCGGTCGAGCTCCGGGAGCTGGCGGGCCCTGACGGCGGGAGCGACGGCAAAGACGGCACGGCGACGACGAGCAGCAACGCCGATGCCCCAAGCCTCCGTGCCGACCGACGCAGCTTTGACGAGCGTGACGAGGACCCCGAGGAGAGCGACGTCGTCGGCGGGCTCAAGGGGACGATTTAAGGGGGTTCGGAGGGTGACGCCGATCTGGCCGTCGCTGGGGCTGGCTGTGTATCAACAAGTGCGTTTGCGATGGCTGAGCTTTGCGCCGCGGAAGATGGATGAGACGACCATGTAGACCGAGAAGGCAGATAAGAGAGCAGTGCTTTTTCTGGTGCGGGAGCCGGGTGTAAGTGGATGGGAGAGGGCAGGAACGAGATGAAGAGGCTACAAATGACGATCGGGTGTATAAGACGTGTTTCAACGGGGACGGTGGTTGGAGCAGCGCACGAGCCTCGAGCGAGGCTGTGGAGTCCTTTTTCAGGGTATGTACAGGCAAGAGATGGAATGCTCGAAATATGAGAATGAGGACGAGAGAGAGAAGGATAGGGGAGGGATATAGAGGAGATGCAGATTAGGAGTGCTGTTGAGGTTGCAGCCCGCACGACGGCGGCGTGGATGAGTCTCGGCGAGCCGGGGCATCACGGACCCTGGGTAGGCCACCGCTGCTGGAAGGGAGGCTCGATGACCCAGTCGCCCTGTGAGGACGTCCAGCTGGTGCCGCTCGAGTTGAGGGGCGATGCCTCGGACTGGGTCGGCTCGGGCGCATCGTCTTCCTCCAGGAGCGACCAGGTTGCCGCCAGCGAGCTCTCGGTTGTCGGGCCAGCAAATACCTCGGCCGGTCGGCCGGCGACCTCGATCGACCCGGCGCCATGATGGTAGGCCGGGTCGACGTAGGCATCCGAGATGATCTGGGTGTAAGCGATACCGTCGAAGCTGGCACGCGGTGCAGGCGGCGGCATCGCCGGCGAGAGCCGCGAGCGGTAGCCAAAGTGGGCCGGAGCCTCGTAAGAGGCCGTCCGGCCCTCGGGCCCGGCGAAGTCGTAGTCGGTCATGTCGGCCGCGAAGGCGTTGAACGGCGCCGGGTGCGAATAGTGGCCCTGAGGCGTGCCGGTCGCCGTCTCGGGCGGCGTGCTTGGGTAGGCTGGGTAGTAGACCGTGGGCGACCGCGCGTTGGCCCAGGTCTGGTGCGAAAGCGTAGCCTCGAAGACTGGGTAGGGGTGCGGGTACTGCGTGACGCAGGGCGGATGATGTCAGAAATGTTTCACTCGCTTCGTCAAAGTTGCCTCAGGAACGGGCGCACCTCGGTCGGAGTCATCAGTGGCTGGGGAGAGACCTGGCCGTAGGCATGCGCATTGGCCGGGCCCGGGACGGTCCAAGCCGGGATCTCGGTCGGCTCGACCGACGCCGGCCAAGAGCGAGGAGAGGCAACCGGGGCTGGGTAGGGCCAGCTGGAAGGCGAGTGCTGCCCGGTCTCTGCCGCCTTCTCCGGGCTCGGTCCGCGCGACAACAGGTTGGACCTCGACTTCTTGGTCCGCTTCAGAGTCTTCTTCTTGCCGGTCGTCTTGCTGTCGCCGGCCGGTGCAGACTGGGTCGAGGTCGAGGCCTGCATCTTGCTTGACTTGGGCAGCGGAGCCCGGGGCGTAGTCTTGGGGTACTGCACGAGCGGAGGGGCGGCCTTGCGCGGTGCCTTGGCCTTCGGCGGAGGCTTGGCCGTCGCGGTCGAAGCTGATGGGGTCGTCGTCGGCGTCTTGCGCGTCGGCTGAAACTTATAGTCCGGAAACATTTCGGCGTGCTGGAGACGTGCAAAGAGAATGAGAAAGAGACGTCAACACGTGGCTGTGTAAGTGGAGGGCCAAAGACCTGGACGCGACGTACCTCAAGCTTGCGGATCGCGCTCAGTTGTTCATACTGGAGCTTGACCTCCTTGCCCTCGAGCTTCCACATGACGGCTACCATCTTGCTGATGTCGGCCTGGGGCATCGTCCCGTCGCTGTTGGCGATATCGGGATGATTCTTGACGGCCTCTGGGATCGGGTACGTCTCTCCGCGTTCCTTTGCGAGCCGCATCTGCTTGATCGTTTCGGACCGGTAGAGGATCCAGCTGTTGGGCGGCCGGGGCGTGTAGTTGGCCGACCGGGTCAAAGCGTGGTTTTTCTTGGTAGTCGATGCGATGTCCTTGCGAGGAACGATCGGCAGGAGGGAGGCGAGATCGGAGACGGGGAGACCGGCCTTGGGCGACAGCGACGAGAGCTCTGGCTTGATCATGCCCGACATCGACGAGAGCCGGAGACTCGACGTCGACCGCTGCGGCTTGAGCGTCGCCGCATCCCTCACACGCGGTGATTCGGCCGGCGGGAGTCGGACGCTGACGATCGGGACCGTCGGCGCCGAGTTGTGACTGACGAGCGGCGGCCGGCGGGCTGGAAGAGCGAGCGGAACTGGGCCAGCCGTGTCAGACTGGGTCTCACAGATGTGAGAGTGCGGTTCGACAAGCGGACCATGCGCATCGCCGGGCGGGAAGAAGGCCGAGGGAGGACCAGCGCTGATCTGCCACGGTGGCTGCGAGGAGAGGGACGAGTCGGATGACGAGGCAGGGCTCAACGCAGCCGAAAGCGGGCTCGTTGGCGACGAGGCGGTATTGGCAACACGTGGAGGGCCGGGGAAGCCGCCCAGATAGAGCGGCGAGAGGAGACGAGATTGGCCCTCGCCGTGGCCGGAAAGACCGCCGACGCAGACGCTGGGAGGAACGCGCTCGGGCAGTTGCAGTGGCAGCAACTGCAAGCCGAAGGCATTATGTAGAAAGAGAAGAGGTCGAGACGATGTCAGCGAAAAGTCTTTGGCAGAAGCAAGAGGTCGAGACGTTGATTGACCGAGGCATGACCGGCGGCGTCGACCTCGAGCGAGAAGCGGAACGGGCCCTCGTCGTCGGCCGGGAAGGGACCTGGGCTGAAGTGTAGAGGCGACGGCTCAGATGAGCCGAATGGCGATAAGCGAGGGCCCGTTCCGGCGATGTGGTACGGCGACGACGAGAAGGTCGACGGCCCGCGGCCGCTACCGCCATCGTCTGGCCGCCGGAGGAGGTCGAGGAACTCGGCCGGGCTGAACAAGGGCGAGAGCTCGGACGTCGACGTGTGCAGGACCGGGTTGGGCGAGTGGGCGAGGATCGAGAGGTGCTTCTTGTTCTTGCTGCCGCCTCGGCCCTGGACCGGAAGGGGGAACATGGTCGCTGCGAGGGTCGAAGGGGTGGCGAGCTGACCGGGCCTGGAGGAGGAGCTGATGAGCGGACCGGATGCTGCGGGCGGGCCGGGCGGGTCCAACGTTGCCGGAGAGAGCTGGGCTGATCGCTGGCGGAGGAAGGCTGGCGGGACCTGTAGAAGGGCGACGAGCGGAAAGGAGGAAGGAGAGAAGAAGGGGAAGAAGGGGATCGTCGACGATATGCGGTCGGCTGGGCTGTTTGACTTGCGAGGGTCGGCCTGGCGAGAGAAGAACGGGGGAGCCGAGCGAGGTCGAGGAGCACGATGGGATGAGCAGCGCTGCAGGACGGGGACCCGACGGCCGGCCGACCGACCAGAGGGCCCCCCCTCCCACCTCGTCTAGCGCCTGCCTCGGTCGAGCAATGCGGGTCTTCGCACGCTGGTCAAAGGCAGCGCAAGGACGGGCGCCCTCCCCATGCCAGCCGTCGGAGAGAAGCGACGAGGGGAACCGGTGGCTGAGCAGAAGGAGAGGGCGAACATGAAACCACCGGTGGGCGCTTCGACGACGGGGGGCTCGGGAACGCCTCACGCCGTGGTAGATTGCGACCCTCGGGACAAACGAAGGCCGTTTAGCGGGCCGGCGAGTCGACCCCTCCACCTTTTTGACGTGCGAGCGTCTGCGGTTCCATAATGCTCCCCGTTGGCCTGGCCCTTACCCTTCTGCTGCTGCTGCTGCCATGTCCTCTTCCTCCCCCTTTGTCGGTGAGCGAGGCTACGGTCAGTCGTTAGCCTGACAGGCGTTGAACGGGGCTGGGCAAGCGGATCGGCAAAAGAGGCGGCGTGCGCGAGAGTCTTGTTTCGGCCCCGTTGCGTCTCTCCCTCCCTCCTGCTGCTGCGGTCCGCAGTCAGGGGCCGGTCGGCTTCTTGACCGGTCCAGTTGATAACCGCTGGGCCGGACGGACGAGGAGGGCGCGGCGAGGCGAGGCGAGAGAGGTAGGAAGGGGAGGGGCGCGCCCGCGTGCAAGGCAAGGGGCAGAGCGACAGACGGACAAAGGGCGGACGACGGCCGACGTCGGACGAGGCCCGTCGATCGCACGTCCGGAACCGGCAGCCTGCACCACCCGCTCGCGCAGATCTCGGAGAAAAAAAAGTAAAAGTCCGACCGGCCGTCATCCGCCCTGTCAACAGCCTTGACAGGCAACCGCCCGGCCGGTACCTCATCAAAGGGACCAGCTCTGCCTCTATCGCCCAGGCGTCCCGAAGCGGCTACCGTCCGAGGAGAGCAGGTCGATGGCCCCTCGGCCGCTCGGGCGGGCCATCGTCTACCAAGGTAGAGGCCGCCGACTGCTCCTCCTCGTCCGTCCTCGGCTGGCCGACCCTCCGCAGCCTGTGCGGGGTCGACGCCTCCCTTGCCTCTGCCTGCAGATGCTGCATGTCAGCAGAAGGAGCAGTCCGGGCGCCGCGATGATTCCCGTTCGGTTTTGCGTGGAGACGAGAGAAGGGCTCGCATGTGCTGACATCTGATATTGCCCGTGCGGCCTGGGCCTGCTCGGCGCCCAGAGCGCCGCCCACCCTCTCCTCGCTCGTCCTGCCTAGGCCTTTACTCGCTGGCCGCCTTGGCCGCCAGCAAGTGTTGGCCGAGGCGCCAGGATGCGGAGGCTCCTCCACTCCCCCCCGCCGACGGCAGGGGCCGTCGCGCCTCGGCTGCTAACGAGGGCTTGCTACCCTTTCCACGACCACAACCGAAGCGCCGACACATCGCTGACCTGCATTTTGACCAACCTCGCTGACCCCCGCGCCTGATAAACTCCTCGGACGGCGGGGAGAGACGGGACAGAGCGTCGACGTGTCTGGCGAAGCGGGCGGCGGTGGCGTGCTGAGGCCTCGACGCCGAGGACCCCCCCCCCCCTTTGTGGTCAGCACTCGGCCTCACCGGCCGCCTGCAACAGGGTGATGGCCGCTGCCACCAGAAGGCTGGCGCAAGCCCAGGGCGGTCGTGATGGAAGGAAGCCTTCCGGGTCGGTGAATGCGGGCGAGCAGGGCGATCTTCGATTGCTGAGCGAGACTGCTTTTCGCGACCGCCTTCTGTGCGCGCGGGATGCTGCTGGCTGCTGCTTCCGATCGGCATCGACCGGGCGTACCATCAGAGATCGCACGCGGCATGCCATCATAGGGCATCGTACGCTCGCGGGCAATGCCATCGATGAAGGACCGCGCCGATGCGTATGCGAACGTCGGAGGCCGAGGTGCCTCGGCACGTCGGCGTTCAACAGAGCGCCTTCCCATCCCCGCGGATGACTCGCAAGGGGTCCTCTCGTAGGTTGGGAGGGGGTACAGCGGAGAGACCCTCGTGTGAGGCGGTGGGCCTGCCCATCGGGCCATGCGCCCACGAAGGATGCTTCGGGTCGGCAGCAGTAGTAAGGCTCCCGCCCCCTTTCTTTGGGCGGGCCACCCTCCACCGGGCGACGAACGACGAGTATAAGCGGCGGGCTCGTCAGGAGTAGTGGCGCATATCGAAGGCGGGCGGGTGCCGCCCTTCGAATCAGGAGGCCGACCGGTCTCACCTTGTCGGGCCGTATCCCCTTCTTGGCTCGAAGGCTACTTGGTGCAGCCCGGCCTTCAATGGTTACCGTAGCCGGTGGTCGAGCATGCGTGGAACCGAAGACGTCCTTGCCGCGCATGCAGCTCGTCGGACCGCGGCAAGGATGCGTCGTTAGGATTGGTGAGTTGAAGCTCTAGCTTCGGTCGTCAGCGAGCAGACGGTTGCCTCTTGCCAACCCCCCTCGCCGACCCGATCCCAAAGCCCGAGCTATCCGCTTGCTGCTCGGACAGTAGCATTGAGTACTCCCTGGTCGAGGCACTCGGTCCGCAAGAACAAGTAAAGACATGGTTCATAACGCGTCCTGGAGCAGCCGCCTCACGTCGTGCGCCGCCCTCTCGCTCGCAGTCGAGCTTGGGACAGGGGGGTTGCGAGACCTACCGGCCGCGTCGGTCCGCGCGTCTTCGGTCGCTTGCCCATGGGGCGTCTAGTCGGTCGGGACCTCCTCCTTTGCGCTGAAGATCTTGACGTCCGTTGTCGGTCTGCGAGACGGGCCAGAACGGGAGGCGTCAGTCGAGCGGCGAGGGATGATGACGTGCCGGCCTCGGCCACGGCGCCAGCTAGGTCCAGGCGGAGATGGGGCCAATTGGCATTACAAGCGCAAGCCCGCTGACAATCCCATCCGCCGCAGCCGACGTCGAGCTGCTGGGCCCGGGGTTGGCAAGTTGGGGGATGGCAAGGGGACGCACCGGTCGTTTCCGTCGGTACCGACGACGCCGAGCCGCTGGATGACCTTCATACCCTTCGAGACGCGGCCAAAGATTGTGTGCTTGCCGTCGAGGAAGGGTGTCGGCGCGAGCGTAATGAAGAACTGACTGCCGTTCGAGTTGGGCCCGCTGGAGGCGAAAGCGTGGGAGTTGTCAGGACGTGCAGGCAGCAGCCTCAGCAAGGTGATCCCTCTCACAACCCATGTCGTCCATGCCTTCCTGTTCGACTGGCCTTGGGCCTATCGCCCAATCTGACACAAAGTGCACGTGCGTGCCAAGCACAACGCGACGCCTCCGCCCAGTTGGGTGTGCAGGTCGGCGCCCCCGACATGCCCGGCTCCTGCCAGCAGATGCCAGCCTCGCTGACAGCCACGAGAGGGACTGCTGAGCCTGTGACTAATGATGGAGCACTGTCGGCAGACTCTCTCGCCCTCTGGCCAGCACCGCGCAGCACAAGATCAATTCCGTCGAGAGAGGACGCACGAGTTGGCCATGGCGAGGATGCCGGCGCCGGTAAATCGGAGACCCGGGTGGAGCTCGTCGGCAAACTTCTCGCCGTAAATGGAGGTCCCGCCCCGGCCGGTGCCGGTCGGGTCGCCGCCCTGGATCATAAAGTCCTGTGTGGGTGCGCGGACCGACGGAAAGGTAGGTCAGCGGAGCGCAAGCATAGGTACGCACGGGCGAGCCGAGAGGAAGCGCGCGCGTCGCCTGTCCTTCTGCTGGCTCGTATGCCTCCCGCATGGCGCGCAGGGCTCCTAGAAGGCCGCCAGCTTGAGCTGTGCCCATCGAGCCATCTTCTGGCACGCAGATGGTCTGACGGCGACTTGACGCGACCCGACGTCGCCGAGCGAAAGCGAGCGCTTCAGAGACTAGAGGTCGTACGCACAGAGATGATCCGGTGGAAGACGGTGCCGTTGTAGTAACCCTTGGCGGCGAGGCCGAGGAAGTTCTTGCACGTCTGCAGAGCGGGGAAACGAAGGGGAGGGTGTCAGCCCGCGGCTTCGCGGGTTGTCGGTCGAGGCCGGAGGGCAGGTTGCCTGCGGCTCGCCGAGAGTAGGTGGGCGGAGAGACGAGACGAGACGCACCCTGGGCGCGTGGTCGACGTAGAGCTCAAAGGTAACGTCGCCCATCGACGTGCTGAGTGTGACGTATCTCGGCGGGGAGGGCATCGTCCGGAGCTGAACGGGCGAGGGGTCGAGGGGACGCGTCGAAGGGAGGGGAGGTCGGGGCGGGCGAGGGTAAGCCGGGAGAGCTGGCTGCTGGTGAGGTTCAGGGAGGGACAGTCAGCCCGTTTCATCTTCTGATCTACACCTCGTTGTCGATACCCACCGAGAGGATGTTCGTGCGATGGTTAGAGGAGGTGAGGATGTTGGCAAGAGCGAGGGCTGAGCTTGGGCCTGTCGCACGGTCGGGCTCGGCCGGCGGCTGGACCTGCCGCTGAGCATCAGTCGATGCATCCTATCAGGTCCGGCGCCCCCCGTCGTCATAGACGCCCCTTCAGCCAGCCCTGCGGCATCTCTCTACCAACCCTCACCTTTCTCAACCCCTCCCGCTCGCCCACCATCACCGTCCCGCCCTACGACCCCTTGCCAGAAGCCGCCATGTCCGCCTCCTCCACCCGCCAGCGCAAGACCGGCGGTCTCTCGACGACCGACTCGGACGGCGTCGACCACTCGACCGCCGCCCCGCAGGGCAAGGCCATCAAGCAGACGCCCGTCAGCAAGTGTGCGTCGGCGCCTGTCGTCTTCCCTACAGTGCCTCAGGTCCGACTGTCTGACCCTTCTTGACGTGCTCATACAGTCACCGGCCAGCTCGTCCTTGCCGTCATCGCCGTCTCGGCCTTTTACGTCTGGTCCGTTCCGGCCGTCGCTGTCGCAAGGCTTCCCGTCCGCTCGAGGCACTCAACGGGCTGACGCACACGACCTTTCCCTCTTGCCCTCCCTCAGGCGTCTCTCCCTCCAGTCGGCTGAAGTCGGTGGCTGGTGGAACCTGATGTCCGGCCACAAGCCCATCGACCAGCCCATCGCCGAGGTCCGTCCCTCCCACCGCCGGGTCCCGCCAGCCCTGCCCGCGTTGCTGATCCGTCTCTGCCCATCGCGTCCCATTCGCGTCTCACAGCAGAAGGCTCAGGCTTCGGCTGCATCTGCAGCCGCTGCCGGCGGTGCGCACCCGTCCGGCCACTTTGGCGGTGAGGAGTCGGTCGAGAGCCAGATCCTCCGCCTGGCCGGCTCGCTCGGCGTCAAGTGCGTTCCCGTCACCTCCGGCAGCCAGCAACCGCTCGCAGAACGCTCATGCTGACAGCACTCGCCCCGACTTGCTCTTCTCCTTTCTGCAGGCCCCGCCAGCTGACCGAGGCCATCGCCCCGCTCCTCACGCCCGGCCTCGTCGCCGAGCACGCCGGCACCGGCCACGGCATCGACTCGACCCTGACCGAGGAGGAGGAGGCTGCCGCCCAGGCCGCCCGGACCGCCGAGGAGGAGCATGCGAAGCACCACGGCGGCGTCACCGGCGCTGTCGCTGGCGTCGTTGGCGGCGTCGGCAGCCTCGTCGACGCCCTCGCCGACTAAGCGTGGTCGCGAGAGATTGGCCACATCGAGAAATGCTGCTCGAGCAGGAGAAAGAAGGAACGAGACGACGAGAGGAGGGGACGAACGCTTGACGCGAACCCTGTATCTTCAATGCACTCTACCTCGTTCCCGGTCCGCGACGCTCAGCATCGGAATGCACGGCTGCTCAGCCTTTCCATCGCTCAGCTCGCTGCTCGACAGCCAGTTGTGGACAGACGGACAGAGGCATGCGGAAAGGACGACCAGCGTCCGGAAGAAGGGTCAAAGGGAAGAGTTGGAGGCAAAGGGGAAACGTAGACCACGACTGGCGCCGATCAGAGCTTGTACGTGTACTCCTGCTTGGACCCAGCCCGGACGGCCTCCCACTCTGCGACGTCGTAGAACCAGGCGCCCTTGCCGGGCGCGCTCGCCGGGCAGGCGAGCACGTTGGACGAGTAGACATCGGACGAGGACGGGTCGAGCGTGTAGATCGTCTGCGAGGGCGAGTACCTGCGGGATTGAGAGGAGGTTGTTCAACGTTCCGGCGAGGCGGGCGAACAGCAACAAGCGAGCAGAGGGAGGGGCGTACCAGACGTAGTGCCCGCCCTTGGTCTTGCCATAGTTGATCCGGACGCGGCCCTCAGCGACAAAGAAGCGCTTGCTGAGGTTGATCGACCCGGCCTGGCCCAGGCGCGACAGCGATCGACTGGGCGGCCGACGACGTCCGCGTCGTCGACCACGACTGGGAGAACGACTGCGAGACGCCGAGGGAGAGGCCCTCGGGGGCGATGCCGATCGAGATGTCGGTCCCGATCGTCACCGAGTTGCCGACGGCGAGCGAGTCGGTCACCGTCTGCGTCTGTGGGCGGTCGAAGGAAGATGTTTGAGGGTCAGTTCGAGGACGAAGCAGCGGTTGAGGATGGCACAGACGGACGATTGTACCGAGGTTGTTCGCGTTGCAAGCGTCGTACCTGGTCGGACAAGAGGTCAGCGAGAGAATCCTGACGCGGTTGCTCTGCTGCAAATGCGCTTACCAGTCGCCATACTGCGTCCAGCGGGCGAGTGTCTTGTCGTAGACGGTCTGCGGCGTAAAGAGCAGCAGTCAGCGGGACAAGCATCGAGGTCGTCTGCGAGACGCTCACGCACGGTCAGCTCGAGCGTGCAACGGTCGGCGTCTCCAATCCTGGTGGAGGGCAGAGCAACTCGAGGTCAGCTTATGCGCTCTTGCTGGAGAGGATGCGAGGCGGAGAAGAGGCCGACGCACGAGCCTCCAGGGCAGTGGTCGAGGCTGCCCCAGTCCTCGCGGACGACAACCTTCTGCATACGGGCCGGCCGGCTGCGGGAGGTTGCGTTGGTTGCGTGCGCAAGGGCAGGCAAGACAAGGGCCAAGAGGCCGAGGACGAGGGAGACGGAAGAGAGGAGCATCTTGGTGTGGGTGAGTGGTTGAGAAGAGGGCGAGCGAAATCGGACGGGGAAGCAGAGATGAGTGTGAGAGAGAAAATGGACGACCGGCGACTGAAGAGCAGGCCCTGGGTCTCTAGCGAAGGGCCCGCCTTTATACCCTGCTGTGAAGGATACAAAGGGGTGAGCTTGATGCAAGGAGATCGCCAGGAGTCACCCATCAGGAGCGTCCGGCGAGGTCAGCATCGGCTCTGCCTCCCTGACGGCTGGCCGACACGCGGCTCGAAAGTGCGGCGCTCGAGGAGAGGGGGCATGCATCCCAGTCTAGCCGGCGGCTCCGGATGGGCGGTGACAGAGACAGAGATGCACAGTAGAAGGACCAGTTGGCGGCGACCCCTGTCGCCCCTGCTGAGTCTGCGGCAGCCAGAGGAGCGCGACCGAGGGGTCAGCAAGCGGTCAGGGGCGCCCGCAGCGTCGCGTGGCTTCCGGGGGACGGCCGGGTACAGGAGCTCAGCCGCTTTTCCTCGCCGGGATGCCGACAGGCGGCTCAGGAGAGGTCAGCCACGCTGGAGGATGATCGCCGGCCTCGTAGATGCGGATAGGGACAGGGTAGGTAGGCAGGAGGTCAGGCCTAGGCGGCGATTCGAGGGGGTCAGCTCGCTCGCGCGCTCGCCTCGCAAGCATGCCGCGGGGTCTCCAGGCCAAGACGAGCGTCGAGCCAGGGGCTTCGACTAGCAGCAGGGGGTCAGTCGGCCAGCAGCAGCGACCGTCCTCCGCTCGACGGACTGTCGAGGGGCAGGACCGCTCGCTCTGTGGGCGGAGCTCGCCGTCGAGGGAGCGGTAAGTCCGTTGACCGGGCCTCCGGTGGGCTGGTCAGCTCGTTATGAGGCCGGGTGACGAGCTCGGCGCACGCGGGCGGCACGAAAGGGCGGCGGCGGCGGCAACGGCCCTTTGCAAGCTCAGCTCGACACCGACCCACCACCCACCACCAACACCACCCACACTACCCCACCCGGCCTGCCCGACCCCATTCTTGCTTAGAAGCCGTACTGGATACGACCACCCGCCCGCCGCCCGCCATGCCGATGCTGCCCCCGGACCACTTTCTCTCGCTCCGGCCGTCGTTCGCGCAGGGCACGCTCGCCCACCCGGACTCGTCCTCGGCCGCGCCGTCGACCTCCACCCTTGCCTCGGCCGACTATGAGGTCGACGTTCGAACCGGCTTCCTCCCCGCCGAGCCGGGCCTGCTCGCTGTCCCTGAGCGCTACGCTCAGTGGGAATCGCTACTCGACCGCGCTCGTGCCGGTGCTGTCCGCATCGGCGGCGTCGGCGAGGACAAGGTCCGGGCCGACGCTTGGCGCAATGAGGTCGAGCAGGTCCGTCCGCGTCGGCCGACCGCAGCCGCTGCCCCGTCTATGCACCCGTCGCTGACCCCCCCCCCCTCCCCTTCTCTGCCAGATGCCCGTCCTTCGCCTGCCCCAGGAGCACCTGACGGCGCCGATCCTCCACCGGACGTCGGTCACGCTTGCCTTCCTCGAGCACTTCTACGTCCACTCGCACCCGGCGCCGGTCGGCTCGCTCGCTATTCCGGCCTCGGTCGCGGTCCCGCTCGTCCAGGTCTCGACGCTGCTCGGCCTGCCGCCGATCCTGACGTACGCGACGACCGTCCTCTACAACGTCGTCCCGCGCGACCCGACCACCATCTTTGACGCAAAGACCAACCCGCCGGTCCGATGCCACGCCAACTTTACCGGCCTCGCCTCCGAAGACCAGTTCTACCTCGTCTCGTCGCTCGTCGAGCTCCACGGCGTCCGGGCGCTCGACATCATGCGCCAGGCGCTCGACGAGGCCTTTGTCGGCGACCGGCTCGCCCTCCGCCGCATCACCGCCTACCTCCGAGCGCTCGCAGGGGCGATCGAAGACCTCCGCGACGTCATGAAGACGATGCGCGCCGGCTGCGACCCGGCCGAGTTCTACCACCTTATCCGGCCCTGGTTTAAGGGCAGCGACGGCGAGGGCCCTGGCGGCCTCGGCTGGCTCTTCGAGGGCGTCGGCGAGACGGGCCAAGGCGAGCGCCGGATCGTCAGCGGTCCGTCGGCCGGCCAGTCGAGTCTCGTTCACGCACTCGACCTCTTCCTCGGCGTCGACCACAGCCCGAGGCCGTCGGGTCATGCTGGTCCGCCGTCGTCTGAGGCAGGACCCTCAAAGCCAACACCCGCTGCCGCCGCCTCCGCCACAACCGACACCGCCAAGCCTGTCAGCAAGGGCGACGCGACGTTCATGCAGCGCATGCTGCAGTACATGCCCGGCCCGCACCGGCAGTTCCTCCTCCACCTCCAGGCCAACTCGGTCGCCGTCAGGGACCTCGTCCTCGCCAATCAGGATTTCGAGGGCGGCTCGCTCGCCCGGGCCTACGACGACGCCGTCAGCGCCATGGGCCGCTTCCGTGACTACCACTTTGTCATCGTGACGACGTACATCATCCAGCAAGCCCGGCGGCCACCACCGGCCCATATCCTTGCGCTCATGAACCCCGAGCCGACCGTCGCCGAGGTCGTCGAGGAGGAGACGGTCAAGGCGGTCGACCCGGCCTGGCGGCTCGGCACCGAGAAGCTGTCTGCCCCGCCGCCGCCTGCCGTCGCCGAAGAGGACGACGACGAGGCCGCCGATGAGCCCATCCGCGGCACGGGCGGCACGGCCCTCGCCCAGTTCCTCAAGCTCTGCAAAGCCCGCACGGTCGAGAACATCATCGGCCGGGCGCAGTGATTCCTTTGCCCTCGCACGACCCACGCTTCTCTTCGCTCTTCCAATCGATCGCTCCCACTAGATGTCCTACGATTCCCCGCCCACCCTTTATGACCCGCCACGACTCCATCTGTCGCTTATGCGCCCGATCCGATGCCCCCCTTCCTGTCTGTACCTCTCGAGTCGTCTGCCAAAAGAGCGAGCGAGCGGCGGCTCAGGTATTTGACGCGTCGGCCGGCCTGCGCCGAGTCAGAGTCGCACGCCTTGCCTGCCTGCTTGCGATCGACCTCCTTTTGACCTCCCGACCTTCACCACCGACCCGCCCGCCCTCGCCCAAACCCCCACCTCTCTCGTTGTACTCTCCTTGCTGGAACTTCCCGCGCTTCGCCGTGAGTCGCGCTGCAACTCTTGTTCAAGCCGGATCACGTTCCTGATCCTGCTGGTGGTCTCAGCTTGCCCGTCCGACCCCGCCGCCTCGGCCCACTTTCCCTCAGCCCACTTCAGACCTCCGCTACCCACTCGTGCGTATCGAGCTCGGCATGCAGCACAGAGCACAGAGCCCGAGCTGAATCTGCAGTCATCTTGCTGCCGGCAGACCTCAAGCCTACGATCATGCCGTCCGTCGCCGCCCAGCTCACGCAGATCCCCGTCGGCCGGTCGATACCCGAGATCCTTCCCCACGCGATCAGCGTCTCGCTCCCGACATGGAAGGACAATGTCGCGTACGAGGAGGGCGAGCTCGGCGACGTCATGGTCAACGGCTACCCGCGCTTCTTTGTCCACCTCAGCATTCAGAAGGTGCGCTCGCTCGCTCGCTCTCGCTTGTACCCCCGTCCGGGAGCGAAAGGAGGCTGACGCGGAAGCCAACCACTCGAACCAGCTCGCGGCCATCTGCGAGAAGAAGTTCGGCCAGCCGGGCGAGCTCTCGATCCTCCTACCGACGCACGCCAAGGCCGAGCAGTGCCGTGCCTTCCTGCTCGCCCACTCGCCAACGCCTATCAAGCCGCGCATCGTCCATTTTGCCATCTGCGCCTCGGCCGACGGCCCGCCCGCGCCGGCTGAGGCAGCCGCCTCGCTCAGCCCCGACGTGATCGACCTTCAGATCGTCTTCTTCCCCGGCGCGAGCTGGCCGCTCGGAAAAGCCTTTTGGCAGCACGCCGGAGAGGGTATCAGCTCGCGCCGGGCCGACCGCTGTCTCGAGCTCCTGGGCGAGTCGATCCCTGGCCGGGAGGACGCCCAGCTCGAGGCGCAGGCACGGATCGCTGCGGCCGAGAAGGCTGCCGTCCCCGCTCAGCCTCAGGCACCCGTCCGGCCCATCTCCTACTCGAAGAATCGGCACTACTCGCGAGGCGGTGCGGCGGCGGCGCCAACCTCGCTCTCGCGGACGTCGTCCCCAGCCGGTCTGAGCTCGACCATCGCTCCGCAGTCGGCCGCGCAGCCCCCGTCACAAGCCCAGCAGCTCGCCGACGAGCCCGCTCCGGACCACTCGCTCTACGTCGAGCAGCGCTACGGCCGCAACTTGCCGACCGGCTCGGCCGAGATTGCGAAGCAGGCGCTTCGGCGGCGGATCGCCGGTGTGCTCGACGCCGACGAGACGGCGACCGACGGCCGGCGGATCGGTGAGGAGGACGTCTGGCTCTTCCCGACCGGCATGAGCGCCATCTACAACGCTCACATCGCCTGCCTGACCGCCTGGAAGGGCCAAGAGAAGATGAGCTCGTGCTTCGGGTGCGTTGGCGGCCTGCTCACTTGCCAAGGACCACTGCCCGATTGCTGATCGCATTTGCCTCCTGTTAGCTTCCCGTACACCGACACGCTCAAGGTGCTCGAGAAATGGGGCCCGGGCTGCCACTTCTTTGGCCACGGCAACGAGACCGACTTCGTTGCGCTCGAAAAGCTGCTCGCCGACGGCCGGGCGGCAGGCGACGACCACCCGCTCCAGGCGCTCTTTTGCGAGTTCCCGAGCAACCCTCTCTTGCGCTCGCCCGACCTCGTCCGCCTGCGCGCGCTCGCCAACGAGTACGGCTTCGTCATCGTCGTTGACGAGACGATCGGCAACTTTGTCAACGTCGAGGTCCTACAGTGGGCCGACATGGTCGTCAGCAGCCTGACCAAGATCTTCAGTGGCGACGCCAACGTCATGGGCGGCAGGTGCGGCAGTCGTTGTCGTCGATCGGAAATTCTCGTCCGTCTTGTACTGACTCGGTCTTGCTCCGTTGTAGCCTCGTCCTCAACCCCAAGTCGCCCCACTACGGGCGCCTGCGGTCGACATTCGATCAGATCTACGAGGACACGATCTACGGCGAGGACGCCATCTTCATGGAGCGCAACTCGCGCGACTTCCGGCCCCGGATCGCGACCATCAACCAGAACTCTGAGCTCCTCTGCGATTTCCTACGCGCGCGCTCGCTCGCCGACGACCGCCCGCCGGCCAACGCCGTCCTCAAGGACGTCTTCTACCCTAAGTGGTCGACGGCGGCCAACTACATCCAGTGTCGGCGCAAGGTGCCGCCCGCGGGTGACACGACCGGTCGTTTCGGCGGCCTCTTCTCGCTGACGTTCACCTCGACGGCCGCGAGCGAGGCCTTCTACGACACGCTCCGCTGCGCAAAGGGCCCCTCGCTCGGGACCAACTTTACGCTCGCGAGTCCCTACGCGCTGCTCGCACACTACACCGAGCTCCCCTGGGCGGCGACGTACGGCGTCGACGGCGCGCTCGTCCGCGTCAGCGTCGGCATGGAGCCGTACGAATCGCTCTTCAAGTGGTTCGAGGAGGCGATCGTCGCGGCTGAGGCAACCGTCGGAGCGGTGGCCGCTTGAGGCTGAGATGTAGGGCATGTATGCATGGCGACGCAACATGGTAGCCAGGTTTGGGAACGACCGAGAGAGGACAGGGATCCGTCAGTCAGCGACCTTTGGCACGTCGTCTTTCGAGGGAACCTGCGCGAACGACCGTCGACAGGGATACTTGATTTAGTGGGTGAATCATCAATCCCACGCCCGCCGCTGGAGTGACTGCTCGCCCGCCGCGCGGCGCAAAGCAGTGTGGGCCTGGGCTGGCTTCCTCAGCTTGCGGCTTCACCACCACGACCTCACACCCAACCCACCGCAGAAGGTACGTCAGGGCCGGCAGCTTGGCAGCACAGGCCCAGCGGAAGAGCTCGAGACTGACGGCTGCACCGCTCTTAACCGATTCGTTTCTCTGTCGCTCGCCCGACCTGTCCTTCGCTCGCGCCATCGCCGCTCGCCCCTCCTCCCTCTGCTCGCCGCCCTTCGCTCGCTCGCGACCCCGTCACCGGCTCGTCCCTTCGGCCCGCCTCACCCTCGTCCCCCGCCTCTCGGTCTTCATCGACGCACAGACTCGGGACAAACTAGCTACAATGGCTCTCAAGCGCATCAACAAGGTGCGTCTGCTGCTGCTGTTTCGTCGGAGACAAGGGAGGGAGACGGTTGCGCAGACGGTGGGCGGTCGCGGGGCGCCGAGCGGGCTTGGGCTTGCGGGTCGGACGACCTCGACCAGCGTCGTCCGTCGCAGGCCGGCGCTGCATAGGGCGGCAGGAAGGGCCATGAGAGCTTTTGAGTTGGGCGGAGACCATCATAGCTCGCTGCGCTGCCTGCTACTACCGGCTCGGCCAGGAGCGAGGGGTGCGCTGGCCTTGTCGGCAGAGCGAGCACCATCTCCCACCAGCGCCTTCGCTCTGCCTCGCAAACCCTATCTTCTGCAGGACCATCGAGCTGACCATCGCCTTTCATCTGCCGCTGCAGGAACTGATCGACCTCGGGCGCGACCCACCTTCGTCGTGCTCGGCCGGGCCGACCGGCGACAACATGTTCAACTGGCAGGCGACCATCATGGGTCCCGTGCGTCGGAGAGACCGCTCTGCCTCGATGGACGACCAGAGCCATTTTGCTGACCACAGCCTCTCCCCGCTTACTCCACCTCCAGGGCGACTCGCCGTACGCCGGCGGTGTCTTCTTCCTCCAGCTCTCGTTCCCGACCGACTACCCCTTCAAGCCCCCGAAGGTCTCGTTCACGACGAGTGCGTTGCTGCCTGCTGCCGGGGCCCGTTCGTATGCGCCACCATTTGCTGACCGCGAGTCGATAACCGTTCTGCAGAGATCTACCACCCCAACATCAACTCGAACGGGTCCATCTGCCTGGACATCCTGAGAGATCAGTGGTCGCCCGCGCTGACCATCTCGAAAGGTGCGTCCCCGTCCGGGATGTCGTGCACGACCCTGGGAGCTGACCCTGACCACCGCCTGTCTTGTCCCGTCAGTTCTGCTTTCGATCTGCTCGATGCTCACGGACCCCAACGCCGATGACCCGCTCTCGCCCGAGATCGCCCGTGAGTCCCATTCAGCTCGGCCGCCGACTCGTGCGCGCCACCGTCCGCTCGCTGACGAAGCCACTCCTCCTCCTCTTCCTGCCAGACACGTACAAGACGGACCGGCCCCGGTACGAGGCGACGGCGCGCGAGTGGACCCGGAAGTACGCCATGTAAAGCCTTTTCAGGCTCTCTACTTCTCATGACCCCTCCCGCCGCTGCTCGACCACGCTCTGCCGTTTTCTCCGTCCACGACCCAAACCCCCATCCCACCCTGTTAAACCAAAGTCTCCTTCTCTCTACCCAACTCCAACCCCTCTGCTACCCGGCGCATCGAGCCCCGCGTGCACGCTGGAGGCCGCCTCTCAAGCCCTGCGCTCGCGAGGCGGGCGCCTCTGGCGCCGCTGCCGCCGACCTCGTGCGGCCCTGAGGGGCGGCGATGACATGAGCCCTGCTTTGGAGTTCGCGTCGTCCTGTCGTCTGAAAGCCTGTCGTGCCGCTCAGCTAACGTCGGGACGATGAGTCGTCATGCGCGAATGGGTGATCGCCCGCAGCAACGTCGGCCGGGCTGAAGCGCCTCTCTGACGACGATGTCAGCCCGAGCGAGATCTCCGACCGCAACCAGCCCGCACTACCTTCGCCGACGTCCTACTAGCCGTGCCTTGCAGCTGATTGACACCAAGGCTCTCTGCCAGCGCGACGTTCGTCAACCCGACGGGCCACCTTCATCCAGCCCTCGAAGTTGCTCCGATCAGACGCGTCGCCGGAGCCGCTGCCGCCGAAGCCGGCTCCCTTCGCCATGCGACCTAGCCCGCTCCCTCCCGTCACCCAAGCCCTTTTCGACCCATCCAAGCCCTTTACGCCTCGGACGCTCGCCCTGATCCGCTCGCGGCTTGCCAAGGTCGAGGCGGCGGCGCAGGGTTCCGGCCGGTCGGTCGATCCATGGACGGCGCGGCTCAAGCCGAAAGGGCATGGCGCGGTACTGGCGCCGCTGCTGAACGTCGCCGACCGGTACGTGCGCGCTTGGACCTTGGTCTGCGCTTGCAGTGTCGCTGAATGTCTCGATGTTGCTGCCTTCCTCACCTGCTGCAGTCCCTGTGTGCTCTTTGAGCTGCGAGCCGGCCACATGCGGCAGCACGCCGGCGAGGTCGCGTTCCCTGGAGGTCGAGTCGACCCGGTGCGCCCAGTGTCACTCGCAGGCCTCTCTCCGCTCATGACCTCATGGCTGACAGACTGCCGTTTCTGCCAGAGCGACACAAGCTATCAAGATGCGGCAGCTCGGGAGACGCTTGAGGAGCTTGGCGTCCAGCCCGCGCAGCTGACCCACTTGGGCAGCGCCGGCGAGTCGTACGTCAGCAAGGCCGGCACGATGCTCGTCCATCCTTTCGTCGGTTCGTCTCAGTACTCAGCTCTGCGCGCTCGAACGGGCCGTCCGAAGTTATTCCCTGACATCTTTGGGCCTGCGCAGCTTTCGTTCATCCCCTCGGCCCTCGGCCGATACTTGCTTCGGATGACCCACTCCCTTCGCTCGATCTCTCGACGCTCAGGTGCGAGCCTGCCGAGGTATCGCAGCTGTTTGCCGTGCCCCTGCCAGCGCTGCTCGACACGAATCGATTACGGCCATCGACGTTCCGCGACGTCCAGCCATGCTGGAACATCAGGGTCGGCGACCTGATGAGCGCGGAGGGGTTTGAGGGCAATGAGGCACGCCGAGCGGAGACGGAGATCTGGGGCCTAAGCGGCTGGTTCCTAAACGAACTGCTGAGAGGTGCGTTGCTGCAGATTTGACAGGCCCGAAAGGCGGCTGCTGACCGGACTTTCGCGGCTCCTCTGCGCTTATCCAGCCCTTCGCCTGTACTGAGTAACATGGATCGGAAGCGGCCTACAGCTCTTCTCCGGCGCGTCGCTCGTCCACCGTCACCGTCCTAACGAAGGGTTTCTGGAAGATCGGATACAGCGCGCAGAGAGAGGAGAGCGCCAGAGCGGAGCCGGTGAACAGGAGCAGCGGCGCGTAGGTGCCATCGTGCACGCCGTACGCGAGGGCGGCGCCCTTGAAGGAGCTGCCGACCACGCCTTTGCTGAGCAGTACGGAAGAAAGCGGGCCCGTCAGGATGTTGCCAACACCGCGTCCGGCGACCAGAAGGGCGTCTGTAAAGCACAGGCTCGTCGATGGTCAGCTCCAATTCAGGGTCTCAGATCAGTCAACACTTACAAAGCAGTAAGGTCTGAACGAAGCAAGAGTGTGTCAGCCCCAGAAAGAAGCGCCGTTTGAGGGTTCATTGACGGACGTACCTGGGACGGGTCGGTCTGCATCTTGCCCACCATACTCGGCCATGCACCCGACAAGCTGGGCGCAAGCGAACCGAACAGAATGGCAAAGGCGAGGAGGACGCCGAACGAATTGGCCGAGCCCCACACGATGAAGACGGCGACAGCCGAGCCGACGGTCGAGATGGCGATTGTCGCCGGCAGGCTCTTGTCTGAGCCGGCACCGATAGCGATCAGGCCGAAAGCGGAGAAGAGGTTGAGCATCGAGAGGCAGAGCGTGCCAGTCGTCGTCGAGAGACCAATGTCGGTCGCAAAGGTCGGCAGGTAGAGGACGGGCGAGAAATTCCCACAACCCTGGACTCCATTCCCAACTATTTGGACGGCAAGTCAACGTCTGCCTTGAAGAAGGGAGAATCACAGTCGTAGACAGACGCACTGAAGAGGCACCAGAAGACCTTGGACTTTAGAAAGCCAAAGTCCATCTTTTTCGTGCCCACGACCTGAGTTGGTGGCAGGCGCGACTTGACGAACGGCAGCGCGAGCGGGACGGTGCCGGCAAAGACACCGGCCAGGACGCGTAGCGCGGTCTTGTGTCCATAATGCGAGAGTAGAAAATCGATGAGGAGCGGGAAGAGTACGCCGCCGAGGCCTATGTGCAAACGACGAAGCGATTTAGCCGTCCAGGCGACGCAGGAAGCCTGCCCGAAAGTAACGACAGGGGCGCACCGGTACCGGAAAGGATGATGCCGTTCGCCAACCCCCGTCTCTCCACGAACCACTCCCACAGAAACGTGCTTGAGGCAAAGTAGAGGAGTGTGCCGCCGAGCGAGTAGACGACGCCCTGGGTCAAGACGAGCTGCATCGGCGTCGATGCAAAGCTTGCGCTGACGAGACCGGCGACGCCTGAAGATAAGACAGGCAGTTTCAGCTTCAAGCCTTCCACACCGACTAGAACGAGTACCACTGCACTCACACAGAACGAGGCCGACCCACATGCCGGTCGTCCGCCAGCGCGGGTAGCGCGCGAACATCGGGACAGCGACGAGCGAAAGGAGGTAGATGAGGCCGCTTCCCACGGAGCCTATCAATGGCAGGAGCGTCGCCGCGTTCCCGCCTGGGAAGATCTCGCGGTAGAACTGCAGGAAGGAACCGAAGGCGAACGGCGGGCCCCAGACTGTCGCGTCCCGGCGCACGTCAGTCGAGGGAGGAATGGAGCCGGACGTGCGAGTGTCAGCCCTGGCAGGTCGTCGATCGACAGGCAACCGTCTTTGACCGTTCGAACGCACCCATCAGCTCGATCAGGAAGGCTCCAGCGAGAAAGGAGTACGCTCCGAAGCCACGGTCCTGCGAGGGCGAAGGGGTTTGAACATGTCAGCCCGATTCTCTGAGCTGCGCTGGCGAGCAGAGCTGGTCGGACGCACGACCGGCGGCAGGGCTGAGATGCCCGAGCCATCCTGCGGCTCCGTGTCGTCTCCAAACGTCTGCCGGCCGTCCACAGACAGCGCACTACCGTGCGAGCGATAAGTCGGGGGGCGACAGACGGGCTCGGCTGGGAGCTCGTCGTCGACCGACGACGGGAGCCGGGCCGTCAGGGCGTCGGGGGGCGCGGCGTTTCCGAAGGTCGCAAGCTCAAAGGCTCCGTCGTTGTCGGTCGTCGTCGTCCCCTGTGCGGTTGACGGGATGATGTGCGACATCAAGCAGCGTAGGCACGATGCGAGAGAGAAGATGGCTGCTCGAGGAGTCGAGGGAGGGAGGGGAAAAGAAAGGGAGTCAGCAGGGCCTGGCGACGGGGTTCGGTCCCGTCTGCCGCGTCGCCCGGCACGAACCCCGCGCAGCACCTCCCTCAGCCGTTATCGTTGATAGCCGCGCCCGTACATGGAGCGCAGAGCAGTGCCGACAGGCGCGAAGAGTACTCTCCGTCAGATCATAAAGAGACATGTCCAATCCTGCGACCCTGGGTGCTCCTTTGTCGACCCTACAACATGGCCACCCTCTCTCAACCCTCGAACCTTAAGCCTCGCCCGGCATTCGCTCAGATCTCCTTGGCCATCATGCCCTCGAAGTGCTTGGGCTTGGCCTCGCACTCGCTGTTTGCCGGCAAGGTAAGGAGAGAGGATCAGAGCACCGGTCAGCAACGAGAGCACCCTCTAGAGGAAGGGCGCCTGCCACGTGGGCAACATCGCGCAGCCTGTGCGCAAGGAGGCGGAAGAAGAACGCACGCCCCAGCCGGACCAAGGAGAGCACGCTCCATGTACTGCCAGCCGCAGATGACGAGGAAAGACAGATCGTCAGCAACTCGGTCGAGAACGACGCCGATTTCGGCCGGAAAGGGGAAGGTAAAGGTAGTCGCACGATCTCGGCATGAGGCTGGACGCGCGAGACGTCGTCAAGCGCGCCGACCTGCAGATGTTCGAAACGCGGAGGATGTCCGAGGAGCGGTAGGGCGTCGTTCAAGGAAGAAAGAATCAGAGCGCGTATCGACGGGTGTCAGCCTTCTGGACGACCTCGGCGCCGGCGTCCGAGACCGCAAGCGCGCATGGACGACTTGCAGAGGGCAAGCCGGTGACCTGCACCTGCTCTCCTCCAGCACCAGACGAGAGATGACGCACCTTAACGAAGGCCTTGTCTGGGTTGGACGAGGGCAGGGACATGAGCGCCGAGCCGCACTCGCCGCAGAACTGGCGCTCGATCGGCTTGCCCGAGTCGGGCGTCTTGTCAAGGTAAGTCTGATACGAGCGAAAGCGGACGAAGAAGGATACCTCAGCCCTCGTGCGTTACGCCTCGACTGTCGGTTGCCGCGGGCCGAGCTGGTCGCACCTTAGGCTCGCCCTTGGTGAACTTGATGTCGGCCCTGTTGAGCAGGACGTTGTATGAGAGGAGCGTGTTCATCTTGCGGCACGTCTGGAAGGGGGCGGACGAGGTGGGGTACGCAGGAGCGCAGCGAGTGTGTCGAACCCAGTGGACGGCGAGAGCAGCTCAAGCGTCAGTCCAGCTCCTCTGCTCCGACGCCATGGCCACAGCTCAAGCCCACGAGGTCGTCGACGCACCTGGCAGTGGCAGACGATGCCGCCGGCGGGCTCACTGCCGACGTTGGCGACCTCGAAGGCGATGGCCTTGCAGTGGCACGAGCCGGTGAGCTTGCTGTCGGACATGGTGGGCTGGTGAGGGTGTCGGAGGGGGTAGAAGGGAGGCGGTCGAGCGTCTGTTGAGATGGTCAGAGGTCAGAAGGGCTAGACAATCTCAGAGCCCGTCAAGAGGCCCGACCTTATGGCTCCTGGTCGACGGGACCGACGTCACGCGCCCGCATCCCATCTGCGCCCGGCTTCTGTAGATCGCGCGCCCTCCACCCGCGGAGGCGACCGAACGGGCGGCGTCTCGGAGACTTGGGTAGGCCTTGTCGCCGGCCGTCTGACAGCAACCCTGTCTTCCTCTGGCGGACAGTCCGTAATGAGATTGAGCCGAGAGAGCAGCGAGTCGGGTATCGTCGTCGAGCGTGGAAGATCATCAGGAGTTGGCTGCCGCTCCCTCCGAACGTCGCTGCGGACGGGCTGAGAGACGACGCGTGAGCAGCTCCGGCTCGCTCTGCCGCGGGAGACGCGACGACGACGACAACGACGACCTCCTCCCTTTCTGCCCGCTCCCCTCAGGACAGCAAAGCTCTCTTAGCCTTCCGCTCTACACGACTAGTCGGCGTCCCATGCTCCGCCACCTGCCCCGGAGCTGCGGCTGCTCGGCTCGGGCCAGCACCTCTGCCGTCCGACCGCCTCCGCTCCGCCGCCGGCCGGCGTCGTCGTCGAGCTCCGGTGCTCCTCCTAGTCCGGCTGCCGACGCGCTCAACCTCGTCCCGCCGCGGTTGTCGTACGCCGCACTCCTAACGCCGGCCGGTATCGAGGCTCTGACCGCCAACGCCCAGCTCCGGAATGCTGCGCTCGAGCCGACGGCGATCGAGCGGGCGAGTGCGCTCGCCCAGCGGCGCAAGGAGGTCATCACCTTGACGAGCGCTGCTCGGAGTCGGACGGGGGAGGTCGGTCGCCGGGTCAAGGCACGCGAAGAGGGCGCGATCGATGCGGCCAAGGCGCTCAAGGAAGAGATACATAGGCTCGAGGCCGAGTCGACCGCAGTCGAGCGTGAGCTGCTCAACCTCGCTCTCGCCATTCCGAACGCGACGTCGGCGCAGACACCGCCTGGGCCTGAGGCCAACGCCAGCTTGCTCGCCTCAGTTGGCCCGCCGGCGGTTGAGGCCGACAGGAATCGGGACCATCTGACGATCGCCCGGACGCTCGGTCTCGTTGACTTCAAGAGCGCGGCCAAGGTGTCGGGCGCCGGCTTCTACTACCTCCGCGGCGGACTTGTCGTTCTCGAGCAGGCCCTTATCTCGTACGCGCTCGACAGCGCCATGCGGCACGGCTTCGAGGCCTCGACCTGCCCCGACGTTGTCCGGACCGACATTGCCTCGCGCTGCGGCTTTGTCCCGCGTGACCGGGACGGCTCGTCAGCATCATACCACCTCGAGTCGCCGCCCCCAGCGACCGAAGGCGGCGGACAGAGCCCTCGACTCTCGCTCGCAGCGACGGCCGAGATTCCGCTCGCAGGCCAGTCGTTCGGCACGCTCTATCCAGAGGAGTCGCTCCCTAGGCGGACGGTCGGCCTCGGCACGGCCTACCGAACCGAGATCAGCAAAGGGAACGAGGTCCGCGGCCTCTACCGTGTGCACGCCTTCAAGAAGGTCGAGCTTTTCGTCGTCTGCGAGGACCTCCGGGGCGAGAGCGAGGCCGAGATGGAGCGACTACTTGCGCTCCAGCAGGAGATCGTTCGAGGTCTAGGTCTGACTATAAGGTGCGGCCCCTGCATCACACTCATCTGAGAGTCGCCGATGCTGACACGTCCGTGCCTTCCGCAGAGTGCTGGAGATGCCGAGCGAAGAGCTCGGTGCGAGCGCCTACCGCAAGGTCGACATGGAGGCCTGGATGCCGGGCAAGAACGCTTGGGGCGAGGTGCGGACCCTTGTCCGCCGCCTCACTTTCGCGCCGCCTGTCGCTAACCCAGAACTCCCATACCCTTGCCGGCCGCTAGGTGTCGAGCACGTCCAACTGCACTGACTACCAGGCTCGTCGGCTGCTCATCACCTACCGGCCCCCTCGACCGGCCGCGGGCGAGGACAAGACGCGCTTCGCGCACACCCTCAACGGAACGGCCGCCGCAATCCCGCGCCTGCTCGTCGCTTTGCTCGAGAACGGCGTCGTGCTCGCTCCTTTGGACCAGGAGGCGCTCGCAGCGGCGTCGAACGCGCAGGCCAAGGCTCAGGCCGGGCAGAAAGGCAGGAAGACGACGAAGGTGGTCGAGCAGGAGCTCGAAGGCGTCGAGATCGTTGGCTTCAGGCTGCCGGCCGTTTTGCGCAGGTGGTGGATCGGCCCAGAGGAGATGGGCGGTAAGCCGATCGAATGGCTGTAGCCCCTCTGCTTTGACTAGGACAAGGAAGACATTCAAGAACCACAGCGAAACCAAAAGAGGAGGGAGATGGGAGGGATGTCACGCTCAGATCGACATGCGCCGCTTGCGGGGGCTCGGGACGGCACTGGAGGCTGCCGCCGAGGCCGAGGCCAAGCCCGCGGCGGGGGCGGAGGTGAGGACGGCCGAGGGGGCGCTGCCAGCCGTCGTGATCGGGACCGTGCACTGGGGGGCGCCGACGCTGAAGACCCGCAGGTGATGCTGTCAGCCGCGGATTACGAGCGGGTCATAGGAGAGAGAGACGCACTTGGAGTTGCCGGCAATGATGGCGGGTTGGGTAACGGACGGGTGGCCGACGGCCTTGATGAGCATCGGCACCATGCCGCCCGTCTGGACGCGGAAGACCGGGTGGCCGAGCGCGCGGAACGACGACTACGTCGAGTGGGGGCAAGGGTTGTCAGCACGGGCCTGGTCAGTCACTTGACCAGGGAGAGGGGGGCAGCAGAGGACGCACGCCGATGACACCCGAGTGGCAGGCGATGTAGATGAAGGCGCTGTCGTCGGTCGCAAAGATCTCGTTGTACAGCTGCTGGAGCCGGAGCGTCTGCTGCTGCGACGTCTCCTGGAAGCCAGCCGTGTACTGCCAGAATCGCAAGAAGCAAGAAAGGGGGTCATCGGTCGGTCAGCGGGCCGCAATCCATGCGAGAAGGCGGAAGACGGGAGTTGGAGGCAACGCACGAGCTGATCATTCTGCGTGAACGACGGCTCAAACGCCCAGGTCGGGTACATGGCGGCGATCTCGGACTTCTTTGAGCGCTCGTCGCACGTGTGGAGGCCGATCGACTCGCGGAAGTGCTCCTTGATGAGCGGCGTCAGGCTGCCGGCCTGCTTAGGATCGAGCAGGAGGTCGCCCCTGGCGCGGACACGACGTGCAAGCAGACAGACGTCAGCGAGGGGCCGCCGGTGCGTGGTGTGCATACGGGAGGGGCAGACGTACCAGGTGATGTTCAGCGTCGCCGTGCTCCTCCGCATCGGGCTCGAGTACAGCACCTGCGGCAGCGGGACCCCGCCCTCGATCTGCTTCTTCCACGCCTGGTTGTTGACCTTGGCCTGGTCGATGCCCTTTGGCGTGAGCGTCGCGTCGTTCCACGTGTTGTTGCCGTCGCCCGTCTGGAGCGACCAGTAGCAGTTCCAGGCGGGCGTGCCGTAGAACGTCTCGGCCTGGTTGTCTGCTCGGCGTGTCAGGGCGACGAGAGAGCCAAAAGAGGGTCAGCGGATGAGCTAGCACACGGCTCCCTTCGGTCAGAGATCGTATAGAGAGGCGGGACGGACGGTAGCCCTCGCCGTGGCGGGCAATGTAGATGACCTTGTAGCTCGTCAGCTCGTCCGACTCGTCGTTTAGCTTCTTGACGTAGCTGGACGTCGCGCAGCCGATGTAGTCACAAACACCGTCAGCCGTCTGCGTTGCGAGTTAGAGGAGTCAAAGGTAAGGGCACGCACTCGGTCAGGTTCTGCCACCGGCCGGTCGACTTGTCGACAAGGCCGAAGGACGCGGCCGGGTCAAAGACGTCAAAGGCCGTGGCGTTGAAGCCCTTGGACGACTGCGAGAGAAGAAAGAAAGGGGAGGGTCAGGCCTGATCGGGACGAAAATAAGTCGGGTGTGGCGAGAGGATGGGTCGAAGACGGACCTGGATGAAGACGCCGTCGACGACCGTGTAGTTGCTCGCTACGATGAGTCGGGAAGCGAGGGTCAGTCTAAGCAGCCAGGAAGATGCGCCTTCGCAAGAGTGTACTCACGCGCAAAGACGGCGGTCCGGACGTCCTTCACACCGACCGGGGTCGACGGCGCCGGACCCGGCGGCGACGGCTTGCCGCCGTGCGGACCCCCAGGGGCTTGGCCGGGCGGTCCCCCTCCTGGCGGGCCATGGCCGTTGCCGTTGCCATTGCCGTTTCCGGGGCCGGGCTTGGCCTGGGCAAAGACGAGTGAGGGGTTGACGGCTGAGAGGCCGAGAAGCGAGGTGAGGAGTGCGAGCGAGGCGAGCATGGCGAGCGTCCTTGTCGAGGTAGTCGACCGGGCTGGATGAGGGAGAGGAGGGGAGGCAGGGGAGGTGGGAGAAGGAGGAAGAGGAGCGTAGCCTGCTTTCCGGATGGCTTTTGACCGGTGAGGGTTAGAGGGGAGGTCGGGCGACGCCTTGGCCGGCATGGCAGAGGGAGGTGAACGTGTTTCGGTAAGGGCCGAGAGCGATCTGCGGAGGAAGCGCCTGCTGCTGCGCGTCGACGCGTCGAGGGCAGGGAAGGAGGAGAGATCGTGAGCTGAGCAAAAGCAGAGCGATGCGCGAGGCTGGCCCGGTCGAGTGGCGCTACTGCTGCATGCAGGGTCGAGGGCAGGCACGAACGTGATGGCTTGCTTCGAGCCCTGCTGCGCGAGCGGGCGGTGCGGGGCCAACGGGGACGCGTCCGGGTCGCTTGGCTCCCTTGTCGGGCGGGCTGCTAGATTGCTTTCTTTTCCGAAGAGCCGTCGGGTCGACCTCGGGGGAGGGCGCGTGTGGCTGTCGTCCAAAGCAGGGGGTCCGGGAGGGTGCGTGCGTGCGCTCAACGATGGTCGTCTGCGGACGGGAGCATGCCCGACGGGCCGACGGAGGCAGGTCGGCAGGCGGCGGCAGAGAGTCGGTGGTCAGCATGCGGTCTCCTCTCGCCCTCGACGCACGAGCGTGACCTCTTGACGAGAATATGACAACGGACCTCGAGTGAGAAGCGGGGAGGCTGTGCTAGGTGGGCGACTGTGCTGACCTTCGCTCTCTCGACGATGGATGCTGCTGATGGTGGCCTGGCGAGCCGTTGCGGGCTGCCCCAGATTGGAGCCCCCGTCTAGACACCCGATCGGGGGCAGGGGGAAAATCGCGGCGGATGACGCGCGGGAGCGGGACCTTCGAGCCGGCGCAGACGACGACGGCTCGTCTCCCTGCCCTGCACGCACTCCCTTCGACACCGACGTCAACTCTCACCCTCACCCATCTACCCTAGCATCTCTTGTATCCTCACCCTCGCATCTACCCTGGCAACTATCTCTCTCCCAGCAATGGACACCGTCAAGACCACCGCACACCAGTCGGCAACCCTTGCCCAGGATGCCGTCACCTCGTACGGTGCGACCTTCCTTTCTCATCCGCAGCCCTCACCCATCCATCTCGTTGTGCTCAAGCTGCATCTTCTGCACCCTCCCGAGCAGGTTGGCTCTACCCGATCTACGGCGTCTCGCACTTTCTCTCGCACTCGAAGCTCCAGAAGCCGCTGCTCAAGATGATCGTTCCCTCGCTCGGCATCTCGGCGGCCATCGTCGTTGCCTGCTTCGCTGTACTCTACCTCCCGACCGCGGCTGTCCTCTCAGTCGTCCAGCTCGGCCCGCTCGGCTTTGTCACCGCCGTCTCGGTCGTCCTCTCTGTTGCCGGTACGCCTTCCTCGCTCGACCCGACGCTCCCATCAAGCACCGACATCTGACCCGAACACCCTTCTCCATGACTCCCCTCGGCAGGCTTCATAATCAGCCAGGTCCTCAAGACCTTCTTCCTCGCCGACACCCTGACCGAGACGTTTGACGCCGTCCTCCTCGAGCGCGGGCTCGACTCGCTCGTCGCCAAGGGCCGCGAGCTCCCCCAGCAGTCGGCCGGCAGCAAGGGCGGCAAGTCGGTCGGCAAGCTGCTCACCAAGCCGCTCAACAAGTTTAAGCCAGAGGCCATCGTCAAGTACCTCCTGACGATCCCGCTCAACGGTGCGTCCCCGCGTCTTGTCTGTTATCAGAACGACGCATCACCGGTCGCTGACCCTCCGTGCCCGCCCCGCAGCCATCCCCGTCGTCGGCACCGTCGTCTTCTTCGCAATCAACGGCACCCAGCAGGGCCCGACCCAGATGGCCCGCTACCACGAGCTCAAGCAGCTCTCGCCCAAGGCCCGCAAGAAGTTCATCTCTGCGCACCGGGGCGCCTACTCTGCGCTCGGCGTCGTCTCGCTCCTCCTCACGCTCGTCCCCGTTATCGGCCCTGTGCGTCCCTGTGTTTCTCCGCTCTTCGGTCGCGCCTGCTGTTCTGACCGCGGCGTCATCCTCCGATCGCAGGTCGTCTTCACGTACACGAACGAGGTCGGCGCGGCGCTCCTGGCGGCCGACATTGAGAAGCGCGAGGGCAAGGTCGTCGAGGGCGAGCGGGCTATCAAGGGCGGAGCCAAGAAGGACCTGTAAGGGTCGGCGGTGGAAGAGCGAGCGAGCGAGTGCGGCAGGGAGGCTGGCGACAGTAATTTGAGAAACTGTATCTTCTAGCATGCATGCCGATCTTCGTACACAGATATCGGCGAAAGGATTCTGGGGCTCGCATGCGACAGGACAGGGCCGTTACGTCCTCCCTGGCCTTGCCCGTCGGAGTTTCGGACAAGGCCGACGCCCGCATGGGCCTGCCTTCCTTTCGGAGGGGGTGGTCCATCGCGCTCGCCTCGCCTGGCTTCCCTCCCTAACTACCACACCCCCTCCCCATCTCCCTTCTCGGACATACGCCCATGTCCCTCCTCCCTCCACCGTATCAAGACGAAAAGGCCTCAACCGGCAGCGGCGGCGCGCATGCCGGCCGGCGGACGACCAAGGCGCTCAAGCGCGTGCTCGTCGGCTCGCTCGCCGTCGTTGGCGGCCTGCACCTCGCCGGACTCTCGTCAACCAAGGGCATCGAGGCTGGTGAGTCCTTCCGATCTGCTCTCCACTCCTTTGAATATTGAGCTGGCCTGACTCGCCCTCCTCGTTCTCCCGCTAACCCGCGTTCCTCCTGCGCCCATCGGCTGCCCAGTCGTCCCGCTCGACGCCAGCACCCTCTCGGCCGGCCTCGCTTACTGCGATGCCCTCTACGCCCCCAAGCCGTCCTTCGGCCACCGTCTGTCCGCGCACAACGAGCGTGCCGACCCGACCGAGCCGGCCTACCTTCTCCGGAACGCAACGATCTACACCGGCAACGGCGAGGTCATCGAGGGGGGCGACGTCCTCGTCCGGCACGGGCTAATCGAGCGCGTCTCGCGCAAGACGGGCGAGATCAAGGTCGGCAAGGAGGTCGAGGTGATTGATGTCGGCCGCAGATGGCTTACTCCGGGTATCGTCGACGTGCGTATAGGCAGGCTAAGGGGCTGTCAAGCGTGGTCACTTTGAGCTGACGTAGAGCTCGTGTACCGCCGCGTTGACAGCTACACTCGCACATGGTCCGTCTGATGCGTGTTCAGCTCTTTTCTTGTCGACAACGCAGAGACTGACGCCACTTGCTCCGCAGGGCGTCTACGCCGGCCCATCGCTTGCTGGCAACGCCGACGGCAACTCTGTCAAGTCACCCATCCTCCCCTACCTGCGCTCGATCGACGGCTTCAGCACGACCGACCTCGCTTTCGCCAACTCGATCGCCGGCGGCATCACCTCGATGCAGGTCCTGCCCGGCTCGGCCAACAACATTGGCGGCGAGGCCTTCTTCTTCAAGCCCCGGCCGATCAAGGGCGGCTCGCCGTCCGTTATGGCGCTTGAGCCGCCGTTCGTCTTTGACGGTAACGGGACGACGCGCATCGGCGGCCGCAGCCGTCGAAGCAAGCACGCCCAGGGCGAGAACATCATGCGGGTTCACAGCAGCACCCGGTGCGTTCCTGCCTGACGCTCATGCTCTGATCGCGCAGCGAAGGCTCACAGCGCTTGACGGCCCCCTGACCTTGCTCCGACAGGATGGATCAGGGCCACTGGTTCCGCCAGGCGTACGAGGCTGGCCGCAAGCAGATGGTCAAGGAGGACGCCTGGTGCGCTAAGGGCAAGGACAAGTGCGTCGCGTTGCCGTCCAGCGTTTCCACGCGTGCGCTCCTGACTGACCATGACCACCCCACGTCCGTCAGCACCGAGCCCTTCCCGACCGATCTCGACAACGAGATGCTTGCCGACACGATCCGCGGCAACGTCAAGGTCAACGTCCACTCGTACCAGGTGCGTCGGATCCTAGTCGACCGCCTCAATCGGCGTAGATATCGTGTTCATTGAGCCTTTTGCCCCTCGCAGTCGCTCGACTTTGACCTGATGGCCCGCCTGACGAACGGTCAGTCTCTGCTATAATTCCAGCCACTGAGGCACGCTCGACGGGCTGACCTCTCGTCTCCGATCCCACAGAGTTCAAGTTCCACGTCTCGGCCATCCACCATGCGCACGAGGTGCGTCGCCTGCCCCGAGCGACTGCTTGGACGGGGCTGACCCTTCTTCCACCCTTCCCTCCAGGCATACCTCGTCCCTGACCTGCTCAAGAAGTACTATGGCGGCGCACCGGCCGTAGCCCAGTTTGCCGTCACCGCCCGCTACAAGTGGGAGAGCATGCGCGGATCCGAGTACGCGACAACCATCCTCGCCGACGCTGGCAGTGAGTCCTACGTTCCCGCGCTCGACTATTGATGATGAGCTCTGATTGACGGCTACTCCCTCCCCAGTCACGAACATCCTCAAGAGCGACCATCCCGTCCTCGACTCGTGCGCGCCTTCACCCTCCTGCCATCTCGAGTCGTTGCTCTGACTCACGCTTCCCCCCCTTTCCTAGTCGCTACCTGATGTGGGAGGCTGCTCAAGGTGCGCTCGTTCCGCTCTGAACCTATGCTCGAACACCAGAGCTGATCTGATACATCTCCGCTTTATCTGCCTAGCTCACCACTACGGCCTCAACTGGACCCTTGCCATGGACGCCGTCTTCTCGGCCCCGGCCAAGGCTGCCGGTCTCGACCACCGCATCGGCTACGCCGTCGAGGGCCACGACGCCGATCTCGTCATCTGGGACTCGATGCCGCTCTCGCTCGGCGCGACCCCGGCCCAGGTCTGGATCGACGGCGTCAAGCAACTCAAGAATCCCCACGTCGTCACCAAGCCCGGCCAGCAGGACGTCCCTCGCTCTCGGCCTGACTCACACCGACGCGCGAAGGAGACGCGCGAGACCGGCGGCAAGCTGTCGTACGCGCCCAAGAAGACGCTCCAGGACGTCGTATTTGTCAACGTCCGGTCGGCGTTCGGCCTCGGCCAGGACGGCGAGGTCGAGCAGACGTTTGGCGCCTCGTACGACTCGGCCGACTCGGTCGACGTCACGGCTGCTCTCGGCTCGGTCGTCGTCCGCGGATCCGAGATCGTCTGTGCTGGCGAGTGCGACTCATTCGCCAGCGGTATCGTCGACGTCGTCGATCTTCTGGGCGGCTCCCTACTTCCCGGTCTCGTCGGCTATGGCCCAGCCCTCGGCGTCAGCGAGATCGCGCCCGAGAAGTCGACCGTCGACGGCAACACCTTTGACGTCGTCGCCCCGGCGGCCGGCGTGCCCGAGATCCTGAAGGGCATCATCATCAAGGGATCGGAGGCCCTCAGCCTCGGCGGCAAGGAGCTCCAGTGCGTTCCTTTGCTCGACCCGCGTGCGCTCATGCCCTGCGCTGACCTGGTTTCCATCGTCATCACAGGGTCATCCACCACGCCGGTATCCTCACGGCTTTCGCTCACCCGACTGGCACCGGCCTCGTTTCTGGCATCTCCTCGGCCTTCCGCACAGGCGCCGAGAACGTCCTCTCGTCGGGTGCCATCGTCGCCGAGGTTGGCGCCCTGCACTCAGCTCTCGCCCACGGCAGCGCCGCCGGCTCCATCTCTGAGCAGATCCGGGCGCTCAAGCTACTCCTGCTCGGCGGCGCCGCAAAGGACTCTGAGGCGGCCGCCTACTTTGCCAAGGCAGCAAAGGGCGAGGTCCCGCTTGTTGTTGCCGCTTCCAAGGTTCGTCATCGCTTCATCTCTCACGCCATCCTAGCTGCCCGTCGCTAACAGCCTCGACTCTTCCACAGGCCGACCACGTCGCCAGCCTCATCAACCTGAAGCGGGCCGTCGACAAGGAATCTGGCGCCAAGCTCAAGCTTGTCATCGAGGGTGGCCACGAGGCCCACCTGGTACGTCGAGAAACGCTTCCCCATTCTTGTCACCAGGAAGGACTGATGCCTGATGTTGCGACTCCCCTGCAGCTTGTTGACGAGCTCGCTAAAGAGAAGATCGGCGTCATCATCAACCCACCCCGGTCGTATCCTGGCACCTGGGACACGCAGCGTATCATCGCCGGCCCGCCGCTCACCGAGCACACGCTCGCCTCGCTCCTGACGTCCAAGGGCGTCGTCGTCGGCCTCGGCCACGGCACCAACGACGTCGTCCGCCAGGCCCGATTCGACGCCCTCTGGAACTATTCAGCTGTACCCTCGACGTTCAGCCCCGCTTCCGCAATTGCGCTTGTGTCGTCCAACCTCTACAAGCTGCTCGGCGTCAAGGCCAAGCCCGGCCTCGGCGGCTTCATCGCTGTCGAGGGCGACGCCCTCAACATGGGCTCCCGCGTCGTCGGAGCGCTCGACAACGGGCGTGTCGAGCTTTTCTAGATCTTCTGCTTGTGTTGCGTCGCAGGCCTCAATTGAGGGGGTCGGGCAGGGAGATGCGTATGACCGATGATTCAAGACTCCAGCACCCTCGCCCTGCTTTGGACGTTAAGTGATCCCAGCCTCATCTCGAGCGGCCACAATTGTCAGCTCGCCACTGGAGATAAGCTTCTCTAAGCCGTCAGGGGTCGTCAAAGGTCGTTAAATCGTCAAGCGGGAAGTCTTGGCCAGGTCTCTCGTCTCAGCCGCGGCCGTCAGAGCGCACCGAGTGGGTCGCCCCCATTGAGCAGCCCAGCAGTCGGTCCACCCGACCGCTTCGAACTGCTAGCACTTCGCCAGTGCTCTGACCGAGTCGTGCTCGGCGCACCGGCCAAAGGATCGCCAATAGTCCGAGGAGGTGGTGGCGGTGGCGGTGGCGGCGGCGCGGGCGGGTACGAGCTTGAGGATCGTGCGGCAGATTCGTCGCCCGCCCGCACCCAGGGAGGCGGCTTGGCCGCAGCCGGCACCGTCGATGAGGGTCGGGTAGCTGGCTTCTGAGCCGCCTGAGCGAGTCGAGCGGCCAGGCTTTGCGGCTGCGGGCTAGGGGGACTGCCTGTCAGACCGACCGGCACGCGCGCAGGCGGTGTCGGCAAGTTGAGGATGGGCGTCGTCAAGGGCGAGTATGACGGCGGCATCGGCAGCGGAGGCGGAGGAGGTGGAGGTGGCGGGGGTGGCAGCGGCGGAGCCGCTGACGATGATGGCCGGTGGAAGCTGTGAGCCATGCTTGGAAGAGCGACACCCTCGCCACCCGAGACGGTGCGACCGGTCAACCCACCGAAATGGAGGACCGATGTCGTTGGAGGTGGCAGCTCGGGCGGCGGCGAGGCTGATGGCGACGGCGGCTGAGGCGGGATGTAGGGCGACTGGTGGACAGGCGAGGGCGAGACAATCGGTGTGAAGACGGGACTCGTCGGCTCCGTCTCGCCTTCGATGAACAGGTCATCCACGCTGCCCCCGGCCGTGCTGGCGAGGATCTCGCGCAGGAGACCCTGGTCGAACGGCCGCTCCGGGTCACCGAGCGCGTCCCGGACGATCTGAACTCCGACAAGCGCCCGGGCCATCTTCTCGTCGAGCCCAGGCTCGCCCGACGGCGTCGCCGGTAACTGAGGCAGCGCGGCTTGGACCGTGTCGAGCGTCGTCAGGCAGCGGTCGAGAGCTGCGCCGAGCGTCCACATTTTGGCCTTAAGGGAAGCAACCTCGGCTTCGAGCGAGGACGACGACGGAGAGCTTGGCGAAGGGGGGAACCCGGCTAAGCCGGCCGGCCGAGGCGAAAGGAAGCCGGATCCAACAGGCGACGTCGGAAAGTCGGGCAGATTGCGCTGCAGTGATAGGGATGCGAGGGTCAGCATGAAACGCCAGTCGAATTGAGGACGTAGAGCTCACCCGCATCTGAGAGACCTGCTCCCGGAGGGCCTTCTCGCCCATCTCACGGCCCTTGATGGCCAGCCCCTTGGCTAGTTCACCGAGGCCTGAGCTTTGCGCCGCTGCGACCGCGGCGCCAAGATTGATGTTGAAGCTCGCCGGCAGGCCAAGGCTCCGCTGCTGAGCGTGTTGCGCTGGCAGTTGCGGGCGGGGCGGACCCCTGCGCGACGGTCCACGCTGGTTCAGATCCTCTGGCGGGTGGATCTCGGGGGCCTGAGCTGGGATGCCGAGCAGGTCGGCATTCTGGATGATGAGATGGACGCCAGTCGTCGGTGTCGGCGCCTCCTTGATGTCGAGCGCCTGCTGGATAAGCAGCAGCGGATCGAGAGGATACTCTTGCGAGTGGCCAGGGTAGCGCAGCAAAGAGGTCAAGCTGTCCGAGTAGTCGCCGGCGAGCACTGTGACGGGTGGTAAAGCTGGTCAGCAGTCACCTCGCAGGTATCTGCTAGGGATGAATCGTCGACGTACAGATGTTGCGAATGCGGAGGAGTAGCGCGATGCAGAGCTGCGTCGAGAGCCCTAAGCTGGGGTCGAGAGCGAGGAGCGCGTCCCAGATCGACATGGCGACGGGAAGCGGGAACTCTCTCGTGAAGAGAAGCCGGACCCAGCGACTGTTCAAGGGGAAGTATCCTCGTCAGCGGTTTGTCGCTCACTTCCACGGTCAAGATAAGGACGCACATGCCGAAAAGCTGCGGCTCGATACCCTCGCTGTCAAGCTTGGCTTTGAGAGCTGGGTCGATCCGGCCGAGGAGCTCCCACATCGAGTCGCAGACCTTGATGATCGGCTGCTTCGCCTCCGGTGCCGACGGCGCGCGCGAGACTCGAGGGGCGTCCGATTCCGGGTGATGGGCGTAGAAGGCCTGAGCTCCGTTGCGCATGAGCGCCGAGAAGAGAGTGTAGGCATCGTGCTCGACGTGAGCACGCGACAGCGTCTCGTGGAGGACAGCATCAACGGTCGAGAGCGTCGCTCCATCTGCGGGCGCAGGGAGCGAGTCCAGCTCAACTGCGAGCAGCATGGCAGCAGCGAGCTCGTGCATGCCCTGAGCGACGAATGGGTACGGGTCGAGGACGAGTCAGGTTTGGGGGGTACGAGGCGACGATAGATTCGCGGCGGACGCACCTGACGGTACGAGACGTCTGGGTGCAGCGTGCAGTGCAGGAAAAGGATTGTCGTGAGCATGACCCGGGCATGGTCGGTCTTGAAGTAGGGCACGTCGGGGAAGCTGCGAAGGGCAGTCGCCGGTCAATCGAGAGTGGCTCGCCTGGCGCAAGCGACATGCAGGGGTCGACTTACGTTCGCTCGACATCCTTGCGGATCTCCTTCTTGACCTCGAGGTCCTTGTAGTACTTCTTCCAGGGGCTCTCATCCTCAAGACTGAGGGGGTCAAAGACGCCGTTGGACGCCGGGCCGGACGATGCGGCTGCCTGCGACGACGGGTCGCGTCGGCCGCTGCCGGAGCGAGATGGCGGGACGCTGATGTCGGCCGGGTAGCCGCCATCGGGAGAGCGCAAGTAGGCAAATCGCAGATCGTCATAGGACTGCCGCGAGGTCCGGAGCGGCGTCTGGAAGAGCTGGGGCGCCGGTGACGGCAAGATCGAGAGAGAGAGCTTCCAGTGCAGCGACCGCCTGCGAGCACGAAGGGCAACCATCTCGGCAGTCAGCTCAACCGCTCTCTGAAGCTCGTGATACGCTCGACGGGGAGCAGGCTCACAGCGGCATCCAGTTCTCGACCTCGGCCAAGCTGAGCTCGTCGGCGTCAGGCAGGCCATCGAGTGCGGCCCGCTTGAGCGAGGCAGTCGAGAGCAGCGGGTTGCTGAAGAGGCTCGTCCAGGCGCGCCTGCGGAAGGGCCCGACGGGGGGAGGGGTCAGCTAGGCGAGCTCGGCTCGGACAGTCTTCCTCCCATCACGGGGCACACGCACTTGATGTCGGCCCCGGCAGGTCGAACCAGGACGTCGCCTATCGGCGGCTCTGCGTCAGCCATCTCGTTGGCAGGGAGGAGGAGGTGTTGGCGGTCGGGGGAGAGACGGGCTCAGGCAATCTCGAGGCTGCACGCGGCCGTCGCGCTTGGCCGCAGCCGCGCCAAATCGACGGTGCATGAGTCTTCCCTGAGGACGTCACTTGCACGAAGAACGGATAGCAAAGGGAGGCATACAATGTGTCGGGAGGAACTGGAACTCTATGGAGGGGGTCAGCTGTACAACGTCGTTCATCCTGCGCTGCGCCCGCTTAGTCCCAGCGGTTGCAAACGTTGACCGGCTCGCCGACGGCCCACGCGCGAAGGTTCTCGGCCTGTTCCGACTCGACCGAGGGGTAGATCGACGAGATGTTGCAGGCAAAGTGCGGAGTGAGCGTGACCCTGTCGCTGGCCAGCAGCCAGGGGTCGATCCCGGCCGACGTCTCCTGGTCAAAGACGTCGAGGCCGGCGCCAGCGAGGTGGCCGCTCTTGAGCGCAGAGATGAGCGCCTGCGTGTCGAGGACGGGTCCCCTCGCCGTGTTGATCACGTGGGAGCCGGGCGGCAGGAGTGCGAGCTCGCGCTCGCCGATGAGCCCGCGTGAGGAGGCCGAGAGCGGGACGTGGATCGAGAGGACGTCGGTCTGCTTCAGGAACTGGAGTTGAAGTGTCGAGCGCGGGTCAGCGCAATGGCAAGGGAGCGTTGCGAGATTGAATGGGGCGCACCTCGTCAAAGTCAGCAACATACTCGGCGCCATCTGCTGCCTCCTCGCTCAATCGCCGCCGGTTGTGATAGATGACGCGCATGCCCATGTTCGAGAGGTAGCGGCCGACGATCCGGCCGATGCTGCCCATGCCGAGGATGCCGAGCGTTCGGCCGACCTGGGTGACGCCCATCGTCTTGTTGGCAACCGAGTCGCCGCCCGCCGTCCACTCGCCCCGCCGAACCGAGCGCTCGGCCGCCGTCGTCCGTCGGAGGGTCGTTAGGACGAGGATGACCTGCGCAATGGAGACAGTCAGCCGCGAGTGCGAAAGCCTGCTGATCGATCGACTCACAGTGTGCAGCGCCGTCGGCTCGGCGACAGATCCGGGCGTGTTGCAGTACTTGATGTGATGCTTGTTGAAGTAGGGCACGTCGACCTTGTCGAAGCCGGCGCCGGGCCCAGTGACCAGCTTGAGCGTGCCTGCAGGTCCGGGAGCGCAACCCAGTCAGCGGCGGCCGTCGAGGAGCAGCGGTCTTGAGACGCGCCTTCGGGCACGAAAGGCGGAAGGAAGACTGAGAAGAGCGTCTCATCGGTCGGCACGAGCGTGTAGACCTTCGCAATGGTAAAGACTGAGGGCGAGGACAAAGGACGCATGTCGTCAGCGACTGGGGCTCTATGCGCAGCAAGCTGCCCGTCGACGAGGCCGGCGGTCGAGCTGCTTGGGGACGCACGGAGAGCCTCGAAGCCGCCGTTGGCCGCAATCTCGGCCGCGATCCACTCGAGCAGCTTGGACCGCTCGGTGATGTCCTCGGGCGTGTAGACGAGCTCTGGGTGAAGGTGCACGGGCAGGGGTCCGGGGTAGAACGCGGGGTCAGCTCGAGAGGCCCATGCGGTGTCGGCCGAGGGGCATGGCGAGCTCGACAGCAAGGAGGGCACGCACCGAGGCCGACGTGGACGAGCTCGTCCAGTTCCCTCTGCGCCTTCGGGGCAGCCGGCTTGCCTGTAGATGAGGCAGAGCAACGCCGTCAGCTCTTATCAGGACGTTGCCGGGGTCCTAACGAGGGGGTCGCCCGAGCGCAAGGAGAGGGAAGGATGGAGGGGGGGGGGGGCGCACCGATGGAGAGAACGCGCCGTCCCTTGAGCTGGGTGCTGGTGGAGACCATGTTCGTAAAGCGTTGAGGAGAAGAGAGGTCGTCAGAGAAGAGGAAGCGGGTGAGGAGTGGTGGTTGATGAGGAAGGTCGAAGGCGTCAGCGTCGCAAAGGGGGAAGGAGGCCGGCCTGGCTGCTGAGACGCCGCGCACGGCGTCGGCCGCGGCGTGACGACGCCGGCAGGCTCTCTATAGACTGAGCGGGCTTCTGGTCACCGTCGTTGACTAGATGGATCTGAGTGGGATTAGTACACGCCCGCCGGCGTCGTCTGTCTGCTCACTCCTGGGTCGTGGTTGGCCGGGCACTTCAGAGCGTCAGAAAGGTCAGCAGTGCTTGCCCGGCGAGGCCCAGCAGTGCTGCGCACGGCCAGCCGGCCGAGAGGGCAGTGGCGAAGCCTGACGGCCGCCTCTCTCCGACGTCTTTTACCTGCGCAGGATGGCCCTGCTCTTGGAGAGGCAGCTGGATCGGCAAAACGAGAGAGAGGACCTGCTCTAGAGAGCTGCATAAGCAGAATTGCTCGGACCCAAGACCGACGATGCTTGCTCGCGCTGCGTGTCGCCGGCCTCGAAGCACCACGCCTTGTGCACCACCTTCGCGACGCTGCTTCGGGGCTTGCGACTTGACTAGCTGACTCGCACAGAGGTCAGAGAGCGAGCTGATGCTGACAGTCGTCCGTAAAGTCTTTGAGGATCACAAGGGGCACCTCCTTGGGCTCCTGCAGCAGCTCCCTACCGGGCCCGGCGCGAGCTCCGGTGCTCCTGCGCTGCCCCGCCTCGCCTCGTCCATCGGCGCGCGTCCACCACCGAAACCCATCGCTGCTCTTCCCGCAACTCTCGGCCCATCACTTTTTCTCTCTTTCTCGGCCCTAGACACAGGACGCAGCATGTCGCGCACATCGCTCCGGCTCGCACTCGCACGGTCTCGCGGCGCCCTCGCCCGCCCTAGCTCAACCCTCCTCGCCCTGACGAGCTCGGCCGCTCGGCGCTCATCCTCATCCTCCTCCGGCTCGCTCCCTCCGAGCGGGACCTACAAGGTCTTTGACCGCGACAATGTCCGCCACCACCGCGAGCTCGCGTACGGCAAGGACGGCGGCGAGCGGAGCCGGACGGTCGGCTACCTGCGCGAGGAGATCGGGGAGCGGGTCATGGAGCGCTTCGAGGTCCGTCTTCGCCTTGCAGCATCTCCCTTGCTCCTTGCCATCAGTGCAGCTGCCGCTCGCCACCGGCTCGCAACGACATGGCGTCCCCTGGCTCTCAGGCTGACCGAGGGACCCGTCTGCGGCTCCCTGCCCCTGCCAGGACGTCAAGCCCCCGCCGTCCGACCCCAGCAACCCCGATGCGCCGCCGCGGCCGCTCGATCTGCTCGAGATCACCGCCGGGCCGGGCACGTTTGCCCGCTTGCTGGCCGACGATCCGGACCGGATCGCGTCGGTCGAGGTCATGGAGTGGAGCGGTCAGTCTTGCCCTCCTGTGTCGAGGTGGGATGACTCGACCAGGCTCTGGCCGGCTAGTGGGCGAGGCGAGGTGGCCGCCGCGCAGCCAGCGAGGAGAGCCCGAGGCCCACCTCGCCGCGAGACTACGGATCGCTGACCAAAAGCACCCATCGATCGTTGCAGAGTCTGCCCTCAGGCGGGACGCAGACGACGTCTTTGAGGGTGTGTCCATCCCTGCTGCCGTCGTTTCGCCGACGTTCCACGGCTGACGCCGGCATGCATCTTCCCATGACAGTGCCGATAAAGCGCGTCGCGCACGACGAGGAGAAGCTGCTCGAGCACGTCGAGGAAGGCTCGAAAGACGCAGTCGTCAGCGTCATGGGTCTTCATTGGGTGAACGACCTTCCTGGTCAGCTCACTCCCCGTTTCCGAACCGCCTGTCTTTGACGGTAGCTGACCGTCTGTTGCGCGATCCTCAGGTGTTCTCTCGCAAATTCAGCGTTCGCTCCGCCCGAACGGTTTCTTCCTCGGCGCCATGATTGGCGGCGAAACGCTCTTTGAGCTACGCACGTCGTTGCAGTTGGCGGACCAGGAGCGCACGGGCGGCATTGGCGGGCACGTCTCGCCAATGGTCGGTCAGTCCGCCTCTTCTGCTACCCAAACCTGTCGCAGCATTAACAGTGGGAAGAGCTTTGGACTGATGCTGCCCTGCTGGACCCTGTTGCCCCGCCCACCAGACCCCAAAGACGTCTCGTCGCTCCTTCAGCGGGCCGGCTTCACCATGCTGACGGTCGACGTCGAGGAGATCATGATGGGCTACCCGTCCATGTGGGAGCTCATGCAGGACCTCAAGGACATGGGCGAAGGCAACGCCATCTTCGGCCGGTGCGTCTTCCGAGTGCGGCCACTTATCCCGTCCCAACTGCGTGCTAACGTGCCTCGCCGGTCGGCGTGTCCAGGAATCCGTTCATCAAGCGCGACACGCTCATCGCTGCGTCCTCGATCTACTCTGGTGCGGTCGCCAGCCTTTGCTTGCTTCAGCGATGTCGAAGCTGATTCCTGTCTCTCGCTCCCTTCGCAGCGCTGCACGGCGTCCCCGCCCCGGAGGATGCCGACTCGGTCGAGCCGGGCGCGACCGCCGTCCCTGCGACGTTCCAGGTTGTCTTCATGATGGGCTGGAAGGAGGGCTCGGCGCTCGCCAAGCCCAAGGCGCGCGGGGCGGCCAAGAGCTCGCTGAAGGGCGTGCTCTGAGGGATGCATGCTTCTGACTAGAATGGCAGGCATCAGTCGGCCCGTGACATGTGCCCTCTATGCTGCCGAGCTCTCTGTGTTGCCATGGCGATCTGGGTCGACCCTGTCGGTCCGCCGCCGGTCAAAGGGGAATCGAGCCGCGCAGCAGCCAGCCGACGGTCGCCTCAAAGGGAGGACGCCCGGGTCTTTTCGACCTTTCCCTCTTGACGGCCACCCTCCCCCAACCTACCTGCCTTCCCGAGGCTTCTCCAGGTAGACAGCCCCGCAGACCGTCACGCCAGGTCCGTCGCCCCGCCCTGCCTCTTCTGCTACGGAGCGCACACTGACGACGACGCTCCATGGCCTCCCGGCATCCACCGCAGCTCGTCCTTCCTCGACCCCTGTTCCCAACCGGCTTGCCACGCCCTCTTCAGCCGTTCTCGCCCCTCTCGTGAGCAGCCAGTCTCTATCGTTCATTCGCCTCGAGCTGCTCGGTGCTGACCGCGTCGACTTGCCATTGCCCCCGACAGAGCCTGTCACCGTCGGTCGCATCGACCGGTCCTGGTGTTTCGAGCGTGCCGCGCTTCTCTCCCGCGCCGGCCATCCCTTTCATCTCGCCGACCTCGCTCCAGCCGCCGTTATGTGAGTCTCTTCATCAGCAGGGCGCCTCCTTGCCTCGCATCCGTGTTCCAGGCAAGTCAGCTGACGATCCTGACCGCTCCCCCCCCCCCCCTCCCCTCGTTAGGCCGCGTGCGCTATCGAGACTCGTCGGATCGCGCATCGCGAGGCTGCGCAAGGCCAAGGCTCAAGCCCGCCTCTTCGATGTCCCCCGCAGCACCAAGTCCATCAGTATTGACCTGATGCCTTTGAACATATGGTCTCCTCTCGGACGGACGCTTGACAAGCTCCGCTATAGCGCCAACAAGTCTCGCACAGGTCTGCCTACGAAGTACCTGGCCGACCTGCCCGAGCTCAACAAGACCGGGTGCTTCTTCTGGCCCTTCCCTGGCCTTGCGCCTCCCAAACCGGACCAGCGCCCGCTGCCCAGGAACCTCTACATCACCATCCCGTACAAGAGGGTGCCGGTCGCCTCGCGCCCCTTGGACCGTTTCCTCGACCTCTCGCAACTGCAGCACCTCGACGTCGGCTGCGGCTACGGCTATTTTACCGACCTGTCCTGGCTGCCCGTCATCCCGACCACTCTTCGGACCATTTGCATTCACGGCGCCGAGGACCAGATCCTCCTCCCTCTGTTCGAAGGACTCCGACGGCAGACTCAGCTCGAATCCCTCGTCATTCAGACGCCGAAGGGGCACTCGATCGCCGACTTCAACCCGCTCAAGTACTTCCCGACCCTCCGGCGGCTCGAGGTCGAGTATGGCACCGATTTCGAGCAGCTTATCGTCGACGGCCACCAATGCCTCGAAACCCTCCAGATCGGGGCCGACTGGGGCTGGTACGACAACGGCGAAGAGTTCCGAGAGTTCCCGGCCCATCATCCGGCCCACCGCTTTGTCGACGCTCTCTGCGCCGCGCGAGCCAAAGACCCATCGGTCTTGCCAGCCCTCCGGACTCTCATGCTTCCCATGCACGAGCTCTGCGGCGACCCCGAATGCTACGACGAAGTCATCCACACAAACTACTACGAGGATGCGTTGGAGTGGGGTTTGGGCGACATGATGCTGAAGCTGCAGAAAGAGGGGGTCGAAATCGCAGACCCGCACGGCTTCCGTCTGTATTTGTCTGAGCCTGAGTGAGCTGCGCCGTCGACGAGATGAGGCGCCAAGATGTACATGCCTCCTTCTTTCCCCTTCTAACGAGCAAGTCGGGCGAGAAAGGCACTGTCATCTGGCCGGAGCGCGCGCTCCAAACCGAGGGCCTCGAGGTCATTGACGCGAACGGTCTGCTCTAATAGGACGCTCGAACTTGAGATAGATGTTGGAAGAAGGAATCTCCTTGCGTCGAGAAGGCGGCCGTGACGGCGAGGAGGACGAAGCGAGGCAGCGAGAGCCAGAGCGAACTGGGCTGGCATAGATCAGGAATGAGGAGAGTGAAAGAAAGGACCGTCCTCAACGTCGCACGACGGCGTCCGCTCGATGCCCCCTCACACCCACTTCTCCTTGCCGCCGCCCCAGAGCCCGCCGCCGGCCAGGACACCGTTCTCGAGCCCGCGCTCGCGCCTGACCTCGCGCGGCGTCGGCGCCCGCTTGTCCTCCATGCTGCCCTCGTCCACGGCGGTGGCAGCGGCGACGGCTGCCCGGCCCTCGTTGAGCTCGGCCGTCGAGCTGCTGACAGCGTGCGCGCGCTGCGCGGCTCGCGAGGCCTTGATCCGTGCGAGCTCGGCCTCGATCTCGGGTCGTGAGGTCGGAGGCTTGATGACGGCCTCGGGCGAGGGCCAGAAGGCGGCGCGGTACTGTAGTCCGGGCGAATCGGTGTAAAGGAGCGGCGAGCGGGTTCGTCGCATTGAGGGTGTCGGTAGGCCAAGTGACGCAGCCGGGAGGCGCACGAGCCAAAGCGGCATCGACAAGGATCGGTCGGTGAGAAGGAGAGGACAAGAGGCACTAGCGTCAGTCTGCTGCTCTTGGATCTCCATGACCCCGAGGATTGACATCGCTCGACGATCGAGGCTCGACCTCAGCCGACGGCGCAAGTTTCAAAGGTGGCGGCAGTTGCTCAGGCAGCGGACGACCTCCGCTCGCGGGGTCCGAGAGGACTCACGGGCGCGACATGCTCGTTGTACCAGCGCGGGTCCGAGAAGTGCGCCATGACGGCGATAGGGCTGGAAGCAAGAGCACGAGGTCAGCGTTCGGATTGCTCGGCCAGCCTCGGTCGATGCGGACTGACAAGAACAGGTAGAAGCCGAACTTGAAGACCTCGACTGCGGGCGTGCCCAGGAAGGGGGAGAGAGGAGGCGTGGTTAGCCTCGAGGACCCAGCCCGCACAGAGCGACGGACGTACGGTTAGCGCCTCCCATGATGACTGTAGTCAGAGCACGAGTGCTTGATGTAAACGGGCGAGGGCGGCGTTGAGCGAAGGCTGGGTCCGGGGGCGGCAACGACTGGAGTAGGTGAGGGTCGGCGGCGAGCGTCCGAGCCGCCGGCGGCTGGGCTGGGCGTCGGCCAGCCCCTGCCGTCGACCTCGCCTCCCTTCCTTCCTGCCCACATCTTCCTATTTCTCTCTCTCTTTCCTTATTGTACCTTCAGCATGGTCGAGTACCTGTCCACCCGCGGAGGCGACGAGCGCCTGACGTTTGAGGAGGTGCGTCTGGCCGGCTTCAACCCCTTGTCCTCCCCTGCTCGGGCACCCCCGTTCGACTTGACTCACGCCTTCCGCCCTTCTCCTCCTCGCAGGCCGTCCTGACCGGCCTCGCCCCGAACGGCGGTCTGTACATTCCGACGTCCATCCCGACGCTGCCGGCCGACTGGGAGGCCAAGTGGCGCGGGCTCTCGTTTGCCGAACTCGCGTTCGAGCTCATGTCGCTGTTCGTCCCGGCGGACGAGATTCCGTCGGCCGACCTGCGCGACCTCGCCGAGCGGTCGTACTCGACCTTCCGGCACCCCGAGACGACGCCGATTCACAAGATCTCGGACAAGGAGTACGTGCTCGAGCTCTTCCACGGCCCGACGTTTGCCTTCAAGGACGTCGCACTCCAATTCCTCGGCAACCTCTTCGAGTACTTCCTCAAGCGGCGCAACGCGGCCAAGGCCGCCGCCGACGAGCGCGAGAAGCTCACCATTGTCGGCGCCACCTCGGGCGACACCGGCTCGTGCGTCGCTCCGCTCCCTTCGGCCTGAGTTACCAGACGCCTGGCGACCTAGGGCATGCTGCTTGCGATGGCTGACACCTTGCCGCCCGCTCCTCCGCTGCCGGCCGAACCGCATCAGGGCGGCCATCTACGGCGTCCGCGGCAAGGCCGACATCCAGATCTTCATGCTGTTCCCCAAGGGCCGCGTCTCGCCGATCCAGGAGGCCCAGATGACGTCGGTCCTTGACGACAATGTGCACTGCATCTCGGTCGAGGGCACCTTTGACGACTGCCAGGTGCGTAGCGTCGGCGAGCGCCCGCAAGACGTAGACCTTGGTCCGCAGCACTGACGTCGATCACTTGCTCTCCCCCCAGGACACCGTCAAGGCGCTCTTCTCGGACCCTGCTTTCAACAAGGCCCACCGGCTCGGTGCCGTCAACTCGATCAACTGGGCTCGCATCCTCGCCCAGATCACCTACTACTTCCACTCGTTCCTCGCGCTTCCCAAGGGCACGACGCCGTCGTACGTCGTCCCGACCGGCAACTTCGGCGACATCCTCGCCGGCTACTACGCCAAGCGACTCGGCCTGCCGATGGGCAAGCTCGTCGTCGCCACAAACGAGAACGATATCCTCGCCCGATTCTGGAAGACGGGCGTCTACGAGAAGTCGGCCCCTGGCCAGCAGGTTGAGGTCAAGGAGACGCTCTCGCCGGCGATGGACATCATGGTCTCAAGCAACTTTGAGCGTCTGCTCTGGTACCTCGCCTACGAGGCCGGCGGCTCGAAGAGTGAGGCCGAGGCGAGCAAGACGCTCAAGGGGTGGATGGACAGCCTCAAGGCCGACGGCCGGGTCGACGTCGGTCAGGACGTGCTCGCCCTCGCCCGGCGCGACTTCCTCGCCGAGCGCGTCTCGGACGGCTCGACCTCGCAGACGATCCAGCAGTACTACGGCGCCTCGCCTTCGTACGTTGCCGACCCGCACACGGCCGTCGGCCTCAACATCACGCAGACGCTGCTGCCGACCCTGTACGTCGGCTTGTCCCCGCTGCTCGCTCGTACATCATTAGGCGCTGACCTCTTGCTTCCTGCTGCAGCGCCGACAACAACGTCCTCGTGACGCTGTCGACCGCCCACCCGGCTAAATTCCTCTCGGCCGTCCAGGATGCCCTGCCCTCGCTCGACTTTGACAAGGACGTCATGCCGACCGAGCTACGCGGCATCGAGCAGCGCGAGCGGCGGCTCGAGAGCGTCAGCGACGGCGAGGCCGGCGTCCGGCGCGTCGTTGAGCGCTTCGCGAGCGAGGGCAAGGACGTCGGCATCAAGGTCGGCGAGGCTGGCCAGCGGACGCCGCCGCTCGAGCCGTCGGCATAGAAACGGGAGTCGAGCTTGTAAAAGGATCATTGCAGACGTATGCTGTCTTCGAACGCTTGTGGGGAGGGGAGGAGAGGCACATCGTTCGTAGCGCAGATCTTGAGAAGCGGTCTCGACCACTCTCAAGTGGTGAATCCAGCAAGGTAGCGTCTGATACAGTCTAAGATACGGCAAAAGAGAGGCAGGGGGAAGGGCAGGGGTGCGGGATTGTCCGAGGCAGGGAATTATCGAAGTAAGGCTGCAGCCCGAGGAGCGGGCGCGGCAGAGGAAACGGGCAACGGGAGTAAGAAGGGAGAGGTAAGAGGCTGAGCGTCGCC
>Ga0308160_10000902_pt1 | contig 47116 bp, 35 predicted proteins | sample PhyFR1_FD_201036 | JGI IMG/M metagenome (GOLD analysis project Ga0308160, IMG submission 201036) | Phyllosphere microbial communities from UC Gill Tract Community Farm, Albany, California, United States - DLSLF.R1 | ecosystem: Host-associated > Plants > Phyllosphere > Unclassified | place: USA...
CGCTCGACTTCGGCATCCGCATGGCGTTCCAGCCGATCGTCGATGCGCAGGCGCGCACGATCTACGCGTACGAGGCGCTGGTCCGCGGCGAGGACGGCAGCGGCGCGGCCGCGGTATTGGCGCGGGTCGGGCCGCAGCAGCTGTACCGCTTCGACCAGACCTGCCGGGTGCAGGCGATCGCCACCGCGGCGCGGCTGGGCCTGCGCACCCGGCTGTCGATCAATTTCATTCCCAATGCGGTGTACGAACCGGCGACGTGCATCCGCCTGACCCTGGCCGCGGCCGAGCACTACGGCGTGCCGACCGGCAATCTGATCTTCGAGATGAGCGAGTCCGAGCGCATCCGCGACCTGCCCAAGGTGGTGCGGATCCTGCGCGACTATGCGCAGCGCGGCTTCCTGACCGCGATCGACGATTTCGGCGCCGGCCACTCCGGACTCAACCTGCTCGCCAGTTTCCAACCGCATCTGCTCAAGCTGGACATGGCCCTGATCCGCGACATCGACAGCAGCGTACCGCGCCAGCATATCGTCGCCGGCATCGTCGGCATGGCGGCGGCACTGGGCTGCCGGGTGCTTGCCGAGGGCGTGGAGACGCCCGCCGAATACCGCGCGCTGCGCGCGTTGGGCATCGACTTGCACCAGGGTTTCCTGTTCGCGATGCCGGCGCTGGAGGCGCTGCCGGAGATTCCCGCCGAACGCTGGGCCAGCCTGGAACAGGCCGCCTGAGCGACGCCCGGCAGCGCACATGCGCTGCAGCGTCGGTGTGGCGGCGATGGCACTGGCCGGGCGCTATCCGCACTTGCCCGATGCGGCGACGATTGCGACCATCGCGCCTCCCCCGCCATGCCGAACCCGCCGATGTCCTCGCTCCACACCATGCTGCCACCCTCGGTCCACCGCTGGCTGGACCTGATCGTGCCGGGCGCGCAGATCGCGCTGATCGTGCTCGGCGCATGGCTGTTGCGCACCCTGCTGCGGCGGCTGGTGCGGCGACTGAGCGAACACCACGCGTTGCCGCCCGAACTGACCATGCTGGCGCGCCGCGGCAGCGGCTTCGTGATCTACACCACGGCGCTGCTGCTGATCCTGGATCGGCTCGGCGTGTCCGGCACGGTGCTGTGGACCGCGTTCACCGGCTTCGCCGCCGTGGCGGCGGTGGCGTTCTTCGCGGCCTGGAGCGTGCTGTCGAACATCTTCTGCACGCTGCTGATCTTCGCCACGCGGCCGTTCCGCCTGCACGACCACATCGAACTGCTCGAGAACGGCGAAAAGCCCGGGCTCAAGGGCCAGGTGGTGGATATCAACCTGATCTACACCACGCTGCGCGAGAACCGCGGCGACGAGGGCGACAGCGTGCTGCAGATTCCCAACAGCCTGTTCTTCCAGCGCAGCACGCGGCGCTGGCGCGGCCACCCGGTGCCGCCGGGACTCGGCTAGGGCGCAAGCGCACGTCCTAACAAGACACTGATCGCACGAACGCTATCGTGCCTGGTCTGTGCGCCGTCTCGCGGCGCGCGCCCCCATCGACAAGGTGCCCCCATGGAACAACCCGTCCACCCGTTCTCCGAACTGTTCGCCCAGTTGGGCCTGCCCAACAGCGAAACCGAGATCCGCCAGTTCATCGGCCGCCATTCGCCGCTGCCGGACACGATGCGACTGGAAGAGGCGCCGTTCTGGACGCCGGCGCAGGCGCAGCTGCTGCGCGAGGAACGCATTGACGACGCCGACTGGGCGATGGTGGTGGATCAGCTCAACATCGCCCTGCACTCGCGGCCGGTGCCGCCGGTCGGCACCGCCGCCAACGACGACTGAGCGCCCAGGGCGTGCCATCCATTCCCAAGCAGATCGCGCCGCTCCTACGCGCTGGATTGAACGAGCCCGTGGCCACGCCCGCGCGCTGACACGACAGCGTGCATGCGCAACAGCGGCCCTGCGGGTTGGGCCTGTCAGGCCGCCAGCCGCCGCCGCGCGGCTTGACCTGACCGCCAGTCAGGCGCTGCGCCACGCAGCACCGGCTGGCGACCTGACAGACCCAACGCGACCTACTCGGGAATGGAAGACACGCCTCAGCGCAGTTGGCTGTCCTTGCTGCCGCGGCGGTTGTAGCCGCTGTGCTCGTGCTGTTCGTGGTCGCGCGCTTCCTGACAGGCCACGCACAGGCGCACGCCCGGCACCGCCTTGCGCCGCGCCTCGGGAATCGGCGCATCGCAGGCCTCGCACTGCTCCAGGCTCGGTCCCTGCGGCAGCTGGCTGCGCGCACGCTTGATCGCATCTTCGACGGTCGCGTCGATCTGGTCCTGTACCGCGCCGTCGCCTGCCCACCCTGTGGCCATGATCGTCTCCAAGGATTCGCTACGTCCCGATGATGCGGCCGCGGCCGGCGATTGCAATGTACGCCAGTTTCACATTCGCCGGCATGTTCATGCACGGCGTGCGTGTTGCCCGCCAGGGCGGGTCAGTGATTCCCAAGCAGGTCGCGTTGCGTCGGAGTGCAACCGCGGCTGGCGCGTAGCGCTGATGCAGCCGCCGCTGCGCAGCGGCTGGAAGGCCGCGCGCCGTGGGCTACCAGATCAGGTCGTCCGGCACCTGGAAGCGGCTGTAGTACGCGTCGTCTTCGTCGCCGGCCGCCGGCGCGGCCTGGGTGGTGTCGAGCACGATCGCCGCAGGATCGCGGCTGGCCACCTTTTCCACCACCGCGCGCGGGATCGGCGCATAGCCGGCATCCAGCCGCGCGATCACCGCCGCGCCGCTGATCAGCTGCGCGCGCAAGGCCGCGTCGACCCGCAAGCGCTGGATCTTGCCGGCATCGGTGAAGTGGTAGTCGATCTCGCCATCGGCCTTGAGCTTGTTGCTGTCGACGATCTGCCGCGCCTGCGCGCGCTGCTCCTGCGCCCGCGCCTGCGCGTTGCGCTCGGCGGCCAGCGCGCGGTCGCGCTCCACCCGTTCCAGCCGCAACCGCTCGCTCTCCAGCTGCTCGGCGCTGGGCGGCGGCGGCGCCTTGCCGTGGCGCGCCTTGGCCTGCTCGCGCGCGACCTGCGCCACCTGGTTCTTCTTCACCAGGCCGGCCTTGAGCAGCTGTTCCTGCAGGGGATTGCGCATCGGGAAAATCCAGTCGATCCAAGACGTTGGCCGCTATCTTACCCGCTGCGCCCGCCGCCTGGCCGCGCCCGTGCGGCGGCGGCCACGGCTCGTGCCGACGGCCATGGCGCGCTATCGTGGCGCCATGCAAACGCTGAAATACCTCGTCGGCTATCCGCCGCATGTGCAGGATCAGGTCCGCGAGCTGATCGCGCGCGATCGCCTCGGCGAATGGCTGCGCAAGCGCTACGACACGCCCAATCCGGTGCGCAACGACCGCCAGCTGTACGACTACACGCTGGCGTTGAAGGACCGCCACATGCGCAGCTCCGAGCCGCTGCACAAGGTCATCTACGACAACCGGCTGCAGGCGGTGAAGCACGCGCTCGGCACCCACACCAGCGTCTCGCGGGTGCAGGGCAGCAAGCTCAAGGCCAGCCGCGAGATCCGCATCGCCGGCGTGTTCCGCGACGCGCCGGCGGCGTTCCTGCAGATGATCGTGGCGCACGAACTGGCGCACCTGAAGGAAAGCGCGCACAACAAGCCGTTCTACCAGCTGTGCACGCACATGGCGCCGGACTACCACCAACTGGAATTCGATCTGCGCCTGTATCTGACCCAGCTCGATCTCGCCGGTACCGCGGACCGCTGAGCGGCGCCGCGCATGGCAAGGTGGCGACGGCTGCACGTACACTGCCCTGCCCTGATCGCCGAGCCATTCGATGTCCGTCCCTACCCGCCTGGACAAATACGTGGCCGCCATGCTGCCGTGCTCGCGCAGCGAAGCGCAGCAGTACATCGAGGGCGGCTGGGTCAGCGTGGACGACGTGGTGGTCGAGGAACCGCAGGCGGCGGTGACCACGCAGCAGGTGACCCTGGCCGCCGACGCGCAACTGCGCGCGGTCGAACCGGCCACCCTGCTGCTGCACAAGCCGGCCGGGCTGGACCTGGACGCCGCCCTGGCCCTGGTCAGGCCGGACACGCGCAGCGCGTTGGACATGGCCAAGGTGCGCGTGCTGAAACGCCACTTCCTGCGCCTGAACGCGCCAATGCCGCTGGAAGACGCCGCCAGCGGCCTGCTGGTGCTCAGCCAGGACGGCCGCGTGCTGCGCCGCCTGACCGAGGACGCGACCTCGATCGAACAGGAATTCGTGGTCGAGGTGCGCGGCGAACTGAAGCCTTACGGCATGCTGCGGCTGGCGCACGGCCTGGTGTACCGGCAGCGCAGCCTGCCGCCGTGCAAGGTCAGCTGGCAGAACGAGGACCGCCTGCGCTTCGCGATCAAGCACGTGCAGCCCGGGCAGCTGCAGCACATGTGCGCGGAGGTCGGGCTGGAAGCGATCAGCCTGCGGCGCCTGCGCGTGGGCCGCATCCCGCTGGGCAAGCTGGCAGCGGGCGAATGGCGTTATCTGCCCGGCGGCGAGCGTTTCTGAGCGGCAGCGGTCGCGACTGGTGACGCGCCGACGCACGGCGCGTGCAGCCGTGCCGTCGCGCACGCTTGAGCCTGGCGGCGCGAAGTCCCCCTGCCTTGCGGCCTATTGCGCGCGTCGCGGCCTGCGGCCGACACTCGCCGCGGGCTGAAGGGGGACAGACATGATCGCAACGATGCTGGCAGCAGCACTGGCCTTGGCGCCGACCGATGCCGCGGTGGCGCAAGCCGACCTGCAGTTCGCCGCCGCGCGCATCGCCGCCGATCATCCCGGCCTGGCCCCCGGCGCGGATCCGGCGCTGGCCGCGCAGGCGCGGCAGGCGGCGAGCGCGGCGCAGGCCCAGGCGCGGCGCATCGTCGATCGTGCCGGCTATGCCCAGGTCATGCAGGCCTATGTCGCCTCGTTCGGCGACCCGCATGTCGCGATCGAGCTGGCCTCGCCCGACACCGACACCGACACCGGCGCTGCGAGCGCGAGCGCCACCCCGTCCGCGCCGGACAGCGCCGCGCAGGGCGCATTCGAACGCCTCACGCCGGCGGCGTGGAAACTGACCCTGCCGACCTTCTATGCCGGCGATCCCGGCTTCGAGTCGACGATGAGCGCGATCGCCGCGGCAGCGGACGCGCTGCGGCAACACACGCCCGCACTGCTGGTCCTGGACCTGCGCGGCAACGGCGGCGGCGCCGCGGCGCCCGGCGATGCGGTACTGGCCGCGATCTGGGGCGAGCAGGCGCTGCCCGCACTGGACCGCCGCCGCGCCAGCGCCTCGCTGTGGCGGGTCTCCGACGGGGTGATCGAAAACCTGCAGACGCGCCGCACGCGCATCGCCGCGCGCTACCCGCAGGAACTGCCCGGTTTCGACCGCTTGCTGGATGGCCTGCGTGCGGCGCAGCGCCAGGGAGAGGCGCTGTATCGCGATCCGCTGCCGAGCGCGGCCGCCGGCACCCCGCCGCGCGGCGGCCCGGCACGCATCGTCGCCATCACCGATGGCGCCTGCATCAGCGCCTGCCTGGATTTCATGGACCGGCTGCTGGAAGGTCCCGGTGTGGAGCAGGTCGGCCAGCCGACCGGCGCCGACACGCTCTACACCGAAGTGGAAAGCGTGCCGCTGCCGAGCGGACGCGCGACGTTGCTGCTGCCGATGCAGCGCCTGGAAGGGCGCCAGCGCGGCGCGATGCAGGCCTATGCGCCACGCGTGCGCCTGGACGACGACGCGGCGGTAAGCGCCTGGCTGCGCCGCGAAGTGGCTGCGGTCTCGCCGCCGGCCGGCACCGCGCCGTAGCGCCGCGACGCGACGCGATCAGGATCATCAGGATCAGGATCGATCCATCCGAGCGTGTCGAGCGCGCCTGTGCGGCAACGCGCTACGGCTGCGCCAACGCGCGCTCCACCGCCTGCTGCGCCAATGGCGCCATCAACGCGTAGCCGGCCGCGGTGGGATGCACGCCGTCGGTGGCCAGGGCCTTGTCCAGGCCGCCCTGGCGATTGCTCATCTTGCCGTGGTAGTCCAGGTACACCGCGCCGTGGCTTTGCGCGTACTGCTTGATCCAGGCGTTGAGCGCGCGGATCTTTTCCGCCGGCTGCAGGCCCGGCCGCCACGGGTAGTCGCTGACCGGCAGCACCGACGCCAGCACCAGCTTGATGTGGTTGGCCTGCGCCAGCTCGGCCATCGAGCGCAGGTTGTCTTCGATCATGCGCTGCGTGGACAGGCCGGTGTTGCCGGCCAGGTCGTTGGTGCCGGCCAGGATCACCACGGCCGCCGGCTTCAGGTCGATGACGTCCTGGCGAAAGCGCACCAGCATCTGCGCGGTGGTCTGCCCGGAAATGCCGCGATTGACGTAGGGCTTGCCGGGGAAGAACGTGGCGCCCTCGCTGCGCCCCCACATGTCGGTGATCGAATCGCCGTAGAACACCACGCGCCGCTCGCCCGCGGCCGGCGGCGCCAGCGCGGCGTTGTCGGCGCGATAGCGATTGAGCTGCGCCCAGTCCAGCAGGCGCTGCTGCAGTTCGGACACGTCCTTGGCCTGCAGCGTGTCCGGCACTTGCGTGTACAGCGCATCCACCTTGCCCTGCAGCGCGTCGGCGGCGGGCGCGGCGGTCTGCGCGAACGCAGGATGGACGGCACTCAGGCACAGCGACAACAGTGCGGCACGCGACAAGGGCTTCACGATCGACCTCCAGCTCCGGGAAACGCGTCACCCTAATCCAAATCGTGCGCCTGCGCGCGGGTCGGTGGTTTGGTGGTGTGCTCTGCATTGTCGATGCGCCGTTGCCCACGGTTCTGCGCACAGAGCTCGCCTGCATTCTCGCCTCGGCGATGCTGCGCCCGTACCCTCACCCCAACCCCTCTCCTGTGGAGAGAGGGGCTTCTGTTTGCTTCGGTGGGACGGGCCGGCTTCGCTCAGTCGCTGGCGGCCGCCTGCCGCGGCAGCGTCGCCAGGAAACGGGTGCCATCCTGCTTCGACGAGCTGACCTCGATGCGCCCGCCATGCGCGGCGACGATCCGGTCGACGATGTACAGGCCCAGACCCAGATTCGCGCCGGCGACCTGCGGCGTGCCGTCGGCGTGCGCGGTGGTGGTCAGCGGCTCGAACACCGAGGCCAGCATCGCCTCGGGAATCGGCGGCCCCAGGTTGTGCACGCTCAGGCCCACCTCGTCCGCCGCCAGGCCGTTCAATGCGATGGTGATCTGCTGATCGCGGCTGCCGTACTTCAATGCGTTGTTCAGCAGGTTGGCGATCACCCGGCGCAGCCGCATCACGTCCCAGCTGCCGTGCAGATCGCCGACCGTGATCACCTGCATCGCCCGTTTCGGATAGATCGTGGCCATCTCGTCGACGAGTTCCTGGGCCAACGCATCCAGGCTGGCCGCTTGCGGACGCACCGGCGTGGACACGCCCAACTTGTCGCTGGTGAAGTCCATCAGGTCGTCCAGGATCGCCTTCATCTGCATGGCGCTGCGCAGCAGCACGCGCGCCTGCGGCGCTTGCGTCTCGCCCTGCCCCAGCATCAGGTCCGCGCAACTCATCACCGCCGACAACGGCCCGCGCAGGTCGTGGCCGAGGATGCCCATGAACAGATGCTGGGTCTGCTCCACGCTCTCCATGAAGGCGCGCACCGAATCGGCCAGGATCTGGTCCAGCGCCTCGTTGAAGCGGCTCATGTCCGGCAGATCCTGCACCCCCGGTGTGTGTTCGGATCGGCTCCACAGGCGCATCACGCTGGCGCGCAGCGCACGGAATTCCGACACCAGCTGCATCATGCCGAAGCCGTGCTTGATCCGTTGCCGGGCATGCAGGCTCGCCGCGCCGTCGGTCTCGAATTGCTCCGAGCCGGCGTCCAGCGACCTGAGCCGCAGCTCCGTCGCGCTCATCGGCGCACGCATGTCGGCGACGATTTCGGCCAGCAGTTGCGCGGCGTGATCGCGCAACTGGAATGCGCTCATCGCCTCGCCTTCCGCACCGCGGGTGCGCGCGAACGCGATCCAGTCGTCGCACAACGGCTCGATGTTCGCCTCGATGAAATCGGCCAACTTCATGCCGACACCCTCGCACCCGGGCGACCGCACCGTAGCCGCCGGGCGCGCCCATTCGCCGCGAGCATGGCCTCCGCGCCGCTCGCCGCCGTCGCCGCGCGGCCTTCCAAGCAAAACATCCCCATTGCGTCAGCCCCGAGCGTCGATACGCCAGCTTAAACATTCCCGGTTGGATGCGTACGCCTGGACTGCACCGGATCTGGCAAGGCCCTGCCATGTGTCGCCGCCAAAGCCCGGTTTTCACGGCTGCTCGCGGCTACGCAGGGCGCGGCGACTCGGGCAGCCGCTGAACGGATCGATTTTTGTACGGCGCCGAGGCTACAAGGCGCACGGCAGCACCGATGCGGAATCGGAGAGATGCGCAACGGCGAGCCGCCAAGAACCGACACTCGAACGCGGCATGCGCCAGGCACGCGACGCGCAAACTGTCACCAAAGCGCCATACGACAGCCTGCAATCCGGCCAATCGCAGGCGTGCCGCTGCGCCACACACTCGGCATTCAGTCGCCACTCATGCGCCGACGGCGGCCCCACATCTGCACGCATGCCGCGCAAGGACGAACCCACGCATGCCGGATGCCGAACCTGCAAGCCGTTGCCGGGCAAGGGAAGCGGCGAATGCCGAAGCGCGTACGCCGCGGCGTGCCTGCCATCGGGCATGCACACGTTTGCCACGCGACGCCACGCGCACGATTGGTTTTCGCTATCCATGCAACCTTTTCGCCGGCCCTAACTTTTTTGTACGTACATGACACGCGCCGTTTTCGGTTCCTACCATTGCGCCGGTAGTGAAGGGGGGGTCCCCACTCCAAGCCCCGAAGGACACCGCATGAACAGGCATTACGCGCAACGGAAACTCTCTCTGCTGTGGCTGGCCTTGGCTCCCGGACTGATGCTCGCCGCGACGGCGTCGGCACAGTCCGCAAGCACGGCCGCGGCGCAAGCGCCGAACGACAACGCAGCGTCCGCCAGCCCACAGGGCGGCAGCGGCAGCGACGGCGACACCGCAAGCTCCCGTTCCACCGCCGGCTATGGCACCGCGTTCGGCGGCGGCGCGCCGTACGCCACGCGCAGCAGTTGGGAAAACGCCGGTGGCGGTTATCTCAACACGCGCTTCGCCCCGGCCGAATGGCAGATCACTCCGTTCAACGCGGCGCGGCTGAAGACCGCATGGACCTTCACCACCGCAGGCGACGTGTCCGCCACGCCGACCGTGCAGGGCAGCGCGCTGTACGTGCCCGACTGGGGCGGCCAGCTGTATCGCATCGACACCGCGCTGGGCAAGGCGGTGTGGCAGGTGAAACTGTCCGACTACACCGGCAACGCCGCCTCGCTGTCGCGCAACAGCCCGGCGATCGCGCGCGACAGCGTGCTGGTCGGCGACCAGGCCAGCGGCACCGTCATCGCCATCGACAAGAACACCGGCAAGCTGCTGTGGAAGACCGTGGTCGAAGCCAATGCGCAGGCGCGCATCACCGCCTCGCCGGTGGTGTACGGCGATCGCGTCTACGTCGGCGTGTCCTCCGGCGACTGGGGCGGACTGACGCCTGGCTACAAATTCTCGTTCCGCGGTAGCGTGGCCGCGCTCGACCTGAAGACCGGCAAGCTGCTGTGGAGCTTCCGCACCGCGCCGGAGGGCTACACCGGCGCCTCGGTGTGGGGCACGCTGGCGCTCGACCCGCAACGGCAGCGCGTCTACGCCACCACCGGCAACAACTACTCGGTGCCGCTGGACGTGGCCAGCTGCGTCAAGAACGCCAATGGCGACAAGACCGCACAACTGGCCTGCCTGGCGCCGGACAACTACGTGGACTCGGTGCTGGCGCTGGACATGCGCAGCGGCAAGCCGGTGTGGACGCGCCGCCTGCAGGGCGCCGATGCCTGGTCGCTGTCGTGCCTGGTCGCGCCGACCGCCGGCGTGTGCCAGGAACCGCAGGGGCCGGACTACGACTTCAGCGGCGGCGGCGCCAACCTGTTCACCGCGATCCGCAACGGCAAGCGCCAGGCCCTGGTCGGCGCCGGGCAGAAGAGCGGCGTGTACTGGGCGTTCGACGCCGACAGCGGGCGCACCGTGTGGTCCACCCAGGTCGGGCCGGGCGGCACCGCCGGCGGCATCGAATGGGGCTCGTCGGTGGATCCGCTCAAGTCGCGCGTGTACGTGGCCATCAACAACAACAACCACACCAGCTACACCCTCGCCCCCGGCAACACCGAGACCTGGAACGCCGGCTCCTGGGCGGCGCTGGACGCGGCCAGCGGCAAGATCCTGTGGCAGGTGAAGGTGCCGGGCATCGATCCGATCCAGACCACGTTCGGCGCCGGCGGCCGCGGCCCGCTCGCGTCCTCGCCCGGACTGGTCTACGCAGGTTCGATGTCCGGCGCGATGGCCGTGCTCGACGCCGAGACCGGCAAGACCCTGTGGAGCTTCGATGCCGGCGGTTCGGTCTCCAGCGCGCCGGCCGTGGTGGACGGCGCGGTGTACTGGGGCGCGGGCTACAGCCGCTTCAACTTCGGCACCGGCGTGCACAAGCTGTACAAGTTCGTTCCGGCCAGCGCGCACGCTCGCTGATCGCGCGGCAACGCACCCGAGACAGGCGCTCGAACCGACAGTCCTCCTGCGCATGCAGGAGGACTGTTTTTGTAGACAATGCATCCGCCGCGAGGCCGCCGGTCAGCGGCCGGCGACGCGACAGCGGCGCGCCACCACGCAGGCGATCGGCACGCAGCCCAGCGCCAGGCCTTACGACCGCTTCTTTTTTTTCGCTTCCCGGCTTTCTTCGCCGGCAATCAGCGCCCGCACGTCGTGGATGATGGTGAACATCGCCGCCTGCGCCTTGTCCCCGTCGCCACTCTTGATCGCGTTCAGGACCCGCCGATGCGCCGGGATGCTCGCCGTGTGCCCATGGATGCGGTTGGTGAACTGGATCGAAAAACTCAGCGCGGTGTTCACCAGCTCATGGAATTGCATGTAGAACGGATTGCCGGTCGCGTCGAGGATCGCGACATGGAAGGCCACGTCCGAGGACAGGTGATCGTCTTCGCCGTGGCCGGCCGCGATCATGCGCTGCAGCGCGTGCTCGATCTTGCCGATCGCCTCGGCATTGCCCTGCTGCGCGGCCAGCTTGGCCGCCATCGGCTCGATGCCCTGGCGCATTTCGGTGAACGAACGCAGCAGGCCGTGCGAGAACTTGCGTTCCAGCATCCAGCGCAGCACGTCAGGATCCAGCAGGCTCCAGGTCTGCTCGGGCCGGACCACGATGCCGCTGCGCGGGCGCGCGGACAGCAGGCCCTTGGCGGTCAGCATCTTGATCGCCTCGCGGGTCACGCTGCGGCTGGTGGCATACGCCGAGGAGATCTCCGCCTCGGTGGGGAAACTCTGCAAACCGTAGATGCCGGCCACGACATCGCGCCCCAGCGCGTCGAGCAATTGCGAGCTGAGCGTCGTGCTTCCGAACTGTCGCGTCCCCCTGCCCAGATGGTGCGCTTTCATTGCAGGCAGCCGTTTTTACAAGGAAAGATCGAGAGTAGCACGGCGATTTCGGCGCGGAAGTCTTGATTTTTTCACAGCAAATTCCGTGGCCCAGGACATGCGCGGACACGTCCTGGACAGCGGGCGGGCACGCGTGCGGCCGGCCGGCAAGCGGCTCGCGGCAGCCGTTCGGAAGCGGCCGCGCCGCGAGCAGTGCAGGGCCCGCAACACGCGCCTCGCCGTGCTGCGTTGCCCTGCCATCGCTCATTCGTCGCGCCCGGGCGCCGCCTGCTCGGCGACGCTGTCTGGCGCCGCGTTCGGCTGCAGGCGGAACCGGTAGCTCGCCGGCTGCAGCGCGATGCGATACGCCGCGTGCGGCTGGCCCCACTTGCTCCACTGGTCGTCGCCGCCCACGCCGATCTGGCGATCGTCGATCAGCAGCGATACCCGGCCATGGGCACGGATGTCGGAACTGTGCGCGCTGCCGACCGGCCTGCGCTCCAGGTCCGAATACGGGAACGCCAGCGCGTTGACCGACAGCGGCGCCGACCCGCTCACGGTCAGCGCCGCGCCCTGCTCCGGCGCCAGCCGCAACCAGCGCACGCCGACCTTGTTGCCGGTTTCCTGCGGGCGGATGTAGTCGTGGTGCTGCTCGGCGATCTTGCCCGCATAGAGCGCGATCTCGCCGCTGCTGTAGCGATCGGCATAGGTCTCGTGCGGGCCGCGGCCATACCAGGCCAGGTCGACGAAGCGGCTGGGCATGGTGAACGCCAGGCCGACGCGCAACGGATCCGGCAGACCGGGATAGCGCGGGTCGAAGCGCGCGGTGACCTCCACCGAGCCGTCGCGCGCCATCAGGTAGGCGACGTCGTAGCGCACGTCGGCCGTCGCGCCGTCGCCGCCGAGATCGAACCCGACCTCGATCCTGGCGCTGCCGTCATCGGCCTTGCTGGCGACGATGGAGCGGACCCGGCGCGTTTCCGACAAGGTCTTCCACACCAGGTGCGTCGCATACAGACCGGTGCCGATGTCGTTGTCGGTCGGCGCGCGCCAGAAGTTGGGCGCACCGCCCTGTAGCAATTCCTGGCCGCGGTAGGCATAGCGCGCGACCAGTCCGGTGCCGCGGTCGATGCGCAGTTCCGCGCCCGCCGCGCGCAGGCTCACTTCGCCCGCCGCCTCGCGCAGCGAAACCGCGGCGCCATCCGTACGCGGCGCCGATGCCGCCGCCGGCGGCGAGGCCAGCGCGAACTGCTCCCAGGACACCACATGCCCCGCAGGCACCAGCGGGATCGTGCCTTCGCGCGCGTGGGCGCGGACGCTGATCAGGTACTCGGCGCCGGGCTGCTTGTGGAATGTGGGCAGGTCCAGCTGCAGCTCGCCGGCCGCGCCGGCGGCGATCGCCAGGTCCGGCGCGCGGCCCTCCTGCACCACCCGCCCGTCCTGGCGGATCTGCCAGTCGAAAGCGAATCCCGACAGGTCGATGAAGGCATGCCGGTTGCGCACCAGGAAGCGCCCGCGGTCGGCGTCGATGGCCTCGAACTGGATCGGGCCGTAGACCTTGGCCAGCTCGTGCAGGTGCGGGTTCGGGGTGCGGTCCGATTGCAGCAGGCCGTCGCCGAACTCGATCGCGCTCTGGCCCGAGGGATTCGGCCCGTAGTCGGCGCCATAGCCCCAGTACGGCCGGCCGTCGGCGGTCTTCAGCAGCGTGCTCTGGTCCACCCAGTCCCAGATGAAGCCGCCCTGCAGGCGGTCGTGCGCATAGATGGCGTCCCAATAGGCTTTCAGGTCGCCCAGGCTGTTGCCCATCGCATGCGCGTACTCGCACATGATCAGCGGCTTCTGCGCATACTCGGTGCTTGTCGCGTAATCGACGATGCGCGCCACCGAGTCGTACATCGGCGCGTAGATGTCGGCATAGGCGTTGGGCGCGTGCTGCGCGTACAGCGTGCCCCAGCCCAGGTAGCTCACCAGCCGGGTCGTGTCGCGCGCGTGCAGCCAGTTGGCGGCCTTCTCGAAATTCGGGCCGATGCCGGCCTCGTTGCCCAGCGACCAGAAGATGATCGACGGATGGTTCTTGTCGCGCTCGAACATCCGCTGTACCCGCTGCAGGTGCGCCAGCTCCCATTTCGGGTCGTAACCGAGCTGCACCTTCTCGCGCGGGCGCATGCCCTCGTTGCCGGCCTCCATGTAGGCATGCGATTCGATGTTCGCCTCGTCCATCACGTACAGGCCGTATTCGTCGGCCAGGGCGTACCACAGCTCCGCGTTCGGATAGTGCGAGGTGCGCACGGCGTTGATGTTGTTCTGCTTCATCAACTCAATGTCGCGCCGCATCGAGGCTTCGGAAATCACGTGGAAGGTCTGCGGGTCGTGCTCGTGCCGGTTCACGCCGCGGATCTTGACCGGCTTGCCGTTGACCTTGACCAGCCCGTCCTTGACCTCGACGGTGCGGAAGCCGATGCGGCTGGCGCTGGCCTGGATCAGCCGCCCATCGGCGGCGTGAACCTCCAGCAGCAAGGTGTACAGATTCGGCGTTTCCGCGCTCCACGGGCGCACCTTGCCGATCGCCCCGGACAGCGTGAGCGCCGCCTCTTGCCGGGCCGCCGTCACCGTCGCCTGCCGCACCAGCACCGGCGTGTCGCCATCGAGCAGCGTGGCGGTGACCCGCGTGCCCTTGGCCGCGTGCACCAGACCGACGTCGACGTCCAGCGCGCCGCCGACATAGCGCGCATCCAGCGTGGCGCGCGCGAAGAAATCGCGCAGCCAGGTCTGCGGCGTGGCCAGCAGGTAGACATCGCGTTCGATGCCGCTGACCCGCCAGAAATCCTGGTCTTCCAGATAGCTGCCGTCGGACCAGCGATAGACCTCGATCGCGACCGAGTTGCGGCCCGGACGCAACTGCGCGGTCACGTCGAATTCGGCCGGCAGCTTGGAATCCTCGCTGTAGCCGACCCGCTGTCCGTTGACCCAGACGTAGTAGGCCGCGCCGGCCGCGCCGACGTGCAGCAGCACCCGGCGCCCGTCCCAGCCTTGCGGCACCTCGAACTCCCGCCGGTAGGAGCCGACGCTGTTGATGGCGTGGGGGATGAACGGCTGGTTGGCCGGAAATGGGTACTGGATGTTGTTGTACAGCGGCTGCCCGTAGCCCTGCGCCTGCCAGTCGGACGGCACCGGAATGGTCTTCCACGCCGACACGTCGTAATCGTCGCGGTAGAACTGCGCCGGGCGCTGCTCCGGCGTGGGCGAGAACATGAAGCGCCAGTCGCCGTTGAGCGAGAGGTGGTAACGCGAGTCGGCGATGCGGCCGGCCTTGGCCAGTTCCACCGATTCGTACGGGAAGGACGTGGCCCGCGCCGGCAGCCGGTCGATCTCGTTGACCTCCGGGCGCTCCCACTCGGGCAACGTGGCGGCGCCGGCCCAAGTCGTGGCCATATGCAGGCCGAGCAGCAGCAAGACGCTTGCGTTGGCCAGGAGTCGTTGTCGCACTGTCGGTTTCATCGAAAGCCCCTCGTGTACAAAACAGCAGATCGGGTTGCACTGCAGCGGCGATTCCCAATGTCGGGATGCAGCGCCGGCACTGCAACGCGTGAACATGCACGGCCGCGCGGCTGGGCGCGGGCCGGCCTCATTGTTTGCGCAAGACCACCGTGACCACCGACTGCGGCGGCGCCAGCGCCGCTTGCGCACCGGGCGCGGCGGCGCGGCGGCAACCGGTTTCGGCGCGCTGCGAGGCCGAGGTGACGATCACCTGCTGCGACCACGCGCCAGTCCCCAGCGCCTGCGCCGCGATCGCCAGGCGCCGCGTCGACAGCCCGGCGTTGACGTGCACGAACACCAGTTCGCGCCCATCCGCCGACAGCGCCGCCACCGTATCCGCATCGTCCACCTGCAGCAGGCGCATGCCCGGCCGCAGATAGCGGCTGAAGTTGGCCATGGCCCAGTACTTGCGGGTCACCTGGAACGGATGCTCCGCCGCCGCCGCGGCGCTCAGGTCCATCCGGATCAGGCCCCAATGGCCAGCGGCACCGGGCTTGTCGGCCGCGGAGGTCTCGATCGCCTGCCAGAACACCCACGCCGACGGCTGCAGGCGCTTGAGGTCCAGCACCATGTGCTCGGCCAGCGCCAACGCCGGGCGCATATCGTCCGCGTCTCCCGCCACCTTGGGCGGCGCCAGGTCGTTTTCCGACATCCACAGGCGAATGCCGCTGGTGGCGGCGATATCGCGCACGCCGGTCTGCCCGGTACTGTCGTAGCTGTGCACGTTGAGCTGGCCCAGCACCGCCTTGGTGGCATCCGCATAGCCGGCCCAGTTGTGGATGAAGCCCAGCGCGCTGGTTTCGTCCATCGCCGCGACCCGGGTCTGCAAGCCGCGCGCACGCAGCGCGCGGTCGCTGGCCTGGAGGATGCGTTCCTGCGCCGGCACGCTCCAGTGCGCGCCTTCCTGGGTGTTGCCGGCGAACCAGTAGGGCGTGCCCGGCTCGTTGACCGGCGACAGGGTGCGGAAGGCGATGCCGTGGCGACGCTGCAGTTCGTCCACCACCTGCGCCAGATACGCCGCGAACGCCGCCTCCTGCCCGGGCCGCAGATTGTCGTCCAGCCCATGCTCGGCGCCGGAGACGCGCCCGCTCACGGTCATGAACCACGGCGGCGAATTGGAAAACGCCTCGAAGATGCGCTGATCCGCGGGCACCCGCGCACGGATCGCGTCCAGCCACCAGCGCTGGCCCTGGTCGGCCGACCAGTCCCACATCGCCGGATCGTCCGCACGCCACCAGTCCTTGCCCGATGCGCCGGCCGGCTGCCGCCAGAATCCGGGTATCGCCGCGCCGGGGCGCAGATACGGCGGCGTGTCGGCCGCATTGCCGCCGCCGATGTTGTAGCGGGCGATCACCCAGCCCAGGCCGTCGCGGCCGTAGAGCAGGTCGGCCAGGCGGTTGCGCAGCGGATCCGGATAGGTGCCGGTCACGTTGGCGAACCAGGCCAGCGCCGTGCCGAAGCCCTCGAATCGGGTCCGCGGCGACTGCAGGTCCGGGCGCAAGGCGATGGTGACCGGCGCGTCGGCGTCGCACAACGGCGCGCCGAGACACGGCAGCGCCAGCGCCGCGAGCGCGATGCCGCCGAGCCAGCGCCGCCGCAACCGCGTAGTCCACGTGCGCGGCGTGCGTGGGCGATGCAGTGCGGCGCTACTCATGCGCCGCCTGCATCAGCGTCACCATCAGGCTGGCGCCGCGTTCGGGCAACCGCAATCCGAAGTAGGTCTCGTCGCCGTTGAGCAGGCGCTCGCGCACCCAGCGCCCGTCGTCGAAGTGCCCCTCTTCCACCGTGAGCAGCTGCGCCGCGCCGCGCGCGCCGAGCTTCGCGGCGAACGCCAGGTTGGCGTTGGCGCCGGTGACCAGGAACCGCTCGGGTTCCACTTCGGCGACCAGCACGCGGCCGTTCGGCACCGCGTTGCCCTGCCCGCGCGGCCCGCCATAGCCGTCGCGGACCTCGCCGAAGCGCACCGCGACATCCAGGTGCGAGAACGCCAGCGCCACGTTGGCGATGCCCTCCTCTTCCACCGCGGCCTGCACCCGCCCGGCATCGCGCAACGGCACCAGGAACCGCGCCGCGTCGCGCAGCAGCCTGAAGTTGACGGCGACCGGGTCCACCTTCTCCCGGCCCTCGGCATCCAGGGCGAAGTCCTCACCAATGCCAAACTTGCCGATGCCCACCGCGAAGGGTCGTGCCAGCACCAGGAACATGTGCCGGGCATGCGCGGCCGACCCGCCGGTCTCCGGCACGAACAAGGGATTGTCAGGGTGGTCGTAGGCCGCGGCGATGGCGGTATAGGGCGCGACGTTGGTGTCGTAGTTGTCCACGCCGACGACGTCGATCGCCGGCGCCAGCGCCTTCCACATCGGCAACAGCCAGGACACCGCGCCGCCGCTGGGCGAGGACAGGCCGGGCCGCAGCAGGCCGGGTTGCTCGCGCGGCCAGACGTTGAGGTACAGCGGCAGGTCGTAGGCGGCCTTGCCCGCCGCGGCGACCGCCTGGATGTAGCGCGCGGTGTGGTAGGCCATGAACGCCTCCGGCGCGCGCGCGCCGAATGCGGCGGTCCAGTCGCCGGGCGCGGCGCCGGGCATGTCGGCCGGCACCTGGCTGGCGAACAGCGACTGCGCGGCGGCGGAATGGTCGCGATCGGCACCGAGCGTGCCGGCCTCGTTCTCGACCTGCACCATCAGCACGGTGCGGCGCTTGCCGTCGATGTCGCGCAGGTGCCGCATCAGCGACGCGAAGGCGCGCGCGTCGGCGTCGCGGCTGGCCGCGGCGACCGGCGACAGCGCGTCGATCGGGCGGCCATCGGCGTCGATGACGCGCGGATAGCGCACGGGGTCGCGTTTCACCCAGTCGGGGACGTAGGCCATGCCGCCGTTCTTCCAGGTGCCGAACCACAACAGCGCCAGCCGCACCTGTTGCCGCCGCGCCTCGGCGACCAAGCCGTCGACCAGGCTGAAGTCGTAGCGGCCGGCGACCGGCTCCAGTTCCTGCCAGGACACCGGGACCATCACCGTGTTGCAGTGGCTGCGCGCGATCGCCGCTTGCAACTGCCGCAACTGCGCCGGAGTGCCGCTGCTGTTGTTGAGCTGCATGCCCAGCAGCAGCCACGGCATGCCGTCCACGGTGAAACTGCGGCGGCCGTCGGCGGCGGCGACGAAACGGCTGTCGTGCGCCTGCACCGCCATGGCCGGGATCAGGGCCAGGAGCAGCGCGATCGCGGCGCCACGCAGGCGGTGCCAGAAGCGCGTGCGGGCCGTGTCGTTGGTCGATGGCATCTGCATGGCGTGCGTGCGGTCTCCGGATCGGTTCGCTGTCGTGGCCTGCAGGCGCTCAGGTCGCGGCGCAGTGGACGCGGACGAAGTCGGCGTGCGCCGGCATCCGCTCCACTGCCATCGCCGCTGCCGCGGCGACGCGTTGCAGCCGCGCGGCGGCCTCCGCTGCCGGCATCGCCGCCGCCAGCGGATCGAACCCGTGCACGCGCAGACCCTGCCCCTCCATCACCGCCAGCCAGCTGGTCTTGCTGAAGAGGTCGTCGGCCTCGCGGAACACCCGGCCCGATTGCGCGAAGACCTGCAGGCGTTCGGCCAGGCTGTCGGGGATCGGCATCGTGCGCGCACGCTCCCAGTACGCGCCGGGCCGCGCGGTGGCGTGGAAATGCAGGATGATGAAATCGCGGATGCTGTCGAATTCCTGCGCCATCAGCCGGTTGTAGCGGCGGATGTCGGCCGGGTTGCCGGCACGGTCGGGCAGCATCTCCAGGAAGCGGGCGATGCCGGCCTGGATCAGGTGGATGCTGGTCGATTCCAGCGGCTCCAGGAACCCCGCCGCCAGCCCCAGCGCGAGGCAATTGCCCGACCAGAAGCGCTCGCGCCGACCGGCACGGAAGCGCAGCGTGCGCGGCTCCGCCAAGGCCTTCCCGTCAAGGTTGGCCAGCAAGGTCGCGGCGGCGGCATCGTCGGACAGGTGCTCGCTCGAATAGACGTAGCCGTTGCCGGTGCGATGCTGCAGCGGAATCCTCCATTGCCAGCCCGCCTCGCGCGCGGTCGATCGGGTGTAAGGCGTGAACGCCGGCGAGCGCTCCGATGGCACCGCCACCGCGCGGTCGTTGAACAGCCAATGCGACCAGTCGACGAACCCGGCATCGGGCGCGTCCGCGATCAGCAGGCTGCGAAAGCCGGAGCAGTCGATGAAGAAATCGGCATCGATGCGCGTACCGGACTCGAGCACGAGCGAGGCGATGCCGCCGTCGGGCGCGCGCCGCAGCACCTGCTCGACCTTGCCCTCCAACCGCGTCACGCCGCGGCTCTCGGCATACTCGCGAAGTAACCGCGCATACAAAGACGCGTCGAAATGGAAGGCGTAGCCCAGCCGCGACAGCAAGGCATCGCCTTGCTGCGGCCGCATGAAGCGCCCGCGCATCGCCGCCAGGGTATTGAGCGAATACGCCGCCAACGGCGCGGCTTGGCCGTCGCGGTGCATGCGCCGCCACAGGCCGTCGAACGGCACGGTGCCGAAGTCGAGGCCATAGGTGCCGAACGGATGGAAATAGCGCTGTCCCGGCTGCAGCCAGTCGACGAATTCGATGCCCAGCTTGAAACTGCCCTGGGTGGCGCGCAGGAACGCGTTTTCGTCGATACCGAGCAAGGCGTTGAACAACGCGATCGGCGGAATCGTCGCCTCGCCCACGCCGACCGTGCCGATCGCCTCGGACTCGACCAGGGTGATGCGCGTGGCGCCTGCGCCGAGCACGCGCACCAGGGCTGCCGCGGCCATCCAGCCCGCCGTGCCACCGCCGACGATCGCGATGTGGCGCAACGGCTCGCCGGCATTCACGTCCATGACCACCGGCACCGCTGCGCTGCCGAGCGTGATCGCATCTTCATCGGTCCTTGCATGGGCATCGATCGCAGGTACCCGGCCCATGCAGGCATGGGCCGGATGCAGCCCGCTTCGATCACCGAAGCGGGCACCCAGCGCATCAGTACGTGATCCGTGCCGAGAAGCCGTAGCGCCGGTCGTTGAGCTCGTAGCGCAACGGCGCGCTCGCCGTGCCGATGTAGATCTCGTTCATGCGGTTGTTCAAGTTCACCGCATCGAACGACAGCGCGATGTGCTCGTTGACGTTGTAGCTGACCGAGGCATCCAGCGATGCGTAGGGCTTCTGGTACTGCGGAATGCCGTTGGCGCCGCTGCCTTGGGTGGTGTCCAGGTATTCGCCACGCCAGCTCCAGGCCAGGCGCGCGGTGATGGGGCCCTTCTCGTACAGGGCCACTGCGTTGTAGCTGTGCTTGGACAACTTCTCCAGCGGCACCATGGCCGGAATGTCGGAGCCGGCGGTGGCGAAGGGATTGGACACGCTGCTGTCCACGTAGGTGTAGTTGAACTGGAACCCCAGGCCGCTCAGCCAACCGGGCAGGAAATCGTAGAACTGCTGGTAGGCGAATTCGGCGCCGCGGATGGTGCCGTTGCCGGTGTTGAGCGAGGTGCTGATGTCGTAATCCAGGCCGTTGTAGTTGCGCACCACGGTGCCGCTGGCCAGGAAGCCGTTCACCTTCTTGTAGAACAGGCCGGCGGTGAGCGAGCCGGCAGGAGCGAAGTACCATTCCAGCGTCGCATCGTAGTTGTCCGACTGGACCGGACGCAGGAACGGATTGCCCGAGGAGCCGCCAGGCCGTCCGGTGATCGGATTGAGCTGGCTCGACGCGCCCAGCGAGACGTTAGTCGACATCTGGTCGAAGTTGGGCCGCGCGATCAGCTGCGAATAGGCCAGGCGCGCCTGCAGGGTGTCGCTCAGGTGTGCGCGCAGGTTGAAGCTGGGCAGCACGTCGTTGTAGGTGCGCTCGACCGACAGCGGGGTGATGCCGCCGCCGTCCAGGAACACCGCGCCGTCCGAGCCGGTGGTGGTCTTGAGCAGGCGCACGCCGATGTTGCCGTCCAGGCGCAGCCCGGCGAGTTCGGTGTCGTAGTCGGCGGTGAAATAGCCGGCCCAGGTCTTTTCGGTCTGGTGGTTGAGGTCGCTCGGCTTGAACGCGGTCTGCGGCGCGAAGCCGAACAGCGCCTCGGTGCGCGTGGTGCGGTCGAACAGCCCGCCGCCGCTGGCGAACTCCGGATACAGCACGCCGCCGGTCAGGGTCTTGCCGTCGAAGAAGTCCGGCGACGGCCCATTGCGCACCAGTTCCGGATGCGCCGAGACCGACGGATAGACCAGGCTCGTGGCGCAGTTGGGATCGGGTCCGTCCACGCCCAGGCAGGCCGCGTTCCAGGTGCCGCGCAGGTCGATGCTGCTGTCGGCGTAGCGCACGCCGGCGCTGAGCTTGGTGAAAAAACCGCCCTCGGTGAAATATTCCAGGTCCGATTGCAGCGCCAGCTGGTCGGCGTCGTTGCGGGTCAGCGCATCGGCGATATAGCTGGCGGCATAGTTGTTGGGATCGCTCAGCAACGCCGGATCGCGCACGTTGAAGCGCGGGTTGCCGCCGCGCAGGTCGAAGTCGACGATCGAGCGGTTGAGCGCGTTGCTGCTGTCCTCCGAGGCGCGGTCGTAAAGCGAGACGACGAAGCCGTTGCGGTCGGCATCGTAGGACGAGGTGAGGTACTGCGCGTCGAACGTCACCGCCAGCTTGTCGCTGGGATTCCAACGCAGGTTGAGGCTGTAGTTGGTATTGGTCGAGGTGAGATCCTGATCGTAGCGCGCCGACTCGAACATCTGGTTGTCCAGCGCGCCCGAGGTGGCGTAGCCGTTCTTGTCGAAGGTGAAGTCCGCGCCCGCCAACGGCGACGCCGCCTCGCGTCGGTTGGCCTGGTAGAAGTACTTGCCCTGCCGGTAGAAGTCGTAGGTCGTGCGCAGGAACTGCCCGGTGACCAGCACCGTATCGGACGGCTTCCACTGCAGCGCGGCCGCCGTGCCCAGTCGCTTGCGGTCGCCGCCGTCGTCGTAGATCTGGAAGCCGGAGGGAATCTGCGCGCCGCTCGGCGCGCCGGCGATCACGCCGTCCGGCACCGCGACGAACGGGCCGGTCAGGATGCCGTCCTGGCGATAGCTGGAGCGGCCATAGCCGACATTGAACAACACGCCGATCTCGCCGGCGTCGGTGTCGAAGCGGTCGCTGTACAGGCCCGAGGCCGATCCGCCGGTCTTGTCGGCGCGGTCGTAGTAGTTGCCTTTGACGGTGGCGCTGAGGACCCGGCCGGGCGCATCGAACGGCAGCCGGGTGCGCAGGTTCACCACGCCGCCGACGCCGCCTTCGATGATGTTCGCAGGCGGATTCTTGTAGACGTCGATACCGGACAGCAGCTCCGGCGGAATGCCTTCCAGGTCCAGGGTGCGGCCGCCGGAAGCGGAAAATGTATCGCGCCCGTCCAGGAAGTTGCGCACCTGGGTCAGGCCGCGCACGGTGACCGCCGGCTGCGTGCGGTGATCGAAATCGGTGGCGCCTTCGCCGTAACGGCGCTGGATCTGCACGCCAGTGATGCGCTGCAGCGCTTCCACCGTGTTCGCATCCGGCAGCTTGCCGATGTCCTGGGCCTGCACCGAATCCACGACCTGCGTCGCGTCCTGCTTGATCGCCTGCGCCGAGCGCAGGCTTTCGCGCACGCCGGTGACCGAGATGCTGTCCAGCGTCTTGACGTCGCCGCTGGCCGGCTGCGCAGCGGCATCCTGCCCGCCCTGCTCGGCAGGCGCGGTGGGCGTGGCCTGTGCCCACGCCAGGACCGGCGTCAGCATCGCCAGGCCCAGGGCGCTGGCGAGGGGATTCCTGTGCTTCGGGTACTTACGCTTGAAGGGCGCACGGCTTGTCATTCGAACTCTCTCCGGTACTGACGAAATTGACCTGCGTATCGAAACCGACATCGGCCTTGAAGCTGCGCGCGATGGACAGCGAAGTTCGTGCCGGTGGTGGCGACAACTACAGCGACAGCAAGCAGTGTTTTCCAGCTATGTTCATATTTATATGACAATTAGAGAGGGCGCACGTTGCGTCGCAACATGACCTCAGCGCCTGCGGTCGCAACGCTGCGCACTTGTGATGCCGGCCTTTGGCACCCGCACGCCAGCGCTGACACCGGTTGTAGACGCGTGCGACGGCGCATCGCAACGACGCACCTGTCTACGAAATCGGCCACGTACGCGTGACGTCGCGCACGCAATCGCCGAGTCGGCGCCCGTAGCCTCGGCATGCACCTTGGAAGTGGGTGCAACGGCATCCGGTCCCCTGCCGGATGGTCCTGTCGTCTTCTAGCAGAAGGAAGATCCATGAATCGCAAGCACGCGTTGTACCTGGCCTTGCTCGCCGGCATCTCCGGCCTTTCCCCCGTCGCCATGGCCGCCAATCCCCCCGCGGCCGAGATGGACTCCGCTCCCGTCGAAACCAGCGCCAGTGCCGCGGCGCTCGGCGGCGCCGAACTGCGCAGCCTCGCCACCGGCAGCGCGCATGCGCCGCGGGTCATCGAACTCGGCGCTCCCGACAGCGCCCAGGCCGCGACGATGAAGCAACTGCGCGGCCAGCAGGTCAAGCATGGCCAGCCGCTGCAGATCGGCTTCTCGCGCGACATCGCCAAGCCGGCGATCAACCTGCGCCGGCTCAACTGGCAAAGCCTGCCCAACGGCGCGCAGGTCACCAGCTTCGAGATCGTCTCCACCGACGCGGCGGCGCTGCGCGCGGCATTGCAGCTCAGCGGCAGCGGCGCCCAGCCGGGCGACCCGAGCAAGGCCACGCTGCGCTTCGCCGGCGACGACGGCCGCGTGTTCGAACAGAGCGGCGCCGATTTCGCCGGCAGCGAGCCGGGCTGGTCCGCGGCGGTGTCCGGCTCGCGCCTGGTGGTGGAAATCGAACTGCCGGCCGGCCAGTATCCGCAGGGCTTCGCGCTGAAGATCCCGCAGATCTCGCACATGGACATCAATCCCGTCGCCAGCGAGGAAATGATGCGGCCGATGATCGGCGAGAGCGATTCGTGCGAGCGCGACATCGTCTGCCGCGCCAGCCCCAGCAGCGGCTTCACCTCGGCCGCCAAGTCGGTGGCGCGCATGGTGTTCAGCACCAGCAGCGGCTCCTACCTGTGCACCGGCACCCTGCTCAACAACAGCAACTCGCCGAAGAAGTACCTGTTCTGGACCGCGGCGCACTGCATCAGCACCCAGACCGTGGCCAACACCCTGCAGACCTACTGGTTCTACGACGCGACCACCTGCAACGGCTCCACGGTCAGCTCGTCCTACACCACGCTCAGCGGCGGCGCCTACCTGCGCCACGCCAACACCACCCGCGACACCTCGCTGCTGGAACTGAAGACCGCCCCGCCCAGCGGCGCCTTCTATGCCGGCTGGAGCAGTTCGGCGATCGGTTCCACCGGCACCGCGATCGAGGGCATCCACCACCCCGCCGGCGACGTGAAGAAGTACTCGCTGGGCAGCGTCACCGCGCTGTCGTCCTCGATCGACGGCAAGTCGCCGCTGTACAAGGTGGTCTGGAACACCGGCGTCACCGAAGGCGGTTCGTCCGGCTCGGGCCTGTTCACCGTCAACAGCAGCGGCGCCTACCAGCTGCGCGGCGGCCTGTACGGCGGCACCTCCTACTGCAGCGCTCCCAGCGATCCGGACTACTACTCGCGCTTTTCCGACGTGTATTCCACCATCCAGCCCTACCTGAGTCCGTAAGCCCAGGCCCGGGAGGGCCTTACTCCCGGACCCGGACAGGCCACGCCGCGCGCGTGGCCTGTCCATACGGCCCGCCACCACCCCGGCACACAGGGGTTACACTGGGGGCCCCATCTCACATACGGCAGGCATCCACTTGGCAAAGCCCAACTATTCCTTCGAAAAACGTCAGCGCGAAATCGCCAAGAAGAAACAGCAGGACGAGAAGGACGCGCGCAAGCGCGAAGCCCGCGAGGCCGCCAAGGCCGCAGCGGACGCCGAAGCGAAGACGCCCGACAGCGGCAACTGAGCAGCGCCGGCGGAACCGGTCGCGTACCGGCTCCCGCCACTGCCGCAACTTTGCGTGTTGCCGGCTGTCCGCACATGACGGCCTGGCGCCGAGCGCCAGCAGATACCTACGCTGCAGATGCCGGGCGCTGCCCGCTCGCCGCAGTACCGCCTTCCCAGACACATGCGCGTCGTCTACATGCGCGGCGTCGATACCGGCGATGACAGGCCGAATTCGATCCCGCTTCCCGATCCGTCAGGCACGCGCCGATCGCGAATGCCGCAGCCGGCCCGCGCGACAGCTGCACAGACCGGGCGGCGCGGATGCCGCCCCGGCGCAGGCACGACTCAGCCGACCTTCTTGGCCAGCGCGGTGCCCAGCAGGAACAGCACCAGGGCGATGGCGATGCCGGCCCAGAACAGGAACTTGGCGATGCCCATGGCCGCGCCCGCGGCGCCGGTGAAGCCGAGCGCGCCGGCGATGAGTCCGATGATGGCGATGATGATGGCCCACTTGATCATGCTGCAGTCTTCCCGAATTCGATGAGGGAGCGCTGCGCCAGGCGGCGCGGCGCCACGGCCGCCACCTGCGACCGCATCGTCGGCAATGCTAGTCAGCCCGCCATGCCCCGCATGTGAAACGCGGCAGGCGTCATCGAACCCTTGCAGCAGCTCAGGCGACGCCGCTGTCCGGCGGTGTGGCCGCAGTGGACGGCAGCGTCGCCGGGAACCATTCCGCGCGCGCCAGCCAGCCTTGCAGAAACTTTTCGTCGACTGGACGCTCCTGCGCCAGCTGCTCGTAGTAATCGATCCGGCCCTGGCGATACAGCGCATACACCTGCGCCTGGTCGGCAGCCTGCAACGCGGCCAAGGTAACCGGCCCCATTTCCCCATCCGTGGCCAGGCCTGTCGCTCCCAGCTGCAGCAGGATCCGCTGCAGCAACAGCACCGCCTCGGTCCCGGCATTGACATAAAAATCGAACAGGATCTCGGCCAGCGGCTGCGAGGCGATCTGGTCGCCGTCCAGCTTGTCCCAGTATTCCAGCTTGTAAATGGCACCGGCCTGCTCCGGGTTCAGCGCGCGCAGCGCGTCCGGCGTCGGCGCCTCGCCGAGCACGGACTGCGCGTAGCGCTGGAACGTGGCCATGGTGATGCCAAGGTTGGTGGCGCCGCCGGAATCGGCCGGATCGTCCACGTAGCCTCCTTCGAACTTCAGCAACTGCGGCAGGTACAGATCGAACGATGCCATCGGCTTTGCTCCTGGAAAACGATAGGACTGACGGCACGCAGCGTGGCACCGCATGGGCCGCGATGCTGTGCCGCAGGGAACAGTCTCGCCGTGCCGCACACGCGTCGCGGCCGAGCGATCATCCGGCCGCGGTCGCCGGCGCCGGCTGGCCCGGCGCCAATCCCAGCAGCCGCTCGGAGGCACGCGCGGCCAGTTCGACATCGGCCCATGCCGGCTGCGGTTGCGCCGGCGGCACCTGGCTGAGCATCAGCCGCCGCGGATCCTCGTAGTCCGGGAAGGTGCCGGACCAGAACTGCGGCGAAAGCGGCAGCGCGTGTTGCAGCACGGTCTGCATGTTGACGATGGAGTGCCGCGACAGCAGATGCACGAACAGGGCGCCGCGCACGTCGTGGGCGGTACGGAACTCCTGCCCCACCGGCACGTAGCCGAACGTCGACGGCGGCAGCGACGGCACGTAGTCCCAGTAGTTGAAGCAGCGCGTGCTGTCCGCCGCGGCGATGTGCTGCGCATAGGCCTGGCCCCAGCTCGCCTCGCCCACCATCGGACTGCAGAAATTGATGTTGCAGGCGCGCACGGCCGGCTGGCTGAGCGCAAGATCCAGCGAGAACAGCTGGCTCAGCGCGCCTCCCAGACTGTGCCCGGTGACGTACACCTGGCTGGGCGCGAAATGCGCCAGCAGCGCGAACACCTGCTCGCGCATCGAGGCGCGCATGTTGCCGCCCTTGCCGTCGTAGATGCCGTAGAAGCCCGCCGACACTCGCGGCGCCGGCGCGACCGTACCGGCGCTGGGCACGAAATCGGTGGTGGTGAAGTCCAGGTCCTCATAGACGTCCAGATCCGAATCGGTGCCGCGGAACGCGAACAGGCAGGTGCCGGCGTCCTCGGTAGACTGGAACAACAGACCGAACAGCTCTTCGCTGCCGCCGAACGGATCGCCGTCCCAGCCGGACCAGCGGGCGACCAGACGGTAGTTGGACGGCGCCAGCACCGGCTTGCTCTCGAAGGCGGCATAGGCAGCGATGCTGGCCTGTGCCATCGCCAGCGTCAGCAGCGGATCCAGCGGGGCTTGCGTCGGGGGAATCGCACTCATCGTCGAGCGTCCTTTGCCGGAAAAAAGCGGAAGTTGCGGCCGTCACACGGGCTTCTGCAGCAGCGGCGCCAGACGTACCGCTGCGCAGGCGCACAGGCCGCGTGCGCACAGCTGGCACTTAGTACCACTGGCAGGCGTCGCGCGTTTTCGATCCCGATCCCATCGCCGCCGCGCGGCGACGCTTGTCTACCGGCGCGGGCACCGCCCGTCTGTTCGCCATGGCCGTCAGCCAGCCTGCCGCCTCTACACGCTCCGTCGACGTCTCCATCACGGTTCACGCGCGCACCGCGCGGCACAGTGCCGGCAGGCATTCACGCCCTATCGGAGACCCGCATGGCCAGCCCGCAGGAACTGGAAGAGAAATTCTGGAAAGCGCTCAAATCCGACCGCACGGTCATGCTCGGCCTGGACGGCGTGGAAGACGGCCATGCACGGCCGATGACGGCGCAATTCGAAGGCGACCGCGGCGGTCCGATCTGGTTCTTCACCTCCAAGGACAACGCCCTGGTGCAGAAGCTGACCCAGAGCCAGCGGGTCATCGCCGCGTTCAGCGCCAAGGACCACGACCTGTTCGCCAGCATCAGCGGCACGCTCAGCGTGGATAACGACCAGGCGGTGATCGAGCGCCTGTGGAACGGCTTCATCGACGCCTGGTACGAGCAAGGCAAGGACGATCCGAAGCTGGCGCTGCTGCGCCTGGATCCTGACCACGCGCAGATCTGGCTCAACGGTTCCAGCCTGGTGGCCGGCATCAAGGTGCTGTTCGGCATCGACCCCAAGCGCGATTACCAGGACAAGGTCGCGGACGTGCCGCTGCGCTGAGCGGCGTCCGTGCGACGCCGCTTCTGGCCCTGGCCTGGATGGCGAGCACCTTTCCTGAGCTCTTTGCGGCGGCTTGCACAGTCGCCGCACCGACTACGACACGCTTCGCGAAGGATCACTGCGAATGCGTTGCCGCACTGCTTCCAACAAAATGCCTTCGCTGATCCGTAACGAAGGATCGAGTTCGCCCTGAGCGCACTCCTGCGCCTGACGCAGCAAATGCAACGCCGATGCATCGTCGCCACGCTGCACCGCCATCAGCGCTCTACAGCGCATGCGCAAACTGGGCATTGACCAGTCGATTTCAGCAGTCAAGGTTGCATCCAATAGCGCAGCGTCCGCCTCTCCAGCCATCGCACGCGAGAACGACAGTTCGCACTGCAGGATTGCGATCAACTGGGAAAAATGCGCCGCGGAGTGTTCGGGCAAGGCCGCGATCTGATCGGCGACGGCGCCCTCCAGCGCCGCGGCCTGCCGCCATTGGCAGCGATTCTGCGCCGCCTTCAGCACAAACCAGCTATGGAACAGCCACCAGTCGCCTTGCGCCAGCAAGGCCACCCGCTCCGCGGGCAAGTTATCCGCGGTGATGCCCTTGCATGACAAGCCATTGAGTTGGGCCAGCACCAGATCGGGCCGGTCCGCATCGAGTTTGCGCGATAACCCAAGCAGATACAGACCATCGTTAGGTCCGATCGCCGTCCGCGTCGGTATCAAGTTGGCCAATCCGACTGCCAGGTTGAGCACCGCGAAACCGACGCAGAATGCACCCATGCGCGCCTGGACCCCCAGATGCAACGCCAGCGCGCCCGTCAGCAGCGCCACCAGCAGATTCGCCGCAGGGCCTCCGGCGCTCAACACTGCGTATTGCGGGCGCAGCGCGGCATACGGATTGATCAGCGCCATCACATAACCGGCGTAACCGGACTGTCCGCGTTGCCATCGCAGGCGCCAGCCGCGGCGGCGCGCAAGCATCTGCAGCGGGCCGATCTTCATCATGTACACGGTCATGCCCATGCCGCGTGCGGCAAGCAGGTGGCCGTATTCGTGCACGGCAAGCGTGGCCAGCAGCATGGCCGGGAGCAGGCAGACCGCCAGGATCTCCAGCGAGCGCGGAATCCACACTCCGGCCACCGCCGAGCAGCCGATCAGCATGGCGCCCACTCCTACGGCCAACAGCACCATCTGGAAAAACTGCAACACCCGATTGGCGTTCGGCGAAGGCGACCACGCCTCGGACGCAGGCTCGATCGCGCTCATGGCCCGCGCCGATATGCGGAGCGGGAGCTATCCGATCTTGCCGGCTCGCGCAAGCACCGGTGGTTCCGCGCCGGAGTGCGCGTCTCGTGCATGGCGTGTTGCCGTCGTATCGTCGCCACGCCTCGCCGCCATCGCCTGTTCTGCCGTTTCATCGCGCGGCGGGATCCTCGTACATGGCCAGCATGTTGGCGGCCGCCAACGCGCGATTGCGGCGCAGCGACCGCGCCAAGATACTTCCGGGCTGGAGCGCGGCCGCAGCGCCCTGTTCCCCAAGCGCACGCTGTAACCGCGCGGGAAGTGCCCAATCGGCCGAGATAGCTTTTGCGCAGGGCGCAGACCAGGCTTCCAGGATGCCAGCAATCAGCTGCGGCTCTGGTCGCATTCCAGGATGCTTGCCATACACATCGCGGACCACCTGCACCACCGCTACCGCTGCCAGCCCATACAGCAGCGCCAGCAACTGCACCCCATTCGGATCATCGCGCTGCATTGCCTTTGTATCGCCGACCGTAGCCTTGGCCGACAGCAAGCTGTGCTCCCACAGCAGCGCCGCGCAGCGGCCGAACGCGCTGCCGTCGTCGGCAATGACCGGCTGCAGCAGCGCGGCCAGCACGATCTGGCGCAGGCCTTCGGTGCCGAGCAAGGCCACCGCGCGCTCGAGGTTCTCGATCGGCTCGGCGTGGCGGCGGTACACGGTGCTGTTGGCGATGCGCAGCAGGTTGCCGGCCAGTGCCGGATCCTGGCCGAGAATCGCGGCGATGGCCTGTGCGCCCGCATCGGGATCGTTGATGGCGCGGGTCAGCTGCGGCAACAGCTGCGGGCGGCGCGGCGTATAGCGCGGATGCGCGTCGATGCGCGCCAGGACCGCGACGGCCGCCGCGACGATCTCGGCCTGCGCGGCACGCGCCGCCGCGCTCGGTTCGGGCGCAGGCACGCCGGTGAACGCCAGCGCGTACAGGCGCAGCAACAGCGCGGATTCCTGCTCTGCGGAAAGTTCGGCGGCAGTTGCTGCCAAGCCCTGCTCCGGCTCCGCCGCGATCGCCGCATCCGTGCCGGCGTCTTCGGCGGTGGCACGGTGCGCAGACCCGGCGGCTGTTTCCGCAACGGCGATCGGCACCACAGGTCCGCGCCGGCGTCCACGGCGCCACATCCAGCCGCCGATACCCAGCAGCAGCACGACGGCAACGCCTGCAATCCAAATCGACGGCACCATCATCGGCATCCGCAAGGTCGCCAGATCCCCCACCCGGCTGGAAGCGCAGCCACGGCCTGGCGCGCCGCGCCATTCAAGCATGGCGCGCAGGTTCCTGCTTGAACGGCGGCGCCGGCCTGCACGCGAAGCCGCAGCGACCGCGCGGCGCCGGTGCCCTGCACGTTCAGGGCGCCGGCGCAGCCGCCGCGCGATGCCCGTAACTGAGCACCCGCGTCAGCTTCCAGCCGTCCTGGTCCTGGCGCCACACCATCACGAACTTGGCGATGCCCTCGCAACGCCCGCTGGCCAGCTCGCAGAAGCGGTGCTCGCCTTCCTCGATCGCACCGAAGTCCTTGACCGGATAGACCCGCAGCGTGCCGTCCACCAATTCGCGGCGCACCTTTCCGCAGATCCACTTGCGCGTATTGTCCACCACGGTCTTGCGGTCCCAGCTGGCGCCGCCGGTGTCGTGATAGAACTCCACGTCGGGCACGAACAGTTGCTCGAACGCCGCCATGTCGCAGCGGTTGTAGGCGCCGAACAGGCGCTGGTCCAGTGCGGCGACCGTGTCGAACAGCGGCCCCGCAGTGCCGTCCTCGGCCGGCGCCGCGGCTCGCGCGGTCGCCGCGCAAGCCAGCAGCAGTAGCGATCCCCAAATCTTCATCCGCCACACCCCTAGTTGTCGATGCGCAACTATGCGTCTCCCCAGGCCGCGACCGCAATGGCGCCAGGCGCAGGCCGCAGGCAACGCGCTGCGCGGCGGCAAACGCAGACATCATGGCTGCAGGCACCCTCAGCGCACGCGCACGGCCGCCGTTGGCCGGCGGCTACATGTTGCGCCGGTACTCCCCGCCCACTTCGTACAGCGCGTGGCTGATCTGCCCCAGGCTGTGGGTCTTCACCGCCTGCATCAGCGCGGCGAAGACGTTGCGGCGCTCGCGCGCGGCACGCTGCAGATAGCCGAGGCCCACCGCATCGCCGGCAGCCGGCGCGCCGTCCGCCTCGGCCGGTTCCGCTTGCGGCGGCTGCGCCGGCGCAATGCCGTTGCGGCGCTGCTGCCAGTCGCGCACGTTGGCGATCTGCTGGCTCTTTTCTTCCTCGGTGGAGCGGATCAGCTCGATCTGGGTCGCGGTCTCGCCGGCGTGCTGCTTGGGCAGGAAGGTATTGACCCCGACCAGCGGCAGGCTGCCGTCGTGCTTCTTGTGCTCGTAGTACAGGCTCTCTTCCTGAATCTTGCCGCGCTGGTACATGGTGTCCATCGCGCCGAGCACGCCGCCGCGTTCGCTGATCGCCTCGAACTCCCTGTACACCGCCTCCTCCACCAGATCGGTGAGCTGCTCGACGATGAAGCTGCCTTGCCACGGGTTCTCGCAGAAGTTCAGCCCCAGCTCCTTGTTGATGATCATCTGGATCGCCACCGCACGGCGCACGCTTTCCTCGGTCGGCGTGGTGATCGCCTCGTCGTAGGCGTTGGTGTGCAGGCTGTTGCAGTTGTCGAACAGCGCGTACAGCGCCTGCAGCGTGGTGCGGATGTCGTTGAACTGGATCTCCTGCGCATGCAGCGAGCGGCCCGACGTCTGGATGTGGTACTTCATCATCTGGCTGCGTTCGTTGCCGCCGTAGCGCTCGCGCATCGCCCGCGCCCAGATGCGCCGCGCCACGCGGCCGATCGCGGTGTACTCCGGATCCATGCCGTTGCTGAAGAAGAAACTCAGGTTTGGCGCGAAATCGTCGATGCGCATGCCGCGCGCCAGGTAATACTCGACGATGGTGAAACCGTTGCTCAGGGTGAAGGCCAACTGGCTGATCGGGTTCGCGCCGGCCTCGGCGATGTGATAGCCGGAGATCGACACCGAATAGAAGTTGCGCACCTTCTGCTCGACGAAATACTGCTGGATGTCGCCCATCATGCGCAGCGCGAACTCGGTGCTGAAGATGCAGGTGTTCTGCGCCTGGTCCTCCTTGAGGATGTCGGCCTGCACCGTGCCGCGCACGCTGGACAGGGTCTGCGCCTTGATCTGCGCATAGGTCTGGGCGTCGACCAATTGATCGCCGCTGACACCGAGCAAGGCCAGACCCAGGCCGTCGTTGGTCGGCGGCAGTTCGCCGTGATAGTGGGGCCGCTGCTGGCCCTCGAACAAGGTCTCCAGGGTCTGCTCGGCCTGCGCCCAACGCTGCGCATCGGCCTTGAGGTATTTCTCCACCTGCTGATCGATGGCGGTGTTCATGAACATCGCCAGGATCATCGGCGCCGGGCCGTTGATGGTCATCGACACGCTGGTGGTCGGCGCGCACAGATCGAAGCCGGAATACAGCTTCTTCATGTCGTCCAGGGTGGGGATATTGACCCCGGAATTACCGATCTTGCCGTAGATGTCCGGGCGCGGCGCCGGATCCTCGCCGTACAGGGTGACGCTGTCGAAGGCGGTGGACAGGCGCGCGGCCGGCTGGCCCACGCTCAGATAGTGGAAGCGGCGGTTGGTGCGTTCCGGCGTACCCTCGCCGGCGAACATGCGGATCGGGTCTTCGCCGGCGCGGCGGTACGGATAGACGCCGCCGGTGTAGGGATAGCTGCCGGGCAGGTTCTCCTTGCCGAGGAAGCGCAGCAGTTCGCCCCAGCTCTTGTAGCGCGGCGCGGCGATCTTCGGGATCGGCTGGTGGCTCAGCGACTGGCGGTAGTTCTCTACGCGGATCGCCTTGCCGCGCACTTCGTACTCGGTGACCTCGTCGGTGATCGACTTGAGCCGCTGCGGCCACTCGCGCAGCAATTTCAGCGAATCGCTGGACAGCGTCTGCAGCGCGTCGTTGTAGCGCTGGCGCAGCAGCAGCAAGGTCGCATCGATGGCGGCGCCGGCCATGGCGGGCGCGTCCGCGCTGCGGGCGGATGGCTGCAATTCCTCGACTGCATAAAGCTCCAGCTGCTTCGGCAACTGCGGGTCCTGCAGTTCCTGCAACGACTGCCAGAACGATTGCGCGCGATCCGCGGCCTCGGCCTGGCGTTCGATGCCGACGTTGAGCGCGCGGCCCTGTTCGGCGATCTCGGCCAGGTAGCGCACGCGCGCGCCGGGGATCAGCACGGTGGCGCGCGGCTCCTTCAGCGTGGTGTCCAGTTGCGGCTGGAAATCGCAATGCGGCGAAGGCGCGGCGTGGCGGGCGGCGTCGGTCGTTTCGGCTTTGGACGCCTCGAGGCCCAGCTTCGCGCGCAACAGCCGGCACAGGTTGACGAACATCCAACTGATGCCGGGATCGTTGAACTGGCTGGCGATGGTCGGATACACCGGCACCGCCTCGTCCTCGAGCTGGAACGCGACGCGGTTGCGCCGCCACTGCTTGCGCACATCGCGCAACGCGTCCTCGGCGCCGCGCCGGTCGTACTTGTTCAGCACCACCAGTTCGGCGAAGTCGAGCATGTCGATCTTCTCCAACTGGCTCGGCGCGCCGTAATCGCTGGTCATCACGTACACCGGGAAATCGACCAGGTCGACGATCTCCGAATCGCTCTGGCCGATGCCGGCGGTCTCCACGATCACCAGGTCGTAGCCGATGCCTTTCAGGAACGCGATGCAGTCCTTCAGCACCCGGTTGGTGGCCGCATGCTGGCGCCGCGTGGCCATCGAGCGCATGTACACGCGCGGGCTGCGCAAGGCGTTCATGCGGATGCGGTCGCCGAGCAGCGCGCCGCCGGTGCGGCGCCGGCTCGGATCCACCGACACCACCGCGATGCGCATCTGCGGGAAGCCGGCCAGGAAGCGGTTGAGCAATTCGTCGGTGACCGACGACTTGCCGGCGCCGCCGGTGCCGGTCAGACCCAGCACCGGCGCTGCGCGCCGCGTGCGGGACTCGGGGCCCGGGACTCGAGATTCGGAGGTGCCCGGCAGGCCAGATTGCCACTGCTTGCGCAGCAGGGCCAGTTCGGACTCGGAGAACGCGCCATCCTCGAGCGCCGACAACACCTTGCCGATACCGATCTCGTCGTCGATGTGCGGCAACAGCGCGCCGGCCTGTTCCGGGTCGCGAGTTCCGAGTCCCGAGTCCCGCGCGCGCGAAGCGCGCGCCACCACGTCCTCGATCATCTCCACCAGGCCCATCTTCATGCCGTCGTTGGGGTGGTAGATGCGCTCCACGCCGTAGGCCTGCAGTTCGGCGATCTCCTCCGGGGTGATGGTGCCGCCACCGCCGCCGAACACCCGCACATGGCCGGCGCCGCGTTCGCGCAGCATGTCCACCATGTACTTGAAATACTCGACGTGGCCGCCCTGGTAGGAGGACAGCGCGATGGCGTCGGCGTCCTCCTGCAACGCCGCGCGCACCACGTCCTCGACGCTGCGGTTGTGGCCGAGATGGATCACCTCCGCGCCCTGCGCCTGGATCAGCCGGCGCATGATGTTGATCGCCGCATCGTGGCCGTCGAACAGGCTGGCAGCGGTGACGAAGCGCAGCGGGCTGGTGTCGGCTTGCGGCAGCGGCACGCGGGACGCGGGAATGCTCATCGAGAAGACATCGGCAAGAGAATGCCGCAATTCTAGGCGCGCAGCGCAGCCTGGGCAGGTTGCGCTGCAACATGCGGCGAGCGGCGCGCTGGCGATGAAGGTGCCGCCGGACGCCGTGGCGAGCTTAGCTATCCGAGACATGAATGCGGCAACGCGATGCGTCAACAGCGGCGGCGCCTGCCGCGTTTGCGTTGACGTCGGCACACCGCCGATGTCCCTGGAGAATCGCATGTCCATTCGTCCCTTGTTGCTGGCCTCCCTGCTCGGCAGCGCGCTCGCCGGCGGCATACTGGCCGCGCCCGCGCAGGCGCGCTCGGTGGTGGAACTGTCGGTGCAGACCGCACCGCCGCCGCCGCGCTTCGAACGCGTGGTGGTGCGGCCGGGCTACGTCTGGTCACCGGGCTACTGGCATTGGAACGGCCGCCGCCATGTCTGGGTCGCCGGCCGCTACGTGGCCGCACGCCCGGGCTATGTCTATGTCGGCCCACGCTGGGAGCATCGCGGCCCCGCCTACCGCTTCCACGGCGGTTATTGGGTACATCGCTAGGCCACGGCCTGGCGGCGCGGCACGGTCCGCGTCGCCGATGCTGCGCGGCGTCGTGACCGCCTTCATCGCGCTTTGCGATAGTGCGCGAACCACGGCATCCGCCGGCTCCCGAGAGAACGCATGTTCAGGCCTTCGCTGTCGCGTGCGTTCTCGCCGTCGTCGCCGGCGCCAGCCTTCCGTGGCGCCGGCTGTCTGCGCGCGGGATCCTAGCGATGCCGTCGCGTGTCCCGCCAGGCACCTATGCGATCGCCATCACCGTGCTGGCGGTGGCGATCGCCAGCGTCGCCGCGTGGCGCGAACGTCCCACCGACGCGGCCTCGCACCGCGGACTCGGCGACGCCATCGACGCCACGGCGAGGACGGTCGCGGCGCGCAAACGCACGGCCACCCCAATCGCCGGCGCGCCGGCCACGCCGCGCGCCGCTCCAACCCTCGACGAACCCCGCTTCGACCAACAAGGCCGGCTGCTGCCGGATCCCGCGTTGCGGCGCTATCTGGATCGCCATCTGACGGCAGTGGATGCACAGGCCGTGGCGACGCAACGCCAGGACCTGGCGCGCGACCTGGCCGCGATGCCCGCCGCGCAGGCGGATCAGATCCTTGCCTGGTTCGATCGCTACGCCGCCTATCTGCAGGCCGAAGCGGCAGGTGCGCTGCACGGTATCGACCAGGAACAGCAAGCGCAGCAGACCCGCGCACTGCGCGAACGCCTGCTCGGACCGCAAGCGGCCAGCACCCTCTTCGCCGACGAGACCGCTACGCACTGAACGGCGCAGCGATCGGCGCCGGGTGGTGAAACGTGCCCTCCGCAGCGCGCCCGACACCGCCGGAGCGTCGCAACCGGCACCGAGATGCCTATGCCGCGCGGCTCTGCAGGGACCGCCCGCAGAGTGCACGGCCCGCAGCCAATTGCTTTAAAATGCGCCTATCGCGACGATCAGGACCCGTTCCGGAACCCGTCGCGTTTTTCGTTTTGCGCACCCTCACTAGGTAAGTTCCTGGAACCACGGTGTCCTACACCTGCAACGCCAGCGGAGCCCCCATGCTTTTCGAAACGCTAGCCACCACCGGCCACGAACAAGTCGTCTTCTGCAACAACCGCGACGTGGGCCTGCAGGCGATCATCGCCATCCACAACACCGTGCTCGGCCCCGCGCTGGGCGGCGTGCGCATGCGCCCCTATCCCAACACCGAGGCCGCGCTGCACGACGCGCTGCGGCTCAGCCGCACCATGACCTACAAGAACGCGCTGGCCGGGCTGAACATCGGCGGCGGCAAGGCGGTGATCATCGGCGACCCCAAGGCCGACAAGGCCGAGGCGCTGTTCCGCGCGTTCGGCCGCTACGTGGATTCGCTGGGCGGGCGCTACATCACCGCCGAGGACGTCGGCACCGACGTCAACGACATGGAACAGATCTACCTGGAGACCGAATACGTCACCGGCGTGCACCAGGTGCACGGCGGCTCCGGCGATCCGGCCCCGTTCACCGCCTATGGCGCGCTGCAGGCGCTGATGGCATCGCTGCAGCGCAAGCTCGGCCACGAGGAGATCGGCAAGACCAGCATCGCCGTGCAGGGCCTGGGCCACATCGGCATGGAGCTGGTGAAGCTGCTGAAGGAGCGCGGCGCCAAGCTGTACGTCACCGACCTGGACCAGGCGCTGGTGGAACGCGCGGTCGCCGAATACGGCGCCGAGGCGGTCAAGCCAGACGAGATCTACGACGTGGCCGCCGACGTGCTGGCGCCATGCGCGCTGGAAAGCGCGATCGACGAAGCCACCCTGCCGCGGCTGAAGGCGAAGATCATCTGCGGCACCGCCAACAACCAGCTGGCCAATGCCGCAGTGGGCGAAGAATTGCATCGCCGCGGCATCCTCTACGCCCCGGACTACGCGGTCAACGCCGGCGGGGTGATGAACGTGTCGCTGGAGATCGACGGTTACAACCGCGAACGCGCGATGCGCCTGATCCGCAGCCTGTACCACAACCTCGGCAAGATCTTCGACCTGTCCGAGCGCGACAACATCCCGCCGCAGCAGGCCGCCGACCGCATCGCCGAAGCGCGCATGCACGCCATCGGCAAGCTCAAGCTGCCGCTGGGCCGCACCGCCCCGCGCTCGATGGGGCATCTGCGCGGCGAGTAGGCGAGCGAGCAGCAGGACCTCCCGACGCGCAGCGCGTCGGGACTGAAGTCCCTCCCACAAGAGCCGGCACGCCATCGGCAGCCAAATGCCCCTGTAGGAGCGGCTTCAGCCGCGACGAACGAAGAGGAAAACCTGACGCTGCCTCAGCGCGTCAAGGCCGAAGCATCTTCCGTAAATCAAGCGCGGGCCGCACCAGGCCCGCACCGCATCAGAACCCCAACCGATACCGCAGCGACATCGCATGATCGTCGCCACGCGGGCCGAAGCGCCGGTCGTAGCCGATGCCCAGCGCGCTGCTGCCCCAGCGCCGGTCCAGACTCGCGCCGAACAGCCCGCCCGAACGCGCCGGTTGCAGATCCACCAGCGGCGCCCACGCGTCCACGCCGACGAAGCTGGCCTGGCGCTGCAGTCCTTGCGCAGCCAGGGTCTGCTGCCATTCGGCATAGCCCTGCAGCGACCAGCCGCGCCCGCCGTAGCCGGCACGCAGGCCGGCCAGCGCCTGGCTGCGCGAAGAGGACGCGGACGCGGCCATCAGTCCGAAGCCGTCGCCGCCCTGCTCGCGGAAGCCGTCGCTGTCGATACGGCTGTAATCGGCGCCGGCGTACGGGGTCAGTGACGCCTTGCCGCGCCCGAAGCGATAGCCGACTTCGACGCTGCTGGACAGGAAGCGTCCGGCGTAGCGACTGGACGCGTCGGCGACGCTATCGCCGAGCAGCAGGCTGCGGTCGAGCTGGCGCCGGTACTGCCCGGTGCCCAGCTGCGCCAGTGCGTAGGCATTGCCGGCGACCGCGCCGAGATAGGCCTGGCCCTGCACCTGGCGGTCGCGGCTGTGGTCCAGGCCGCCGTCGCCGCCACCGTCGGCGCGGCTCTCGCCGAAGGCGAAACCGGCCACGCCATGCTCGCCCAGGCGCAGGTCCTGGCCCATCATCCAACCGTCGAGCTGGAACTGGCTGCCGGCGAAGCTGCCCTGCCCTGTGTCGCCCAGGCGCTGGCTCCACGCGCCGATCGCGCGCGGTTGCGCAACCAGGCTGTCGAAGCGGCCGGACAGCGCGCGCCGCTGCAGGTCGATGCTGTCGAAGGTCATCGCAGTGGCAGCCGCATGCGCTTCGCCGGACAGGCTGCGCAGCGTCGCCGCCGCGGCGGCCGCGCTCGGCGACTGCTGCACCGCGCCGGCCGCCTTCAGCAGCGACGCATCGACCGTCGCCGGATCCCGGCTCAGCTGCGAATCAAGCTGCGCGAACGCCGCCTCCACCCGCGTGGCGGAGGCGAGCGTGGCGGCGGTGATGCTGCCGAAACTCGCCGCCGTGGCGGTGACGCTGAGCGCCTGCACGGTGATCGACGCGCTGCTGCTGTCGTAGGACAGCGACGAGGTCAGGAACACGTTCGACGGCGTGGTCACCGAGGCGAACGTGCCGCTCAGTCCGCCGCTGGTTTCGAGCACCTTGTAGGCGGTGTTGTTGACCACGTAGTCGCGCTTGCCGAGCACGTACAGCGAGCCGCCCTGCAGCGTCGCCGTGCCGGTCACCGCGAGCTTGTCGCCGACCAGCAGCGCCAGCCGGCCGTTGCTGTCCTGCACGTAGTTGCCGCTCAGGCTCAGCGCCGCGGCACCGACCTGGAAAGTGCCGGAATTGCTGACGTTGCCGCGCAGCGGCCCGGTGCCGATGAAGGTGGCGCCGTTGCTGATCGCCACGTTGGAGCCGCCAAGGCTGGCCGCGCTGAGCGTGCCGGCCTGCACCTGAGTCGTGCCGCTGTAGCTGTTCTGGGTGCCGCTCAGGGTCAAGGTGCCACTGCCCTGCTTGATCAGGCCGCCGCTGCCGGCGATGTCGTTGGCCCAAGTCGAGTTGCCGCTGAAGGACACGCTGACGTCGCCCCAGTCGAACCTGGCCGGCCCCAGCACCGCCTTGCCGACGTTGAGCAGGCCGTAGCCGAAGGTGGCATCCACCCCGGGCGTGCCCAGGTCGGTAGCGGTGCCGAGCAAGGTCTGGCGCAGCAGGTCGTTGCTGAAGTAAGGGAACGCCTGCCACACCAGCGCGGCCGCGCCGGACACCAGCGGCGCGGCATAAGAGGTGCCGCTGCCGTAGTAGTAGTCCGGATTGGCGGTGGCGGTGGTCGCCTTGGGATCGACGAACACTTCCGTGCCCGGCGCCACCAGGCAGTAATGCATGGCCACGCCGCAGGCGTTGGAATACGACTCCAGCTTGGTACCGGTGTTCGCATCCACCGCGGCCACCACCAGCCAGCCGCGCTCCAGATCCGCCGCCGGACGGCTGCCGCCGGGGCCGGGCTGGCTGGGCAGCGCGGCGACGTCCGACGGATCGGCCTTGGCCTCGTTGCCGGCGGCGAACACCACCAGCCCGCCATTGCTCAGCACGAACGGGCGGTATTCGTTGGCGATGGCGTTGGTCGCGGTCGGGTCGGTCCAGTAGATGCCGCCCCAGGAATTGTTCATCACCTTGACCCCGGCGTTGATCAGGTCCTGGTGGACGGAGGCCAGGCCCAGCGCGCCGCTGGCCTGGTTGCCTTCGCCGCTGCCGTCGTCGTCGGGCGAGGTGTCGCTGATGATGCGCGCCGACACGATCTGCGCGCCGGGCGCGATGCCGCCGGGCCACGCGCCCACCGCCTTGCCGGCGGCCAGCTGCGCGACCGTGGTGCCGTGGCCGTCGACATCGTCGACGTTGACGTTGTTCTTGGCCGGATCGACATAGATCAGGTTGGACACCACGCGTCCGGCCAGCGCCGGGTGGTTGCGGTTCACGCCGGTGTCGACCACGCCGATGCGATAGCCGCTGCCGTCGTAGCCGGCGTTGTGCGCGGCCAGCGTGTTGGTCAGCGCCAGATGCGCGTCGAACGCCGGCTGCGGCGGTGGCGGCGAGGTCGGCGGCGAGGTGGGGGGAGAGGTCGGCGGCGGCGGTGGCGGGGGTGAGCTCGGCGGCGGCGAGGTCGGCGGCGGATCGCTGCGGGTCAGCCCGCCACCGCCGCCACCGCCGCACGAGGTCAACGCCATCGCCAGTGCGGTCGCCAGCAGCGACCGGGCCATCAACTTCCGCATGATCTCTCTCCGAAGATAAGCACGCCGGCCAAATCGTCCGGCAATGTTGCGTTAGCGGCCGCAAACGAGCGGCCTGAATCGACACGAATCTACACCCGAATTCCGCCCCAGCCACCATCCCCGCCCGCGCACCGCGATTGGCATAAGTCGCCCCCGAGGCAGATAATCGCGAACTAATCTTTCGTAAGGGTTTGCCAATGACCGAGATCGTCATCGCCGCGGCCAAGCGCACCGCCATCGGCGCCTTCCTGGGCCAGTTCAACGGCGTGCCCACGCCGGAACTCGGCGCCGCGGCCATCCGCGCCGCGCTGGAGCAGTCAGGCATCCCCGCCGCGGACGTGTCGGAAGTGATCATGGGCTGCGTGCTGCCGGCCAATCTCGGCCAGGCGCCGGCGCGCCAGGCCGCGCGCGCCGCCGGCGTGCCCGACGCCACCGGCGCCACCACCATCAACAAAGTCTGCGGCTCGGGCATGAAGGCGATCATGCTCGGCCACGACCTGATCAAGGCCGGCTCGGCCAGCATCGTCGTCGCCGGCGGCATGGAATCGATGAGCAACGCCCCGCACCTGCTGCCGAATTCGCGCACCGGCAACCGCTACGGCAACTTCCAGGCGGTCGACCACATGGCCTGGGACGGCCTGACCAACCCCGACGACGGCCAGGCCATGGGCGTGTTCGGCGAGGCCACCGCGGAGAAGTTCGGCTTCAGCCGCCAGGACCAGGACGCCTATGCGATCGAATCGGTGACGCGCGCGCAGGCCGCGCAGCGCGATGGCGCGTTCGACGCGGAGATCGTTCCGGTGCGCGTGGCCACCCGCAAGGGCGAGGCGGTGTTCGCCAGCGACGAGCAGCCGGGCAAGTCCGACATCGCCAAGATCCCCACGCTGAAACCGGCGTTCAAGAAGGACGGCACGGTCACCGCCGCCAGTTCCTCCAGCATCTCCGACGGCGCCGCCGCCACGGTGCTGCTCAGCGCCGACGACGCGGCCCGCCGCGGCGTGGTGCCGCTGGCGCGGATCGCCGGCCACGCCACGTTCTCGCAGGCGCCGGAGTGGTTCACCACCGCCCCGGTCGGCGCGATCAAGAAGCTGCTCGAGCAGGTCGGCTGGAGCCTGGACCAGGTCGACCTGTTCGAAATCAACGAAGCGTTCGCGGTGGTGCCGATGGTGCCGATCAAGGAACTGGGACTGGACCCGGCCAAGGTCAACGTCAACGGCGGCGCCTGCGCGCTCGGCCATCCGATCGGCGCATCCGGCGCGCGGCTGGTGGTGACATTGCTAAACGCGTTGCGCACGCGCGGCGGACGCCGCGGAATCGCAACCCTGTGCATCGGCGGTGGCGAGGCGACAGCGGTCGCCATCGAATTGATTTGATTGGAATTAACCCTTAAAACACAAAAATGAATGCGCGTGCGCTTGACAGCCGACTTTGGCTTGTCATCATGTTGAGGGCGCGCAATAGCGCGTTGCCTAACTAAACGACGAGGATAGACACACATGAGCATCAACAAGCTGCTGATCGCAATGGCCCTGGGCCTGGCCCTGGCCGCATGCTCGAAGCAGGAGCAGGCGCAGGACGCCGCTGCTTCGGCTAACGAAGCCGCCACCGACGCGCAGGCTGCTGCCGACCAGGCTTCGGCCGCCGGTGCCGCCACCGCCGATTCCGCCCAGGCTGCTGCCGACACGGCCGCTACCGCTGCCAACACCGCTGCCGACGCTTCGCAGGCCGCCGCCGCTGCCCCGACCGATGCCGCTGCCGACAAGGCTGCCGACACCGCCAAGGCTGCTGACGACACCGCCGACAAGGCCAAGGACGCTGCCGAAGAAGCCAAGAAGTAATAACTTCTCGCTTCAGGCACGTCTGAAGAAGCCGCTGGTTCGCCAGCGGCTTTTTCTTTGCCTGCGATTTGCCCAAGCGCACGCGCGACACCGGCGCTGCCCACTGCGCCGTGCTTTCGGCCGACGCTATCATTGGCGAGCGCCTGGCCGGCGCCATCGGCGCCGCCACTTCCCGGCCGCCTTCTTTTCGCAACGGACTTGCCAATGATCGTCGGTATCGACCTCGGCACCACCCATTCGCTGATCGGCGCCTACTTCGAGCAAGGCAGCCGCTTGTTTCCCAATGCGCTCGGCGAGTTGCTGACCCCGTCGGTGGTCAGCGTCGACGACAGCGGCATCCTAGTCGGCCAGGCCGCACGCGAACGCCTGGTCAGCCACCCGCAGCGCAGCGTGGCGGCGTTCAAGCGCTGGATGGGCAGCGACCGCGAGACCGTGCTGGGCGAACATCGCTTCCGCCCGGAAGAACTGTCGGCGATGGTGCTGCGGTCGTTGCTGGCCGATGCCGAAGCCGCACTCGGCGAAAAAGTGCGCGAAGCGGTCATCAGCGTGCCGGCGTATTTCTCCGACGCCCAGCGCAAGGCCACCCGCGCGGCCGGCGAACTGGCCGGCATCCGCATCGAGCGGCTGATCAACGAACCCACCGCGGCCGCGCTCGCCTACGGCCTGCAGGAACGCCAGGGCCATGGCCGCTTCCTGGTACTGGACCTGGGCGGCGGCACCTTCGACGTGTCGATCCTGGAGATGTTCGAAGGCGTCATCGAGGTCCACGCCAGTGCCGGCGACAATTTCCTGGGCGGCGAGGATTTCCTGGAACTGCTGCTGCAGGCCTTCCTGGCCGACCATGCGCTCGCGCCGCAGGCGCTGAGCGTGCAGGAGAGCGGCCAGCTGCGGCGGCGGCTGGAAGCGGCCAAGCGCGAGCTGTCCAACGGCCAGGAAGCGACCGTGCAGATCGGCGTGGCCGGCCAGGCCTTGCACTGGACGCTGCACGAGGAACGCTTCAACCGCATGGCCGAACCGCTGGTGCAGCGCATGCGCACGCCGCTGGAACGGGCGATGCGCGATGCGCGGCTGCAGCCGGCGCAACTGGACGAGATCGTGCTGGTCGGCGGCGCGACGCGGATGCCGCTGGTCGCCAAGCTGGTCACGCGCATGTTCGGACGGCTGCCGATGCGCCACATCAATCCAGACCAGGCAGTGGCGCTGGGCGCGGCGGTAGCGGCCGGGATGAAGGCGCGCAATGCCGCGCTGGAAGAAGTGATCCTCACCGACGTGTGCCCGTATACGCTCGGTACCGAAGTCGCCGCGCGCGACGTGCACGGCCAGCTGCGCACCGGCCTGTTCCATCCGATCATCCAGCGCAACAGCACCGTGCCGATCAGCCGCGAGGACAGTTTCTATCCGGTCCACGACGAGCAGGAACACCTGGTGATCGACGTCTACCAGGGCGAGAGTCCGCTGGTGGCCAAGAACATCAAGCTCGGCGAACTGCGGGTGCCGCTGCCCAAACACCTGCCCAATGCCGAGAAAGGCGTCACCACCCGCTTCACCTACGACAACAACGGCCTGCTGCAGGTGGAAGTGACCGAGCACCACAGCGGCCTCAAGCACGAACTGATCCTGGAGCAGAATCCCGGCCTGCTCGGCGCCGAGCAGATCCGCGAACGGCTGGCCGCGTTGCAGGCACTGAAGATCCATCCGCGCGAACAGCAGGACAATCTGAGCCTGCTGGCGCGCGCCGAACGCATGTACGAGGAATACCTGGACCTGCGCGAACAGATCCAGGCCTGGATCGTCGCCTTCCGCGGCGCGCTCGACACCCAGGACCTGCGCCTGATCGACGACCACCGCCGACAGCTCGGCGAGGCGCTGGACGCACTGGAGCGTCGCGCTTGAACTGGGCGTTGCGGTGGCTGCAACTGCCGCCGAATGCCGACGAAACCGCGATCAAGCGCAGCTACGCCAAGCTGCTGCGCCAGCATCGCCCAGATACCGACCCGGAGGGTTTCCAGCAACTGCACGCGGCCTACCAGGCCGCGCTGGCCTGGGCGCGCGCGCGCGGCGACGATGCCGATGCCGATGCCGATGCCGACGACGACAAGGACCAGGACCAGGACCAGGACGTTGAAGACGACGCTGCTCGCGCCGCTGCGGAGACACCGACCGTTGCCGACAACCTTGACGCCATCGATGGCGATGGCGACGATCGTCGCGACGCGCCGCCGACTCCGGCGGCGGCGGCCGCCACGCACAGCGATTTCCTCGACGGCCACCGGCCACACCCCGAGACCGCGGGTGATGCCCCACCCCCGACGCAGCATCACCCGCTGACGCCAGCACCGCAGGTCGGCGCGGCTACGCCGCCGCCGTGCGACCCCGAAGCGCTGTGCGACGATCTCCTCGCCGTGGCCACGCGCGCCGAGCCACAGGCGCTGCAGCAGTGGCTGGAAGGTCAACCTGCGCTGTGGTCCCTGCGCGACAAGGCGCAGGTCGGCTGGCTGTTGAGCCATCGATTGCAGCAGCGACTGCCGCCGATCCAGCGCGACAACTTCGCGATCCTGCTCGGTTTCTTCGGCCTGGACGACATCGCCGCCGGCCCCGCGGCGCAGGCCTTGCCGATGCTGCAGGAGCGCTTGCACCTGGCCTGGGAAATGCAGCCGGAAAACGCCGAGGCGCTGGCGCGGCGGGTGTATCCCACCACCGCCGACGAATATCGGGTGCCCGCGCTGATGCGCCAGCTGACGCGTCCGTTCACGCTGCCGCAAGCGCTATGGGCGAGCCTGATGCCGGGGCGGCCGCTGGCGCTGCGCCGATTGCTGCTGCGCCTGGATCAGGGCCGTGTGCATACCCTGCCCGCGCCGGTGGACCCGCAACAGATCGATTTCTGGATGAGCGCCAGCGAGACCGGTTATCTGACCCGGGCACGGCTGCTGGTCGGCTTGGTGCGCTGTGTCGTGGGCTCGGCGCTGCTGGGCTGCGTACTGGTCCTGTTCACCGTGCTCAGCACCTGGTCGTCGCAGCCGGTGCCGCTGTCCTTCGGCGTGTCGCGCAGCGGCCTGGCCGCCTTGGCGATCGTGGCGCTGTGGGCCGCGTGGCTGCTCGCCGGCACGCTGCTGCGCTGGCAGGGCGAAGCGGAGTCGGACACTCGCTCGCCGGCGCCGCACTGGCTACGCTGGTCGTTCGTTCCGCTGCTGGCCGGCATCGGCCTGGGCGTGAGCGAGATCCCCGGACAGCAGCTGGCCGGCAGCGTCGTCGCCACCATCGCGCTGCTCGTGTCGATGGTGCGGCTATGGCGACGAAGCGGGCGCCCCTACCGCCCGAACAGCACCATTCTCTGGCTGGCCTTCCTGACCCCCAGCATGGCCCAGTCGCTTCCGGTCCCGCTCAGCGCGGCGATGACGCTGGGTTTTTGGACGTGGGACCTGCTGCGCCACCACCGGCTGCGCTGGCGGCGTTCCTGAACGCGAGCCGGTGGCGATCACCGGCATTGACACCGGCTGCATGCGCGCCCGCCTAGGCTGCGCCGCATCAACCCGCAATGGAGAACGCGCATGAACAAGACCCCGATCGTGGCAGTGGCCCTGCTGGGCGCCCTGGCGCTTGCCGCCTGCCAAGGCCCGGAAGCGCAGCAAGCGCAGCGCGACGCCAAGGTGGCTGCAGAACAGACCGGCGAAGCGGCTAAAGAAGCCGCCGACCAGGCCGCGCAGACCGGCCACGAAATCGCCACCGACGCCCGCGACGCCGCGCACCGCGCCGCCAACTCCGAGGCGGTGCAGGATGCCTCGGCCGCTGCCAAGGAAGCCGCGGCTGACGCCAGCGAGGCCACCGCCAGCGCGGCGCAGAAGCTCGCCGACAAGGCGCGCGAGAACGCCAACGAAGATCCGCACAACGGCGACAAAGAGAAGCATTGATCGCACTCGCCCGCCGCACTCGCGCATAGCGCACGAGTGCGGCGGGTAGCGTGGCGGCGGCGCGAACCGCGGCGCCGCGCCGCCCAGGCAACACCGGCGTTGCCGCGCCGATGTCGCAACCCGGCCGCGCCGCGGCGTGACATACGGCACCTTTTGTACGCGAGGGTTCTGCCGATCCGGTCCCTGGTTACAATTCCCCCATGTCGACGTTCCAACGCGTGCGGATCAGAACCCGCCTAGCGCTTCTGTTCTCCGCCCTGGTCTTCGTCTTGATCGGGTTCGGGGTGTTTTCCGGCGCACAGCGTTCGATCTCCGATGCGGCGCGCGTGGCCCATACCCACCAGGTGCTGCGCAGCATCGACGAAGTGCAATCGACCCTGCTGCAGGCCGAAACCGCGGCACGTGGCTACGAACTCACCGGCAACCAGGCCTACCTGAGCAACTACCGCGACAGCGCCGAACGCGTGCCGCGGCATCTGGCGCAGCTGCGCGGCCTGGTGGTCGACAACCCGGTACAGATCGCGAACCTGGACATCCTGCAGCGCCTCGTGCAGGCGCGGCTGA